>Ga0247609_10005061_pt1 | contig 13024 bp, 11 predicted proteins | sample 172DNAGHGlowgp2_FD_193487 | JGI IMG/M metagenome (GOLD analysis project Ga0247609, IMG submission 193487) | Sheep rumen microbial communities from Palmerston North, Manawatu-Wanganui, New Zealand - 1728 DNA GHGlow gp2 | ecosystem: Host-associated > Mammals > Digestive system > Stomach > Rumen ...
TGAATGAGAAGTAGTAGATGCATAATTAAATAATAAAAAATAAAATAAGAATCTGATTGGATAAAACATTCAATCAGATTTTTTACATAAAACTATAATAAAACACAATAAATATTGATATATATAAAAATATATTATATATAAAATAAAAAAGAAATGGAAAATATTAAATTATTTATTGGATGTTTATTATGCTTTGGTGGCTGTATGGTTGTTTTATGTATGTTCTTTGGTATAATACCAATAGGCATCAAAATGGATATTCCCATCTTCGCACTCATCAGTGCAGTTGGTTCTTATCTCATCTCAAAAGATAAAGATTAAAAATGATGATTAAAGCACTATCATTATGATGATAGCGCTTTAAACTTCCAAAATATTTATATCAAACATATTAACTATCCCTTAAACAATTTTCCTCCGTAATAATTAATTAAACACCATCAATACATAATTTATTTATCCAAATCTTCACAACCAATATCCACAGCGGGGACAGGCAATTTATAAATTTCATTTGATTTAAAATTTTCACGTTCATTATTTTTACTTTTATATGAAATAATTTTCTTAAGCATTAAATATATTCATAATCAAAACGTACAAAATCATATAATAGTAAATCACTTTTGCAATCCAATCATTGCTGTCAGAGTTCAGAAACCTAAAGATCATACGATATCTCATGCCCTTCATACGAAATCTTGAACTCATATCATCGCTCCATTATCTTTTGAATCTGTATAACTAATAACCAAAGCTGTTGTAAGAGGGAAAAGTAATGCTATTCCCAATGAAATGAGAAATGTAAGTATTAATATAGTATAAAATCATTCATTAAATCATAATGCTATATATAAAAAAGACATCAAAACTAAAATAATTGAAATCAAAAGCTTTTTACTATATTTATCTCAAAATTTTCAAGCAAAGACATTTACTATATATGGCAATTTCATTGCTGCAAAAACTAAAGCAATTTGAGACAATGAAAGCTTATTCTCTGCTGCAACAATTGGAATGAATAGATAACTCGTATAATTTAAAAAGTTTGTAAGCATAAAACTTCAAAGAGCCATATACATTTTTCAATTATATTTTTTTAGCATTTGCCAAATTTCTTTCCAACTTTCTGTGGATAAACAGCCATTAATAAAAGAACGAATAAATCAATTCTTTCAAAAGAATTTTTGTTCATAATCTAAATTATCTTCCATTTTAACAAAATTTTTAGATTCTTTTTTCACCCTTTTATAAAATCTTTTCCATGTTTTATTATAATGTTTTGATAAAACAGATTTAATTTTTTCATCTTGTATTAAAGATATCAATGCAAATATTACCACAAAAAAATACATATATGGCAATTCTAAATAATTAACTAATACAGCAGCAATTAATGATCATATTACTTCTGTAATATACATTGCAGAAAAATATACACCAGAAACCTGAGAATTATCAAATTTTGTTGTTTTTTTAGCATAATAACTACGATATGTAGTAAATGTAGTAGAATTTGCTATTCAATTACAAATCGATGCAAATAATAGTAATATTCGTGAATGAAATATTCATGCAAAAAAGAACAATAGACCACAAATTACATACAGAAACTTTCAAACCAATAAAATATATTTTGTATTCACATAATCATTCATTCTTCATATAGGTATCGTGAAAAGCAATTTAACAAATGCTAATATGCCTCAAATTACAGTCACTCACCATGCACTCCCTACAATTTCTTTTACAAAAATAGAAAAATATGTATCAGTTCCTAATCACCATCACATCATAAAAAGTGCCAAAGAAAATGAGATCGATCTAATCTTAATTGGAATAGATTTCCTAATCCTATTTATTAATGTTCTTATTTTTTTCATATTCAATTCATTCTAAATTTAGATAGTCAACTATATTATAATTACAAACCTACAAAATGCAAATTTTAGGCAAGATTTTACTATTTACTCAGCAATCTATCCTTTCCTTGAAATTTCTACCAACATTCTTAATCTGATTTTTGCCGAAATTTAAAAGTTTTATTATGTTAGAAAATAGATTATGGCAGTTAATCTCATTGATTTAGTCGCAAACAAAACCTGACTAGAAAAGAAAGTTATTCGTAATATTATTACCCTTTTGGATGAGTGAAATACTATTCCTTTTATTGCTCGTTATCGTAAAGAATTAACGCAAGGGGCAACAGATGAACAATTACGTGATTTTAACGATGTATATACATACACCAAAAATCTAGAAGCTAGAAAAGAGGATGTAATCAGACTGATTGATGAAAAATGATTACTGACTGATGAACTTAGACAGCAAATCATGGAAGCTGAAACTTTAGCTAGAGTAGAAGACTTATACAGACCATTCAAAGAAAAGAAAAATACTCGTGCAACTATTGCAAAAGCAAAGTGACTAGAACCTCTTGCTGAAATTTTAAGGAAAGCTGAAATAAGCAAAGAAGAATTTGAAGCTGAGGCTGAGAAATTTGTAAAAGATACTTGAGATGCAAAAACTACTGTAAAGAACAAGGAAGAAGCTATTGCATGAGCTCAAGATATTATTGCAGAAGATGTTTCTGACCATGCAAATCTCAGAGAAGATATCAAAAATCATGAAGAAAATAATGCAAAAATTTCTACAAAACCTACAAAGACTTTTGAAGAAAATTGAGTTTATAAAATTTATGCAGACTACTCTAAAAAATGGAATGAAATTCCATCTTATGCATTCTTGGCATTACTTAGAGCAGAAAAAGAAAAACAATTAAATCTGATTATAGATTTTTCTTGGGAACATACACTTGAATCTGCGAAAAGATATTTCATTCCTAATGGATGAAAATGACTATGAACTAGTGTAGAATACTTGAATTGAGCGATTGAAGATTGATTGAAACGTTTATTAATTCCATCAATTGAAAGAGAACTCAGAACTGATAAAAAGAGATGGGCAGATGAAGCTGCGATTAAAGTTTTTGGAGAGAATTTGAGGAATTTACTTCTCACTCCTCCTATTCAATGAAAAACTGTACTTGGATTCGATCCAGCTTTCAGAACTGGTTGTAAATTGGCCATAGTAGATCCCACTGGAAAATTTTTATTCAATACTGTGATATATCCTACTGCTCCACAAAATGATACAGAGAAAGCTGAAGCTATTTTGATGTGACTGATTGAACAATATCACATTGATTTGATTTCACTTGGAAATGGAACAGCTAGCCGTGAATCTGAGCAATTTTTAGCAAATGTAATTAAAAAACATAAATTGAAAGTACAATATATCATCACAAGCGAAGCCTGAGCATCAGTATATTCTGCCAGTAAATTGGCACAGGATGAATATCCATCTCTTGATGTAACAGTTAGATGAGCAATTAGTATTGCCCATAGAGTGCAAGATCCTTTAGCAGAATTAACTAAAATTGATCCAAAATCTATATGAGTATGACAATATCAGCACGATGTGGATCAGAAATTTTTGAAAGAAAAATTGGATGAAAAAGTAGAAGATACTGTAAACTCTGTATGAGTAGATGTAAATACTGCAAGTTATACACTACTGCAATACATTGCATGATTGAGTGAAAAAATTGCTAAATCTATAGTAGAATACAGAGATGAAAATTGAGCTTTTGAAAGTAAAGCTGAAGTTAAAAAAGTAAAATGACTCTGACCAAAAGCCTACGAACAAGCTATCTGATTTTTAAGAATTAAAAATGGAAAAGAACCATTAGATCAGACATGAATTCATCCAGAAAATTTCAAACAGGTTTATGAAATATTGAAAAATGAATTCTGAATTGATAAGAAAAAGTTGGTTTTACCTATGACTGACATTTCTGTAAACGAAAGACAAATCAATGAATGGAGTGAAAAATATAATATCTGAAAAGAAACTTTGGAAGATTGTATCAAAGAACTCCAAAGACCATGACTTGATCCTAGAGATGAATGAGATGCTCCATGTTTTAAATCTGATGTCTTAGATATTAAGGACTTGAAAATCTGAATGCAATTAGATTGAGTAGTCAGAAACGTTACAGATTTTTGAGCGTTTGTAGATATTGGATTACATAATGATGGATTAGTTCATAAATCACAAATGGCTAATCATTACGTTTCCAATCCTATTGAAGTAGTTAGTGTTGGTCAAAAAGTAAGTGTCAGAGTTTTGGATATAGACCTAGAAAGAGAAAAAGTTAGTTTAACAATGAAAGATCAATCTAGCATGGAAAGTAAAGCAGAACATGATTTCAAAAAAAACAAAAAAGAAGATGTAGTTCTCTCGAGAGATGAGGATGATACATCTTCTAGCTTAAAGAGTAATATTACATTTACAAAAGCTTAACATTTTATCCAAAGAAGTTTGGATTAATTAGTCTAAGAATTACTCATGAGAATCACAAAAGCAATATAGTTATTGCAACTTTTGCCATAAGTCATTTTGCTCATCATCATTTCCAAGATCATGGATTATCTGATGCTCGCATAATTCCAGCCACTATAATAAGAATAAAACACACGACCAATATTAATGACATAACAATTTTTGTTAGCGCTCATATCATAGTTGGGAATGCTTCCGTTGGATTAGTACCTCATCATGTTGTGGATATACAATTTCATATAATTGGGAAACATGTATTTAATTTTATTCAATTACATTCTTCACTACAATTTGCTGCACTAACTTGACATCACAATCCTCAAAAACCTAACAACACAGCAAAAAATCACCCAAATAAATATGATAATATTTTATTTTTCATCAATCCTAGAAAAAAATAAAACTCATATTCATAGTATAATCCAAAATACCAAAAAAGTCAAAAAAAATCAAACTTTTTACACCAAATCACTATTTAATCAAACTATGTCCTGTCATTTCTTCAGGAACATCAATTCCAAATAATGTTAACATAGTAGGTGCCATATCTGAGAGTCATCACACTTTTTCTATATTATTTTGTGGTTCTCAATCATGAATATACCACAGTGGAACTAGATTTGTAGTATGAGAAGTCTTTGGAGCATTTTCAGGTCACATTTCTTCACAGTTTCAGTGGTCTGCTGTAATCAAAATATCCACATTATCATCCTTACTCCATTGAAGTAATCTAGCCACTATTCAATCTAATGTTTCAACTGCTCTGATAGCAGCGGGTAAAACTCCAGTATGTCATACCATATCACCATTAGCAAAATTAACTATAAATGCATCAAAATTTGAGCTCTCTTCAAGTAAAGTTTTCAAAATTTCAGGAGCAGACATCGCTGGATCCAAATCATATGTAGCTACTTTGTGAGATGGGATAAGTGTATTTTTCTGTCAATCGTAAACTATTTCTTTCTCTGCATTGAAGAACTTTGTCACGTGAGCAAATTTTTCAGTCTCAGCTAGATGGAATTGACGCAAATCATGATTTGAAAGTACTTCTGAAAGTGTATTTTTGATATCTTTTGGAACTAAGAATGTAGGTCCATCATATTCTTTATAATATTTTGTCATAGCCACAAAATAAAGGTTTGGCATACTTTTCGTGATAAATCATTTATTCCATTTTTCGTATAATTCAGCTTTTTTAGAATTTTGTGAAACCATCAAAGCTTGAGTCATTTGTCTAGCCCTATCTGCACGGAAATTTAGATAAAATACAGAATCTCAATCTTCAATTCATTCTGCTCACAAAAAACTTACAGGAGTAAGAAATTCATCTGACTCTCCTGCTTCATAACGTTTCTGAATATACTCAGTAGGAGTATCTGAAGTTTGAGTTTGCTGAAAAACTATTTCATCATAAGCTTTTTGTACACGATCTCGGTTATTATCTCTATCCATTCACCAGTACCTACCTCACAATGTAGAAATTTTTACATTTGGATAATCCTTCAAAAATTCCTCAAAATCTTTCATATATCATGCTGCTGACTGAGGAGGTACATCACGACCATCTAGGAAAAAATGGATGTAAGTCTGAATATCACTTGGAATGATTTTAATCATATTGGTCATATGAGTATCCACTGAATGAACTCCACCAGGTCCGAATAGTCAGAGTAAATGAAGTTTAGAACCATTTTCATGAACATGCTCTATTCATTTTTTGAATGCTTCTAAATCTGCGAACTTTCATTCATCAAACAAATCTGAAATCTCTACTAAAGACTGCTTAATGATTCTACCTGTTCAAAGTGTCGCATGTCAGACTTCTGAATTTCACATTTGCCCATCAGGTAATCATGCAGCACGTCATGACGTAGCTATTTTTGCATAAGTTTTGGAAAATAGGTAATCAAACGTTGGAGTTTTAGCTTGAACGATTGCATTTCTATCTGGATCTACATCTGTCAAACCAAATCAATCTAAAATAATTAAAGCAACTTTTTTTGACATATTTTTTCATATCAAAGTAAAAATTTCACTTCACGTAATTAACGTAAATGCGTAGCCTTACTATACATTTCAAAAATTTTTTTTCAAGAAAGAAATCTTTTATAAACTATAAAATTCAAATAAGAATTTTATAATATTTATTACCCATCCAAATTTACCATTCTCTATTCTCCTTTTTTATTTGAATTTTGAGAATAATTATTTAATAGAGTATTGTTTACCTGAATGATATTGAATGAAAAATTTTTGGAAAGAAAATTGAGCCACTATTTTGTTAGTAATTTTTGTGCTAGTCATATTTTTTTTAATCGATGTGAAATGGTGACCATGATATGAAAATCAATCCAGTGAAAAACAATTTAATTCTGAAAATTTTTTGAAAAATCTGAAAGTGATTCCATGAACAATACTTCAGTGACCAAGTAATGACTTGTATTCTAGATACTGAGAATTTCTAAAAAATACTGATAAATACTTAAAACTTGAAACATACGATTTTACAAATAAATTCTTTAAAACTCGTTTTCAAAATATTTCAAATCGTTGAGTCCCCGTTCAAATAATTCTAGAAAATAATAAATACCAGGAATATGGAAATACTTTTCGTGAGTTGCAAAATTATTTTTCATGAGACAATAACATTAAACTTCACTCTGATGAACAGATGTGAACAATGTATGTCCATGCAAAAGTGACTTTGAATGAAGATGCTTTCTGGGTGCAGACAGCCAATCTTACCAAATCAAGTTTCGAATCAAATCGTGAACATTTTTTCTATTCAAATGATGTAGATTTTCATGATAGCTTAGAAAAGCTAATTGATGCTGACTGGGTTTGAGATGATTTATCGACTTTAAATCTTCATCCAAATTTGGTGGTTTGTCCATTTAACTGTCGCGATGTAATAGAAGCTCTACTTGAAAGTGCTGAAAAATCGATAGTGATTCAGACTCAGTATATTGTAGACGATGAAATTCTCGATATTCTTCATAAAAAATCTGAACAAGTAGACATGGCAATAATTGTCGCTGATACGGATGATAATTATGATTTGATTTCTTACTTCTGACCGTGAATTGCTAGAACTCTGAAATCTCGTTATAATCATACCAAAATAATTCTAGTCGATGAAAAATATTTGCTTCTTGGTTCTATGAACTTATCATCAAATTCACTAGATAAGAATAGAGAAATCTGAATTATATTGGTAGATACAGGACATATTTCGCAATTTGAAAAGCGATTTAAGAAAGATTGGGAAAATAGTATTTAAAAAAGCGTCCCAAATGGACGCCGTTAGAGAGCTAACCATCCTAAAAAAGCAAAAATAAGCGCTAGAACCATACAGCATATGGCAACCAAAATAAGGAATTTCCAACCAAAGTCTTTTCCCTTACACATCTTTCTTTCTTCATAGGATGTTTCGAAGGATACACAACTCACAACAAAAGACATTGCTGCGAATAAAAATAACACAAACACAAAGACCCATTTAAGAACGAGTCCCAAAAGGTCAATAATAGTATTTAACCATTCCATAAAACATCATTTTTTGTTTTTATTGTTGGTAAATAGTATATAAAACATCTATTATAAATCAATATAATTTTTAAAAAAGTCAACCATATTAATATCCTTGTTTTTTTGGATTGAATGCGTATCATTCAAATCAGATTTTTAATTTCTTTTTGAAAATTTATGGCAACTTGGCATGATGTAGCTCAGTTATTACTTCCAGGAGTAGACCCAGATATTCAGAAACTTCTCGATAAGTATCCAGAGCGTAACTGTGTATGTGTACGTATTGCACCTTCTCCAACTGGATATTTGCATTTTGGAAGTCTATTCACAGCACTGATAAACTGGAAATATGCGAAGCAAAATAATTGAATTTTCTATTTACGTATCGAAGACACTGACCAAAAAAGGGAGGTAGAATGAGCTGCAAAATCTTTAGTTCAATCACTCAAAAAATTCTGAATTGAAATAGATGAATGACCTCTTGGAGCAGATGAAGCAGATGTTGGAAATTATGGTCCATACATCCAATCAAAAAGAGCAGACTTTTATAAAGTTTTCATAAAATATTTAATCGAAAAAGGATTAGCTTATCCATGCTGGATGAGTGAAGAAGAGTTGAATGAAATTCGTGACCAACAGATGAAAAATAAGCAGATTCCTGGAATTTACGGAGAATTCTCAAAATATCGTAGTTTATCTCCTGATGAAGTAATCGCAAAATTTCATGAAATGGGTGACACTTTCTCTGTAATCAGGTTCCGTTCTCCTGCAGATTTGAGCAAAAAAATCATTTTTTCCGACGAACTTAGATGAGTAGTTTCTATGATAGACAATTATAATGATATCGTAATTCTCAAGTGAGATGGATTGCCAACGTATCATTTGGCACATATAGTAGATGATACATTAATGAGAACTTCTCTCGTAATGAGATGAGATGAATGGCTCACTTCAGTTCCACTTCATTTACAATTATTTCAAGCATTTGGATTGACTGCTCCTAAATATTGTCATGTTGCTCCAATTTCCAAATTAGATAATTGAAAGAAAAGAAAGCTGAGTAAAAGACATGATCCAGAAGCTGATGTGAGAATCTTATTTGAAAGATGATATTCTGTTCAATGATTGATGGATTATATTTTGACTTTGGCTAGTTCTTCATTTGAAGATTGGAGAAAAGAAAACCAATTAGCTCCACTTTCTGAGTTTAATTTTGAACTTCATAAAATGTGAGTAGCTGCTCCACTTTTTGATGAAACTAAATTACAATGGATAAATAATCAATATCTTTCAGCTATCTCTACTGAGAAATTATTTGATGAAACCTTAGAGCGAGCTGAATGATTCGACAGTGAATTTGCTGAGCTTTTGAAGTCTAATCCAGACTATTATAGAGCAGCTATGAATATCGAACGTCATACTGAAAAAGATCCAAAAAGATTTACAGTTTACCCAGATGTAAAAAATCAGATTCTTTTCTTTGATAATGAGAACTGGAAAAAATGAACAGAAACTAGAAAAAATCTCTTGGCAGAAAATGAAAATTTTTCAAAATTACAGGATTTCGTTCGCACATATATCGAAGAAGTTAAACTAGAATGAGTAGACACATTATGACGATTTGAACAGCTCAAAGAAATCTGAAAAAGATTCGGTTATGCCGCAAACAACGCAGAATTTAAAGAATGATGATATGTAGGAAAAGTCGGAGATTTAGCGATGTTCTTGCGTATCCAATTATGTAACACTAAACAAACTCCAGACTTGTTCTCATTAATGTGTGTAATGTGAAAAGATAAAGTTTGTGAAAGATTAAGTGAATATTTAGGACAAAAATACTAAAAAATAAAATTCACACAGCATTTAAATACGATCAACCACAATTTACCGCAGATTTAGATTAACATCTTACACACTTAATAAAGCCACTTTTATAATCCTTATTTATGTGATATGAAAAAAACTTTATCATTAGTAGCAATCTTATGATTGTGAACAGTTATCCTCACTGGATGTAATTCCAAAAATGTTTGGGATGTAGATTATGATCTTTCCACTGAAATGTGACGTCAATTACATTGTTATGCAGAATTTCAAAGGGATCATCAGGCTAAAGAATATTGAGCAGAATGGGTAAAAGAAGTGAATAATGGCTTTGGAGTAATAGTAGAATGAAAAGTAAAAGCTGATGACGAAGAATATAATTTGATATGTAATTATTCAGATGATTTATGAGATTGGACAGTAAATTATACTCCAATTAATGAACCAGAAATCTGAAATCCAGCTTCAGAATATTGTATAGCTAATGGATGAAGTTTTGAGATTGTATCTAATGAGACTGATATATATTGAGAATGTACATTACCAGACTGAACTAAATGTGAAGAATGGACATATTACAACGGAGAATGTTGAGCGTGAATTGATGAAAAATTCCAATCTCCAGATTTTGATTTGGAAACACCAGAAGGTCGTCAAGCAGCTTGTGAAGAGAGAGTAGGTTATTACCTAAATTATAATGAATGGGAATTTACATGGAATGATGAAAGTGAAGGTTGAGCATCATTTATTAGAAATTGACACGTTACCTATTTGAAACGATGAGAAAATGCAGAAGATGATGTAGAATGCATAATTGATATGGTAGACAAAAGTGTAAGTGTAGAATTTTCAAATCACATATATAACGGAGAATTACAAGAAAAAAGAACGGTTACAGAAGAGACAGAAGTTGCAGAAGTTGCAGAGGTTGTAGAGGTTGTAGAAGAATAATTAAAAATATGAAATAATTATTAGTGAGAGAATTCTAAATCAGAGTTCTCTCTTTTTTTATTTTTCGGATTATCAATTACACAATTGAATTTCAGAATAAAATCTTTATATTAAAAATAGTATAGTTAAATTAACTCTTTTTAAATTCCAAAAAATGTTTTATGAAAATTTTAAAATCATTTGATACGAGAATAGATGCTGAAGAACTTCTCGAAGCAACTGAAAAATATGGAGAATGAAATGCGATTCTTGTGAAAAGACATTGGGTAAAATTAATATTGCCTTTGGTTTTAGTCTTTCTTTCCATGGTTTTGCTAAATTCGATGCTGTATGTTATTTATATTCATCTTTTTCAAGATCATAAAGTATTATTCCGAATTTTGACTATATTCTATGTTTATACTTGTATTACATGGAGTTTATATACAATACTCTGAATAATGACAAATATAATCTGACAAATCAAAGCAAAGAAAAAATACATTGATGATATTTCAATTGCAGAATTTAAACAGAAAACTTTTGAAAAATTTTTGAAACGTACATTTATCACCTTTGCTTTTCATATTTTAGTCTTCATATTTAATGCTATTGTACCATTCGTTATAAATGAAAATTCAACGAGAGGTATAGCTATTGCTATATGAGCTTTGATTCTAGATTTAATATTTATAATAATTCTCAATAGAGTTATCTACAGAATCATAGAATACGAAATGAATTTTGATATTTGCACAAAAGATTGAGTAGTTTCGTATAAACAAGACTGATTTTTCAAGACTAAAACCATGAATATTTCCAGGGATGCCATCAGAGTGATTCAGCATTCTAAAGAATGAATTAAGAGTGCGTTATTTCAATATGGAAATATAAACATCTATACGGATTCAGAAATTGGAAATAAATGAAGTAAAAACTTAGAATTATCATATATTCCAGAACCAAAACGTTTAGCTAAAAAGCTTAATGCAATGCTAGAAAAATCATGAGAGAAGGTAATTAAAGCTGAATTATAAATAGTTAACTTATACATAAAATTTTGCATTAGAATCATTTTTTTAGTCTTGAAATTAATTAGTAAAAAAATATTATAAACTGCTCAAAGTTTCGATAACAAATTATGGCTATTTGAGCATAAACTCATCATTTTAACGGATTTGCCACTGTTGATGTATGGGTTACTATGTTTTTATTCTTTTATTTATTATTATCATGGCTGCAGAAAAAAAAGTTAAAGCAACTGCTGGAAAAGACACATGATCTCCAGAAGCACAAATCGAAAGATTGACTCAAGAAATTACTGCTTTACAGGGACATGTTGCATCAAACAAAAAAGATTACGATGCTAAAAGAGCTTTACTTCAAAAAGTTGCTAAAAGAAGAAGATTTTTAAGGTATCTTAAGGAGAATCATCTAGATAGATATGCTGAAATTAGCAAAAAAACAGGATTAAAAGTTTAGTCCATTATTACACATGATTTCAAAAAAAGAAATCAGATTTTTATTTCTTTAACGTTTTATTTTAATGCCTAAAAAAGCAAAAGAGCAGAGCCTATTCAATGTGCCTGTGATCAAAGAAGGACAAAAAGTTAAATGAGTAATCCTTCGCGAAATCGAAAACTGAATTTTAGTGAATTGTGAGAATGGTGCTTTCACTGGAGTTATTCTTGCAAAAGAAGCTAAAGAACTTAAAAGATCAAATGTTGAATTATCTTCAGGAACAGAACTTGAACTCGAAATAATCAATCCTGCTATCAGACACGAAGATGGATACTACATCGTTTCAGTTACTAGATTATTGCAATACGATGTATGGAAGTCAATTATCGATAAATTCGAAAAGGATACAATTATTACAGTTGTGCCTACAGAAGCAAACTTATGATGACTTCTTATCGATATGCACGGAATTAAAGGTTTCATACCTCTATCTCAATTGGCTCCTATTCACTACCCAAGAGTAGAAGATGGAGATCAAGATGCTATCTTCGATAAATTATTAGCTCTTATTGGAGAAGAAATCAAAGTTAGAGTTATCAATATCGATGAAGAAGAAAGAAGAATTATCCTTTCTGAAAGAGAAGCTTTGCGTGAAGAAAGAGAAAAAGTTCTTTCTGAACTCGAAGTTGGAAAGGTATTTGATGGAGTTGTCTCAGGAGTTTCATCTTACGGACTTTTCGTTACTATCGGAGGAACTGTTGAAGGACTTGTTCACATCTCAGAAATTACTTACGGACACGTTAATAATATCGATAAATTAGGAAAAATCGGAGATAAGATGAAGGTTAAAGTTATCGGATTAGAGAATGGAAAG
>Ga0247609_10005062_pt1 | contig 13023 bp, 4 predicted proteins | sample 172DNAGHGlowgp2_FD_193487 | JGI IMG/M metagenome (GOLD analysis project Ga0247609, IMG submission 193487) | Sheep rumen microbial communities from Palmerston North, Manawatu-Wanganui, New Zealand - 1728 DNA GHGlow gp2 | ecosystem: Host-associated > Mammals > Digestive system > Stomach > Rumen ...
ATGATTTTATTCACATCAAACTGGCTATCACGCTGTTCCGCACCCTTACTCGGTACCAGCAGCCAACCCACCAATGCAAAGATCAACAAACTGACGGACAAAATCACAGGCGTGTGCTTGTCGTTTGCACCCTTTTCATTAATGGAGTTCCGTTTACCATAAAAATAAGTGGTCTTGCGCTCGCCCATAATGAGCATAACGTGTTGAGCAACCAAAAACAATAGAATGGCGGGAAGGAAAACCGACAATTTACTTTGTATGCTTAAAAATGGAAAATCTTGCCCCATAAACACTGAACGGTTTGTGGCAGACATATATACACAAAACGCTATAACAAAGATATATATTAGCATCGCAAGGAAGCCCCTGCTCTTGCCATCCTCTCGTCCTGTTACATCAACCTCATTACAGTAGATGGAAATTAGCAACAATAGCATTATTATCATCAATTCTGCAATAGGTCCTTTGTGTTCTGCTTTTAAATATCGTGTAATGGCCAAGTCAGTAGTCTGAGTGTTGTAAGGACTACCTTGATTGGAGTGCGGTTGAATACGGAAATAGCCATCCAGTTCGCTACCTGCCTTAAGATATTGGTTAATGAACCACTGGTTTTGCGCCGAACGCATAATGAATGTTATGTCGGACGACTTAAACTTGCAATCTTCCATAAGCACTCCGATATCCTGACCTTTTTCAAGTTCTTGTACAGCTGCACGATATTTCATGTGTGTGCCTTTTTTGGAAACAACATCGCTCATTGCAGGACTTAATATTGAGAAAAACGCAAGTACGACTCCCACTACTGCAACAGAGATCAATACGATTTTGCGATGCTTGAACTCAACTTTAAAACAAACATAAAACACAATGACAGAAAATGCTAATATTGCAACAGGAAGTATTAATTTCAAATGGTTTATGGCAAATATCATCAGCAAACCTTCATATAAAACAAACATGAAAGTTCCAATCAAAACGACAAAAAATCCAGCCAAACGAAATAAACGTCCCAATTTGTCGGAGTCTTCGGTAAGCATTGTTACGGCAATTCTCACCATAGAGAACACGACAAAAATCACAGCGAATCCAGCATCTCCTACAAAAAAGAATAATGTAGCCAAGACAAAAACCAAGGGTCGTTCCCATCCAACGCATTTTAACTTGAACGATAGCCAAGTTTTATTTATTGTGACTTCTCGTTCCCTAAGCAACTGAATAAACCACATGTCCACCAAGAAATACAGCAAAAGAGGAAAGAAAATAAGAGCAAATCGAGCTAATCTTGGATTCTTTAACATATACAAGACAGCCAAAGCCACCACATAGCCAATTATTATATATATGTGTTTAACACATGGAAATTTAATCCATTCAAGGAAGTCTTTATTTTTAATCTTGATTTTGTATGCTGAAAAAATAGACCAAACTGTCATCAGGAATGGCACAGAGTGACAACCCAGAATAGTCCACCACAACACATTAGCTCTCATTTCAGAATAAGCATCAGGACCGATATCGTCAATGGGTGTAAAGGTTGAGCTTCGCCAAGCCAGTATCAATCTTGTAACGCCAAACGCCAACAATACAATATAGGTACCCATCTCAAAACCTGACAATGAGGTTTTATAACGATTTTCAGATCTTTTGGGATCAACTTTGGAATTAAGCCAAAGGTCTGTAAACACTCTTGCTAAAACAAGAAGCATAAACAATCCGACAAACAGCCATACAATTCGGCCATAAGTGAGTCCGTTAGTTTCTCGCATATTATGAATGTTGAATGTCCATTCACAAGGTTTACGTTCGTTTGACCCACTAGTTTGGAGGCAGAACTCTGTGTCACTTCCAATTATTGTATCGCTTGACAATTCCGATACAGCCTTCATGTCATGCACTTGGAAGTTCATGTCTGTACGAGAGTCATTTACAGCATAATGTATTGTTCCGTTTATGTGGTTGAGATTATTGTCCTTGTCGAATATATTAAAAAGGTAAATACCGTCCTCGGTATTTTCTGTAGCAACGTCAATGGATGAGGTTATCAGCAATTTACTGTCACAATCGCGCAACCTTTTACGCATAGGCATTTGATACCGAAGAGATATTCTTGTACTGTCGATAGTTGAGATTTTCATTTTCGGAGTCATGCCAAACCCAAATCCGGTGTGGAACAAAGAACCGTTTTTAATGGTGTCTTTGAAGACAACGTCGGCATCAGCACTTTCGCCATTAACTTTTAGTTGAGTGTTGAGAGCTAACCACTGGTTTGGCATAAGAACGAGTTCGCTATTAGCGTCACCATTGGTTTCTCGCACAAGCATTGTCCCATCAAGTATTACCCGTAATTCCTCCGGCATTTCCATTCCAGGAGTATTATACACTATATCAGAAAACGGATAACCCTCTTTTATCTCTTTTGTAAAATCGCTCGTATCTTTCTTGTTGCGCCCGGGAATCATAGATATGTAATAGCAACGATCCTTTTTGTATGGGACAATTTCCAAAGAATAAATCAAATTGTTATCCGAAGTTATTATAAAACCTTCACTACAATCTGAACTGAAATATCTATTTATCAGATGTGCATTTTTTGTTCCATCATCAGCAATATAAATCGGTTCATAAAACCCCTTGGATTCCATTGTGACGAATTCGCCATTATTAATGTTGGTCAGAGTTACCAACCCTTCTTTTGTATCATATAGAGCCGCTTCGGGAAGTATTTCGTCATCAACGAGTTGAAAAGGAGACAGTACATTGAATCCTGTATGTTCCAACAAATGATATTGTGAATTGTCGAACACATTTGAATCGTTGGGGTAGATGTATTTTTTTACCACGAACGGGGATAACACACCCAAAATCATCAAAGGTATGATAAACCAAGCCCAAACAAGTTTATTCCCTTCTTTCAGTTGTTTTTCTTTACAAAACAAAAAACTTAATAGTACTATCAATACTAAAAAGAAACATGCTACTGATAAAAACCACGGAATTGTCATAAGATTATTGTTTATTAATTATTTTTTCGGCATTATTGCATAATTGTCAACGACTATTTCCAATTTTTCCACCCCCAACTCCTTTGCCCATTCATAAATGGTGTTTGTATGGGATGTGGACAGGTTGATGTTATTATAAGCGAACTCTTTAGTCCCTTTAAAATTGAAATTATTATCCATCAAAGTTTTGTTGTAGCAGAATATGATATTATCGCTATTATCTTTTATGCTCCTGATGTTATCAACCGTATGATAGGCAATATTCATCAACATCTCGAAATACCAGCCCTTGTCCGCTGGTGACGAGTCGTATGTTAGTCCTGGTTCCTTTTTAACAAATTCTTTGACATATTTCTCCCACATAATGTCAGTAAAATTCCTTATATTGGTATAGCGACTAGCAGCCTCGCGGACTGCTGTAATCCATCTTGCATTTTCATCACCAATCTCTCTTGTTAAATCAGAAATCATTCTCTCAACAGTGTAGTTTTCCTTTGTGGCAATTAATAGATTATATGCTCTGGATTCTTGCTCAATCCGCCTATCATCTTTTAGTGCATTTTCGATGTTAAACTTATAATTATCTCCTAAGATTGGCATCGAAAGAACATTCATAACTGTTTCGAAGAAGAATGCACGATCACGCCGTTGACTTCCTTTAATTGTTTGGCGGAATTTATCTACCGATGCCACAACTATATCTTTATTCTCATCGTACCATTTGGCCTTATTTTCTATTTCTTTAAGTTCATGAAGTAATTTGTGGTTGGTTTGTTTGTCGTACAACCCAACAACATCTTCCAATGAAAATTCTTTATCCTTCACTTGTTGGAACGAATGTATTTTCATCATTCCATATTGCGATAGAGTTGTTATAAGATCCGCCTCGTTTTTACACTTGCGCAGATCCTGAAACCTTTCATAATCATTCTTATATTTATCTGCCTCATTTTTGTATTCATTTGCCTTACTTTGGAATTCTTGAGCAGACCGCCTCATTGATAAATACTGACCCGCATCACTTTTAATTTTTTGAAACTCTTCAGATTGTTTATATTGTTCAATCACGGTCTCAACAGGTAATGATTCGTTGTTTTCATCAGTTGGTGGCAAGTGTGTGTTCTGCTTTTTGGACTTTCTTCTAATCAAGGGATATGCCACTAAACCGATCACCAACCCTATAACTAGCATTAACCCGTTGTACACTTTTTCGTTGGGTTCTTTAATTGTCGCCGACTGAAGTGCTTCTAAATCCACATATACATACATAGTAGAATCGTTGCAAAGGAGTGAATCGGACAGTTCAACCAAAGAATCTCTCTCATCCATATAAATGTATACTTTTTCGGGATTATCTTTGAGTTTGGCAACTAGTTTTTGATATTTTTCTTTGTCGTCTTGCTGTTTGCAGATTTTTCCTTTGGCCCCTATAACACAATCGTGCCTAACATCATAATAGGCAACATTGAGCAGCGCATTTGTATCCAGAACCCGTTTTTCAATCAGTATCTGCAAAAGATTCTTGTCCGTAGTATTAGCCTTGCCCTGCTCTATGTCCTGCATTATTGCCACAAATCGTTTCACATCTATTTTGAACGCATCAATATCTTTAGCTCGCTTTATTGTCAATTTGTTATCCTTCAAATACACAGCGATATGGCCTTCTTCATCACCCACAACTGTATTATAAATCATGGATAATATGCGGTCACATCTATCTATATTTTTTATTCTCGCTATAGTGTCGGTATATTTGGTAAGAGTTCCTATTGAATTGGCTATAGAATTGTAATCCTCATTTTCATCAGCAATCTTGAATTTATCCTTCAGAATTTTCCCTAGTTTTTCCTTGTTTTCATCATCTTTTGCCTCAACAATATTATAGTTATTAGTTTTACGTTCAAAAAACACTTCATCCCTGCCAATAACAACTTTCGGGTTGGCAGAGTCGAGGTCCACATAAACTAGTTGTTCTTCTTGCGACATTATGTCACGAGCATATTTCTGCCCATACCAGTTGTCGTTTATTCCCCCTTTCGTTTTTTCAAGCATGATTTTATTTGCCGTTTCAAACTCTTCTGAAGGTGTTACGCTCTTTTTTAATAGGGGGATTAAAAACAGCAATACTACTAGCACAATTAGCAGTCCAACAACTATTAGACGTATTAATTTACTGTATTTCTCCAAATATTTTGCTACTTTTTTCATTTCTTCTATTATTTTTCTCATGATTTATTTTTTTTGTAAAACTTCAGTAACATCCCTTCCATTCGTGTCTGATATTTTTGGTATTTCTTTTGTTTTTTCTTTTTTATCTCCATCTGTTGCTGTCACGCTTACATCCACCACAGAAGAACCGCTTGCACCATCATTATTAGATTCAGCCACATCTTTTCTTCCTTCAATTTCATAAAGAGGCTCGTGAGTACCACTTTTCGGTATGGATGAAGGATAATATGGAAAAAGACTCTCTCTGATCAACCGATCTATCATTTGACTTTCTTTATCATCGTTTGCCCACTGCTCAGATAAAGTATCCAATACGGAATCGCCATTATTTTTCTTTATTAGCAAACCTCGTCCAATATAATAAATGTGCGAAGTATAATCTGGCAAAACACCCGATCGGAGTCCCATAGTAATCTTTTGGTTTTTGGAATCAGTAATAGGAATGCCATCATAATAAAAATCCTCATCCTCCACGACATTTGTTCTTTCGGGTGTGGCCAATTCCCCCAACCGGTTCGCTTTGCGCTTAATCCATTTCCCCAGGGATTCCAACAAAGATCCTTTCTCTTGATTTGATTTCCCCAAAAAAGCACCAGAAACTACCGGACGACAAATAAGTTCTGAGTTGTTGTTGATAAAGTATTCTCTACTTAACGCGGCCGAACCATCCAAACAAATGGTTTTCAACTCTTTATCAGGCATATCTTTAATATCATCTCTAGATTCCACCAAGCCGTTATTTATTAATTCCTTAATAAGAGCATCCTTGAATTCTTTGAGCATGAAAGCCCTGCCTGCAAGGAACACTCTACCGAACTTTTCCTTATTATTTGTGGAATCCATATATTGTTTTATGCCCTTCACTATCAAATCAGACATCTCCTTAACTTTGGATTGCATTATTTTTTTTGTCCCCTCCACAAGACACTTTCCTTCAATTATTTTCTTCCTTATAGCCTCGTTAACTTTGCTCAAATCCACTACTTCCACATCATTTTCTACTTTCACAAAGTCCATGCCTGATATTCCAATTTTATCATCTGGTTTTTGACTAAATTTTGAACAATTTGCTTTCAGCATTTCCAAATTATCCATAAAGTCTCGCACAGCAGCCCTATCAGCCTTTCTTATGACATCATCTAAATCGATATTTTTCACACCTTTGAAAAAAGCCCAAATCGCCTCATAAATAGCGTAAGTTAATGCGTGTCCGCTGGCTGGCAAACCGCCACGGAAAAGGCTGTTCCACACCGTTATATTTCCCGTGGAAGGATGCATTACCGAAAAATCTGTAGTTCCTTTTCCGGCATCAATAATCAGATAGTATCTGCTTGCAGCATCAGGTACATTTTCGAACCAACTCAAATGTTTTTTTAGCACACCTAAAAACGAAGCGTCGCTTTCTGAAATAACAGACACCTCTATTCCTTGAAATTTTTTCACTTTGTCATCACAATCCTTTTTCATGATGTCGAAATCGCAGTATAGACCTTCCACTATGTTGTATACTTTCTTTTGGTCGTACACATTAGGCATCAACATAACAAGGCGCAGATACTTTTTGTTTTTATTTGTGCTGGCAATAGCACAATGCAGCAAGTTACTCAATATAAGGCGGAGCGTATTTTGCCTAAAATGTGGATCCGACAAACTTGGCATAGTAACATCCTTCAACAATTCCGATTCTCCGTCTAACTTGATGTCTTCCATCATTTCCTCACTAGTGTTGCCCATTAAATCCATCAGCTTTAGATTAGGTAGAAGCAAAAAATCATTATAGTATTCCCTTTCAACTGCAAGCGGCATAAGTGCCTGTACAAATGTTTTTTCACCGTTTTTGTTTGGACTATCTCCAAATTTCGTAACCTCTGGGGTTTTGTGAATAAAGTAACTGGAACGATACAGGTCTGGATGATTTTCATCCGATTGCCACAAATCTTTTTTAGGATCCACTGCATTTTGTGACAGGCCAATTCTATGAAAATTGGAATAATAATTTTTTTGGAAAACTTCATTTATTTTCACCGGAGATGAATCCATCCTTATTTGTGAGGCTTCAGAACCAAAATCTATTGCGGCCTCAGCTATATTTCCCTTGTCTCCAGTCTCGGCAGGGTATCCTTTGAATGAATAAGAGAAAGTTTCGCCATCAATTTCAATTTGAATTTTTATGACAAAGTCGTCCTCTATTATACGTTTGGATCCATTTCGTTTGAATAACACCTTTACACCACTTTTAGAGAAAGAATTATTATCGTTGTCAATAGCAAATGGCACGTTTCCTGCTATAACATGTTGGTTGTCGCTTTCTTTATTGTTATTATCCTCACTATCTTTTACAATGGAAAATACAAACACTTTATTACAGGCCTGAGCACTTTTTTCCTGTTTTACCATATTGATATTGGGAGCATCCTGTTGTGTTTCACAAGTATCTGTGATGTTAGAGGCTATTTCTGTTTGCAAACTACGGTTAATGCCGTTTCCTTCACTAATCTCAAAATGATAGCCCTCCATGTTAATGTTTTCGCCAAGATCCGAAATGAGTATATTTTTTCCGTGCGGGTTGGTCTGAAACAGAGTGTCGCCAGTAAACAAAAAGCCAAATACTGGTTCGGTTTGATCGTCACTCATTTCACAGATGTGGATTCTGCGTTCATTTATATTTATGGGTAAGTAATACATTTTATAGATATTTATTGTAAAATCGTTATATTCATTCCATGTATACGATAATTCTTATCGTCCTCAATTGATAGTGTCACCGCCTGATTTCTTCCGTTAAAAGAGACAAGCGTATCAGAAAGTTTTTTTCTGTATTGTACATTGTTTTTGGGCAACAAATAATCTGGAAGAAAACTGCAATAAAGGTGGCTTGTGTTAAGTAAACTCTTGTTGTTAGTTGTAATCATAAACTGTTTACTTTTATTTTGTCCATCTAGGAATGGATCGTAAATTGGTGTTACTACCGGATTTTTTTCTGTCGTCACAAGACTCAAGAATCTTTTTGAGTATGCATGTGTAATGTCAAAGCACGCCATGGCCACGTTGTCAGCTGTATTCGCATTAAGATGGTTTACAAATACCACACGACGGCGATACACCTGTTTAAGATAGTGTTTCAATGCTTTGCATTCCCGAGCGATGGCTTTCTTGTCGCTATAGCCCTGCAAGATGTAGTGGTAAACCCATATCACATTGCAAAGGCTCACCTGTCCATTCTTGGTTTGATTGACAAGCACAACATCCCAAATCCTCGAGCTCGAGGTTCGAGACAATATTAGAAGCACATCACTATTTTTTTCTTTTTTAGTATTATTTTTGCCGATAAAATACTCCAATAACTGTTTCCGTATATTGTACTCTCCAAAGTTTTCATATCCTCGTAGGCATGTCCCTTTTTCTATCATAAATAGTTTCCCTTCGAGAGCAGAGCTTTCAATAGACACACTTGAGTTCTCTTGTCTGTAGTAGTAATAGTTATTTGAACCACGTAGTATTATTTGTAGTTTTAGCAGTATTTTCCCTACAGTTCTTGCAAATGCATTATTAGAACATTTCATTTTATAACATTTGTATTCAAAAGAATCCCTGTAGCAATATTTTAGCAAAGAGGGGTAATCGGCTTGGGTATTATAAAAATTGTCAATATTTTCTTTGCTACTATTGTGAATAGTACAATCCGCTGAGACCCTCACTGGGCGTCGGCTCACAATCAACACTCTGTTGCATTCTCCTGCGCCTTGATTATCATATACGTTTGTTGTCTCGACTTTACTATTTTGCAGAGCCAATGTAGTTGTTTTTTTATTCGAATCAATAATCAAAGTCAATAATGGTATAATATTACCGTTCCATTGCCAACGATAACCTCTTCTAACCCTGTTCCGCTGTCCTGTCGCGTCATAAATGTCAAACAACACTTTATTAGGCAAAATCCATAATAAATATAACAATATTATTATCACCCCCAGTATTGCCACCAATGCCAACACGTTCAAAGTTATCGACAAGTGTCGGGGCATTGATGTGGTGTGCTGCACAAAATCAACCACACGGTAGTGGGGACCGAGCAAGCTGTCGTTATACTCAAACTGCGCTTTACCATAAACAGCAACGACATTGTTTATCAAATCGTTTTCATATTCTGCATTAATTGTCAATGAATCTGTAAAGTGGCGGCCTATTTTAATCACATTTTTGTTGACACACACACTGTCTATCCAATATAAACAAGGCACAGTTTCGCCTTCCATCACATTGAACTGCAATCTTTTGCCATCTCTTGCTACTACATCAACATATACATTAGAAGTGTCCATTTTGAGACGGCCTTCGGAAGTAACGTAGTGGTATAGCCAAATATGGGGCAATCTCGTTTCATCGCTCCACCCCAAATTCATCTCGCCACCACCCCAACCGTTCAAAGGATTATATATATATTTTCGAGCCAAACCACTCAGATATTCAACTTTGTCGGGGCAACATTCTTTCAACGTCCGATAATCCGTACTCCACTGATCGTGCTGGTCAACAGCGTCATCACTTATGGTAACGATATTAATATAACGATATTTGTTTTGCAAACCATTGTCAGAAATAAACTCCAATGCTTTACAAAGTGAAAGCAGACGCATCTGGGACACGAAGGATACATAGTTGTTGTAATCGCTATGGGCTAATATATTCCCTATATCTCCGGCAAATTTTCCTTTATTTTTATAGCTATGTAAAACGGTATCAGTGTGTTTAATAAACTGAGTGTCAACAAACTTCCTTTTTGTCCCGTCTCCAATTCCTGATTTTAATATTAAGAAACGATCCTTCCCCCAATTAATGCTATCAAATGCATTGGAATTTACAATACGCTGTTCAACACCTTTACCCACGGCATCCATATCTATCGACTTCCCTCCCCTTCTACTCATAGAATAAGTATTGTCAATAGTTATAACCCAAATATCTCCCAACGAATCCACATCGGGAACAGAAGTGTTTTGTCCTACTACCGGGAAGGCGAAAAACAAAACCACAATGAAGAATGTTAATATTTTTGTTTTCATTGTATTAGATATCGAATTTCAAATATTTTTTACTATAAAAAGAGTTGCGAAAATACACTTTTTTCCACAAATATACAAATATATAATACAAAAAAACGTAATATATTGACACCAAAAACATTGCGTTCAAATCATACCATAAATCAAAACCTCGTTCCTCCACCCCTCTCCCAATGCCCTAACACTCAAACACCAGCCTCGCACCCGCTCCATAACGCCCTATCAATCAACCATTAACAAAATTTCAATTCCAACAATCCAAAAAATCAACAGCGTTTCCCGTTAATAATGAGGGGGGTTAGACGTAATTAAATATGCCGTGTTGAAAACTTGGAGATACCCCCCGACGTAAGCTGAAATCGTTTTTTGTATCTTTGCAGTAACACAGAATTTACGGGTATCAAGCGTAATTTGTTGATACATAAACAGCAGTCGTTTTTCGGAGCGGCACAGCTACGTTTCATTTCAATCAAAACGCTGAAAATCCGCAAATTAGCACACAAAGACACACAAAAATATTTATAGAACGCACTATTTATGGCAACAACGAATTTATTCATCAGAAAAAGAGACGGCCGTCGCGAGGCTTTCTCCATCGAAAAGATAAAAACGGCTATCCGCAAGGCTTTCCTCGCCGCAGGCGGTTTCGCCACGGAGGAGGAGCTTGCCGCCATTCTGGGCCGTGTGCGCGTGAACAACGACATGACCGTGGAAGAGATACAGGACCAAGTGGAGACCGCGCTGATGGCCGAACGCTATTTCGTCGTTGCCAAGAACTACATCCTCTACCGTCAGCGTCACACCGAGGACCGCGAGACCCGCGAGAAAATTGAGTTCCTCACCAACTACTGCGACGCCTCCAACGCCGCCACCGGCTCCAAGTACGACGCCAACGCCAACGTGGAACGCAAGAACATCGCCACACTCATCGGCGAGCTGCCCAAGTCGAGCTTCATACGCATCAACCGCCGTCTGCTCACAGACCGCATCAAGGAGATGTACGGCAAAGAGCTGAGCGACAAGTACATGTACTACCTGCTCAACCATTTCATCTACAAAAACGACGAAACCTCGCTCGCCAACTACTGCGCCTCCATAACTATGTACCCGTGGCTGCTCGAAGGCACCAAGCCCATCGGCGGCAACTCCATAGCCCCCACCAACCTGCGCTCGTTCTGCGGCGGGTTCATCAACCTTGTGTTCATTGTGTCGTCGATGCTTTCCGGCGCCTGCGCCACCCCCGAATTCCTGATGTACATGAACTATTTCATAGGCAAGGAATACGGCAAGGACTACTACAAACGTGCCGACGAAATTGTGGACCTTTCCATCAAGAAACGCTCCATCGACAAGGTTATCACCGACTGTTTCGAACAGATAGTGTATTCCATCAACCAGCCCACCGGCGCACGCAACTTCCAGTCGGTGTTCTGGAACGTGTCGTACTACGACCGCTACTATTTCCAATCCATTTTCGGCGAGTTCTACTTCCCCGACGGCTCCCAGCCCGACTGGGAAGGCCTGTCGTGGCTGCAGAAACGTTTCATGAAATGGTTCAACGCCGAACGCAAACGCTGCGTGCTCACTTTCCCCGTGGAGACCATGGCTCTGCTCTCGAAGGACGGCGACGTGATGGACAAGGAATGGGGCGATTTCACCGCCGAGATGTACGCCGAAGGACACTCGTTCTTCACCTACCTTAGCGACAACGCCGACTCCCTCGCCTCCTGCTGCCGCTTGCGCAACGAGATACAGAACAACGGTTTCAGCTACACCCTCGGCGCCGGCGGCGTGTCCACAGGCTCCAAGAGCGTGCTTACCATCAACATCAACCGTTGCGTGCAGTACGCTGTTAAGAACAACATGCACTACCTCACTTTCCTCGAGGAGATGGTGGACCTCTGTCACAAAGTGCAGACCGCCTACAACGAAAACCTCAAGGAGCTGCAGAAGAAAGGCATGCTGCCGCTGTTCGACGCCGGTTTCATCAACATCGGACGCCAGTACCTCACTATCGGTGTGAACGGCATTGTGGAAGCTGCCGAGTTCCTGAAAATCAAGATCAACGACAATCCCGAATACGCCGCCTTTGTGCAGGACGTGCTGGGACTGATAGAGCGTTACAACCAGAAATACCGCACCGACGAGCTGATGTTCAACTGCGAGATGATTCCCGCCGAGAACGTGGGTGTGAAACATGCCAAATGGGACCGCGAGGACGGCTACGAGGTGCACCGCGACTGCTACAACAGCTATTTCTATGTGGTGGAAGACCCCAATATCGACCCGATAGAGAAATTCCGTCTGCACGGCGAGAAATACATAAGCCACCTCACCGGAGGCTCGGCACTGCACCTCAACCTCGACGAGCACCTGAGCAAGGCTCAATACCGCCAGCTGCTGCGCGTGGCCGCCAAGGAAGGCTGCAACTACTTCACTTTCAACATACCCAACACCATCTGCAACAAGTGCGGACATATCGACAAGCATCACCTGAAACAGTGCCCTGCTTGCGGCAGCACCGATGTTGACTACCTCACACGTATCATCGGGTATCTGAAACGAGTTTCCAATTTCTCCGAACCGCGCCAGGAAGAGGCCGCACGTCGTTACTACGCCAAAAACGCCGAACAATGCTGAAATTTGCCAACCACGATGTAGTCTTTCAGGAGGTTCCTGACCAGATAACGCTGGCCATCAACATCTCCAACTGTCCCAACCACTGCCCC
>Ga0247609_10005063_pt1 | contig 13022 bp, 4 predicted proteins | sample 172DNAGHGlowgp2_FD_193487 | JGI IMG/M metagenome (GOLD analysis project Ga0247609, IMG submission 193487) | Sheep rumen microbial communities from Palmerston North, Manawatu-Wanganui, New Zealand - 1728 DNA GHGlow gp2 | ecosystem: Host-associated > Mammals > Digestive system > Stomach > Rumen ...
GAAGCTCCTCTTAACTGCTCGGGGAAGAATGTTTTAAGGAGGTCCAGCAGCCGCAGCTGCGCCTTCAGCCCCTCCATGAAGAGCCGCTTGAACCCGAAGTCGGTCTTGGGGTTGATGTAAATCGTGGTCTCTTCCCCGTTTCCGGGTTGTTTCGTTTCCAGTTCTTTCTTTTCTTTTTGTTTTTTCATTTTTCAAGTTTTTAGGATTATATAAATTGGTTTGTAGGTTTACATTTGCTTCACGGTTTTCAGGTGCAAATATACAACGAAAAAAGCCCTTTGTCAAGGGTTTTGGAAAATTTTTATTTTCCTGATTGTCAAATTGATGCAAAAAACGTCTTAACTAATCGGGGTTGAATAGTTAATTTTCGGGGCGGGATTTCGCAGGAATTAAAGTCTGTTCCGTAAAAAGCAACTGGCGGTTGCCGCAATTTTGTATGCGGAACCTTCGACCTTGTTGGGCGGTCGTTGGCTGCGCCTGTTGTCACGGTGACGGTGGTGTGAGAGGACAAGTGAACACGAAAGGAGGTGAACACCTCCGATTAGTGTTCACCTCCTACTCGATTTTTTTGCTAATGTAGAGACGCTCGGCCGTGGTCTCTACAGTTCAGGATATGGTAATTTCTTCTTGATTTCCTCCAGTTCCCGGAACAGATCGGGTAGTCGGCGCATCATGGCCATTTCGCGCCAGCGTTGCTGTGCGTCGCCGGCGGGCATGCCGAAAAGGGTGCGGCCTTCCTCCTTCACGTCCTTGTCGATGGCGGAGAGGGCCAGCAGAACCGTGCCCTTGGCTATGTAAAGGTCCTTGTTGACGGCGGCCTTGGCCCAGATCTTGCAGTCATCGTCGATGTAGGTGCAGCCGGCGATGCCGCATTGCGCACCCAAGAGCACGCGCTTGCCGATGTGCGTGTCGTGGCCAACCTGCACGAGGTTGTCGAACACGGTGCCGTCGCCGATGTAGGTGGTGCCGGAGACACCGCGGTCGATGCAGCAGTTGCAGCCGATCTCCACGTCGTTGCCTATGTAGGTGTCGCCGCAGGAGGTCAGTTTCAGCCAGCCGTCGGGACGCTTCTGGAAGTAGCAGGCGTCGGCGCCGATGGTGCTGTTGGAGTGGATGACCACGTTGTCGCCGATGACCGTGTCGGCGTAGATGCTGACGTTGGAGTGGATGATGCAGTTCTTGCCGATGCGCACGTTTTCGCCGATGAAGACCAACGGTTGGATGACCGTGCCCTCGCCGACGACCGCGCTCGGATGGATGGGTGTGACTTGTGGTGCGAAATGTGTGAAATGCTCTACTACAGCGAGATAGTCGCGCAACGGGTCGTCCGTGACCAACAGTGTCTTGCCTTCGGGACAGTCGGTGTCCGTGTTGTTGATGAGGATGACGGAAGCGTCGCTCTGGAGCATGCGGGCGTAATAGCGATCGCTGTCCACGAAGGAAAGGTCCCCTTTGCGGACGGAGTGCAACTCATTGACCCCCGTCACGGTGGCGTTTGTGTTGCCCTTCACGGTGACGGGGTGCCCAATCAGTTGCAGCAGTGCGTCTAACCCCAGCGGATGACTGAGAATCATGCGGCGGATTTACTCTTTGACGCGTTCGGAGTATTTGTTGGTGCGTGTGTCGACGCGGATCTTCTCGCCAACGTTGACGAAGAGGGGCACATAGACGTCTGCACCGGTCTCCACGACAGCGCGTTTGAGTGAGTTGGTGGCGGTGTCGCCCTTCACGCCCGGGTCAGCCTCGATGACTTCCAGATCCACGAACGGGGGAAGCTCGCAGGTGAGCGGGGTGTCTGTGTCGGTGTGGTACATGATTTCCACGTCCTGGCCCTCCTTGAGGAGGTCGGGGTTGTTGATGAGTTCCTTCTCGATGGGAAGTTGCTCGTAAGTTTCGGTGTGCATGAAGATGTAGGTGTTTTCACCTTCTTTGTAGAGGAATTGGTAGGGGCGGCGCTCCACACGCGCGAGCTCGATTTTGATGCCAGCGTCGAAGCGGAATTCCTGGACTCGTCCCGTCTTGAGGTTTTTCAGTTTGGTGCGGACGAAGGTGTTGCCCTTGCCGGGTTTCACATGCAGGAATTCGACGATGGTCCAAAGTTCGTTGTTGTGAACAATACAGAGGCCGTTCTTAAAATCAGCAGTTGTTGCCATATAATGTTAATATTTTAGTTAGAAAAAAATCGGCGGCAAAGATACAATTTTTTCGTTTACGGTTTACGGTTTATGGTTTAGGGTTTGCGGTTACCATTCCTCATCGCATTGGGGTGAAAGCTCCAGTTTCGTGGCCGCGTCATAATACCGTCGGAAAACCTCCGCGGCATGTCGCAAGGATGGGGGAGTGGCCGGGTTTTGCAACAGCTCGTCGCAGAAGGTGAAGATCTTCTCGTTGGCGATGACCACGCATTTCATGCGGGCGCGAGTGACGGCCACGTTCAGCCGGTTAGGGCTGTAGAAGAACTCCAGCCGGTCCTCCACCTCCGCCGGGTTGGAGTTGGAGAGGCTATAGACAATGTAGTCGCGCTCCTGCCCCTGCATCCGCTCCACGGTGTCGATGAAGAGTGCCGTGGCGACCTCCTGCCCGCACCGTTCCAGCAACGCCCGTTTCACCTCGCGGATTTGCGCCCGGTAAGGGCTCATGACACCGATCTCGCTGATTGGCACGCCGTTGGAGAGCAGGTCGCTGACAATGTCGGCGGTGAGGTTGGCCTCGTAGGGTGAACGTCCGAGGGAGTCGAACTCGTGGTGCACGACCAGGAGTTCGCCCGACGGGTGGTTGACGATTTGCGGGGCGCGGCGGCAGGTGAAGGAGGTGTAAGGTCGCTCAAGTTCGTGAGCGGCGGTGATGCGGCCGTCGTAGAAGAGTCGGTTAGGGATGCGGATGAGGTTGTCGTTGAGCCGGTACGAATGGTCCAACAAGGTGATGTCTTGCGGGTAGAGGTCGGCGAGCCGTTTGAAGACGCTGCAGTCGAAAAACCGGTTGCCGGTGTCCTGCGGCACGATGGGGTCGAGCTGGCGGTGGTCGCCCACGAAGACGAGCCGGCGGCCGTGCATGATGGCGGGCAGTGCGAGCGGGATGCTCATTTGTGCCGCCTCGTCCACGATGACGTAGTCGAACTGCCAGCCTTCCAGCTTCTTGCTCGCGGGGTGGCAGAGCGCGAACGGGGTGCCGCCCACCACGAACCCGGCCTGCGACAGCTCCAGATTGCTCTGGTAGTCCCGGAGTTTCAATGACGTCTTCCGCGTGACGTGCGGGTTGTGGAGAATCTCGTCGGCCTGGTGCCGTTCCCCGACTTTCACCACGAACCGCTTGTCCTGCAGCTCGTTGGCGATGGCATTGAGGCAGTTGTTGATGGCGGTGTGGGTGGGTGCGGTCACGAAGACCTTCTTGCCCATCTTCATCAGGAAATAGACGATTTTCGCGATGGTGAAGGTCTTGCCCGTGCCGGGAGGCCCTTGGATGAGGTGGAAGTAGTTGCAGGAGAAGGCTTTGCGGATAGCCTCGTTCTGCGACGGGTTGCCGCAGGCTGGCGACGGCGATTCACGGTATTGGTTGCGGAACTGTCCCGTGAGGAACCGTTCGAGGTGGTCGCAGAAGTCGGGGCGGGCGTAAAGGTTTTCCCATGTGGCGTGGAGCAGCCGGTAGGTGATGTCGGAGTTCACGGCGTTGATTTCCCAACCGTCCCGAGGACAATCCCGGATGTCCATGAGGTTGTTCTTGACCTCGTAGAGGCCGGAGCGCAGGGTGAAGTCGTTCACCTCGTCGCGCTCGATCTCCATCACGAAGAAGAGCGGCCCGTGGCTGAGTCTCACCTGCGTGCCCTCGCGGAACTTCGAGATGTTGTTGTCGCAGCGGATGCGCGCACGGTCGATGTAGCGCGTCGTGCCGACGGGCGCGGGCGCGAACCTCGTGGGCGCCCCGTCGTGGAACTCGAACTCCGCGTGCAGGTTGGTCATGGTGTAGCCTCTGTTTACGCGCTCCTGCAACGGCCTGCTCATCAGTTCGTCGTATTCCTGATTCTGCCGTAGCTGCTGGATGTCGATGGCGTCGGAAAGTTGCTGGAGGAAGGTCATGATTGTTTACTGTTTACTGTTTAGGGTTTAGGGTTTGCTGTTTAGGGTTTGCTGTTTGTTGTTTGCCGTTTGTTGTGGGGACCTTGTATTTAAAGCCGTCTCATTCCATCGCTGTCCGTTTTTGCGGAAGATCCTTTTTTGTCACCGCTCTCCGGTACGTTTCGTTTTTCTCGTTGTAAGTGTGAAATTTCGCCAAATGTTACAGGTCGCAAAAATAATTTTTTTACGGAATCGTTTTCAGGTGTCCCGATATTCCCCGCGCCGTCTTATGGTGCCGTAGCCGGTTGCTACAACACGAGTAAGAATCCCTTTATGACATGCTCTGTCCCTCTGTGGTCATGATAGTACAACAGATACGTGTACACATTGTTGTACAAGATTTCCCCATTTACGGAACCATTCCATTTGAAATGAATATCCGTGCTGGTAAACACTAATGTTCCCCAGCGGTTGTAAATGAGGACCTTCTCGAAGTCAACATCACCGTGATAATAAAGCTGGAAATAGTCGTTCAAATTGTCCTCGTTGGAAGGCGTTATGGTATTGGGAACGTATAGATTGCCTTGCCCGAAATAGAGCTGGGGGACGAAAATCTGTTCCACAGTGGAGCACGCCTCATCGGTGACCATTACAAAGTAATAACCCGAATCCAAATCGTCAAGGGAGGTGTATCCGTCATATTGCGCCAGTGGATTGTCTAAAGAATTGAAGAACCACTCGACCGAATAGGTCCCATAACTGTCCGGAATATCAATGTCAATGCTGCCATCACCTCCATTGATGGCTCCCAGTGTGGAAATGACCGAGACTTGAGGCGGCGGTATATTTATGACTTCAATGTTGTTGATGTTCCCCGTGCACTCCATAGCATCTGTGACCGTCAGACCATATAATCCCGCTGAAAGGTTGTTGATGGCCGAGCCGGATGTTTCACCATTTGACCATTGGTAAAAATAGGGAGGATAATCCGATTGCACGGTGATTTCAACGGAACCGTTACCTTGCATACATGTTTCGTTGGACGTTTCGGCTACGGTAATGACTGGCAGTGGGGCCACTTCGATGGTAACACTGTCTGTCAACGAACAAAAACGGTTGTCCGCACGGTAGATGTAGGTGCTGGTTTCTTGGGGCGAAACTTGGATTTCAGCACTGTCAGGCGGGGATATTATAGACCCGTCGGGAACGGATGTCCATTGGTAATCAAAGGAATAGTCGCTGAACGCACGCACGAATGTAGTATCACCTGCACATATCAAATTAGCCGAGCTGAGCATAAAAGCGGGATACTGTATGACTACGATTGTATCAAAAACGGTCTTCGCGCAGGAGGTGCTTGTATTATACGCCCAGATGGAATAGGTGGCGTCCGACTGTGGGGAAACCGTAATCTGATTGGCCGCGCTCCCCGTACTCCAATAATGCTGGTCCACGGCTCCGACATACCAGATGGTAACACTGTCCCCAACGCATATCGTATCCTTGTCATGTTGTAAAGACAAAATGTAATCCGGTTGAACCGTAACGGTTGTAGAAACGGTGGTGATACAATTGTGGATGTCTGTGGAACTTACGGAATAGGTGGTGGTCTGATTCGGAGTGACATATTGGCTGTTTCCCTGGAATCCATCATTCCACAGGTAGTTCCAGGTGCCGCTAACCGTAATGTCCAATCCCGATCCCATGCACAGCACCGTGTCTGCCGTGATTTGCAATGGCAACGGTTCATAAACGTTAACCACGATATGGGTCGAATCCACGCATCCGAATCCGTTTGTCATGATGGCCGTAAAGACGGTCGTGGATGTCGGAACCGCCCAAGTTGTGGAGCCATTTGTCTCCAAGATGAAAGATTCGTCCGTCCACACGTAATCTCCGGATGCGGACAAGTCCATGCTTATGGTGTCGCCTGGGCAAACCGTTTCGGCGGGTCCAATGATGGTCCCGGTCGGCAATGGACGGATGGAGACATGGACGGTGTCTGACCGATGACAAAGGGCGGACGTATAACCGGTCAACACGAAGTCGTCCTCTGTGACGTTGGAGATAGTGATGGATTGTGCCACCTCCCCCGTACTCCAATGGTAGATGTCCGCGTTTCCAACAGCGGTCAATGTCACGGATTGCCCGTAACATAATGCGGTGTCGCTGCTTATTATCCCCACTTGCGGAATCGGAAGAACATTCACGGAATGAGATGTTGAGGTTTGGCAACCGAACGCGTTAGTCACTGTTGCGGTATAGCTGGTTGTATCAAGTGGTGAAACTGAAATACTGGATGTGTTTTCGCCTGTGTTCCAGGATATGCTTTCACCAGGCTCAAGTGACACGGACAAAGCGGCGGTGTCGTTCAGACAAAGATAGGGTACCGAACTCGTGACAGAGACTTCCGGATTGTTCATTCTGACAATTTCATGAGAAATGGACGATGTGCATCCCGAGTAAGTGTTATAAGCGGTAAGAGTGTATGCTGTAGTGTTAGCAGGATAGACTGTGATGATGGAATCTGTACTCCCCGTATTCCACATATATGTGTCACCCGCACCGTACGCTGTCAGGGTGATGGCGTTGTCCTCTATACAGAAAGTGTCGCGAGAAGCCACAATATGGAGATCGAATGCGGGATAAACGGTTACCAGGAAGCTGTCGGTCGCCACGCAACCAAACTGGTTGGTACCGGTCACGCTATAGGCGGTTGTGTTCAACGAAGGCAAGACTGTTCTGAAATCATTGGTGGATCCATCTTCCCACACATAGCTGGTGGCACCGCTAACCCGAAATGAGAACGCTGCCGCTTCGCAGATCACCGTGTCTGCCGGCAGTGACAATTCCGGCAACGGGAGCACTTCTATCGTGTAGGACAAAGTGTCCTTACAACCGTATTCATTTGTGATGAATATGTTGTAGGTTGTTGTCTCTGAAATAGTTACTGTTACGGCAGAATCGGATGTTTCTGACAAGCCTATGCTCGGCCACCAGTCGCAATGGTTTTCGCCCGTGGTGTGCAACACGGTTGGCTCATTGGCGCAAATGGAAGAGACCCCACTGACGGAATCCACAGGGGGGTAATGAACTGTGTTTACGGTAAGGGTGTCGCGACTGACACAGTGGTTCGTATCTGTCCCAATCACAATGTATTCGGCACCCGTCTCAGGAATCAACGACACTGAATTGCCCATTCCCAAAAGCTGGTTGTCTGCAAGCCAGACATATTGGTTCGCCCCGGTTGCATACATTTCGACTTCCGCATTGTGGCAAGGAATCGCTGGATACATGGTGGCTGTGACATGAGGCATCGGATAAACGATCACTTGCGTAGTGTCAAAAGAATGGCATTCAACCCCTTCCACAAAGTAATAGCCTTTGACTACGTAATTCGTTGTTGTATCAGGCGACACAAAAGCGACGTTTTGGCTTATCGCCATGGAGTTGTCTTGTGGATATGACGTCCATTGGTATTGTAAACCGGAAACGTCACTGTTTGCTGCAATGCCCAAGAATTGACTGCCGTCATTGCATAAATATCCGGGAGAGGATACCTGGAGTGTTAATTCCGGTAATGGGAGTACAACAAAGGGGATTTCCAGAATGGAGTTACAGTTGAAGCCATCCAAAAAGCCTTGAACACGAAGCGTATCCGATGGATTCGAAAAGCCGGACATAGGTTTTATGAAAGCGACAGAATCTTCAACGGAGGACAAATGCGGGTGCGGTTGCCAATGGTAAGAGTCCGCTCCGGAAATCACGATGTAGGCGGAGTCATCAGCGCAAATCGGGGTGGGATTGGAGACAACGGTTATCTGTGGAATCGGATTTACTGAGATATAAACGCTGTCAACAGATTGACAGGCAGTGCCTAAGAAATCAGCGGAAGCGGTGGCGTAAAACCAAGTGGAGGCAGAGATGTCCGGGCGGGTTATAGAATAGTTGGTGTCGGATGTGTTCCATACGATGTGGGAGAAATTGCCGTCTGCATGCAGGGTTATTGTGTCGAATGCGCAGATGGTATCCTGTGGAAACACTTGCAGCGAAAGGGTCGGTGCCGCAACCACATCCAACGTCATGCTGTGAATGCCGACACATCCGTTGTTGTCTGTCCCTGTGACCGAATAAGTCGTCTGGTTACCTGGGACAAACTGTACGCTTTCACCCGTCTGGCCGTCACTCCATAGATATTCAATAGCGCCTGATGCGGAGAACACATACGTGTTGTTCTCACAGAAGCTCGTAACACCGTGCGAATTGATGGAAATCACGGGAAGATTGTTGATGGTCACTCCATGGGATAAAGAGATATGACAATTATGGGCATTAACTACATCCACGGTGTAAACTTGTGGTTGGGAAGGAATATCCCAAACGGAATTGTTGTGCGCCTGGGCCATGGGGATTGGCTGATGCCAAAAGTACTGATAGAGCCCGGAGGTGTTCAAATGCAGGGTGTCTCCCCGGCAGATTGAAGAGGGGCCTTTTATGGTGTCTCTTGGGAGCGCATAGATGGCTATTTCAGTGTTTTTGGTCCGTCTGCAACCTCGCTCATCTGCCACGGACAGCGTCAACGTGTCAATATAGTCCTGGGTCGTGTTTTGAGGCGGTTTATAAAAGAACGAATAAGTGTTTGCTGACAGATTTGGATAGTTCCAGAAGTATTGAACATTGGTAAAAATCGGGGTCACATTCACGGCGAGAGAATCGCCAACACAGAGGTGGTCGGCGACTTGAATGGTGAAATCCTGCGGCAGTTCATTGACAACAACCGTGTAATCCAAGGACTTTTCACACTGATGGTCGGAATACGCCGTGACGGTGTAAGTGGTTGGTTCGAGAGGGGCAACCCTGACAGAAGTGGCACTGTCACCCGTTGACCAATGATAGGCGACCGCATCACCCACCAAACTTATCGTCAAGGAATCGCCCGAGCAGATGGTGTCCGTCATCGACTCGAAATCGAATTCGGGCCAGGGGAAAACAAGCAACGTGTCATATACGGTCCGGGAACAGTTAGTGGCCGGATTTGCAGCACTTAGAGACACGATCGTCGTGGTGTCGGGCTGTATTGTGAAGGAAGAACCTGTCTGTGAGGGAAAACCATTCCATACATAATTCGTTCCACCATGAGCTGTAAAGGTGACGCTTGAATTAGGACAAACAGAATCATTGGAGGCTGTAATAGAAAGATCGAAATAGGGAATTACATTGACGGCAACCGTTCCGGAGGAGGCGCATTCGAAATAGTCATATACGATGACGTGGTAGGTGGTGGTGTCGTCGGGGAAAACCCTGATGGTATTGGTTGTGCTCTCCGATTCGTCATCCCAAATGAAAAAGCTGCCGCCAGAAGCGGTCAATTCGATGGTGTCACCCCTGCAAATCGTTGTGTCTTGCGAAACGTGGGGTTGAGGGAAGGCATAGACGAAGACGGAGAAACGTGTCGTATCCCAACAACCAAATTCATTGTCGTAGGCAACGGCGTATTCTGTGGTGACGGTCGGAGTCACAAACAGGGAATCACCGTTGTCATTATGGTTGAAATCGGCACCTGACCAGTGATAGTGGGATGCCGTCCCGGAGAGTGTTATGGTGTCGCTCATGCCCAAACAAATACTGTCGTTAGCGACAATCTCATGTTCCGGCAGAGGTTTCAGATACAATGACACATAGTCGGTTACGGTACAGCCGTTCATGTCTGAAGCTTGCACGTAATAGCTGGAATTGGCATGGGGTGTCACTATTCGGATACTCGATTCACCGCCGTCGTCCCAGTGCAATCCTGTCACCCCCGAGGCGGTTACTGAGAGCGTGCTGCTTTGTCCGGGGCATAGCGTGTCGGGGTAAGCCGTCAAGGTTATGTCAGGATGCGGGAACACCGTGACAGGAAACGCCACGGTTGTGTCACATCCATTCGGATGGAACACGCTGAAATAGATTGTTGTAGAAGAGTCTGGGACGAATTGCAACAAGGTGTCGGTTCCCAAAATTACTGAATCCCCGGCAAGAGTCCATCGGAACGTGTAGTTGCCGTCCATTAACACTGTGGCCGACAAAGACACGGTGTCCTGAGCACATACAATCCCTGTTGAATGCGTGTTCAATATTATGGGGTGCGGCAATACTTCGACATGTATGACGGCATTGCTGCGACAGATGCATCCATTTGTGTCTGTGCCAGAAACGACATAGTCGGTACTGATTCGAGGGGAAACCAGAATGGAATCCATCTCGCCCTGTGCGATGGTGTATGAATCCACACGCATCAGGTGATCGGTCGCCCAGTAACCATACCGATACGTGCAGTTGTTAGGAAGTGACAAATCCATGTAGGTATTGTCACTCAATTGGTCAGAACTGATGGTAATCGTGTCTGAATTTGACATGCACTGCCGATAGATATAAAACAAACCGTTTACAGGTAGATATTGTGCGGCCAGTAGAGCGTTTTTCAAAGCATTCTTGTTGAGCGGCTGGCTCGGGGCTTGATTAAAAAGATGCAGATACGTGGTGTCCCAACGTATTGTGTCCAATCGAACCCATGTGTAATTCTCAAGGCCATCCACACGCAACCAAACAGTGTCTCCGAGACAGATCGTGTGATGATTTTCATACTGCAATTCGGGAAGGCTGTTCACATGAACGCGGACTGTGTCTCGGGATTTACAACCGTATTGCGCTGTTCCCACAAGCGAATAGACATTGTCCTGGTTGGGATAAACCACAATACTTGAATTAGATGGCAAGCTGTGGGAAGGTGTTGGCTGGATTTGTCCAAGCGAATCCGACCATTCGTAAAACAAAGCGCCAAATCCTTGTAGCGTGACGGAGGCATTCTCACAGGAAGTGTAATCTGAAACATTCTGTCCATTGATTGTCATGAACACCGTTGGAAGCGGTTCGACGAGAATACGGAGGATGGCGCGTGTCAGAGAGCCGCCTTCTGTCCATGAGTCCAATATCACGTAACCATTCTCGGTCAAAGGTTCTGTGCTGAAACAACCTGAAATATCGTCCGCGTCTGCGTGAGAATAGTAGAAATTGGTGTCGTTCAGAACAAACGAACTGTCCAATGGGAAAGCCCAAACAGAATCAAGTTGGTAGGAGGATTTCCATATCATCTGTCGCTGGACATGTACGTTTTCTGGAAAATTGTAACAGATGTGAGCGGAATCCCCATAGCACACATGCATTTCGCTTTCGTGCACGATAACGCCGGAAGATTCCACGTGGGCACCGTCCGGCACGAAGAGGGTGTCCGTGTTAAAGTTGAAATCAACTGTTTGGTCTCCCAAAGTCACAAAATAAGGAAAGCAGAACACATTGCTGTAAACAACATCCATTTCGTCCTCTCCGGCGCCCTGTTCATTCGAACACGCGGATAAAACGGATATGGAAAAGTAGTAACATTCGTTAGGGCTCAGGTTCAGGGCAATGTCAAAGGTGTCGAACGTGTTCCCTTCTGAAACGTAAACGGAATCTGCCGTATAAAGCGTCCAGTTGTACACGATTTCGTTACCTTCTGCAGGATGCCATGTGAGCAAAGCGGTTGTGTCGCTCGGCATGCTCCCGTTCAAATCTGTCGGCATTCCTGGATTCATGCAACATTTTGCTTGCAACTCGAGACCGGTTAAAGTACACGACGAGTCAGATTGCATGCGTAACGTAATCGGCTGATTAACGACCGCGGACATGAATATGGGAGCGTCTTCACTGCCTAACTGTTGTTGTCCAACGATAGTGTCGTGAGGGGTTAGATTAGGATTTGATGACAGATCGCCATTGTATATAAAAAGGGTGTCGCCATCTTGCAATTTGCTGTCTCCCCATAATTTCAGTTTTGAAGTCTCATCACCGGGATAGAGGACCAAAAAACCGTTTTCACTGTTGGAGTAGTCTCCACTTGCCCCGTTTGTTCCCACTGAATTTGAGCCTGATTCGTATATCAGATGTATTTCGTCGTCACATGGCAGAGTGTCAATTGTTCCGTACCTGCCCCATATCACAAAGTATTGATCGGATGGAAACTCTAACTGATTGTATTTCAAATACAAAAGGTCATTGTTGCAAGCACAAAAATCACCTTCCAAATCCACTCCGATATCACCGCGTGTAACCATAATGCCGACAGTGCCTGTGTAATTAGCCCGCCATGCGAGACCGGCGGCCGCGCAACCGGGAACGTCTCCGGCATCGACCGCATAATCTGAAACCACTGCGGAAGTAGAGAAGTCGTCGTAGAATAGCGTGATTTTGGTTCGGAGTTGATTGTTCCCCACAGTTGGGACGACACCATGACTGATTTTGGTGTTCCATTCATAAACGGCACCGGCTTCAACGTGAAACTGATATATCCATCCACATTTCACGGCTAAGGTGTCGGCTTCAAAAAAAGTGTGCGATTGCCACACAAAATGTGTCGTGTCGAACTCGTGCAAAGCGCTGTCAATTTGGGAGGCTGGTGGAGCAGGGCAGGGGAAAGGGGTGCACGGCCCAGTCACTTGCGCGCGAAGTCGGGGGGACAACAAAAGCGCAAGTAAAATAAACAGAATGATGAAACCACGCATTTTCATGCAATATTGTACTGCAAAGTCATACATTTGTTACAAACCATATTTCGCGTCTCTACAACCAATTCCACCTGGGCCCTCCCGACTTTGGCGGGACTTCGGAACGAGACAAATCACAAGTCACAAGTCACAAATCACAATCCCATTCGCGAAAGTATACATTTTCGTGATATTCCACAAAGCAATTCGAGATGGAAGCCGGGGATGAAATCTTGCGATTGGGAGCGGGATGAGAAAAAAATATCCGAATTGTTGATGTGTTAAAAAAAATTTCGACCTGTACGGTTGACCTCTATCATTCAGGCCACCAGCTTGAACGAGATTGTACCGTTTGCAACATATGAGTCCAGCTCCCCGTTTCTTGAGGCTGCGGTGATGACGGCCAACGCCC
>Ga0247609_10005066_pt1 | contig 13018 bp, 18 predicted proteins | sample 172DNAGHGlowgp2_FD_193487 | JGI IMG/M metagenome (GOLD analysis project Ga0247609, IMG submission 193487) | Sheep rumen microbial communities from Palmerston North, Manawatu-Wanganui, New Zealand - 1728 DNA GHGlow gp2 | ecosystem: Host-associated > Mammals > Digestive system > Stomach > Rumen ...
GCGGTACTCCAACATCAGTTAGAGGCCTCTAACTACGTTTATACTTGACTAACTCGAGTTAGAGGTGTCTAACTGAGGGCCTCATCCTGCCCTCTGTACCCCTAAAGGCCCTCTGTCCTATTAAACGGACACACTAAAATGTCACCCACTCAATGTTGAATGGGTGACAATGGCCTATAATTATTCATTATGGTTCTCAACTAAACTCCAGTTTGACAGTTAAAGAAATTAGTACAGGAATTACAGGTTTAACTGCTTATAAATGTGGTAAAGTAGCTATGTTAAGATATTATGGAACAATAACAGCTACTTCTGAGGGATGGTTTAATATTGGAAATTTACCTGACAGTTTAAAACCTATATTACCTGTCGAATCAATAGCGATAGACAATAATGCTTCATCCTTTAGTAGCACACATTATTCGAGTTTAAGAATAAATCGTTCCGATGGAAGTGTAACCGTATATATGTTTAGGGATAAGTTGAGTCTTAATGCTATCTTTTCTGTCACCTATATCACCAATAGTTAAAATGTTCTTTAGTTAGAATCAAAGCACAGTAACGGGTGTTATTGAGTGATGAATACACACGTTCCACGGATATATGTTGTCGCTTGCTCGACATTAACGATTCGACCTGTGTTGGTTATTCGCATACGAATTTTACCCAAGCTGTCAACAAATTCAGCTTGCTCAATCGGTCTATATCCTTGTGGTAGTGTTGCAAGTGTTGTATCAGCAGGTGTTACTGTTTGGTCACCACTCAATATAGAAAGCATACATATCTTGCCCCACCTGTAACATACGCCTATTATTTTTTCGGAACTTATGCTAACCGATGTAGTTGTTAAACTGGAGTTTAGTTCACTAATATCACTCTGAGCTTGAGTCATATCTCCCTGCAATGTATCTATATCACCCTCAGCAGTTCCCACTCTCGTATCTAATCCAGTAATATCACTATTAATATCACTTATATCATCCTCTATACTACTAATCTGAGTCCCCTGAGTAGTGATACTACTCTCTGCACTTGATACTCTAGTTGTTAAGTTTGATATATTAGTTTCTGTCCCAGTAACTCTATTTTTTAAGCTATTAATATCAGCATTTTGGGATAGATCAGTGGCTTTAATAGTTGCTATCTCATCATTGATATCATCAATATCATTTTGAGCAGTAACCATATCATTCTGCAAATTATCAATATCAGTCTCAGCAGTATTAAGCCTTGTCTCTATCTCTGAGATATCAGGGATAACAGGTTTATTAATCAGATGGTTATAGTCAATAAGTAACTGAGTATCTGAGACATCACCAGTTAGAGTTGTGCCATTTATCTTTGGTTTATTCAACAACTCATTATAGTTATCAGTGCCACCACTCTCAATAAATAGGTCTGAGCTTGTCTTATTGCCCTCTAATATTACTCCATTTATTGAAGGCTTATTATCCAGCTCAGTATAGTTATCTGTGCCACTGCCATCAAAGTTTATAGTACCATTAACACCACCCTCAGCACTCATTGAGGCCGATAGTGATCCTGTTAGATTGCCAGTAAGTGCCATTATCTGCCCTCCTTCATATCATCAGCAATAGCAGTAAGAGTTGTTTGAATGGTGGTTAGTGTCTTTAATAGTTCATTATTCCAGCGATAGTCCCTAAACAAGAAATATGCAACAACCACAACTGCTATCCCATTATTAACAAGTAACTCAACTATAGTCTCCATATATGCCTCCTACTCTACTGCATAAGATACTTGATTTACACAACATCTAACTACATACTTATAAAAGTCCATAAGCTCATCTTGATACATAGCCTGATTATCTCTTATGAGGTCAGTGGACTTTGTAACACCTATGTTACCCTGTCTAACTTTTAAGTCAACATGATTATCAGTCAGATTTTTAGTCTCATCATTCTGAGAGTTATATGTAGTTACATCTAGATTATGTAAATCATGTGTATCTCTCACCTGATTATATGTGTGGGTGTCAGATTTTCCATGATTGTATGTATTCTTATCATTATCATAAAAAGTAGCACTGTTATAAGTCGTATTGGAGTCAATGCTGGTATCAGTTCCTGAGCTAACATTTGTTTCATTTCCACTCTTTGTGATGTTTCCAGTATCATCTCTATTAACTCTATCGGTTCCAGTGTGCCTTGTTGTATCTGTACCAGTATGAGTATCTTTAGAGATAAATCCCTCTACTCCGTCAACATTCCAAAGAGGGTTGAAGTCAGCTATAAATCCCTCCCACAGTCTATCTAACTGCCTACATCTTGATTTGAGATATATACCAAAAGTTTTTCTTATATTTTCCCTTGTTGTGCTTGAGTCCTCAGGGTCAAATTTTTTATTTAGAAAAACAGTTCTATCTCCATAGTATAACCAAATTAAATCATCAAACATTGGGGATACATGAGGCCACCACTCAGAGTTTACTACCTCAGTCCCTAATTGTGTATTCGTTGGTGTCAGTGTTCCCAAGTCTAGATACTTCTGTAAGTTGTGTTGTATCATTGTTCTCAACCTCCCTTATATCAAATTTAGGATTTAACTCTGGTATCATATCAGTACCAAATAAATCATTAGTCATATCTGCACCCTCATCTCTAGCATCCTGCATATCATCTTTAGATATGAGAAGTAACTGAGTGTTTGCATCTACCTCGTCATCAGTAACTTGAGCCTTCTTTGAGTTGTACATCTTTACACCTATCTCCCTGAAGTACTGCTCTAGTACTTTATCACGTGCGATAAGTAGATCATTAAGGCCATCTTTTATATTGCTACGGTTGATATCTACATTCCTAAACTCTTCTATTATAGAATTATCTGAGATGATCGCACGTTTACCAAGTGCCAGCTTTTTAAAGAATAGCTTTAGACTCTCCATCACATTGCCATCATTTGCAACAGGGAATGAGGTAAGTCTAGCATTAACTGAGTAAATGTCTATAGTGCTCTCTATGTCTGCCAACAGTCTTGCATACCTCTTTACAAAGGTATTGAGGCCACCATCTGACTTTATATAATATAAGCTATCCTTTAACTTATTATTATAGATTATTGAGCACTCTTTACCTATTTCATACTGGTGAGCCTGCACAACAACAGGATTTGCAAACACTGCATGAGTGGGCTGATAATACTCATCATATCCATAGAGTGAAGTCAGTGGAGTAAATAGAGTGCCATCCTTCTTTGGTAAGATAACTGCGTGACCTGTCATTATTAAATTGAGCTCTATCTCTCTACTACTGAGGCCTTCAGGTAAATTTTTCCAAGTAAACATATCAAGCAGTATATTTATCAGTTTAAAATACCAGTATTGATATCCTGTCTTGACATCTGCAACATCATAGAGAGAGTCAAAATCTTTTTGCATCTTTATTATATTCATTCTAAATATGCTCCTTCCTGCAATGCTTGTTTGAGGAGATCAAGCTCCTCAGATGTTCCATTAAATCCATTAGCTATAAGAGTATCAGCCTTTATCTCAGTATATCCATGCACCTCTGAGAGCTTGCGCTTATGGTTTGCTGGATAACCTTCATGCTTGCCATAGTTGACTGGGATAGACAGTTCAGGTCTCTCAAGTATGATATATGGTGTCTGTTTTCCGAGATATCCAAAGTTTGCTGAGATGCTACCACTCTTCTGTACTGACACCTTTTGACTCATTATATCTTGAGCCATGCCAGCAACTGAGGTTGGTGATGGAGCTATCGCCATATTAGCAATGTTTAGTACTGAGCTAAATATATTCTGCCAGTTTGTCTGAGATACTGGCATCGACAATATACAGTTACCATTATACTGATATAGTGTAGCTCTAAGTCTTGTTCCATCCTTCTGTACTCTTTTTGTTCCAACAAAAGCAACTACAGAGCCACTCACAACATCCACTACATATCTGAGCCATAATGTGCCATTTTGTATCTCATCAATAGATAGATCATATATTCCACAATATGGTACATAGATACGACACTTTGTATATGAGGAATAATCGATAGCAGTATTCCAAAACTCTTTCACGTCTATATGATATTCAATCTGATAATACTGTTGTGTGACTACTTTAGAGCTAACTCCTGAACTGATACCACAAAAGCCTATATCTGCAGGATTTGTAGTAGTAAGTGGTATGTGTATCATATTAAGTGCTAATATATAGTCAATAGGATTTACCATCATCCTTTTGATAACTGACTCCATGTCCTCAGTTATTCCACTAAATAAGAAACGTGCAAAGCTCTCTAACTCTGACAATGAAGGGTTATATAGCTTTACAAATCCAGTATTAAGTAGATTAAGACTAGGCACACCTTCAGGGAGAGTGTCCTCAGAGTATCTATATTGAGAACCTCCACCTCCTCCAGTTCCTCCACTGCCTCCAGTAGGGTCGTAAACCTCGTAAGGGTTGCCTTCAATATCAATAACTGCCGACTCTCCACCAAAGATAGATGTACCCTCTATACAAGGTTCTGTTAGTGATATTAATCCCCAGTAAGGATATCTTTCTTTAATTCTCCAGCTAGCAGTTTTATTATCGTACCAAACTAGTCTATCAATAGCCGGATTACCACTAGGCAAATCAGGATAAAAGCCATAATTCCATGATGTGCTCAAGTTAGGGCCAACATCCCAAAATGGTTCTATTGCATAACTCTCTCCACATCTCAGTACAGTTTCTGTATTAAAATGTAGCAAGCCATCCCATGATGTTGATATTTTATATGTCTCACCTGTTTCTGTTAGTCCGACAGTTTGTATAGTATAGAATGAAATGCCTGTTCTATATGTTCCTGAAGGTGGTACTGTTATTCCTTCCCACTGCCATGTATCATTACTTATAGTCATGGTAGGAGCAGCAGCTATATTCATACTATTACATCTAGGGACAGCTCTTTGATTATTATCTAAATAATAACCATTTATATATACAACTGAATAAGAGTTAGCTCCTGTCTTGCATACACCCAAGCCACCAACATCAGGAGCTCCTATAATCCAAACGATATCTGTAACAAGAGGGTGGAAGTGTTCACTTTCAAGAGCCTCAACAACTTGGTCCATATCTTCAAAAGTCTGATAAGAGAACTCCTCCCATAAGTTCCAAGTAGGATTGACACCCTCTAAAAGTGGTATTATTTCATCATAGTATATTACAGTTGGTACTCTGGTACTTTGTGGATACATACCTATAGGGATTTTAACAGCCTGAGGCCATGAAGAAGTATTATAATCATATAATTGTCCTACATTAATTGCTCCAAATTTTGCACTATCAATTATTTCTGCACCTGCCACTATCTCACCTCCTATACTGCTCCGACTAAGGATAATAATATCTGATTTGTTCCCATACTGAACGGATGACCTTCAACACATTTCATGTTAAGAGTCTGATAATATGGATAGTTTAACATTTCCATTTTTTCATCATTTAAATACAAATTATAGAGTCGCTCATTTCTTGAAATGATGGCCTCCATACTTCCTAATTGTGATTTAAAAGACATTAATGGGTCAAGTTCACATTCTAAATAAATGCACTGTTTGGAATATCTTTTCTTTCTTATGTAATAATATCTATTAAGTTCTGATAGATATACATAGTTAGCAGTCTCAGGAATATTACTATCTGATATCTTGAGTGTTGGTCTGATAGAGTCCTCATCACTCTTAAAAACTATAGTATATTCCCCTATATTATTAATAGTTTTATTAACATATCTTTCATCTGATATATTAACGTATAATGTTCCTTGCATATTTTTCTCCTTTAAAGTTATAGCTCCCAAAGTGTTCTCACCTCAGGAGCTATATGTAAAACATTTCTAGGAGGTAACTAGAAAATCGCTATCATTTTATGACTCAGCAACAACGAAAACTACACCATTTTCAGAAAGATCATTAATGTATTGGATTGTAGCTGTCTGTGAGATGTTGCTATATGCATCTATTGAGTTATAGAAACTGCCGGCACGTCTCTTATCCAGTCCAACTGCAATAGCCTGTCTATCTGCCAGTAGACAGATAACACCACTCTGATTTACTGCTGTTGGTGTCTCATCACCTGCCTCAGATGATGGGATAACATTGATTGTAGAGTTAGTGGCAAAATCATTTACTGATGATGCACCCTTGTTACCCTGCCAATATGCTACCTCAGAATAGAGTGGCATGCCTAACATCTCATCATGGAAAGTATCTGACTGTAGATAACTCTCAACACCTGCTACAAACTCAGTAAGCATGAGTACATGCATGTTATCACGGCCTGTAGCTCTAACAACACCATTGCCACCGATACCAACATTGTAAAGCTCTGATGGTTCTCTGAGATACTTGATATACTTTCTGATAGTATTAACTGCAAATCTGAGGAACTCTTTATCCTGCATTGCCTCAGCCTGTGTAAGAGTTCCACTCTCACCATTGTACATAGCAAGCAGATTGATAACATTATTCTGAGACTTTACCTTCTCAGCTATAAAGTTATTAATCGCTGTACGTGACATGTTGTTGAGTGAGATTGTCATAGAGTCTGTCATTGAGTTGATAATAGCATCAATGAACTGTCCCATTGCCTGCTCAGATGTAAATGCTGTACTAAAGAGATCATCTGGTATAGTAACCTGATATTTCCATGTAGTAGCATCCTTGAAATAAGTAACATTTACTGTTGGCTTATGGATATCAAGAAGTGTTGGTGTAAATCCATTATCTCCAACTGTCCACTCACTTGACTGGATAGCATCAAAAGGATTAACAGTAATCTTCTGAAGGATAGCACCAAACTCAAAAGAGTCCATAAAGAGAGTTGGAAAATCAAGCTCTAGATCAAGAGTTCTAATAACTGTTTTACCAATTCTGTCAACGAGTTTCCCTAAGAATTTATCTGTCTGAGTTCCATCTCCAACTATGGAGTCACCCATTGAGATAATCCCTGATAGATCATGGACATCAACTGCATCTGCTCCAAACATCTGTGCATTGATATCATTTAAAAGTGAATAAATCTGATTTACTTTCATAAAAAATATTAGTATGTGAGGGGTGTGATTATATACATACTATTCTCCCTTCTTATAAATTTAATCGACAAAAATATGGTTAGTCCCCTCTAATAAAGATTATAGCATACTAACTCATAAAATGTTTGATTATATTACAAAAAAGTTGTAATATAATACTTGTAAGGGAGATATATAAACCTTAATAATTATGTAAACTAGGAGGTAACTATTATGGAATATAAAGAGATTTTAACTCTAATTAAAAGAGCTATCAACAGAATACAAACCAATATTAACAGATATAATGAGTATGATAGCAGATTAGCTTTGATTGATTTAGGAAAAGAATTGAGACAGATAGAGGCCATTATAGATGAGGCTTATCTACTCAATAAGATATCAAAAAATAGTTTTTATTTACTACGCAAATGGTATTTAAGATTTGAGCATAACCTATTATCCACTATAATATAGGTAGCAGTGGCAGGATGCTTTAGGTGGTTCAATTCCACCCACTGCACTCTCACAATTAAATAAGAAGGGAGGTATTATAATGAGACAATCTAGTGAGAAGTTTATGGATGCATTGCTGGAAGAGAATACACCACCAGCATCCGACAATATCCCTGATTTATCTAAGCAGATAGCAGAGGCCATTGATCGTAAAATGGAGCAGGCTATGGCTAAGTATAATGAGGAGATAGCAAAGATTAATCTACCAACTAAAGAGGTAGAAACACCAAACAATAATGATAAGGAGGATTTAGAAAATGGCAACACAGAAGAAGGAGCAGAAGGCAGTGATGGAGAATGTGATAGTTGAGGGAGTTATAGTATCAGCTAGATATGGAAGTACAAAGTTTGATGATAGAAATAAGTATAGATTTTCTATTAAGTCAGATAATATCCCATATGATGATATAGTAGCTTATGAGGGAGTTGGTACAAAGATGACTCCAGCATGGTATATTAATCAGGATGGATATATCAATCTTGCATCTATCTACTCAATTCCAGTACTTGACTCTGAAGGTATCAAGACAGATACTGATAAGTGGTTTCAGTGTGATAATGTTATAGGCAGTAAAGTAAGAGTATCTATTAGACAGAAGGAGGGAGCTATCTATCCAGTAGCAATCAAAGTGCTAGAGGATGGAGAAGAACGAGACCCTTTCAAGGACTTATAGAACTTATAGCCTACTGGGTTGATGAGTGGGGCATTGAACTTTGATGCCTCACTCTTTTATTAAGGAGGTGGTAACATGAGACAAGGCGCACTCAAGTTTGAGTATATTGAGGAATATATCAAAGAGAGTTTAATAGCCTATACTTATTATGTCGAGTATCATATGAGTTACAAGGACTGTGCTAAAGAGATGCTTATAAGTCCCTCAACTGTAAAGAATAGGCTTATAGGACTTGAGGCCATAGATGAGCATAAATTTAAAGAATATAAAGAAGAAGTGAAGAGGAGGCAAGGGCATAGATGAGAAAAGAAACTAGAGAGCTATTCAGGGCACTCAATGAGAACTTGTCAGAGTGGGAGGGTGGTTACACTCCACAAAAGATACAAAAGTTTCAAATAGAGCTTGCGAACTTTTATGATCGTGCCGGCAAGACTGTCAAGGACCCAACAAAGTTCTCAACACATATCAAGATGACATCTGAGCAGGAGGACGAGCTACTCGCACTTGCTGATAGGATGGGTGATATATCTACTGATATGGGAGAATATGAGGAGTTTTATCTCAAGAACAAAGAGCGTTTTGGTTTTACTGAGTTTGATGATGCTCTTAAATTCATAGATAAGATGGAGAATTATAGAGCAGATGCTTTACTGTCTGAGGTCATATCATCTGAGCAGATACAGGAGCTATATAATGAGGGAAGTATCAAAGGGATATCGCCTGAGGATATAGATCAGATGCTGGCTTTTGAGTATTCCTTTAGTGGTAAAGAGGATAATGATTTGTATCAGAGAATATTAGTGGAGATAGATAGCTATGATGCAGGAAGTGACAAGTTTAGATATAATTAAAGATATCACTATAGATACTTTTTATCCATCTAGAAACAAAAGACAACAGACACCAGTATCAGATACTATATATACACTGGATATAGAGACAACTAACCTTTTCAAGATAAATGGTAAATATAGATGCTTTGATAAGTCCATTGCGTCATATAAAGATGTTGAAAAGGTAGCCTGTCCTTATATATGGATGTTTGGTATTGAGGATGCAGTTTATTATGGCCGTGAGTTCATGGAGCTTGATAATGTTTTTAGAGCGATATCAGATGTTAATATAACTAAGATTATATACATTCATAACCTGAGTTTTGAGTTTGGGTGGCTCTTAAATATATTTACAAGGAAGGGCTACACTATAACCGATATGTGCTCTCGTACAGTAAAGAAACCTATACAGTTTAAGATATCCGAGTTAAATATCATTTTCAGATGCTCTTATATGCTCACTAACTTATCGCTTGAAAATGCATCAAAAGAATATACAACTCTGGCTAAGAAGGTTGGAGATCTAGATTATAATAAAGAGAGGTCACCACTAACTAAACTGACTGATAAAGAGTTAGGATATTGTGAGTATGATATCAGATGCCTATATGCTATTATATACCACTTCAGAGAAGAATATGGCCATTTATTCAAGATACCACTAACTGCAACAGGAATTGTTAGAAATGCACTCAGAAATAGGTTATCATTCTTTTATATCAGAAAGCAACAAAAGTTAGTCCCTCCAGCAGATATATATCTCAAGTTGTGGGTGGCGTTCTCAGGAGGATATACACATGCAAACATGCTGAGGAGTAACAAGGTCTTAACTTGTGACGTTGAGTCAGAGGATGAGGCCAGTGCATATCCTTCTATACTATGCACTGAGATGTTCCCATATAAAGAGTTTATGATGTGTCATGTTAAACAGTTCTTTGATGCTAAGAAAAGAGGTTCTTATGCTTTTCTGATAAAGATAGAATTAAAGAATATAACAAGTAATTATTATAATCATTATTTACAATTTAGTAAGGTTAAGGACTCTATCAAGGGCGATACTATGAAAGAGAAACTAGATCATATTGTACTGGATAATGGTAGAATAGTATCTATTGATGAGACTGGTGCGACAATGTGGTGTACTGATATAGATTATGATATAATCAGAAAAAACTATAGAGGAGATATCAAAGTGCTGGAGGCTTATAAGTCACCAAAGAGATATCTTGATAAAGAGGTTATCAAATTTATATTAGAGCTTTATAGGAATAAAACAACACTAAAGGGTATTAAAGATAAAGAGGCTATATATAAACGTGATAAAGGGATGCTTAACTCTATCTATGGCATGAGTGTAACTAATCCACTCAAGCAGTCCTCAGATTTTAGTGAGTACTGGTATCACAAGGACTTTAGTAAGGAGTTTATAGAAGAAAAGCTCTCAGATATGAAAAAATCTTATAGTACACTCTTCTTTTATGCTGTTGGTGTTTGGGTGTGTGCTTTTGGACGTAAACGCATTTTTGATATACTTTTATCGAGTCACTCTATGGATAGAGATACAGTCTATTGTGATACTGACTCAGTAAAGTTCATTAATAGAGAAAAGCATCAAGATATTTTTCTGACATATAATAATGACATGATCGAGAAATACAAAACTATCTCAGAGGTTTATGATGATATCAGCATCAAAGATTTTATGCCGGCAGATAAAAATGGAGTATTGCATCCTTTAGGTTTCTTTGAGTTTGATGGACTATATACAGAGTTTAAAACTCTAGGTGCTAAAAAGTATTGCTATAGAGAAAATGGAGATTTGCATCTGACTGTATCAGGAGTATCAAAAAAGGGAGTATCAGCATTAAATGATGATATCAACAACTTTAAAAAGGGCTTTGTTTGGGATTATGATACAAGTGGAAAGCTAACTGTATTTTATCACGAACTGACACTAACAAATGAGGGTGTTGTAGATAATACTCAGAAACCTTTTGAGTTTACTGATATAGATGGAAATAATTATTTATGTGATTATCCCTATAGTGTTGTGCTGATGCCTACAACTTATAAACTGGGAATAACTGAGGAATATGAGCAAATCATAAATAATATAATATGGGAGGAGTGTGCACAAAATGGTAACTGAAATAAGAGTGAGAATAATACTCAATACTAAGCATGAAGAGGAGGCCATAGAGGCCATGAAGTATAACAGGAATTACAAGATGGTTTTCTCTAATACTGATATAACTATCTTTGAGCTTATTGAAAAGGATAGAGGGAGGGCTAACAATGGCAAATAAAAAGTTACAATATGTTAAGAGCTCCACTATTGATAAAATACTTAAATCATGTGACTGGTTACTCATACTGGGTGAGAGATCAAATGGTAAGAGCTATGCATCTAAAAACTTAATAATTAAAAAGTGCATAGATACTGGAGAGGAGTTCATATATTTAAGGCGTTATGATCTAGACTGTAAAGACTCTATGTGTGTTAATTACTTTGGTGACTGTCCAGTCGAGGCCATGACTGATGGAGTATATACTTGTATTGATGTATTTAGAAAAGGCATCTATTTAGCAAATGTGAATGAAGAGACTGGCAAGATAGAAAGAGGTAAAAAAATAGGATATTGCCATGCACTCTCAAGTGCAGAACATTATAAGTCTCTATCTTTCCCTAAAGTAAATTATATCATATATGAGGAGGTTGTCTCTCAGGACGGAAGATATTTATTTAACGAACCAAACAAGCTCCAGCAGTATATATCTACTATATACAGAAATAGAAAAGGTAAAGTGATAATGATAGGTAATACCATCAGTAGAATATGTCCATATTATAGGGAGTGGAGCTTAAAAGTTGCTAGGCAGAAACTAGGCACTATAGACAATTATACTTTTCATAATGATAATGGTGATGATACTATAATGAGTGTATATCTGACTGACTCACTCAATTATAACTCAGGAATGTTCTTTGGTAATTCTGCTAAGAATATCACAAAGGGAGCTTATGAGGTAGACGATCAACCACACTTGCCAAAGTCTATCCATAAGTATCAGATACTATATACCGTAGTTGTTGAGTATAATGAGTTTAAATTCTTATGTAAGCTCCTGAGAGATAAAGAAAATAGTTCAGAGGTCTTTTGGTATGTTGAACCAAAAACAACTGAGATACAGAAGGGTAGTAGAGTTATATCTAATCAGTTTAATGCAGATAGATACTATACTAGGAGCTTTAGAGATGCAATCTCAGACAATGAGAGACGGGCCTTTGATATGTTCCTGAGGGGTAAAGTATGTTATTCTGATAATTTAACAGGTACTGAGTTTAATACAATACTAACGTATATTAAATAGGAGGTAATGATATGGATATAAAGCTCAGTGTATTCCCTACAAGCAACTATCCAAGACTAATTGCATATACAAATGAGTATAAGATAAGAGACAGCATAGCTAAACAATTCGCAATACTAATTGGTGACTGGTCTATATATTCAGGTGTTGAATATCCCTATTGTATATGCATAGGGTATAGAATAAGATTTGCAGATTATAATAAAGGGAGAGCTATAGAAAAATTATTAGATTATTATGCAAGAAGAGAGGAGAAATATATATATGACAACAAGCGATCTATTTAAGGTATTTAATTTTGAAACTGGTAATATCATTATAGAGAGGATGGAAATGGATATCTATAATGATGGAGATACCATTATAGAGGAGGATGTTATCACAACATTAAAGCAGGCCGGCGCATGGTTATGTGATTATGGAAATCAAGATATACTACAGTTAACTGTGATTGATTATGATAGCCGACGGAGTGCTAATGGAGTTACAACTCTGAGAGTACTGGTTGCTATATAGTAATTGTCACCCAACTACATAATACAGGTTGACCGTCACCCATTCCCTCACGGAGTGGGTGACATTTTAG
>Ga0247609_10005070_pt1 | contig 13014 bp, 10 predicted proteins | sample 172DNAGHGlowgp2_FD_193487 | JGI IMG/M metagenome (GOLD analysis project Ga0247609, IMG submission 193487) | Sheep rumen microbial communities from Palmerston North, Manawatu-Wanganui, New Zealand - 1728 DNA GHGlow gp2 | ecosystem: Host-associated > Mammals > Digestive system > Stomach > Rumen ...
GGCAGCTGTCCAGAGCGGGAGATTTCGATTTATACTCCATCTGCTGACGTCCTTTGCGAACTAATTGTTGAATTGTTGGCATTTTCTGTTTTGATGTTATATACTTAATTATTAATATTTTCCATTAACTTTCTAGGGCACATTTCACCCTCGAAATGGAATGCAAAATTACAACTAATTTTTCACCCCACAAAATAACAGCCCGTTTTACATTTGTTAAATAAAATTAAAATCTTCCGGCGACTCTACTGTTCAGATAGTTACAATTTCAATTTATTACCACAAAACCCCCTCTTCTGCACATTTTATCAACAACCTCAAATTTCAACAGTACCATCCCCTTTCCACATTGGCTAAATCACTATCCCTCTGTCACTTCCCATCTGTTCAACCTCTACCAGTAAGTGCAAAGCACTATATATCGACATATATCACACTGCAATACAGTACATTAACGACATGGTTCCACCATTTCGAACACTCAAAGGCGGAGTTGTTTCCAACAAACAATATCGAGGCCGATGTCAACATCCGAAGATACTCCACCAAGGCTCCACTTAGGGGTCACTTTTGGAGCGTACCTAGAGCGAAGCTACAGCGAACCTACAGCGGACCTTCTACAATCAAAAGACAGCCCTCCGCCAGAGTTGCAGAATGCGGCTCTCCCCACCATAATCACCCCCCTCGTAGGCGTCAGCTCTTCCACTCCAAAACTTGTGGGGGGAAAAAACCGATTCACGATTCGTGAAAATAGTATTGCCCTTTGCCCCGGGTCACTTTGCCAAACTGCACCGCATTCTGAGGACAATAGTGGTAGCAGGCCTCGCAGTGGGTACAATGCCCGTTCCAACGGGGTCGGTCATTTACAAGACTGATATTCTGCAAGGGGCACACCTCCACGCATTTGCCACACGACACGCAGGCATCCGTCGAATAGTATTTCTTGTCCGAAACCCATTGGTTGAACCCCTTGCCTATCACAAATGTTTTCAGCCGGGGAGCTCCTCCCCTATTCACCTCCGACACGCATTTCCGTTCCACGATAGCCTGTTTCACACCCACCAGTCGTTGTTTGGTCTCATCTATCTTGCGCTGTGCCACTTCGGGGCTGTCGGTATTCATAAACGACATATTGACATAGGTGTTGGGCATCGTGAGGCCAAAAGCGCCGTCGAGTTTCAGCCCCAAACGGTCCAGCGCTTCGGCCATCACCTGTTCGGTCATCCCGGCATCATCGCCATAGGTTACCACCATATAGGTATACGACGGGGCACCCGTCAACCGCAGCCGCTCCACAAAATCCAACACCAGTTGCGGCGGCCGCCACGAATAGATGGGAAACACAAATCCCACCCGCTCGCCGGGCTCCAAGGCATAGTCCGTCTTACCCTCCCGGTCGGCCTGGGGAATAAACACCAACTCGTCACCGAGCGTTTCGGCAATGCTCTTTGCAACAAAACGGCTGTTGCCACAACCAGAATAATAGAATATCATTTTGCTTCAATATTATTATCTAAAGATTATTTCCATATATTTCCAGCCACTTCTGTGCCTCTTTATAACACGGACAAAGCGAAGCAAGCATCGTGTCAAACTTGACCGTATGTTTCATGACCACAGTATGGCATAGCTCATGTATAATAACATAGTCCATAACAAAGGATGGAGCCCTAATAATTCGCCAGTTAATCGAAACATTCTTCTTCGAAGAACAGTTTCCCCATTTGTTTCTTTGGCTTCTGATAAAAAGTCTGTTATAGGGCAACATCAGCACTTCTGACATCATAGCCACCCTTTGACGGATACATTTCCCCGCATAACCTTTCAGCCATCTTTCCTGAACCGACAGGTCCAACAAATCCATTCCCGACTGTAACGTCATGCTCTCTTCATTCACCACCACTCTGTTTTTATATTGCGGGGTATAATAGTATGCATAACGGTTCCCAAACAGCAGCACTTCATTTCGGCCTAACAAAATCTTTCCTTTTTGCCGAAAATACTGTTGTTTCGCTGCAATCCACTCCGCTTTCATTTCCAACACCTTCATTATTTCATGTTCGGTGAAATCCATTGGGACAAAAAGATACACCTTCCCGTCCTCATGTACTCTCAGGCGGACATGCTTCACCTCCCTGTGCTCTACTATATAATTCTCCGGCAGTATCATCAGTTCAAACTAAAATTCTTCAAGACAGAATCCATCAACAGTTCGCCCAATTCCCCGTCTATTTCCAAATTCAAAGCATCATATTTGGGATTGGCTGCCAGCATCCGCATATCATCCTTCATCCTCTTATATTCCATCGGTATCTCTTGCCATCCAATATATATCCTCGACTGGACAATACGGGTCATCCCTTCTGCAAAGTCCCTTACCAACTCCTCATCAAAATCATCTCCCCTGTTCTTTATTATCTGGTATATCTCAAAGGTTCCTTTGTGCTCGAAACCCATCTTCTTCGGCAGTTCCACCGCGTTATCCACCTCGGTATAAAGCTCTCCCAACTTCTTCAACAATCCTTCTATTTCAATGGCATTGTCGTTCTTCTGTTTAATCAATGCATCCAACCGCTCTTGAAACTCAATATAGATGACACTGTTGTTCTGGTTGGTCCGTATCATTGTCTCTATGTCACGGATTATCTTCTCTGCCTTGTCTGTCGGCGACATCCGCGTTTCCTGCAATCTCGTCAGATAGTCGGCATCAATAGTAATCTCAGGCAAGTGACCCCTGAAGTTGAGGAGTGTGGCACTCTCCTCCAAGAGCTTCCGTGTCTGGGCGGCATAAAATTCAGCATTAAAGTCTTTCCGCTTGAACTCCTCCATATAAAGCTCATAGATAGTAACCAGCCAATGATACTTCTCTCTGTATGTCCGCAACCCTGGATTGGGGCAGATGGCTTCCCACAGCTGCACCGCTCTACGGAAACGGTTCTCAAACTCCCCATGGTCTATCTCGCTCAACTTTCGGATGATGTTCATCATACACTCATAGCTGTCTTCCAGTTCTATCTCTTCAAAATACACAAATGCCTCATCAAGCACTTTCGGGAAAGACTTCAACAACGCATCCACATCTTCAAACTCCCCGATATCCTCTGGGCTGTAGTTCAACGCCTCTTTATAGTTCTGGAAAACGCCGACATAATCAACCACACGGCCGAACTCCTTAGTCAGTTTCACCTCTCCCTCTCCATAGTCATACGGGCGGTTTGTCCTCGCCACTGCCTGCAGCAGGTTGTGGTCGCGCAACGGGCTGTCCAGGTACATGGTCTGCTCAATGGGAGCGTCAAATCCCGTCAACAGCATATTGCACACTATGAGAATCTTCAGGTTGTTCCCCTTGGCTTGCTCTTCGGGTGTGATTCGTTTCTTGAAGTTGTCTATTAACTGCTTCCTCTCCTTGTCCGACAGATAATAGGGCGAGTACATTTCATACTGCTCACTTGTCTCGTACTGACCCTTCGAGAAGATTATCTGTAGCTCCGACTTGTCGAAATAGTTCAGCAACTCACAGTAATACAGCACACAGGCTTCTTTGTCTATCGCCACCACCTGAGCCTTGAACCCCTGTGGCTCCAACCGCTCCTTGAAGTCTTTCGCTATATCTTCAGCTATCACCCTGATGCGGTCAGGATGTTTCATCAGCCCTTTCCATGGCTGAACACGCTTCTCCACCAGTCTTTTCTCATCTTCCTCCAAGTCGGCCGTGATTTCCTCATAACCTTTCTTCAGATTCTCCTTGTCCAAAAACCACTGCGATGGGCCAAAGGTATATCTGATGGGCTTGGTGGCTCCGTCGTTGATGGCATCGATTACGCTGTACTTGTCCAAATAGTATTCCATCTTCCCGTCCTCTCCCTTGATGCCGAACTCCCGATGGGTCTTCGGGATAGGTGTCCCCGTGAAGGCAAACCGCCTGGCATTGGGCAACACAGCCCTCAGCTCCATCTGGTAGTCGCCATATTCTGTTCTATGCGCTTCGTCAATCAGTACCACCACATTATCCCGCTCGTCAGAGATGCTCCCCAGCTCGTCGAATTTCTGTATGGTGGTGATATACACTCCGGCAGGCTTGCCTTTAATAATGGACTTCAGGTCTCCCACATTCATCACTTGGCGTGCATTGGGAAAAACACAATCAAGGAAAGTGTCGCTCATCTGGTCTTTCAGGTCTTTACGATCCACTACCAAATACACCGTAGGGTCGTTTAGCTCCGTTGCCTTGCGCAACTTGTAGGCAGTATAGAGCATGGTGAGCGACTTGCCCGACCCCTGCGTGTGCCATATCACCCCCTGTTTCTTGTCAGTACGAATCACCCGCTCCACTATCTTGTTGGCAGCACGCAACTGCTGATAGCGTGCCACCTTCTTGATAATCTCCCCATTGTCCCGCTCAAACACAACGAAGTGTTGCAAGATGTCCAGCACCCGCTCAGGCTGTAGCAGCCCGACGATGCCGTATTTCATCTTCTCCAGCAACTCCCCGTTGGGCAGCCGCTCCACCTCAAAGTGCATCAACCCGTCCTCCCCGTCTCGGTATGTCTTGCATAAATCATTCGCCGGGTCAAGCAGTGGATTGGGGAACCTATCAGCGATTACTGAGTCTTTCCACTCGCTAAAATAGGATGCCGAAGCTCCAGGGATGCCGTATTTGCACAGCCTCCCATTGCAGGCCACCCCGAACAGGTGACTCATATACAGCTTGTCGCTCCTCCTGTCGTAGGTCTGAAACTGACGCACACCCTCCAGCCAGTTGGTGCCACGCCGTGCACATTGTTTGGCTTCAATAGGCACCAGCGGGATACCGTTCACCAATAGGCACACATCCACCCTCACCTGCTGCACCGCATACTGGTTCGTGACAATGAAACTGTTCTTCCAGATGTCCTCAAAGTCGATAAAGCGGATGGTCTTGTCCTTCCCCTCCACCGGCATTGTCACTCCTTTCACCAGCTGGTTCAGAAAGTTCTCGTTCCCCTCTATCGGTATCTGGTTTTGCAGATTGTTGAGCAAAATCTCCACCGCCTGCTCTGCCTCCGGTTCCTCCACCTCATTCATCGCCTTCACCTTCTCCAACAGAATTGGTCTAATCACCGCATCCATCTGCCGACGGTGATACTGTTTCAACTCTTCAGCCGACTGCAACGTCCAGCCCATCTTTGTGAGCCATTCTGTCACCTTTGCTTCAACAGGTATTCGTTCATGTAGTGTTGGCATATCAATTCTCCTCGTAATAGTATGAGTAATCTATTCCTTTCATAAACAATTCGCGGTCGTCGATTTTATCAGTAAGCGATTGCCTCAGCAGTTCGCGAATCCTACTACTGTCCGTGTGGCTCGCTATCATAGCGTCAAGGTACTCCCGTTTGTCAATCTTGCTCCAATCCACACACCTCTTCATCCGTTTCTTGAATATCAAATCAAGCCAAATGCGTGTTGAGCGGCCGTTGCCCTCCATAAACGGATGGGCAGCATTCATTTCCACATACTTGTCAACAATCTCATCAAATGTTGTTTCCGGCATTGCCTCAACAATCTTTAGATAATTGTGTAAGTGTTCAGCCAGACAGAACAGCGTATTGCCTTTGGCGATAGTTTTAGTTCGTATTTTCCCTGCAAAATCGTAAAGTCCACCAAAAAGGTAAGCATGAATCTGTTGCAAGGATTTCACCGTACCCACATCCTTGTCAGCCACGAGGTTGCTTTCCCAGAGGGTATAGGCCTTCTTACGACTCTGTCCATCGATGGTATTGTCGCTGTATGTGAACCAATCAAGGAAGTCTGTCGTTTTTTTACTTGGAATCAGCTTTACCAGTTCCTTAATGTCATCTTGTGCAAAACAATCAGTTGCATATTTTTTCCCATCAGACGCAGTTAGTTTCAGTTGACTACAATGTGTAGTCAACTCATTGTTTACACTTTTCAACCTTGTTTTCAGAACGCTCCAATACTTTCTAGGATTGGGGCTTTCTGTAATAGCAGCCACAATATCTACTACGGAGAACCACCATTTGTTATTCTCCTCGTCCCAGACAGCCCGTACCTCGCGGTCATTATAAAATCGGATGGAGGTTTTCATATTAATTTAATTGTTAATTTCAAATTAAATACCGTCTGCAACGCCCAGCCCATCTTCGAGAGCCATTCCGTCACCTTTGCTTCGACAGGTTTTTGTTCATGTAGTGTTGACATATAAAAATATTTATACGTTTTCTGTAGATATTAAATATGCATTATATAATCTCATAAAAACTTCATCTAGAAGAACCAATAGTGCAAATCTAAAGAAATAATTCTCGTAATCAAACGATTTTTCCACTATTGTCCTTAGAGTTGGTAGATTATTCTGGTATGAGGTTAGATTATGTGCACATCTATTACGATGATTATAAACTATAGTCCGATAATACTCTTGCAAATTATTATCAAACAACTCATTCGTAGCATAGTTCATTGATAACATCTTTTTCCATTCTACTTTATAAAATTCATAGTCATGTTGTTCCCAAATAACCAAAGAAGAGTTGTTAAGAATATCTATAATTTTACAGTGTATTTTTTCCTGAAGTACTTGTCTCTTTAATATGGATTTTTCATTTTCACAAAGTCCATTGCGAGTATAGTAATCTCGCATTCCTTTCATCATTTTTTCCTTATTTTCCTCTGACAGTTTCTTTTTGGTTTTCTTCTCTTGATTCTTTATAGCCTTTGTAATATTATTATCGATATGCTCATTTATTTTTCCAGTAATATCCAAGTCATCAAAAATTGAAGACACAGAAAATGAGTCATCCGTTTTCAATATGATTGCTCTAAGATCAGAATAAATACTATTTTTATCTTCATATCTAGAGCACTCACCATAATTCTTTTTCAAATATCTATATCGATAATCGTAATCGTAAGTTGCAATTTCCCAACAGACACATTTAAGTTTTTGCTCAGATGCTCCTGTCATTTTAAGGAAAGTTGTTTGTAAAACATATTCACTTAACGATTGTGTCTCAATTCCATCGCCAATTCCTGTACATGCCGTTACCGTTTCTTTTAAAATATTTAGAACTGGAGACAAAATAAATTTCGTGTGATAATTATTTTGCATACTCTTTGTATATGTTAATTGATGCATCTATTCGTTCTCTCAAATTACCAAGGCGGTTAGGGTTTTTGGAATAGTACCAATCTTTTTTCTTATTCATAATCTCGTCAGACATGGACTTTATTAAATTATCATCAAATGAAATGTCTTTCCCTTCGAATAACATCCAATAGAGTAATCCAAAAAGCCAGTAATCGGCATCTATCCATCCTTTAAATGCCGTCTTCTTTTCGTCTAATCCCATCTTACCTTTTATACCATCTATAACAATTCTAATTCTTTCATATCTTTCTGACCACAAATCATTTGCAAACATTTCATTAAAAGAAAATCCTTCAAATTTATCTATACGATTTTCTTGTTCTAATCCCACAACAAAGGATACATAGTCTGCATAGTAACTCTCTCGTGAGCTGTATGAAGAATAACCAACAAGTACTTTGTTTACATTTTTCCCTTTTGCAACATATTGTGATAATATAGATAAATATTTAACAACATCTATTTTACGGGATTGCAAGTCTTCTAGTAATTTTATGCCGCAAAGCATATCTTTTTCATCTTTTGTTACCCCTTCAAAGAATTTATTATAACCGACTCCCATAAAATACAAAGAACGTCGACTTTCTAGTGGAGATAGTTTTGTTCCCAAATAGTTCATGTGTCTAAATAGAGTTGAAAAATAATCCTGTGTCGCCTCGGAATCTGTATTTCCTCTTGGAACAATGTATGAAAAACCTAAAAAAGTATTGTTCAAGAAATCATCCAGTTCTCCTTCCAATTCAATTGCTAACTTTATATATCTTTCATCTTTACTGATTATATCCCTGATAGTGTTTGGTGTATTTAAACGGATATTGTCCTGTAGGAGATTCTCAAATGTCCATCCAATCGGCTTTTGTGTTGACTCTGTGGAATCTTCCATACTATCGTCCCCATATGCAATTTCATCTGTCTCAACAAATTTACTTTTATTAGGAATGTATCCCAATAGAGTTAAAAGCAACGAAGTTAAACGTTGCTGTCCATCTAAAATTATATTTTCTTTTTTATTACCATCAGCGTAGCAGGCAATAGTGACCGGTTGTACGAATTGTCCACTTTTTAAGGAATTAATTAGTCGTTTTACATCTTTTTCGTCCCAAACAAAACTTCTCTGATACTTAGGAAGTACAATATTTTTCTTTAACATTAAATCTATCCAGTGCTTTAGCGAATACTCGCCATAATAAACTCTACTTTCCATACTATTGGGATTATTACTTATGATTAATTTTATATTTACCGGTTATATTTACCGGTTAATAAATTTTGCATTAGAGATCTTTTGAGTCTTTCTAGGATGAGAATCTTTGACTTTTTGCACTCAATTTCATTAAATACCATTATTATTCTTTTTGTTATTTGCAATTGCTCCTCCAAGTTTGTTGGTAAAAGGATTGTCAGAGGTCTCAAATTGCTGTAGTTTATATTCTTTTGTGCACTTTCTGTTGCAAGTGCATCAAGAACATTTTTATATCCCATTAATTGAAATAGTAAATACATGGGGTTAATAATATTCTCATTTGCATTAATGCCAATCAAACTGTCAGGGAAATACACCTCATATTGAGCTAATGTCACATAACCGATATTGGCCGCAATCGTCATTATTATTGTATTCCGAGGAAAACACTTACTAACGGATGCTCCTAGTTCATTTAATGACTGGGAGGCACCTTTCAAATATAAGACACTCTCAACCACATCGCTTGTTTGTACAAAAGGATACTCTCCATTATAGAAACGTTCATCGTTGCGGGGACGATGGCTAAATTTTCCTCTTCGAATAATTGCAATATCTTTTAACTTCTCGCATTTCCAACCCACAGGCACTTTGCCAAATTTTTCGTCTGTGTAGAATTCTTCTGGGGTGCGGAAGGTGCCGTCGGGTTTCATCTTGCCTGTAAGAAGGTTTTGCATCAGGCTTTTCTTCAACCGTTCGGCGGCATCGATGCTATTTTGTACAGAGGCTACTGCTTCATCTACTTTGGAAAGGAGGTTGGCAATAGCCACTTGCTTGCTCTTCTCAGGTCTATAAAACTCCAAGTTATTGATTATTCCTTTGTCAGCATGAGGAATGCCTGAGCCAGCAGTTTTGGCTTTTAAAATGTACTCTAAATTCTGGAAAACATAGCCAATGTATTTTTTCTCTAATTCAGATTCGTCAAATACCAACATTGTCATAGTTGATGCCAGTATCCCAGTCTTTGAGATTAGTATTTCTCCAGCATTGCTTCCATCCCATAATACAATAACCTCTCCATCATTCACAAACACTGTGTTTTTTGAACAAGTTGTATATTGTTCAGGAGAACACTTACCCCTTAAAAAGTCTGGCGATAAATAAGGTACCAACTGACCATTATCTTGTTCGCAAAACAACGATGGAGGAGTTTTCCCTTTGACATATTTCTTTATGTATGGGCCAATTTTTTCCATCTCACTCTCCTCCTTTCTCTTTCTGTTCAATCACTTCCCAATGACCGCCTTTATCAGGACCCACGCGACGGATGATGCCTTTAGCTTTTAATGATTTGATTTGCTCTTCAACACCTCTACGAGTCAAAGACAATAACAAAGACAATTCTTTTATAGTAATAGTTGGATTCTCTTTGATTATACGTGTGATTTTCTCCACAGTTTTCTCCCTACTTTTCTCCCCAGTTTTTTCTAGCCACTTTGTCGATTTCTGGTCTTTTTTCTGGTCACTTCCTGATTCCCGTGTTACTTTCTCCCTAATATCATCTTGCCCGTCTTTCTGTTCTGTTCCGTTTTCATCACGTAATGCAGAATTGAGCCGCACCTTGACCATCAACTCCACCTGCTTATATTCAGGAGCAGGGTTACCCGCCTCGGACATCTCACGGAACATACGGTCAACACCCTCACCAAATTCTTTAACCAGTTTGTATTCTCGCATAAACTCGACTATCACAATATCGCCCCTATCGGCATTGGCAAAAGTAACAGCACTAACGGCCAATGCCTTCGGCTCTATGCGAAAGCTCTTGCGGTCGAATTGCTGACCTTCAGCCTGCTGTTGTAACGCTTGTATGTCGTATCTGTCAATCATTACGCGATAAGGTATTCAATAGTTCGTTCAGTGCTTGCATAGTCTCCGTCTCCTTCTGCATGGCATTACGGAAATCACGGATGGCTTCTTGCAGGTCAATCTGCTCCTCGGGTTCAAAGGTATCGACATAGCGGGGGATGTTAAGGTTAAACTCGTTCTCTTCTATCTCCTCCATATCCACAACGGCAAAGTAACGCTTCCGCAACTCAGGATTGTCAAACATCTCATCGAGCTCATCCACCACATCGGCGATGGCCTGTTGCTGCTTGTGTGCCTTTTCTTCTGCAGCACGAATTTTGGCATCCCTGTCAGCCACCAACTTGTCCAACGCATTCCGGCTCGTTTCCAACGCCTTCAGTTCGCTCTTTGTCGGAGCCTTGTGCTGCGACTCCTTTTCCTGAATGGCCTGTTGCGCTTTGTCAAACTTTTCACGTCTGAAAGCAATGTCGTCGGATGTTTCTTTCTCAATCTCCGAAAGAGTATAATCAAGGTCCTGCTGTAGGGACAAATCCATCTGATGTTTCCTGCCAATCATCCAGTCATCGGCCTTCTTCTTGTCGCCCCAACTCTCCAATATAGTGGAGATACGCAACACATCCTGCGGTTCCAGCACACTCATATTGGCATCCTCGCGATACCAACCTTTCTTGGCAGCATACACCATCAGCACCTTGTCTTTCCGATCAGCGGGCTTGTTCTTGTCGAAAAAAACAATGGCACCAGGGATGGAGGTTCCATAGAACAGGTTGCCCGGCAGCACAACAATGGCATCAATGATGTTGACATGCTGTTGGAATCCTTTCCCTTGCAGGAATCCGCGACGGATAAGATATTCCACATCGGCCTTGCGGTTCTGGCCGTCCTCCTCCTCGGTCTTCTCAGGCTGCCCACGGAACAGAACACCCTGCGGACAGACCACCCCGGCCCTGCCCTTCTCATCAAGAGAGGCAACAATGTGCTGCAAGAAGGCAAAGTCGCCGTTGCTATAGGGCGGTATGCCATACACCAGACGCTTGTAGGAGTCGGTAAACTCTTTCTTGTATTCCAGTTGAGGTGTACCGTCTTTTTTCAACACCTTGTTCCCCTTCTTGTCTTTCTTGGGCTCGCCATTCTGTGCCCAATTTTCCATAGAGAAAGGGAAATTGGCCATCACCTTGTCGAACGTGCGAAGTGCCAAAGCATTCTTCTCGTCCTTGAATTTGGGGGCGCGGATGGTGTCGCCTTGCTCAATGCGGGCATCCAAGCCATGCAGTATCATATTGATGTTGCAGATGGCCCAAGTGTTCCACACCAGTTCTTGACCAAACAGCCGAACGCCCTTGTTATGCCTAAGACTATTGTGTTCCCGTACATACTTAGCGGCATTCAACAGGAAACCACCTGAGCCACAGGTGGGGTCGTAAATAGTCTCACCCTCCTGAGGCTTCAAATAACGCACAACGATATCGACAACCTCCTGTGGCGTGTAGAACTGACCTGCCATCGTACCCCCTTTGTTCTCGTCGGCAAAGCGCTTTATCAGGTATTCGTAGGCATCGCCGAGCACATCAACCGTTACATTCCTGTTGCTCAAATCCACTGCATCAAGATAGCTGATAAGACTTGTAAGCACTTCGGGGTCAAGCTTCTTCCTTCCAGACCCATCGGGTGCCGGCTCATTCCAACGCACGGTATTGATGATGCCTTTGAGGAAGTACTTTCCATTATGGTCAACATTCTCCTCGGCTATGGCACCAACAGCCTGGTCGAGAGCCTCGTTCTTTTTGTCGATAGATGCCTTCCGCACATCCTCCCAAAAACAACCCTTGGGGATAACAAAGTCATATTTCTTACTGATTGCTTCCATCTCTCGTGGGGAGGGCTCTCTGCATTCACTAACTTTAAACTTCTCTTTCTCTGTTTCTATTGCCCAATGGTAATTATCGGACAAACGTTTGAAGAACAACAATGAAAGAATGTAGGACTTATAATCCTCCACCTTATCGCGCAATATGTCTGCCATTCCAAAAAGCAGACTCCCCAATGCTTGTTTCGTTATCATCTTTTATTTCTACAAATCATCTTGAGTGCAAAAATACAAAAATTAATTGAATTGAAAAGAAAAAAAATGAACAATACCAATATAATTAGTCCTTCGTACATCTCGAAGTGGGACAACATTGGCGTTAAGAGCATACGGGATCCAGATTAGTGAGCAAGATACTGAGCCAGTTGGGATGCGGGAGGTTGGGACCCTACTTAAACCCAAATCGGTTATTAGGCTGGCCTTTCATTCTATCCCATCTTTCTTAGTTCTGTTTATGCCATATCAGCATTTCTTTATATTCCATGTCATTACTTGGGCTCGACAGAGCAAGCAGGCTTTCTCTCGCTTTGTGCAACGTTCGGCATCTTGTCCGTAGCACGCTACGCCTTCGCCAGAGGTGTGGTCAAGATGCCCAGGACAAATACTTTTCTACCTTAAACCCTATTGAGCATTTTGGGATTATCACAGGCTACCGACATCACTGATGCTGCCAATACAGCAAGGAAAACAAAGGTTCCATACTTCATTCTTCTGCAATTTGACGATGCAAAAATACGCTTTTTTTCAGAACTGTGGATTTCCCGTGCGTTATTATCGTATTAAACATTGTGCCACAACTTAATAATATATTTCACATGGCAAATGTTGATAACTCATTTCTCAATAATAGGAAACTATTGTGTACTTTAGCAGTCTCAAATAAAATTGCACCATCATAGTAAACAATTGTTATTGTCAAACTTATAAAAAAAAGCACCCATGCAGGCC
>Ga0247609_10005071_pt1 | contig 13013 bp, 10 predicted proteins | sample 172DNAGHGlowgp2_FD_193487 | JGI IMG/M metagenome (GOLD analysis project Ga0247609, IMG submission 193487) | Sheep rumen microbial communities from Palmerston North, Manawatu-Wanganui, New Zealand - 1728 DNA GHGlow gp2 | ecosystem: Host-associated > Mammals > Digestive system > Stomach > Rumen ...
TTTTCATCTCGGGATGTTCCGCCAAAAGTTCCTTGAGCAAAGCACCTTTACGGCGTTTGTCAATGCGGTAAAGCTCTTGACGGATGCGTTCAATCGGAGTGCTCTGCGGAGCAACTTCCACACGCACTGGGTTCGGGCGCAGAATCGTCGCGGCGAGTTTCGAAATTTCATCGGGCATCGTCGCACTAAAGAACAAATTCTGTCTATCCGGCGGAAGCATCGCCACAACCTTGCGAATGTCATGGATAAAGCCCATGTCCAGCATGCGGTCCGCTTCGTCTAGAACAAAGAATTCCAATTTTTTCAGCGATATAGCTTTCTGCCCAATCAAATCGAGCAACCGTCCTGGAGTCGCCACAAGCACATCGACTCCGCGAATTAGTTTATTCTTTTGCGGTCCATCGCCCACACCGCCAAAAATGCACGCCGTAGAAATCGCCGTGAACTGCGCATATTCCTTGAAGCAGTCCTCCACCTGAATCGCAAGTTCGCGCGTCGGCAAAAGAATCAGCGCGCGGCAAGTTTTTGGCGAACGGAACTTCCCGGAATCCAGCAAGCGCTGCAAAATCGGGAGAGCAAACGCAGCCGTCTTCCCAGTACCCGTCTGCGCAATTCCCAACAAGTCCTTGCCTTCGAGCAAGCTCGGAATCGAGCGTTCCTGAATCGGGGTCGGGGTTTCGTAACCAACAGCGCGAACAGCACGCTGCAACGGATTTGCCAAGGGAAGTTCTTCAAATTTCATATTGCGCCAAAGATAGAAAAAGAGGAAATACGCCTCAATCCAATCTACCGTTTGCGGCGATCCATCCCTGCATGAGCGGCATAAAAAGCTTTCTTGTCTTCGTACATGCGGGAATCAACGACATTGATAAAAGTATCTTCGCTTTCTGTCTTCGTGTCAAACTTGTGGTACCCGATAGATACAGACAGTACATACGGTTTCGATTCAGTCTTGTTGAATTCATCAAAACGTTCACGAATTCTAGAAATACGATGTTCTATAGCCGCATCGTCTTGCGTATTAAGTAAAATAATAAACTCGTCCCCCGCATAGCGGATGACACTCCCAGAATTATTGACCGCCGATTTAAGGATCCGCGCCGACATCAACAATGCATCGTCCCCCGCAGCATGTCCAAATTCATCGTTTATATGTTTGAACCCGTTCAAGTCAATCATAATTCCGGTGATATTGAGTTTCGGGCGATCGATATATTTTTTTAGCAAGTAGTGCAAATAATAGCGGTTGAACAATCCTGTCAACTGGTCATGGTAAATCATCTCGTTCTGCAGGCTCGCCAACACACCCGCAATAGAAACCGCGATACTCGTGGGAATCACCGAAATCCCATAGAACAGCGACTGAACAACGCCACCAATGATAATCGGCACAATATAAACCCATATCGGGAAAAACTTGAGAAAGCCGCCCTTTGCCTTAGCCTTGAAATAAATTACAAGGCTATTGACAATCAACAAATAATCTATAGCCAAGTACAAAGGATAAAGGTAGGTCCTGGAATAAAGGTTATTCTCGTCGATAGAGAACACTATCGGCACAAAGAAATTGACTACAAGTAAAGCAAGACACACACCGACCACCGAATTCAGTATAACTCCAGACCGGCGGCGCATCCCCCCGTTCAAATGGAACGACAAAAAGCGCACCCAGAAAAAGCCAGCCAGCATATTCGCAGCAAATAGCCACGTACTCGTTGCATAAATAATAATCTTTGGGAAAAAGCCCGGCACCCCTTTCATCGTGTAAGAAAACGGGTCCGCGATGCAACTAGTCAAGGCGAGGAACATCATCATCAACAAGTTCTTGTCGGCTCGACTCCTCGTCTGAAAGCGCCAAAGGTTACACACGATCATGACTGCAATCAGAACAATCCCGATTACGTTTGTAACATAAATGCTTTCTAAATTGAAAAGCGGCTCCATATATTCCAACCTTTTTTTCAAATTATAGATAATATTTACGTAAACAAAAATACACATACAAAAAAGGCAGCTCTACAGCCGCCTTTAATATCGTATTATCCTTTATTTAAAGGTATTCGATTGTCACGTTAAAATGCTCTTTGCAGTGCAAATCATCATTATCCCAATGTTCAGGCCCTTTGGCAACAACATTGACCCCGAATTCAGCAATTTTCGCCGATAAAGAATCAACAAATTTCGATTTTATCCATATTTCTCGCAGAAGATTATCGCACTCTCGCCTTGCAAGCGTATAACGAACAGATTCATTCTTTTCTTTTGGAACATCCTTTTCTTGAATTTCACCTTTGCACGCATATAAACCATCGTGGATGAACGCCGCGGCATTGTATATATCAGCATTTTCCTCATTCATATCAATATAGGGAGGAAAATTCATATGAAATACACGGGGCGCAGACGTACCATTTGTCTTAAAGCCTTTATCAAACTTCACATACAATTTGGCATTACGCCATTTCCATTTTTTTCCAATACAAGCATAGCGTTCTATGTCCAGTTGGAACTGAGCACTTTCTTTTAGAGTAATTAGGGGTTGTTCTTTATCGTCATTCACATCGAATACAAACCGCGAGACTTCTTCGATTTTATTCACCTTAATTTGATTTACTTTTTCTTCGACGAGCGAAGTGATGGCCGATTTGATAGTATTGCCAATCGATTTGATAAAGCCCCAGAAACTCATTGTTCCTCCACGGGAATAAGTGTAACATAATGTGTAATATATACAAAAGACATTAAAAGAGGTCAAAAAAAAACTGCGAACTTAATCGCAGTTCTTTATTCTTACTCAAGAATGGTACTAGCTGTTAGGCGCCGAGCTTGGCACGAATCCAGTTGTTCGCGTTGGCGATAGCACCGGCAATCTTGTCGACTTCCTTGGTACCGGCCTGAGCGCGGTCCGGGCGTCCACCGCCGCGTCCACCGCAAGCAGCGGCGAGATCCTTGACGAGGTCGCCGGCCTTGATGCCCTTGGCCTGGACGTTCTTGCCGACCATCACAGCGATGCTGCCGGAACCGTTGTCCTTGTTGGCAATCACGGCGACGCTGTCGGTGTCGAGTTTGTTCTGAACGCCGTCCAGCAAGTTCTTGTACTTGTCTTCGGGCATGTTGAGCTCGCGAACGTAGAGGTTCACACCAGCCACGTTGATGCCGCCGTTCAGGAGTTCGGCAGCGGCAAGCGTAGCAAGTTCCAGCTTCACGGACTGCAGGCTCTTTTCGAGGTTCTGCGTCTTGGCAAAGCTCTGCTGAATGCGGTCGAGAACTTCGGCGTCCTTGCAGCGGAGCTGTTCGCGGAGGGCCGTGAGAATCTGGGTTCCTGCGCGGAGCAGCGAGAGCGCGCCACGGCCAGAGACGGCTTCGATACGGCGCACGCCGGCAGACACGCTAGATTCGGAGATTATCTTCACGAGGCCGATGTTGCCTGTGTTCTGCACGTGCAAGCCACCGCAGAGTTCCTTGGAGAATTCTTCATTGGCGCAACCCATCTTCACGACGCGGACTTCGTCGCCGTACTTTTCGCCGAACAGTGCCATGGCACCGCTCGCCTTCGCTTCGTCAACGCCCATCACCTGGGTGTTGACCGGCAGGCATTCCATCACCTTCGCGTTCACGATGTCTTCCACCTTCTGGATTTCTTCGGCGGTCATCGCGTTGAAGTGGCTGAAGTCGAAGCGGAGGAGTTCGTTCGAAACGAAGCTACCCTGCTGCTGCACGTGGGTGCCGAGTACCTGACGCAGCGCAGCCTGCAGCAAGTGAGTGGCGGAGTGGTTCTTGCGGATGTCGTTACGGCGGTCGTTGTCGACAGTTGCCATGAACACGGCACCCATCGTCTCTTCGTTTGCCGTACCCTTCTTCACCTTACCGCGGCAGAGGGCGGTGTCGTTCACCTTCACGGTATCGAACACGTCAATTTCGAGGTCAGCGGAAACGAGCGTTCCCTTGTCGCCGACCTGGCCACCCATTTCGGCGTAGAACGGAGAGGTTTCGAGCACGATGCTGAGCACGCCCTTGTCTTCGCGCCAGCGGACAACCTTCGTTTCACAAGCGGAGAGTTCGTAGCCCACGAACTTGGTGCTTTCTTCGCTGTACTGCGTCCAGCCTTCGGTACCCATCGTGTTGATGCCCTGCTTCATGTTGGCGCGGGCGCGGGCCTTCTGTTCTTCCATGCACTTCTCGTAGCCTTCTTCATCGATGAGGAGGCCCTTTTCTTCGGCGAGAATGCCAGTGAGATCCGGCGGGAATCCGTAGGTATCGTAAAGCAGGAACACCTTGTCGCCCGGAATCTTGTCGCCCTTCTTAAGTTCGGCAGAGATTGCGGCGAAGCGTTCGAGGCCAGCGTCCAGCGTGCGAATAAAGCTTTCTTCTTCGCTCTTGATCACGGAGGCCACGAATTCCTTGCGTTCGCGGATTTCCGGGAAGGCATCGCCCATCGTGTCGGCGAGAACCTGAACGAGCTGGCAAATGAACGGCTTCTTCTGACCGAGCAGGCGAGCAAAGCGGCTTGCACGGCGGAGAATGCGGCGGAGCACGTAGCCACGGCCTTCGTTAGACGGGAGAGCGCCATCGGCAATTGCAAACGAAATAGCGCGGATGTGGTCAGCAATCACGCGGTGCGGAGTACCGGCTTCACCATCGTTATACGGCACGCCACTAAGTTCAGCAATCTTTGCAATAATCGGGGTGAACACGTCGGTGTCGTAGTTGCTGGTCTTGCCCTGCAGAATAGCGCAGATACGTTCGAAACCCATACCGGTATCGACGTTCTTTGACTTCAGCGGAATCAGAGAGCCGTCGCTCACGCGTTCGTACTGCATGAACACGTTGTTCCAGATTTCGATGTAGCGGTCGTTTTCGCCGTTCACGCCCTTGATGGGGTCCTTGAACGTTTCGGCCTGCGTAGCGAGGTCGCCGCGGTCGTAATGGATTTCGGAGCATGGGCCGCACGGACCGGTGTCGCCCATTTCCCAGAAGTTGGAATGAGCGTCAAAGCGCATGATGCGGTCATCCGGGAGGCCGGACACGTCCTTCCAAATCTGCCAGGCTTCGTCGTCGTCCTGATACACGGTCGCGAACAGGCGTTCCTTCGGGAGCTTCCAAACTTCGGTCAAAAGTTCCCAAGCCCAAGCGATGGCTTCTTTCTTGTAGTAGTCGCCGAAGCTCCAGTTACCGAGCATTTCGAAGAAGGTGTGGTGGTAGTTGTCGCGGCCCACCACGTCGAGGTCGTTGTGCTTACCGGACACGCGGAGGCACTTCTGGCTGTTGCATACGCGCTTCCAACCCTTCGGATTGTCGCCCAGGAAAATTGCCTTGAACTGGTTCATGCCCGCGTTCGTGAACATGAGCGTCGGGTCGTCATGCGGAACCACCGGCGAAGAACGCACAAAGAGGTGGCCCTTGGATTCAAAGAACTTGATGAAAGATTCGCGCACCTGCGCAGAAGTCATAGTAGGCATAATGTGTCCCTTTTATTTTTTCGGGCGTAAAGATAGAAATTAGACGACAAATTCTCAAGTCGAGCGTCGCGGCCAAGCTTGCTTGGACATGTTCCGGGGTAACGTCCCGATAAACGCAATATAAAAAAGCGACCCCGCAACAAGTGCGGGGTGACAGAAACGCCAATAACTATTGACTAATGACTAACAACTAGTACAGCTTTTTCATGTCGGTAAGTTCGCCGTCTTTCTCGTGGAACAGCGTAAGCGAACCGCCTTGAACTTTCTGGAAAACCTTGGTCAACTTGTCAATTGCAGCCTGTTCTTCAAAGCCGATTTCGTTATAGGCCGTTTCACCGATGACAAGTCCAAAATTCATCATGTCCGGAGCCTTACGACGCAGATAGTTCAGGAGTTCCTCGTCGCTATTGACTTCATCCGTTGCGGTCAGCTTTTCAAATTCGGCAGGGTCACGAGTACTGACATGCAGCGGGTACATCTCGTCAGCAACAATCTGCTTAGAATTGAGATAAAGCACGTTTCCTACATACAAGCTAATTGAATCGTTCAAAACCTGACGCACTTCAATCAGCACATCGCACATTGACGAAGTTTCCTGCATTTTGAGTTTGGAAGGTCCGCAAGCGATAAGAGCGAACGAAATCGTGGCGAGAGCCAATAAAGCGAGTTTTTTCATGATATTCCTCTTTAGTAGTCGGCCTAAACTAGTGACCATCGACTAATATACAATTATTCGTTTTCGTGGGAAAGTAAACAATATTTAATGGTCAAAATTCAAAAAAGCCTCCCGGATTTCTCCAGGAGGCTTGCTTCTATACACCAAACTTTTTAGTTCGCTTCGTAGTCCAGGATGAGTCTGCAGACACCCTGTTCAACGACGACGTTGTTCTGGCGAAGCATCACGCGTTCCATTTCCCAGTCACCTGCGGTCCAACGCTTCGGATCAAGATCTTCGCCATCGAAATCATCTTGCCAAAGCTTAGTGAACGTCTTGGTTGCTTCGTCATACGAATACACGCGAACATAGTCAATCTGCTGTTCGACCGGGAGGCCAATGCCATTGTTCCACTTGCCCGTCCAACCAGCACTCTTCGACACCCAGAGGTTGAAGCGGAGCGTTTCCTTTTCAGTCAAGAACTTCACCTGGTCGGCATCAGCGTGAGTACCGCGGCTCATACCCAGCGTATCGCGACGGACTTCGACACTGTCGATTTCCCAGGCTACATATTCCGGGGTCCAGACAATCGCGTACAAATGGAATTCCTTAGTGGCATCAAAGCCAAATGCGTGCAACGGCTTGCTTTCAGACGAAGTATTATTCTTGATAGACGGTTCCGCTTCACGAGTGATGATATTGGACTGCCAAGAAGTCGGATCTTTACCAAGCACTTCGATATCGATTTCGTTCCACGGTTCATATTCCTTCATCCAAGAATTGTCATAGTTCAAGAACATGGAACCCACAGAACCCGAAATGGCAGCCATTTTCATGCGGGCTTCGAAACGGCCATACTTGTATTGTTCGACACCAGTAAGTTCAGCACCGTAGAAAGTGTAATCCCTAATCGGATCGAGTTCCACCAAAGTCGGGACTTTATACGTGAACTGCTGATTCGGCGTAACCGCGGCAGAACTTGTCGGGGCAGCAACTTCGGAACTGGTCGGAACGATGGCAGCGGAACTTGCCGGGAGAGCGGCATCGGAGCTAGTCGGAGCAGCAACAGTTGCAGAACTAGCCGGAGGAACAACAGCGACAGAGCTAGAAGAAACAACACCAATCTGTCCCGAAGGTGCGACAAAATTAGCATCATCATTCGAATCAGAGCATGCAGCCAAGAACGCCACAGTAACCAAGGGAAGAATAATCTTTTTCATAATAACCTCTTTTCTAAAAAAATAGTTTTTGAATTTTCCGCATGCACCCCAGATGACAGGATTCCCAAAATCATCTGTATCAACTGTATTACAAAATTAGCCAAAAAACGCATTTTACGTGATTTTCAGCACATTTTACACTTTGTTCAAAACCTATCCTGTCACCAAGGTCTCCCGTAAGAAAATTAAAAGCTACGTCACCCCTCTCCAAGCCATCCCTTCGCCACATTTTGCACCTTGCCCACCCCCTATTTAATATGTATATTGCGCTCTATAGATAATCGTTATAAAAACAAGGACAAATCGAGTTCGGTCTTTTTTTACAATAGGAAAGTTAGGTTACTTTTATAGTTGTATTAACAGTAAGCTCGGGAAAAAAAGAGGTTATATGCAGGAAGCATGGAAAGGCTTTAGAGGCGGACGCTGGCAAGAAGAAATAAACGTCCGTGATTTTATCCAAAAGAACTACACCGCTTACGACGGCGACAAGTCGTTTTTACAAGGCCCGACTGAGGCTACGAACAAACTTTGGGGACAATTACAAGATCTCCAGAAGAGGGAAATTGCAAAGGGTGGCGTCCTCGACATGGACACAGATGTTGTCTCCACTCTCACGAGCCACCCCGCAGGATACATTTCCAATGAGACCAAGGATCTCGAAAAGATTGTAGGCCTCCAGACCGACAAACCGCTCAAGCGCGCGTTCATGCCGTTTGGCGGCATCAAGATGGCCGAAGAATCTTGCAAGAACTACGGCTACACTCCGAGCGAAGAACTCCACCGCATCTTCACGGAATTCCACAAGACGCACAACCAGGGTGTTTTCGACGCTTACACGCCGGCCATGCGTTTGGCCCGCAAGGCACACATCATCACCGGACTCCCGGATACGTACGGTCGCGGCCGCATTGTCGGCGACTACCGCCGTGTCGCTCTTTACGGCATCGATTACCTCATCGCCCAGAAAAAGGCAGACAAGGCTTTAACCGATTCCACTGACATGCGCGAACACGTTATTCGCGAACGCGAAGAACTCGCCGAACAAATCAAGGCCCTCGAAGGCATGAAGGTGATGGCAAAGATTTACGGTTACGACATTTCGAAGCCGGCAAAGAACGCCCGCGAAGCCGTGCAGTGGCTGTATTTCGGCTACCTCGCCGCCATCAAGACCCAGAATGGCGCAGCCATGAGCGTGGGCCGCGTCTCGACATTCATCGACATTTACATGACCCGCGATTTGCAAAACGGCGTCATCACCGAAACCGAAGCCCAAGAAATCATCGACCACTTTGTCATGAAGCTTCGCATGGTCAAGTTCGCTCGCATCACTAGCTACAACGAACTCTTCAGCGGCGACCCGGTGTGGGCCACGCTCGAAGTCGCCGGCATCGGCCAAGACGGCCGCCATCAAGTGACTAAGACCGACTATCGCTTCTTGCACACACTCGTGAACATGGGTCCGTCGCCGGAACCGAACCTCACGATTCTCTACAGCCCGCGTCTTCCGCACAACTTCAAGAAGTTCGCCGCCGAAATTTCTGTGAAGACAAGCGCCATCCAGTACGAAAACGACGATACGATGCGTCCGATTTGGGGCGACGACTACAGCATTTGCTGCTGCGTTTCCGCCACGCAGACCGGCAAGGAAATGCAGTTCTTCGGTGCGCGTGCGAACCTCGCCAAGACACTCCTTTACGCCATCAACGGCGGTAAGGATGAATGCCTTGTGAAGGGAGAGCAGGTCGGTCCGGAATATCCGCCGATTACCAGCGAATACCTCAACTACGACGAAGTTGTCCACAAGTTCGAACTTTACATGGACTGGATTACGCACTTGTACGTGAATACATTGAACTTGATTCATTACATGCACGACAAGTACTATTACGAAGCCGCCGAAATGGCACTCATCGACACCAATGTCCGCCGCACGTTCGCGACGGGTATCGCAGGCTTCAGCCACGTTGTCGATAGTCTTTCTGCCATCAAGTACGCCAAGGTGAAAGTCATCCGCGATCCGGCTACGGGCCTCGCGCAAGACTTCCAGATCGAAGGCGACTTCCCGCGCTATGGAAACGACGACGACCGTGCCGACGATATCGCCGTTTGGCTCCTCAAGACGTTCATGGCCAAGATCAAGCAGACCCCGACTTATCGCGATTCCGAACCGACGACATCCATTCTTACGATTACAAGTAACGTCGTCTATGGCAAGGCAACAGGCGCCCTCCCGGATGGCCGTAAGGCTGGCGAACCGTTCTCTCCGGGCGCAAGCCCAAGCTACGGTGCCGAAAAGCATGGTCTTTTGGCTTCGCTCAACTCTGTCGCCAAGATTCCGTACGAATACGCTTTGGACGGTATCAGCAACACGCAGACAATCAACCCAGATGCGCTCGGCCACAACGACGAAGAACGTTCCAACAAGCTCGTGCAGGTGCTCGATGGCTACTTCGGCCAGAGCAGCCACCACTTGAACGTGAACGTATTCGGTGTCGAAAAGCTGAAGGACGCCATGGAACACCCGGACAAGGAAGAAAACCAGAACTTCACCATCCGCGTTTCCGGCTACGCCGTGCGCTTCATCAAGCTCACTCGCGAACAGCAGCTCGACGTGATTGCCCGCCAGGCACACGGCGTGCTTTAATCGCTCCGCGAGAAGCCACAAAGCTTAAAAAGGTTCCCGAAAGGGAACCTTTTTTGTCGGTAAGACCACAAAAATCACGCTTCGATATAATTTTCGTTTTTTCGGCGGCGGGCGTAAACAGATTCCAAAAACTGGATGACGGAATCCTTGTCACGCACAAGCCCGCGTTTATGACTCAAGCAAAATCGCGTTGACTTCAGCGACTTTAAAAGCTTAATCTGCTCACCAAGAATCTGCACGTTATAAACATCAGGCGTTCCATGCCCCACCATCGGGTAAGTCGCATCGCCCAAAAACACGTAATCATCAACGATAAGCGCCAGCGAGCCTTTGGCATGGCTGTTTGGAATCGGCAAAATCTGGATTTTCACGCCGTCGTCAAACGAAACCGGTTCCATCACGACATTCTTCACAACGCCTTCAATTTCACCAAACGTTTTTGAAGTGTAGGCGCCCACGTAAATCGCATCAAAATCAAGCGAAACATCACCCTGCAAATCGCGCATGACGTTCAGCAAATGGTCGCGATGGAAATGCGAAATGACAATGTTCTTTTTAAGTGGAGTCGCAGCACTTTCATTCACCGGACTGTGCGGCAAAGCATTTATAAAATCCACCGCCTCATCGCACGCCCCCACGTCAAAAATCCACCATGCGCTATCGCCACACACGGCAACGACATCCGCACTCAGCGGGTCGTACGACATTTGCAAATACTGGATTCTATCGGTAAGTTTAACGATTTTCGGCACGACGCCAAAGATAGAAAATTCCCATCAATGCCGATAAGGAGAGAACACGAAAGGCTTATCGCCTTTTTCATAACCGTCCCACGAAGTCCGTGAATGAGGCACGTCAACAACAACAGTATTAGATTGTCCCTCATCAACACTAATATCGGTAACATAAGAAATGCACGGCACCAGCTTTTGCTCATGTCCGTGTTCCAAAACACAATAAGCTTCTGCAACACTCGTTACCTTAACGCCGGTCACTTTTTCTGTTTTCACAGAACAACATCCCGTAACAACGTTAATAGAATCGAAATCCGCACGTATTGCAGAATCAAGAGTTGCAATATTCTCTTCTGCGCTCGCGTCCGTCACAACACTTTCTGTAGTCGATTTAAAATGCTGTAAAGTGACTTCCAAGCTTTTGACATTTCCCTTTGCATCCGTGTCTATACTCAAGTAATTTGCGTTATTGCGCACAACACGCCCTTCAAAAACACGCTTAAAATTAAACGTATATCCGCTAACACCCGAAGATGCCGAATCTTCGCCAAAAGACGCATAATATTCCGTGTCCGTAGAGTAGAACTTAAATTGATTTGCATATTTACTAGGCATCACCTTTTTCAGCATGTTTTTTCCGCATTGGTTGCGGTCTGATTCCAAGTTGGAAAGATCCACCTGCACATTCACTTCATCCGTATAAATTTCACCATCACTCAATACACGAACGGAATACAAAGCGCTCATGCTATTTTTCAAGTCCGTATAAGTTTCATTGTTGGACTCATCAACAACAAAAACCTTAGACGAAGCTTCTCTTGGCGCACTCAAAAAAGTTTCGACTTTTTCTTCAAGGACTATTTTCGAAGTGGGTTGAACCGGCAATGACGAGTTAGTCCCTGTATCTTTGGAACAGGCCGTAAACGAAACAAAACATGCTAAAATAATTGACGCAACAAAAATATTCTTCATATATTCCTCCAAATGTACACTTAAAATTTAAATTTTGCATAAATTAAAATCAATGTTCCAAAAGACAAAAATTGAAATTTTCCCATTAGAGCGATTCATATTTTCGCACATTCGTATTATATAGAACAAAAAGCACTTTGAAGCGATAACGGACTTTTTTATTTTTGGGTCATGACTCTCGGAAGAATCAACAAGCTCGAAACGTTCGGCTCGGTCGATGGACCGGGAATTCGATTCGTCGTATTCACGCAAGGCTGCCCGATGCGCTGCAAGTTCTGCCACAACCCGGAAACTTGGGACTTCGGGACAAAAAGCGCAAACGGAGCGGACAACGGTTCATTCGAAATCTCCGCCGAATACTTGCTGAAAAAAGCCATTCGCTACAAGCCCTACTGGGGATGCGACGGCGGCATCACCGTGAGCGGCGGCGAGCCATTAGCGCAAATCGATTTTATGATTGAGTTCTTCGAGGCGGCAAAAGCTGCAGGAGTCCACACCTGCGTCGATACAAGCGGAGTCACATTTAGACGCACCGGCGAACAGTTCACGAAAATCGAACGATTGATGAAATTGACAGACCTCTTGCTCGTTGACATCAAGCACATCGATGCCATCGCGCATAAAGAACTCACGGGCCACAGCAACGAAAATATCATCGAATTTTTCCGTTACCTCGACAGCATCGAGAAGCCCATTTGGATCCGCCACGTACTCGTCCCTGGCATCAGCGACAACGACGAAGCGCTCACACGCACGCGGGACTTCATCCGCACACTTCACAACGTCAAGCGCGTCGAAGTACTGCCCTACCACGCATTCGCGCTTAGCAAATACCAAGAACTCGCAATCGACTACGCCCTCAAGGACACGCAAACGCCAACCGCCGACCGCGTCAAGAACGCCAACGAGATTCTCGAAACCGCGAAATACACCGGCTGGATGGAGAAATAGTCGACAGTAGACGGTTGGAAGTAGGAAGGGATCGTTATACGAGAAGGTGATGCCCGAACAAGTCGGGCATGACAAAAAACAAAGAAGACGAAGCATGAACTTCGTCTTTAACATTTAAATCGAGATTTTGCTTGTCAAGTAAAGGTTTAAAGACGAGCAGGACAAGGCGTCGAACTTCTGAAGTCATTTAGCCTTTCCAAATTTCACTCTATAAAAAAGGAGATGCCCGCTCGGAGGCGGGCATGACATGTTTGTTTGAGTAAAAAGTTTAATTTTAAATGAGATTTTACCTGTTAAGTAAAGGTTTAAAGGCGAGCAGGACAGTACCTTGCACTTTCCAGCAAGGGGGAAGAAACAAGTAAGACGAGGCGTCGAACC
>Ga0247609_10005072_pt1 | contig 13013 bp, 8 predicted proteins | sample 172DNAGHGlowgp2_FD_193487 | JGI IMG/M metagenome (GOLD analysis project Ga0247609, IMG submission 193487) | Sheep rumen microbial communities from Palmerston North, Manawatu-Wanganui, New Zealand - 1728 DNA GHGlow gp2 | ecosystem: Host-associated > Mammals > Digestive system > Stomach > Rumen ...
AGTCAAGAAGTATAGCATACAGCTCAAGGATGGCCTCAACTATATGACACTTGACAGTGGCACGAAACTTGCCGCTGAACCTGTCGGCCTTTCCTTCGTAGCTGTTGACGGCGGCTATGCCATCACCAATGGCACCGAATATGTCGCTTGCACAGGAACGGGCAATAACAATTGGAGTATGGCCGCTTCCGAAACAGCTTACGCATGGACCATTGCACCTCTGGCTGACGGCTACTACAGCATTGCGAAAGTCAGCGCTCCAGCAGACCACATTGGTGTTGACAACACGGGTGCCGGTTCTGCCTGTTACGCCAATAAGGCAGTAAGCGACAAGGCTCTTTGGGGCATTGTCGAATTCACCGAGCAGCCCGAAGAGCCTGTTGACGTAACCAATCTGATTAAGAATCCCGCTTACTTGGAGAATGGTTACGACGGCTGGACATACAGCGAGAATGGATTCAAGACACGCACCTATGAAGCTCCCATGAACCTGATTACCTACAGCGGCAATGCCGACTTCGAGGTATCACAGGTCATTGAGAACGTTCCCGCAGGTCTTTACAAGCTTACAGTCAGCGCCTTCTATCGCGCCGGTAGCCTCGACGCCGAAAAGGCGCTCATCGAGGCTGGTGAAGAACTGCCCAAGTACCTGTCTATGTATGCTACCGTAGCTGCCAGCGAAGACACCTATTCTACAAAGGTGATGAACCTCAGCGAAGGTGCTACAGACGTAGCCTATGGCGACGGCACAACTACGCTTGCAAACGGCAAGTTCGTTCCTAACAGCGCCAACGAGTCTCGTGCTTGGTACATTGCAGGCGAGTATGCCAACGATGTATTGTTCAATGTATTCGAGGATGGCAGTGCCGTCACGATTGGTGTGAAGAAGGCTCCATCTCTTGAAAGTGACTACGCTCCTATAGGTGCCTGGAAGCTCGTCCGCCTCGGCGATGCCGACGCAACAGCAGCCACGCCCGACGAGAAGCCCGTAGTTCCCGGTGACCTGCAACCAGGCGATGACGCTACAGCTTACATCGTCAACCCGAGCTTCGAGACGGGTGACCTCACTGGTTGGACAGTCGGTTCGAGCTCAGACACGGGCGTCAGAGAGAACAGCAACGCTACCTACCATACAGAAGGATGCGATGGTGCATACCTGTTTAACACGTGGTGGCAGGGAATTCCCATCACCCAAACTATTCAGGGTCTGCCCAATGGCCTGTATGAGCTGAAAGCTTTGATGGCCAACAACGCAGGCGATGGCAACGAAGACAAGCCGTGCCTCTACCTGACCGCTAACGGCCAACACAGCGAAGCTGTAGCCAGTGGCAATGCCGGCGTATTCGTTGAAAACAGCATTCAATTCTACGTCACTGATGGCACAGCCGTTATCGGTGCAATCGGTGGTAACGGCGACGGTTCATTCACTGAGAATGGCTACTATTGGTACAAGGTTGACAATTTCCGCCTGACCTACGTATCTGCACTGCCTTCGATTGATGAGATTGAGATTCCAGAAGGTAAGATGAGTCTTGAGGCTCAAAATGGCATCGCTGCAGCACAACAGGCTCAGGACGCTATCGCGCTCATCGAGGCTGTTAAGGTTGCTGAGGCATCTGTAGCTGCATACGCTGATGCCGCCAAGGCCATTGAGGCTGCCAAGGCTATTAAGGAAGGAACAAACGTGGCAACCGAGGAAGCTACAACAACCTTTGCTGACGCTATCGCCGCTATTGAGACCGCTTACGACGGAGGCACTTTAGCTGACACTGATGCCAAAGCCGCTGGCGCTACGCTCGGTACGATTGTCACAGAATGGCGTCAAGGAACTGAAGGCGCTGCCGTTAAATTCATGGAGAGTGCTTACAGCCTCAACGCTTTCGATCAGCCACTGTACATCAACACTTGGTCTGTTGAAGGAGAGTCTGACGGCTCTGAGTTCAAAGTTCCCTTCTACGAGTACTTTGTCGCCAATGATCAAACATTGGCTGCCAACTCCTTCTCAACGACGATTGAAGGTCTGAAGCCTGGTATCTATGATGTCACGGCACTCATCCGTGTACAGCCGACCAATGGTCAGGATACGCCAAGCGGTGTCACCTTCAGCGCCAACGATGGCGAAGCTGTAGATGCGACTGCTGAGGCAACCGCTTATGGCGACCGTCTCTTCCTCAAGGAAGTGGCCACACAGGCTACCGTCGGCGAGGATGGCAAGCTGGTCATCAATATCAATGTCGAAGAAGGCAGCAATGCACACTGGCTCAGTTTCAAGAATGTCAAGTATGCTGCAGCTCCAACGGATCCTTACGAGGATGCTCTCGCAGCAATTCAGGATGGCGCTAACTACCGCATCTTCACTGAGATTAACGGAGAGAAGTACTATGTCACCGAAGGCGGCTTGTTGTCTGCTATCAGTGATGACGGCGGTATCTTCACCTTCAACAAGAAGGAGAATACAGGAAATAAGTATAAGCAATATGGCTATCAGATTGACAGTGGTTCGAAGCGATTCACCAATCCTCCGCTCGCCAATAATGTCGCTAATCTGAACCCCGGTACTTTTGCCACTACCACGAACAATCGTAATGACTGGGAAACTCAGGTGCTCTTCCTGCAAGACGGCAAGTATGCTATCCGTTCCTGTAACGTTCCTGATGGCACCAGCAGCTGGAATGATGCCGGCCGCACATACTGGACATTCGCCGTTGAGGACGTTAAGCCTCAGTACACCTACGATCCCACGTATGTATGGCAGCTTGAAGGCCCGCTGTCGATTATCAACGTCGCTTACCAGCTCTACGAGGCTGACGGCGAGACGACGGTCGGCAATCCTGTCACCAAGAAGCAGGAGGCCAACAGCGCTGTGAATATTCCGTCGGATTTCACGAACATTGCCTACTATGACTACATCGTAGAAGGTGAAATCGCTGATGTTGACTGCACGATCAAGGTCTTCCGCTCCATGAAGAACGGTGTCGTTCACCAACTCTCTGACCTGAGCAACGATAAGGCTTACACCATTCGTTGTAACCGCGGTGCCCTGCTGACGAGTGATGATCATCTGGCTTCGACGGCTCACAGTTCTCTTACCGTTGCCGCACCCGCCGAGTTCGCCATCATCAGCTATGAGGACAACTACTATCTCTACAGCATTGCCGACGGCAAGTTCGTGACGTTCGATTCCACTCTGTCGTCGGAAGGTGCCCGCGGTCCTTTGGCCACCATGCCGACCCACGGAACCGATGACGCCTTGAAGTTGGAGCCCAAGACCGATCCGTACTTCCTCACGTACTTCACGGCAGGAGGCACCAACTATGGTCTGAACACGAATGGTAACGATCCTTATGGCTATGTCATCAACACCTGGATGACTGCCGACGAAGGCAACCAGTACTACATCATTGAGTCCGGAGAATTCGATCCTACGGATGCTCTGGCAGCTCTGGATGCATACTTCCATCCTTCGTTCTTCGTGACTTATGTCGTGAAGGATGCTGAAGGCACTGAGCTCTTTACCTCCGAGCCTCAGCCCGCCCGCTCTGGTGATCACATCACCGAACTGCCTTCCGCCTTCCAGCGCGCATTCATGGAGTACAGTGACATCGACGTGACCGTTGCCGAGCAGGAGACGACCGTTGAGGTTACGGCTACTTGGAACGGTCCTATCGCCGTTGCCGCCGACTTCGCCGATATCACCTGGCAGAACATGTACATCAACCGTGGCGACGACAACCACTGGTACCTGTACAACAGCGGTGATGCCAATGAGTCGTTCAAGCAGAACCCTGCAGAGGAAGACCTCGCTTCTGATGAATACCAGTGGGGCTTCGTGGGCAATGCTTACGAAGGCTTGAAGATGTACAACAAGGCAACTGGTGAATCGCAGACGCTGACGAACGGCGCTACAGTCGCAATGGCCGACGGCGAGTTTGTCTGGGATGTTCTTGCCGAGAATCAGGGCGGTATCCTCATCGGTGTGAGCGCCGGCTACCTGAACCAGTCCGGTGGTGCAACCGCTACCAAGCTGGCTCTGTGGGGCAGCGCGACCGACATGGGCTCTACGTTCTATGTCTCCGAGGTTCCCGGAATTAGTGCTCAGGATGTCCTCGAGAAGGAGATCGCTAATGCCGAGGCTCTGGCAGAGGAAGCTCAGAATCCCGAGGCCTATGACCAGGAAACCGTCGCCGACGATCTTGCAACGCTGCAGGAAGCTATCGAAACAGCTAAGAGCAAGCTCGGAACCACCGACGACGAGATGACAGCAGCTGCCGAGACGCTGAAGGAGGCCGAAGACGCCTTCAAGAGCGCACTCACAGCCATCAATGGCATCAACGCTGACCAGATCAACGGCACAATCTACGACCTCAGCGGTCGCAAGATCCAGAAGGTACAGCGCGGCGGTGTGTACATCGTCAACGGCAAAAAGGTGGCTTTTAAGTAAACAACACGTGATGGTCACTATTTACCCGTGACCCACAAACCCTGATTAGAGAGGGGCGCCCAAACGAGGGCGCCCCTCTTGTATAGATGATTGGATACTATGACTTATCCCATAGCATCTCTCGCGCGCGTTCCTTATTATATTAAGCCCCCTTCCTCCAACGCTCTTCGCCCTGTTGTATCATTATATGCAGCAGGGCGAATCGTTCGTTTCCTTTAGTCGTTTAGCCTCAACAGACTGTTCATCTTGGCCATTATTGCTAAGAATAATCATTGCTTAATCATGATGCAGCAATTGCTGCATCATCATCAAGCAATTGCTGCATCATCATCAAGCAATCAAAAATGCTAGGAATTTTGGGCTGAAGATTTGTGTCTGTCGGGCAGAATGGTTATTCTTGCGGAGCGAAACGATTAATCCTAAATCGGTCCATAGGCAGACGTTATTATATTGAGGTTCTATTGACGTCGTGTTTATGTCATCTGAGCATTTCTTTAGGCATCTTTCCCACCTCTCCCTCTCGCCGTAGCCTGCTACGCCTTCAATGAAGAAGCGAGAAAGCTCCTCGAAACAATTACTCATCTGACACAAATCCTAATCACCGATTGGGGATTAATGTTGGGGAAAAGTAGGTCTTATCAAAAAAAAAGACGACTCACTTGATGTGGTCGCCTTTCGTTTTCTTCAAATCGAAGAGGTAGGTCATCTTTACGATGATAGGTCCATTGGCAGAACGTCCAAACGGATCCTTTTTACCATTCTTGAAGATGTCACTTAGAGCGAAGAAATACCGGGCATCTAAAAGGATGTGGCCGAATTTGCCACTAAACTCAAACCCACCACCTCCAGCAATACCATACTCAAAGCGATTGTCAATCTTGAGGCCATACTGTTGGGTGACATGATTCGGTCGTAAATAGAGCGTGCCGTCCGACCATTCACCTCCCCGATGTTCCTTCTCGTTGAAGCAATAGCCCAACTGAGGCCCTACCTGAATGAAGAACTGTCCGCCCCGACGTTCCCTACCCCACCCGAGTCGGGCGAAGATGGGCACTTGCACATAACTCATGTCTCGGCTATAAGTATCTTCGCTGGTTTCGATGAGTTCCTTCCATCCCATTTTTGCATAGTTAACCTCTGCTGTAATGGCACAGATAGCAGCAAAATACTTTTCACAGGTATATCGGAATGAAAGGCCAAAGGTCTCGCCGAATTTCCAACTCTGTTTGATCGTCGGTTGAAACGACACCTGGTTCATCAATGCGCCGCCGTTAACGCCTATAGCTATATCGCTACGGGCATCGCCCACTTGCGCTTGAACCATTCCAGGCACAGCCCAGAAGGCAAGGATGGCACTTACAAGAACTTTCACCTTGCGCATCGTTGCTTATTCCTGATTACGATAAAGAATTTCGGTAGCGTGATAACTGGCGTAATGAACGATCTGCACAAAGTCATTGATATATCCGTCAGCAGCGCTTTGTTGACGGAAAAGCAGAGGATTCTGGAATGGCTCTGTCGTGATGGCTGCATGATTGGCTTCGAAATAGTTTCCATATTTGCCTAAGCCATATAGGAAATAGTAGCCGAGATCAAAGCCAAAGAGACCATATCGGGGGAATGTAGGTGACATCGGACGGCCGAAGTTATCCTTGAACTGCTGCTCAAGGTTGGTAATGCGACTGTCGCCCGGATCACGGAAGAAAGACGTGTAGATATAAGTATCAAACTGATAAAAATCATTCTGCAACTGACTGGCATAACTCTGCCAAACGGGATAACCGAAGAGCGAAATGCGATACTCCTTATGAGACTCCATGAGCGTTCTCAGTTTTGTGGCCATGGTCGTGAATGCAGGCAATGTAGAAGAATCCAGAATCAGCACATTCATCCGCTCCTCTTCAAGCACCTTGCAAAAAGCATCGTCATCGGCATTCACACTGACTTGCTGAACCAGGACATTACGCCTGTCCATTGCCATACGCACTCGCTCCACGAGTGCCGTTCCCTCCTCATTCTTCTCTCCGCTCTCGACGACAATGACGTTGTCATCAGGGAACAAAGCCTGAGCAAACCAAGCTGCCTGACGCTGAACCATGTGGCGCGGGGCATTGACAAGATAGTGCAGAGGATGTGAGGGAACCTGCGTAGCCAGACTGCTGAAAGGGACAACCAGACGTATCTCATGCAAATCACAATAATCCGCTAATGCTGGCAGTTGAGCCACATCCAAGGGACCGAAAATGACATCGCAGTCCCTAAACGTATTCTTGGCAAGCAACGAATCCATGGCCGCCGGCGAAGTGCCGGAATGAACCGCCGTCACCTCAACGGTACAACCCTGATGTTTCACGCTGTCCACAGCCATGAGCAAGCCCTGATAGAATTCTATCATCTTGGCTCCTCGCGAGGATTTTTCCTTGAGCGGCAATAGCACACCCATTCGGACAGGGTATTCTAAACGTTGAGCATCAACAGGCATCATCATCAGGACGCCCAACAGGAACAGGAAGAATCGTTTTGCCATTTTCATTTGAATCTTGGTGTGGTAATTCTCAACGTAAACGGTCGAGTGAGCGAACAAGAGCCTCGTCTTTGAGGATTGCCCGAAAAGCCAAATAGGCTAAGATACATGCCACGACAGGAAAGGCTGCCCAAGGTGTAGGTGTAAAGGAAGCGTCATAGCTATCTCCCAGAAGATAGGCAAAGCAGCCATAGACAATGCACCAGCCTACGAGAAGAATGCAACAAAGCATAACCAGACGGGACTGCACCAAGCGAGTCTTATAGATGAAGATACTGAAGGCGAGCCCCGAAGTGGTCAGAAGCAGCACAGCGAACAGCGCCCATGGCGCAAACGAATGTGTGCCTGCTGCTTCACTGGCTAAGACGGGAGCATCTGCAACTTGTAACGTATCACCCAACTGCGAAGGATGATGAACCCATAAATTATAGAGCGTGCCCACGAGGTCACCTTGTTCATTGACAAAGCGCCCAATGGGCAGGCACAGACATGCCGTGCACAATGCAACGGCTAATGCCAGATAGATAGTCTGAATACGCTGGATCATAGCAAATCGTCCTGCGTGTCCTTGGCAGGATTGCGATAATAGATCTTACCGTCGCGGAACTCCTGCGTAGCAATGAGACTGGGTTTAGGCAGTTTCTCGTAGAAACGGCTGATCTCAATCTGCTCACGATTCTCGAAGATCTCGTCGAGGCTGTCGTTGGTCGAAGCAAACTCCTGCAACTTCTTCGAGAGTTCGGTCTTCAAATCCACAGCAATCTGATTGGCACGTTTAGCGATAATAGCTACACTCTCATAGATGTTTCCTGTGTCCTCGCACAAATCAAGGACATCCTGAGTCACCGTGGTGGTGGGGGCGTTGGTTTTCTTGTAATCCATATATGATTTTATGTTTTAATGATTAAACTTAATTCTTTATTGTTCTTTTATTCATCCTCTATCGGCAGTCCCTTGATAGCCTTTTGGCATCGTGTGAGATAACCTTGAGCTTCCTTGAGGTACTTCGACTCGGGAAATTCGTTGGCAAAACCATAGTATTCGTCGATGGTCTGCCTTAATCGTTCCGGACGTTTCTCTTCAACGCTCTGAATGGCCAGATAATACCGCGACCGGAGAATCAGAAGCATGAACTGCTCGCGTCGTTCGGCGGAGGCATAGGGATAATCCCGCAACGCATTCTCAGCGGCAATGATGCAAGCCTCGTAGTTTGAACCGCCAGTTCGACTGCTGTTTCCTATATATGCACCCAAGTCATAGTACAGTTTACAGGTGAGATATTCTTTCTCTATCAAATGATCCTGAAGCCGCTGAATCATTTCCTGCGTCTGCTCTTTCAGCCGGGTGTAGGGATAGCGCTCCAGGAAGCTGTTCAATTCCGCAATGGCCTCGTGCGTCGTCGTCTGATCCAAACGAGGATCAGGAGCGGCCTCATACAGCGCACGTCCGCTGTAATAGTGAGCTTCTTCGACATAGATACCTCGTGGATAGCTTTGATAGTATTTCTTGAAAGCCGTAGATGCTGTCTCATAGTCATGGCTCATATAAGCACTCATGGCCATCAAATACAGACACTCTTCACCATAACCAGAGCCCTTCATCGGAATGATCAATTCATTGAAGAGTTCATAAGCACGAGTGTACTTACCTTGTACGTAAGCCGCCTTCGCATATTCATATTTGTATTCCTGGTCCCCATACTTCATCACCGTGTTGTACTCACCGCATCCGGCAAGTACGACAACAGAAATAAGGAGCCACAAAAGCGTTTTCTTCATGAGAACGTAATTAAACGGCTGCAAAAATACGGCTTTCTTGCGAGATGACCAAACTAAACTGCGTTTTTTAATATAATTTCAATGGATATATTTGGCTATTCACATAAAAATGCCCAACTTTGCACCCAAATGTCACAGTTTATACTCACTTCCAAGTATCTTCCTACGGGCGATCAGCCTGAGGCCATCGAACAGCTCACGCAGGGTATTCTCGATGGTGTGCCGGCCCAGACGCTTCTCGGCGTCACGGGTTCCGGCAAGACGTTCACGATAGCCAACGTCATCCGTAACGTTGGCAAGCCCACACTCATTCTCTCGCACAACAAGACGCTGGCAGCACAGCTCTATGGCGAGATGAAGGCTTTCTTTCCGGAGAATGCGGTGGAGTATTACGTCAGCTATTATGACTACTACCAACCCGAAGCCTACATCCCGTCCACCGACACATATATTGAAAAGGACTTAGCCATCAACGACGAGATCGACAAACTGCGCCTTGCCGCCACTTCCGCGCTCCTTTCCGGGCGCAGCGATGTCATCGTTGTGAGCTCTGTGTCATGCATTTACGGCATGGGCAATCCGGCTGCCTTCTACAACAATGTCATTGCCCTGACCAAGGGACAGATCATCGACCGTAATATGTTGCTCCGTCGGCTCAACGATTCGCTCTATACGCGAAACGATGTGAGCCTCAGTCGTGGCGAATATCGCGTCAAGGGTGACACGGTGGATATCTGGCTCGCTTATTCCGACAACCTGCTTCGTGTCATATTCTGGGATGATGAAATCGACGGCATCGAGGAGATAGACCCCGTCTCGGGGCATCGAATCGGCGAGTTCGGGGACTATCGTATCTATCCCGCCAACCTCTTCATGACCACCAAGGAACAGACGCTTTCTGCCATCCATCAGATCGAGGACGATTTGGCAGAGCGAGTGAAATTCTTCGAGGAGATTGGCAAGCCGCTCGAAGCCAAACGCCTCTATGAACGTGTGACTTACGACATGGAGATGATTCGCGAGTTAGGCCACTGCTCCGGCATCGAGAACTACAGCCGTTACTTCGACGGCCGTTCGGCTGGCACACGACCTTATTGCCTTCTCGACTTTTTCCCCGATGATTTCCTGCTGGTCATCGACGAAAGCCATGTCAGCGTGCCACAGATCTCGGCGATGTACGGAGGCGACCGTGCTCGCAAGACCAACCTCGTAGAATATGGGTTCCGTCTGCCTGCCGCCATGGACAATCGTCCGTTGAAGTTCGAAGAGTTTGAAGCGCTTACGCATCAGGTCATCTACGTATCAGCTACGCCTGCCGACTACGAGCTGGCACAGTCCGAAGGCATCATCGTGGAGCAGGTCATCCGTCCTACCGGTCTCCTGGATCCTATCATTGAAGTGCGCCCCACCGCCAACCAGGTCGATGACCTCATGGAGGAGATTCAGCAACGCATCGAAGCCGACGAGCGCACGCTGGTCACGACACTCACCAAGCGCATGGCCGAGGAACTGACTGAATACCTAATGAATAATGGCGTACAGGCACGCTACATCCACAGCGATGTCGATACACTTGAACGTGTGCAGATTATGGACGACCTGCGAGCTGGTAAGTTCGATGTCCTCGTGGGCGTCAACCTCTTGCGCGAAGGTCTCGATTTGCCCGAAGTCTCGCTCGTGGCCATCCTCGATGCCGACAAGGAGGGCTTCCTGCGTAGCCATCGTTCTCTCACTCAGACCGTTGGACGTGCGGCACGCAACATCCACGGCAAGGCCATCATGTATGGCGACACCATCACCGAATCGATGCGGCTAACCATCGAGGAGACCAACCGGCGCCGCGAGAAACAGCTGCATTACAACGAGGAGCACGGCATCACGCCTACCCAGATTCGCAAGGACCGCACAATGACCGACCTCGTTGCCGCCCATCAGGATTCAACCTCCGAGCGCGATCGCCGTGCCTACATCGAGCCCGAACGTCCGCAAACCTTCAACGTTCATCTGCGCGCCGATGACGAAGTGCCCATGGCCGCCGAACCCGAAGCCGAATACCTCACTCGCGACCAAATGCGCAAGCGAATCGATCAGCTGCGGCGTCAGATGCAAGAGGCAGCCAAGCGCCTCGATTTCATCACCGCCGCACAGTTGCGCGACCAGATGCTTTCGCTCATGACGACCCTCGAAGAGGCCGGCTGATGCCGTTTCGGGCCTATTCTATCTTTACAAATGTTGCATAAAAGACGTGCATTTGTATCATTCGATTTAAAATAACAATAAAAAAGGGCGGAAACGTGTGGGGGTATGAAAGAATTTATATAACTTTGCGGTGCAAATCTTAAAAACGTTATAAACTAACAATGAATCAGACACAGCAATCGGGCAGCAAAGCCTATCTGTTTTCCATCGTTCTCGTCGCTGTTCTCGGCGGCTTACTCTTCGGCTACGACACAGCCGTCATCTCAGGTGCCGAGAAAGGCTTGCAGGCCTTCTTCATGGAAGCCAAGGATTTCGCCTACACCGACGGTTGGCACGGTTTCACCTCTGCTTCGGCGCTCATCGGCTGCATCATCGGTTCTGCGCTCTCAGGCTTCCTTGCCACGAATCTCGGACGCAAGCGTTCGCTCATCGTCGCAGGTCTTTTGTTTTTCATCTCGGCATTAGGCAGCATGCGGCCCGAGTTCCTCTTCTTCGAGTATGGCACCCCCACCTACTCGCTGCTCATCGCCTTCAACATCTATCGTATCATCGGCGGCATCGGCGTAGGTTTGGCCTCAGCCATCTGCCCGATGTATATCGGTGAGGTAGCACCTTCTAATATTAGAGGTATGCTGGTGTCGTGGAACCAGTTTGCCATCATCTTTGGTCAGTTGGTCGTCTATTTCGTCAACTTCTTCATCCTTGGCGACCACATCCAGCCGCTCGTCGAGGAGATGGGAAAAGGCATCGCCGCCATCAACCCTGCCGCTCAATGGACGGTAACTACCGGTTGGCGTTATATGTTTGGTTCCGAAGCTGTTCCCGCCGGACTCTTCGCCTTGCTCATCTGCTTCGTCCCTGAGACACCGCGTTATCTCGTCAGCATCGGTCGCGACGACGTCGCTCTGCGCGTGCTCACTAAGATCAACGGTTCCAGCCGTGCCGCTCAGATCCTCCAGGACATCAAGGACACCATGGTCGTGAAGACCGAGAAGCTGCTGACCTATGGCGCCATGTGCATCTTCATCGGCATCATGCTTAGCGTGTTCCAGCAGGCCGTGGGCATCAACGCTGTGCTCTACTACGCACCTCGCATCTTCGGCGACATGGGCATGGACAACCCGATGATGATCACCGTCTTCATGGGCATCATCAACATCCTGTTCACCCTCGTGGCCATCTTCACCGTCGAGAAATGGGGTCGCAAGCCGCTGCTCATCTACGGCTCCCTGGGCATGGCTCTGGGCGCGTTCGGCGTCGCTTTGACTTTCGGTCATGCAGGCCTTGAACTGATCACCGCTGCCAGCCTCTTGATCTACAGCGCTTCGTTTATGTTCTCGTGGGGTCCCATCTGCTGGGTGCTCATCGCCGAGATCTTCCCTAACACGATTCGTGGCGGTGCCGTGGCTATCGCTGTGGCTTTCCAATGGATTTTCAACTTTATCGTCAGCTCCACCTTCGTGCCGATGTTCAATATGCACTTGACCGAGGGCGATGACTTCGGCCATTGGTTCACCTACGGTCTCTACGGCATCCTCTGCCTCGTTGCAGCCCTCTTTGTCTGGCGTCTCGTTCCCGAAACCAAGGGCAAGACCCTCGAAGATATGAGTGCTTTGTGGAAACAAAAAATGAATAAACAGTAGATCATAAAACCATAAATTGTCAAATCGTTAATTACAATCATGTTTCTCTTAGGTTATGACATAGGCTCATCCAGCGTCAAGGCTTCGCTGGTAGATGCCCAGAGCGGGCAGTGCGTAGCATCTGCATTCTACCCAAAGAGTGAAGCACCCATCAAGGCCGTGCAGGCAGGTTGGGCAGAACAGGCACCCGATGCCTGGTGGCAGTACCTGAAGGATGCCACAGCCGACGTGCTCGCCCAGAGCCATGCCGACAAAGCCGACATCAAGGCAATAGGTATCTCGTATCAGATGCACGGCCTCGTCTGTGTGGACAAGGACTTGAAGCCCCTGCGCGACGCCATTATCTGGTGCGACTCGCGTGCCGTGCCTTATGGTCAGCGCGCCTTCGAGGCATTGGGCAGCGAGCGCTGCCTCAGCCACCTGCTCAA
>Ga0247609_10005073_pt1 | contig 13013 bp, 30 predicted proteins | sample 172DNAGHGlowgp2_FD_193487 | JGI IMG/M metagenome (GOLD analysis project Ga0247609, IMG submission 193487) | Sheep rumen microbial communities from Palmerston North, Manawatu-Wanganui, New Zealand - 1728 DNA GHGlow gp2 | ecosystem: Host-associated > Mammals > Digestive system > Stomach > Rumen ...
TAAGAGGGATATGACGGTGCAGACAGTGAGTTGCATAGTCAAGGGAATCCCGAATGTCCGTAAGATCCGTGATCAAAGACAGGAAAAAGGTCCATCGGTATGGCAAGTATGCCGATTTTGAGGAATAATACAAAATATCGAAAAAATTAATGTCTATCTTACACGAAAACCCACTACTTTTCGTGTACGGCAGACAAGAAAAAAAGAATGGAAAAAGTAACTTTTGTAAAATAGGGATAAAATGACCGAAAATACCGAGGAAAACGCAATCGAAAACGTAGAAATCCAAGAGGTTGTGCAGAATAATCCTATGGAGAACCTTATCAGGAACATAACCTGTACCGTGCTGCCGATCGTTGAGGATGCGATGGGAAAATCAGTTCCTATCTCATCGGTAAAGAACAAGTGTGATAGATGCGGAGCGCAGATCTCCGGCGAAGAACCGTCCGAGCTTTTCATCCTTAGCGGGATCAAGTTCGTCAGGTACTATCTCTGTAAGGCATGTGCGGATCGGGCAATCCGTCAATGACAGCACGGAATCCTCTTTCAAACTTTTTTCTGCATTTTTTTAAAATTCTTTAAAATTCTCATAGGAATCATAACGGAATAATAGAATATATTATATACATACGTTCTATTATACGTTCATGAAGTCTATTACGGCTATCAAGGAGATAAGGCTGCAAGGTACCTCTCTGGTAGTGATCGCTACCAAGGAGCTATCCATGCTTGGATTGAAGAAAGACGATAAGGTAAAGATTACTTTAGAGAAGATAGAGTGATCGAACAGTGAGAGTGTGTTAAATACTAAAAATATAATATATATCTCAAGAGGTTAAAATATGACGACCTACACTAAGGCTTTACTGGAAAAGAATCAGAAGGTTATCGTTCGTGATTTTGGTGGAGTTAAGGGATTCTATGAAACCATCTCTTACCTGAAAAAATCTCGCAGAACAGGAACATGGAACGCGATCTATGAAGCGTATATGACCGAGGGGTATGGAGCAGTTTATTATTCCAAGATGTTTGAATATCTCAAGCGTACCATCCCTGATTTCAAGGAAGATACCTACATCTATAAGAGGACCGGGGATCTGAAAACCGAGAGGGTCGCACAGGTCTATTGCGGAATGATGGCTACTGCCGGAACGAAACTCTATGAGCGTCTTGAAGCTGGCAAGCCTGCTTTTGCAACCAAGAAGGCAGCAAAGAAGAAATCTGCTCCTTTTGGACTTTGAATAAAAGGAAGTGAAAGAGTGGCATATATCGTTAGTTGTTTTGGACGTGGGTACTCATACAAGATATTCCTTACAAAAGAGGATGCCCTTGAATATTATGATGATCTTTGTAGGAAGGATGTTAAGAGATCCAAGAGGATATATCTCGTAGAGCAGGTCTATGCAAGAGGATATCTGGAATCCCAAAAACCCCTATTCCACAGTTCTAAGACCGATCGTTATTATGGCAAATACCGTAATGTCAGGGATCGTCTGAAAGCAAAATCCTCCAAGACCAAGAAAGTGGCTGCTCCTTTCGGTCTTTGATCAATTTACCCAAAACCCTTTCCTTTTCCTTTTCTTTTCGATATAAATATATACGAACGTATGTATATTATATCCAAATATGGGGGTAATACAATGTCCGTATATGTGATGTATGAATGGCTCAAAGACAGAATCTGCTATAAGGATCTGAAATCAGCTCGTAAGGCAATCTACGATTGGGCAAAGGAGAACAAGGAAACCGAGTGTTATGTGTTCGATTCCGATGATTCCCCTATCCCAATCGGTTCTGCTATTCAGTTCGCAACCGATGAGAACCCTACTTGGTTCGATATCATCAATGCAGATATCCGTATCTCGGAATCGGGTTCATCCGAAGATGTTGGAGTAATCCTCTCCGATGGTTCAATCAGAGAATATTGAACCAAACCTTTTACCTACATTTTTATAATATAATTCCGATATGCAATTCAAGAGGGATAAAGTGTACTATATCTATCCTAACAAGAATGGGAATCCGGCTAAGGATCCGATTGCGAAAGCACCTACCGATCTGAAAGCCAGACATGAATGTGCAAAACTTATGAGCAACAGGTACCCCGGAGGGCTGTGGGCAGAAGATAAGACTACCCACAAATTCTTTCTGATGGAGCATTTCGGTAAGGGGAGATATCTCTATACCAACAATGACAGTGTGGAAAAGAAGCTGGATGCCAAGGGGAATGTCATAAGGAAGAACAAAGAGTGGAGACCTTTCGGACTGTGATATTATGACGATCAAGACGATACATGATTTCTATGAGAGGTTCAACTACTACTATCTGTCTATGCTGGATAGGAAGATGAAAGAATCCTATGAGCTTGTCAAAAAGGGCGATGCTCTGATCACAAAGATGCTGGATGCAGAGAGGACCAAGCGTATTAAGGGGAGATCTCTTGTCCGTTATTTCGTTGAGTACCGCGGCGATCCGCTGACCTCTGATAGAGAGGTCGAGGCGTTCTACCGGGCATATATGTATTTCAAGGATCATGGCTGGACGGTCGTCGATGATGGAAAGGACAGGAAATCTCCTTGGAGAAAGAATCTTGAAAAAGCCGGAAAGTCAAAAAAGACCCCGGCACCTTTCGGACTTTAAATAAAAGGAAGTGAAAAAAATGTATGTAATAGAGTATAAGGTTGCAAGATACCCCTATCATTATGAGTTCCTTAAAGATAGGAACGGGAACATGATCCATTTCAGCAGTGTCGTTGAGGCTCGCAAGAGATGTATCAAACTCATTATGAATTATGAGGCAGTTCTGGCTTTCGTTCGCAGTGTCGATGAAGGTGTTTATAAGACCAGAACCGGTGGGTATGTTCTGGAGAAAAGGAAAGAGAACAAGTGGTATCATCTGAACAAGAACGGTACGATCAGATCCCAGATCAAGAGCATCAAGAATCTGGATATCATTCGTTCGATCAATTACCTATAAATTAGGAAAGGAAGTGAAAAAATGGTTACATACAGACTAAAGCAGGACAACAGAACAATGGGATACGCAATTTCCATTGATGAAGCAAGATATAAGGCATTTGGATTCCTTATGAAGAAGAAAAAAGAGGATGTATTCATCCTTGATGATCATACGGGCGGTCTTGTTGGCGCAGTGTTCTATGAGACCAAAAGGAAGGATCGCTATGGGCGTGTATTCGGACCGATGTACTGGAGTGAGAGGAAGGGTAAGGAGTACCTTCTGGATCTCGACGGATCCCTTTTCGATATCAGAACGAATAAGCGCGTTCCCGGTCAGCGTTCGGTTTCTGGACCGAGGGTCGTCAAAAGCACACAGGCTAAAAAGACCAAGAAATCCGGCAACGATTACGGTATCAAGGGCGATTGGAGACCTTTCGAGGGCATGTAAATCCCTTTTCAAACCTTTTACCTTTTTTATATCTCAATTCGTATGTACTCTTATGGTAGATTACCGTATCAGGTTCAAGAGAAGGCTGGACCCCAAACTCCATAAGAACATCTTTTCAGCCAGATCCGCAGCGTACAGGTCATGCGTGAAAAGGGGATGGGGTTCAAAATGTACGATATACCACATGATCGGATATACCAAATACGAGTTCGGCACAGTTACATCCAGAGGGGATGTTATATTATGGCGGTTTACCGGGCAGCAGGATCCTTATCTTCTCAATGAGAAAGGGGAGATCAGACCTTACAAATATATATTATGAAAACAATCTATACAACAGTGATAGCATGTTCTACACTGTCGGAAATAAATGGTGCAAAAATATCAAGGCTGCCAAGATAATGGCTTACAAACTGGTAAAGAGTACCGGGAAAAGCGTGGATATAAACAAGGTTACTGCCAAGAGGACCGTTGATTATGCCAATGTGAACAACATCAAGGGCAAGATCTACTACACTCCTTACGGCGGTTCGGCAGTTCGTCTCTATGCGGACGGTACCACCAAGGAGTGATAAAATGGGATACAATCTTTATTTTATGAGCAGAAAATCAGGGATCCAGCAGGACGATCCCTGCGGATGGGGAGTTACGCTTGTCAAGGCTCGCAAACTCGCAACAATGATACTGAAAGAAACTGAGCGTACTGCAATAGCGATCTATCAGGAGAACGGTATCGGTATGGAAATCTATGCCGGAAAGGTTCAGTATGAAGGCGATGGATACTTTTTCCATTCATACAGCGGTAAGAAATGGAGAATCCACACTGATGGAAAGATCGTAATGCTCAAAAAGAAACCTGCTCCTTTCGGACTTTAAAGGAAGTGAGAAATATGGTAAAATATACGACTACACAGAGCTACGATGTTGTGGATAAGGATAAGAACCTTTACGGTAGGTTCCATTCGATCCCGGAAGCGCGTAAGAAAGCTATGCAGATGTGTTATAATAACAAGATCTTCATATACAAAAATGCCAAGGTGAACCCTGACGGAACGATCAGACCCAGAGAACTGTTCATAACAGTAACCTGTGTTCAGTTCATCCGTCCCAAGTATGATTACAAGTATTTTGGAAAGGAATTTACCCATTCCAATGGCAAACCTGTAACCAAATACTATCTGATAGGTAAGAATGGAGAGATCTCGATCACAGATTCCTCTTTCCAGAGATATTTCGATCCTACATTCAAGAATAGCGGTGTCTGGAACAGACCTAAAAAGACCCCCCATCCTTTCGGACTGTGAGGTACCCTTACCATTAAACCCTTTACCTATATTTTTATATTATAATTCCGATACGTTCCATAGAGGTATCAAATATGGTAAAATATTGGTATTGTCTGTACGATGGGGGATATATGGGCAATTATAATGTCCATACTACCACATCATTCAAGGCAGCATGTGCGAATCTCAGGAAACTGCTGGATAACAATGCGTCCGTCGGAGAGGGGGGTTGTATCTACGATTCCGATCCGAAGAAGCTGGCTCCGAGATACGAGTTCGATCAGATCCCGCCGTCTCTGGTGGCATATATGGAGATCAGGGATTCCAAGAGCAGAAAACTCAGGCTCAGTATGAACCCCAAGGTAAAGGTTCCGGCGAGAGAGTACATCCTGTCCAAGAGGAAACCCCGTACAGCGATGAGATACTGGCCTGAGTACGTCGTTCATTACGATGGATCTCTGACCGCAGTAAAGAAATGAAAAGGTGAGCGGAATATGGAATATGTGATATATACCCCGGAATCAAACATAAAGTATCATTATTTTGAAAATATCAAGGCTGCAAGGGGTTGGGCAGTGAAAAACATGCTCATTTACGGTTCTGAATTTAAGAAGGATGATGGTAGCAAAACATATATGCTGGTCATTCATAAAGTTACACAAAAGGAAGATTACATAGGAGTTGCGGGTAAGATAACTGTTATCTTTGGCAAAACTCCATTCATCTATACTGATAAAAAAACAGGAAAGAGGTATGTTGCAGATAAGTGGGGTAATGCTAAACCGATCAAGACAAAAAAGACACTAGCACCATTTGGACTATAAAAAAGGTGGGAATATGACAGACTATGTATTATGGGATGCAGGATACGGACGTGAGGCGTCCAAGAGGTTTAAGACCCCGGATGCCCTTAGAAAAGCAGTCAGACAGACGATCATCAGTTACGGTCAGGGGAACAGACCTGTAAGGTATGAGCTGTGCAGTCTGAACTATAATTCGTACAAAAAGCAGCAGAACGCTGACTTTATGGATCTTTACAAGTACCGTGGAGCATTATACGCAATCGGTAAGACCGTGTATTACCGCACAAAAGATAAGACCTCTGTTGTTCTGCCCAATGGCAAATTACAGTGAAAAAGGTGAGAAAATGCAATCATACATCATAAGAATAGCAAGCATGAGAGGAAGATATTTCCGCAATCAGCATTGGAGTAAAGGAAGGGATAGCAGTATCCAGCAGAAGGTAAAAGCTGCGAATCTCTCCAATCTCCGTAAGAGGATTGTAAATGACAAAAGGATCTGGAACAACACTGATGTGGTCTATGTGTTCGCAGATGACGGTACCGATTATGGTAGATATCTGGGACTGATTATTGCCTATCAGCTCAAAACGAGAGCAAAGGGTATCCCTACAATCATGTGGAGAAAACATACGAGATCTCTCAATGGCGATCCAGAGTATCCTATCGACCCTAAGACCGGGGGATTCCTGAAAGAAGATCCATTCAAAGGGCATCCTATGATCATGGCTGCTAAAGAAATCAAATGGCAGCCTTGGAAAAAGTAAACTCTTACCCAAACCTTTTACCTATATTTTTATATTATAATTCTGATACATTCCCAAGAGGCAATCATTATGGTCTATTGGGTTGAATATGAGAAACAGAGAGGAATCCGTGAAAGAGCCGGAGAGACCGCTGATTCTGCGAGGAAAAATGCGATCTTCATTCTTTCGCATGGCATGTACGGATCCTATGCCAGAATCTATGACGGACAGAGATATAAGGGAACGTGCAAGTATTCCTTCAAGACCGGGAAATCTACCTATAAATCCCGTTCTGGAAAGATCTATCCGCTGAACAAGAACGGTACGATCGTAACGAAATCCAAAGTGGCGGCTCCTTTCGGACTGTGATATCATGGTTGAATATGAGTTATATATCTACAAATTCGGTAGAAAAATCCCATCACCCCCTGATGTGAGATTTATGTCTGCAAAGAACACACAGGATCTTAGAATGAAACTCTTGAAGAAATATTCTGCACATCATCAGGGTTCGAGAGCAGCATTTTACGGGAGTATCAGTGTATTCCACAAGAATGGTAATGCGATTGTTGCTGAGTTCAGATTTTCAGCACCCGGTTATGTATCCCCTTTTTACGGACCTTATGTGTGGGAAATCCCCAAAAATCGCTACAATGGTAAGAAAGATACCTATGCTGTGAACCCTATAACTGGAAAACTGAGGTAAGACAATGACAGAGATCTGGGCAGAATTTAGTTGCGGTATGCCAGCCGATGAGGGAAGCAGATGCAGGAGTTATGATGAGGTTCGCAGAGATGCGGTCAGGCAATACGATTCCGGCTTGAGAACCAAGCCTTTCGTTCGTATCTTCATCTCCAACGATCCGGCATACCAGACTTACAGGAAAGGGAAACCCCTCTGGACCAGCAAACTCCATTACTACGGGGATGTTGCGAAGGATGGAAGGGGATATTTCTTCAAAGATAAATCCGGGAAGAAAAGGTATATCGACAGAAAAGGCAGGTTCATCAAGGACGTTCCTGCTCCGTTCGGACTGTGAGGTAGTAAAATGTATTGGTATAGAGTTGGTAAGAGCGTACCCGGAAAGGGCGCAGATGTACGCTGGCTCACACTGAGGATCGCTTGTTCGGACAGTCTGCCTAAGACCCGTAAGACGGTTTGCAGCCTGCTTGACAGAAAGAGATTCGATTCTGGGGAGATCTTCTCATCCAAGACTGCCAAGAATCCCTCTGAGTCGATAACGATCGGTATGAGCGGCAAGTATTACTCGATAAATACGAAAAGAAAGGCTGGACCCGTCAAAGAGATTCGTGCCAATGGATCTCTTAAAGCATTGGAATAAAAGAAGGTGAAAAATATGGCAAGATTCATTGTAAAAGAGATCATCTACAAAAACGGGATAAAGGATCATCTGAAAGTTCTGAAAGAGTTTACGGATCTGAAAGATGCTAAGAAATTCGCATACAGATATGTTCAAGGGAATCTCAAGAACGTACTCATATATCAGTACACATCGGATAAGACCCCCCAGAAAGAGATATGCTGGATATGGTTTAGGGATTTTGGAAAGTCATACCCCTACGGAAAATGGACTTTCATCTCAGTAGGCGGTAAGGATGAACGCATGCTGAACCCGGATGGAACCATCAACAGAAAGTCTTATGAAACGATCGCTAAAGAGCGCAGAAAGTGATATCATGACGTTCAAGCTCAGAATCTGGTATAAGAACCACACTTACAAGGATCTCAAGACCAAGTACGATACGATAACTGATGCTCGCAGGGTTGCATACGCAAAAGTCAAGGAGCAAAACGCCATCCAGTTCATAGATGTGATCGAGGGGAACACCATAAGAGGTGCAGTGCATTGGGCGAACCTTTTTGAATGGAGATTGCCCAGCAACTACAAGGGCAAGATGGTATTCGATACCTCCGGGGAGCTGACTGATGTTGGATGGTATCTCAATCCTGACGGGACCACCGCCGGACAGACCCCCCAGTACAAGCGTTACGGACCCAAGAGATAAACTCTATTCCAAACCTTTTTCCCGTCTTTCTTTATAAAAATATTATATATTTTTATGATTATCCATCAATAAGAGGGATAACATGGTAAAATACTATGTGAGCTACCGTACAAGCGTCAGCAGGGCATCATCAGGGAGGGTCATCAACAAGACATTCAACACAAAGAAGGATGCGCTGAAATTCGCATACCAGAAAGCCAAGAACTTCAAATCGGAGGTCTATATCGGAAAACCCGGTACAGCATTTTGGGATGGACAGGTTATCTGTATCAAAAACAAGAGGTTCTACGTCACGTTCAATCGCAAGATCGACGATTACGGACGTGAGTACATCCTTCATTCCGACGGATCGCTGGGTGAGTAAGATGGGCATTTTTTACAAAGAACCGAAAGAGAAGAAGGAGAATACCAGATCCGAACCTATCGGGGGAGATTGGTCCAAGAAGGGCAGGGAAGCGAGAGCCTACAAGAAACTTGAGAAAGAACGTACCGCGCTTAGGGATGAGCTCTACAAGACCCAGATGGAAACCGGGGTCAAGAAGGATATCGCAATCCATCAGACCAACATCGAAAAGGAGAGGTCCGATCTGGCTAAGAAAGAGAAAGAGCTGCATGAGGCTGAAAGACAGGCATATCTCGATGAGAAGGCAGCCAAGGAAGCCAAATACCATACCACAAGGCGTTACAGAGCGAAGCAGTGGATTGAAGGTAAAGAGCAGGAGATGGCATTGGATCGCGAAAGGAAGGATGCCGAGCGTGAGGAACGTATAAGGAAAAGAGAGGAACGGGAAGAACGTGAGAGCGCAAGGAGATCCCGCCAGCATGAGGCTGAGATGCAGAAGCTGGAGAAGAAACGCGCCCAGACCGAGCTGAGACAGCTCAGACAGGAATCCCACAGGGCAACATCATCTAGTTACGATTCATACGGATCGGGATACGATTCCGAGCCGGAACCTGAAAGACCTGCAAGATCCCGTTCATCGAATACGAACAAGCCTAAGAGCAAGCCTAAGAGCCAATCTACGGGGAAACCCAAGACTGCAAAGGGAAAGACCAAGACAGGTTCTAAAACCCCGTCTAAGCCGTCTAAACCCCGTTCTACGGGCAAAGGCAAGTCAAAGCCTAAGACCACACAGAAAAAGAAGAAATCACCGCCAAAGAAAGGAAAGGGCGGTATGTGGGAATACGGCGGCGGTGGTCTGTTCGATTAATTAGGGGGATGCCATTCCGGCAACCCCTCTAAAACATCTTTCATCACTTTTGGATGCTTTATATTCCATAATACCCACCATTCGGATTGATCGTTACTGACCTCCATTATGTGCAGATCATGATACTCATAGTGATACCCGTCATTGGCAGGATGATCCTTGAGGAACGTGGGCAGATCCGTCCAGAGATAGGATTCAAGATTATCCCGTTCCACAAATCCCGGATAGTGATGCACGATGAACGGTACGACGTTCTCCGCTGCTCCTGCACACGGTCTGCACATGAGACCGTATCCGAAATCCAGACGGGTTGTGTAGGTATGGAGAGGTAATCCGCAGTGCATACATCTGTCGATCTCGCACGGTTCATCGGTAATCTCTCTGATCATCCCCCAGAACCTATCTTGTCTGTCCGCCAATTCTTTCTTGGACCTCTCGTATTCCCTCTTTACACGGGAAACCAGCTCATAGTAGGGTTTCAGCCTTTTGTATTCGGGATCCTTGTCCAACGGCAGCAGGACCTCTATATTGAAAGCGAATGGAGACATGGATCTCATCTCCTGCTCTGTAAATCTGCCATTGATGAATCTGTCGAGATGTGCCTTTTCTTCATCCCCGATCACTTGTAAGAAATGATCGTACCCCTTGATGATGATCATGGTGCCTCCTTTTTTTGGTTGCCCGGAGGTCCCATCCACCCTCCGGGCAGGTACTAAGTACCTATTACGGAACTCGACGACTACATTCCGCAAGTGATGTATAACTATCTGTATATATAAATGTTAGTGTAAAGTGATGTTAAAAGACCCCTTACAGGATAACGTTATCTAATTGCGAGGTACGATCCATAGATATCGAGGTACATCTTTGGTTTTTGAACACGAAAAGTATGGGTTTTTCGTGTATTTTGGACGAAAGTCAGGAACATCGTTCGGAAAACATGCACGGAAACCCCGTATTTTTCGGTAATTTCAAATTTCGTCAATCTGCAATTCTGGGTAGTCGGCGACCCCCCTACCCCACAGTATAATAGGCTATTTTCGGGCGGGACCGATTTTCCCGCAAACCCCGAAAAACCCTATATACCCCTATGTGTTATACGCAAATATGGAGGACTTGACCCTACTGTTCTTTCTGCTCATGATAGGATTCTACATATTGCAGATGATCCTGAAAAAGTCGGGACGTGCATCGGAGTTGCAGTTTGCCACTCTCCTGCTGTCGATCTGCGCTATCGTATGTATCCTGACAGACGAAAGCCTTATGTTGGACGTCAAGACCACAATCCCCATATTCCCATCCGTGTTCATACTGCTTCATACGATTGTAAGCATGATCTGGAAGTGATAGGATGGGAAGAAAGAAGAAGATTACCGAAGAGGAAGATGACGATCAGGAACGTTATGAGGATGAGAGTGCTTTCGATGAACTGATGGAGAATCCCCGTTTACCGATGGCGCAGAACGATATTCCGTCCGAAACGTCCTATGACAAGGCTCTGAATATACTGACCGTTACCGAGGATGAGGGTCTGGAGATAATGACCCGCGCTACTCCGATCAGTGCGAAAGCGTCGGCAGTGGCTTATTCGATGATTTTCACATTCAGATCCCGTTACACCGGGGGAAGAATCAACCAGATCAACCGTCTGGCTGTATCTATGGGCGGTAAGGGACGTGAGGAGATCGTGCGTTCCCTGAGTGCTAATTCTGGTGCTTTCGAGATCCCCGGACAGGAGGGCGGTGCGGATTCGTCGCCTTTCATGCCTGCTCCGGCTGAGGAATGACATGCCCAGAAAGAAACCTGAGAAGGTCTATCCCGGACCTCTCTACTACAATAAACGCTGGCATAATACCAAGCAGCATGTGGTAGGATATTACAGGAAATTCCGCATAATGGTCTTGGTAGGCTCGGATACGCTGGATCTGTTCGTAAAGGAACTGAAAGAGAACATCAAGAAAGGATACCAGAACATCATCGTCATAGAGGGCGGTACAGGATCGGGAAAGTCGTCGGCGGCAATATGGCTGGCTAAGACCATGGATCCGAAATGGAGCATAACCGACAATTACATCTATTCCCTTGACGATCTCAAAAAGAAGCTGGATAAAGCGGATAACGGTCAGAAGGTATCCCCCATCTCGCTTTTCGATGAAGCGGTCGTGAGCCTAAATTCAAGAAATTCATCGAGGACTGAGGATAAGGACATGCTCATCCTTTTCAACACGATGCGTTCTAGGGGATGGACTACGATCCTCTGTGTGCCGAGCATATTCGATCTCAATGCCAGTGTCAGGAAGATCCATGTGGATTACAAGCTCAGATGCCCCGATAAGGCTCCGATCAAGAACGTTCCCAAAAGGGGGTTCCTTGAATTTTCAAAAGCGGTAAGGAAGGAGTACAAGAAGAACACAGAACCTTACTGGTATCTGTTCGCAGCCGGAATCTACCCCCCACTGAAAAAGGAATGGAACGATGAATATCAGGCTATCAAGAGCGCAAAGCAGGATGAATTGATCAGAGAATTTATCAACAACGAAACGTCGAAAGAGAAGGCGCAGAGGCGCAGAGGCAGACCCAAGAAAGAGGTGTCGGATGATGAAGAAGGAGCGTAAAGCGATACTTACAGGCGTACCGGCGGATGTACGCACACAGGTACGGGAAGAACTGAAAGAGAACCATAAGAAGATGATCCTTCAATCCGTGTTCGGTACGGTCGTCATCGCCGTCCTTTACGGTATAAACGAACTGCTGGGCAGCGAGCATACCGTACCGATCGGAGTTGTCTTTCTGCTGCTGGTGGTGCTGATGTTCATGGATGACGTGTTCGATATCATTGAGGATAGAGAGAGATGGGGAGTACCCACATCGGAAGAATTTGACGAGATAGGAGATGAGATAATATGATGGTTATAATAACCGGGGAGAATAGAGTGGAGATCTGCGTACCCAACAGAAAACAGGAGGGTCTGCATTTCTTCAAGACCAGAGGACAGTTGTACAGGATCTTTCCGAACTGTCTGAGCAGGGTAAGGATGTTCGACTACGACGGTCTGGAAGTAGGTTCTGAGGAATGTATAATCTACCGTGAGAACGATATCGTTCCCTACGATACTATGGATTTCGATTATTCTATGGATCGTCTGCTTTCGGACGTGGATAGGCACAAGCTCATGAACCCGTCGAAGCTGGGTACCCCAAAACTATGGTTCTCCAACGTCAAGAGTATCTGGGATTGGGTATTCAGCAAGGTAGGTATCACTGGACTTATCGTCGGTGCTGTCGTGATCTATGCGTTCATCATGCCTATGCTGGGGTGATAAAATGCCGCTTGAGAGACCTACTCTTAGAATGAAACTCGGACGCCTTTTCAGGATGTGGTTCAAGGGTCATGTGCTGCTGAAACGCATCCAGAGAGATGAGGAAACGGGAGGTTACAGGATAGTCACCGAAGAGACCACAAGAGAGGAACTGCCTGTTGAAGCAGTGCATATCACCGGGAAGAGCAACCAGTATGCGATCGACGAAATTAGGG
>Ga0247609_10005078_pt1 | contig 13004 bp, 9 predicted proteins | sample 172DNAGHGlowgp2_FD_193487 | JGI IMG/M metagenome (GOLD analysis project Ga0247609, IMG submission 193487) | Sheep rumen microbial communities from Palmerston North, Manawatu-Wanganui, New Zealand - 1728 DNA GHGlow gp2 | ecosystem: Host-associated > Mammals > Digestive system > Stomach > Rumen ...
ATTTTGAACATCCTAAACGAGACGGTCGAAAAGAAAATCAGCGACGCCGAAAAAGTTTTGAACACAACGGGCGCGCTTGTCGATAGCGAGACCGCCAACGCCGCCGACGAGATGATTAAAACTTTCGGCGGCTTCGTCACGGGCGCGGCGGGCACTTTCAACACAAAAAAATTTTTCGACGACATCACGGGGCTTTTCATGCAAAAGTTCGACGCGGTGAACTTTATCAAGACGTGGCTGGACGTGAACGTCAAAGGCGAGACCGACCCGAAGATTCTGGAGAAATTGCGCCGACAACAGGCAGCCAATCCCAAGACCACGCTGATTGTCGAAGTCGAACGCAAGCCCGTCATTTGGCGCGACGCCGTCGATTACCTCGTCGACGCCAAGATTGACGAATTCATTCGCGATAAGTCGTTGCAGAAAAAATTCGACAAGCTCATAAAAGATTTTATCGAGGGCTTGCTTGAAGAGTATCGCGGGCAGATTCCAACGATGATTCGCGAACGGCTTGACAAATTCAGCGACGACGAGTTGACTGAGTTCGTCGAAGGGCATGTGGCTGACGATTTGCAGATGATCCGGATTAACGGCTCGGTTTGCGGCGCGGCAGTCGGCATGGTGCTGTTCGTCGTCGCGCAACTTATCGAACGCTTGGTGCAGGGAGGTTGACGCTTTGAACAGGTGGAATAATGCTGACACAACGTTGCTTTGCGCCGCGCTGTGTTTTTTGGCGGCTGTCGGCATAAAAGTCACGTTCCCCGGCAACGTCGCGGCGGAAGGTTTGCTTTTCGTGACGGAGGCGGCACTCGTCGGCGGCATAGCTGACTGGTTCGCAGTGACCGCGCTTTTTAAAAAGCCGCTGGGTTTTCCCTTCCACACCGCCATTTTACCGCGCAGGCGCAAGGATTTCGTCAAGGCGTCGGTCGTCATGGTTCAACAAGAATTTTTCTCGCGTCGCACGATTTTCAAAAAGCTCGGAGACTTCAAGCTTATGCCGCGTATCGTCGATTACTTCGCCCGCGAATCAACCCGCAAGCTCGCCGTCGCGGAGCTGTTTAACGTCGTGAAAAAATACGTCGCCGCGCAGAACAAGGAAACGCGCTCAAAGCAGATCGCCAACGAATTGCGCCGTATAATCCGCGACATCCCCGCGCAGGGTTTAATTGACGATTTCGGCGGGCACTTCAAGCGCAACAACAAAGACCGCGAAATTTTTATCGGCATAGTCAAGGCGATGCGCAAGACCGCCGCCAAACCCGAAACGTGCGACAAGCTTCAAGCGATTTTAGAAGAATACGCCAACGAAAAGACCAAAAACATGGGAGGCTTTTCAATCTTAATGGCGGGGCTGGCGCAAATGCTTGACCTCGTGAACTTTGAAGAAGCGGCGCGAATCATGCAAGTTCAGCTGTTGAAATTGCTTGACGAACTCGCCGCCGATTCGCAACTGCACCGCCGCACGCTCAACGAATGCCGCATGAAAATTTCGGAGCTCAGCGAAACGCCCGAATTCAAAGACTTGGTCGAACGGATACAAATCGACGCCGCAACCGCCCTGCCATTGGAGGAAGCGATTGAACTCGCGCTGATTCACCTGGAAAAGCAAATCTCAACCGTCGACATTGACGAAGCGTTGGCGAAGGCGGTGAAGGCTCACAAACACGGCGTCAAAAGCTTGGGCGTCCTGCTCGTGCAAGTCTTCAACGATGAATACGATAAATTATTGCGGCTCCTGCGCGAAGATACACCTGCGCGGGCGGCGTTTGAAAAATTTATCGACGAACTGACGGCGCGGGCGGCACTTCACGCGCAACCGCTGGTCGGCGAAGTCGCAAGGTCGGCATTGAATCGCTTGACCGAAGAACAGCTGAACAATCTGGTTTACGACAAGGCGGAACAAGATTTTATTTGGATACGGCTCAACGGCTCAATCGTCGGTTCGGTCGTCGGGCTCGCGATATTCATTTTGATAAAGGCGGCGGGATTAAGCGTATGAAATTGGGATTCTTCGATTCGGGCATGGGCGGGCTGTCGGTCTTACACCACGCAATGAAAATTTTGCCGTCGGAGGAATTTATCTTTTTCGCGGACGAAGACAACGTCCCCTACGGCACGAAGACGCCCGAAGAAGTTTTGCGCTTTGTCGACGAGGCATTTGAATTTTTAATCGCGCAGGGCGTCGGAGCAATCGTCGTGGCGTGCAACACGGCGACATCGGTGGCGGTCGGCGCAATGCGCAAGAAATATTTGTTGCCGATAATCGGCATGGAGCCCGCGTTGAAGTTGGCGTTGGACACCTTCCCGCAGCGCAAAGTTTTGGTCACGGCGACGGCGATAACAATCACGGGCGAAAAAATTCATCGGTTGATAAAAAAATTGCACGCGGCGGATTTGGCGGAATTGCGGGCATTGCCGCGTCTTGTCGAATTCGCGGAGCGTCAAGAGTTTCAATCGGCGGCGGTCGAAAAATATCTGCGCGGGGAGCTTGCGTCCTACGCTTGGGAAAAATTTTCGTCGCTGGTGTTGGGTTGCACGCACTTCAACTACTTCAAGGACACGATGAGAAAAATTTTGCCGGCGCACGTGAAAATCCTCGACGGGAACGCGGGCACCGTCAACGAACTGATTCGACGCACGAATTTAAAATCTGCGCGGGCTGAAAGTTTTCCGACGATAAAATTTTTCTATTCGGGACGTGAAGTTGGCAACGCCGCCGAGCTTGCGCGGCTCGAAAAATTTTTGCGACGGCTCGACGAAATGGAGGCGATTGAATGAAAACTTACAAAGCCGCAATCTTTGACATGGACGGCACGCTGACCGACACGCTTGAAGACTTGCACGAAAGCGTTAATGAAATGCTCGCGCATTACGGCTTCCCGCTGAGGACGCTCGACGAAGTTGACAATTTTGCGGCAACGGCGCGCGCAAGCTGATGATTCGCGCTCTGCCCGCCGACAAAGCCGACTTCGTTGACGCGGCGTTGGCTTACTACAACGAATGTTACGCCCGCAACTGCACGAACAAAGTCAAGCCCTACGCGGGTATAATGACATTCTTGGCGGCGTTGGAGGCAAAAAAAATTCCGCTCGGCATTTGCACGAACAAGCAACACTTCGCGGCGGTCGAAATTGCGGAAAAAGTTCTTGCGCCGATAAAATTCAGCGCGGTGAGCGGCGACGAACCCGGACAGCCTCGCAAGCCCGATCCGACGCGCGCCCTTGCCATTGCAAAAAAAATCGCCGTCGCGGCGGAGGATGTTGCGTATTTCGGAGACACGGCGGTTGATATTCAAACGGCACTGAACGCGGGCTTTCTTGCCGTCGGCGTGACGTGGGGCTTTCGTCCGCGCAGTGAGCTCGTTGACAGCGGCGCGCAGATTATCGTTGACACGCCGCAAGAAATTCTTGACTTAGTTAAATTTGCCTGACGCAAGCAACAGAATCTTGACCTTGTCGATAAGCCAATCGTCGATTGAAAAGCCGAACAAAACTTCAGCCTTGGGTGCGCGACGTTTGAACAGGCGCGAAAGTTTCTCGGCTTCTTCCAGTGACATATTGCCCTTGGAGGCAGTGACGTTGACTAAAATTTTTTCGGCGGTCTTGAAATTTTCGTCAGAGCTCTCGGCGTGTTCAAGGGCGGCCTTTGCGGCTTTGACGACAGCATTTTTCCCGTCGCGTTCGCCGTAGCTCAAAATCGCGGCAGAATGTTTGACGACCTCGGCGATGTCCTTCACGTCGATTTTCGGCTGACCCGGCAATATCATGGTCTCGACGCAATTCTTGACAACCTTGCAGGCGTCCGCGCCGAAATTCTTGCCGGGCAACTTAATCAGCGCGTCGAATATGATTTCATCCTCGGCATCCTCGAAATTCCCGCCGGCGATGAAAATCACGGGCACGCCTATTTTTTTTGCGCAATGTGCGGCAAGCGCGACGGCTTTGATGTTTTCCCAAACCTCGTCGGCTACAACGAACAGCAAATCCGCGCCGCACAGTTTTTTCGTCAAAATTTTTTCGTCGTCACTGTCAAGCAATCGCAGCTTGTGAGCGGCGTTGCACCCGTCAAGATTTGCGGTGTCTTGCCTGTCGACCGCCAAGCAATTCACGCCGGGCAAGTTCTGTTCAAGCATAAAATTAAGGGCGGTGAGCCCGCCCGATAAATTTCCCGCGCCGGCGGTGTTGACGCCGACGACTTTGACTTTTACGAATCTGTTATCAAAATTGTTCTCGAACACGTTTCAACCCTCCGTCGGTCAGCGTCTGTTTCGGCGATTGTTAAAAAAGTCCGGAATGATATTTTGGAACGGATTATTCGTTTTGGGCGGTTCGGGCTGTTGCGGTTGTGCAGTTCTGTTATAGGGCGGCGGCTCTTGATTCGACGGCTGTTGCGATTGTTGCTGACTTTGTGCTTGCCGGGGGTTTTGATTCGACGGCGGGGGATAAAATTTAGTCGGAGGGATTTCTTTTTCGACGGGCGCGGCTTCTTCCTCGCCGAAACGCGTGGCGATAATCGTGACGACGATAGTATCACCCAACGAATCGTCAACGCTGACGCCCCAAATGATTTCGGCGTCGGGGTGCGCTGCTTCTTGCACGGTGGTTGACGCCTCGTTGACTTGCATCATCGACAGCGAATCTTGCGCGCCCATGAAGTTGAGCAAAATGCCGCGCGCGCTGTCGACGCTTGTTTCAAGCAACGGGGAGGCAATGGCTTTCTTGACGGCCTCGACGGCGGCGTTTTCGCCCGACGCCTCGCCCACGCCCATGAGCGCGGCACCGGCATTGCTCATAATCGACTGCACGTCCGCGAAGTCCAGATTAATGACGCCGGGCACCGCAATTAAGTCAGAAATGCCCTTGACGCCTTGACGCAAAATATCATCGGCGATAACGAACGCCTTAGTCATGGGGGTTTTCTTGTCGACGACTTGCAACAAACGGTCGTTAGGAATTGTGATAATCGCGTCGACGTTGCGCTTTAGTTTTTCAATGCCCATGTCGGCATTTTTTTTGCGCTTGGGACCTTCAAAGGCAAAGGGTCGCGTGACGACGGCAACAGTCAGCGCGTTGACTTCGCGAGCGCATTCGGCGACGACGGGAGCCGCACCCGTGCCGGTGCCGCCGCCCATGCCCGCCGTTATGAAAACCATATCAGACCCGCGCAGGGCTTCCAAAATGTCGTTGCGACTTTCCTGCGCGGCGCGTTCGCCGATTTCGGGACGAGCACCCGCGCCCAGTCCGCGAGTAAGTTTTTCGCCAATTTGCATTCTTTTGGGCGACTTGCTCATCAGCAACGCCTGCGAATCGGTATTGTCGGCAATGAACTCCACGCCCTCCAAGCCCGATTCGATCATTCGGTTCACGGCATTTGAGCCGCCGCCGCCTATGCCGATTACTTTTATCTTCGCGAATTGGTCTAACGTGTTTTCGTCGAATTCAAACATATGCTTTCCCCCCGTGAAAAAAATTTCTACGTAAGCTTTGCAAGTTTAGCATACCTTAATGAAAAAAATTTGTAACGTCGTTTAGTTTTTGTCGGGCGGTAGAAATTTCATGCGTCGCAGTCATTCGGCAGGGAAAATTTTTATTGAAAATTCCTCGGCAGAAAATTGACACAGAAAAAATAATAATTATTATTACAGTAAGCTCTAACTCGACGGTTTTTGCAAAGGAGATGATTTTTATGGCTGACATATCAAACAGCAAGTCCAATACGGTTGTCACGGGCACGAGTGACGCAGATTCGATTCGCAACAGGAGCCCTCGCGTCACGATAAACGCGCTGGGCGGAAATGACACGATTGATAATTATTTTGCCGGTGACTACACTCGTTTCGTCAGTATAAATGCTGGCGCGGGCAACGATTCTGTCTACAGTTCTGGTGACAACGTGACAATCGACGGCGGCGACGGAAAAGACACAGTCTCCAGCTACGGCGATAGCGTCTCAATCAACGGAGGCACGGGGAACGATTGCATTTCCAACTCCTACGATTCCAACGTCACAATCGACGGCGGCACCGGCAACGACGAAATTACAAGCGAAGGATCCAAAAATTCAATCAACGCTGGCGCGGGTGACGATTTAATCGACATTATCAGTGGCGAAAAAATAACAATAGACGCAGGCGACGGAAATGATTACGTTTCCAACCTCAGTGCTTCTCAAGTCACAATTAACGGCGGTGCGGGTAACGACTCAATCGAAAACTACCACGGCTTCGTAAACGGCGGCAGCGGTGACGATTTTATCTCAGGTAGCGGAACCATTAACGGCGGCGCGGACGACGACACCATTTCCGGTAGCGGAATCATTGACGGAGGCACAGGCAACGATAAAATTTACGGCGACGGTAGCGTTAACGGTGGAGCGGGCGACGATACCATTGATTGTAGTCTAGGCTACTCTTTGACAATCGCAGGCGGTAAGGGTAACGACTCCATTCTTTTAGATTGGTTCACCTCGGACAGAGTGATTAAATACAATTCGGGGGACGGCAATGACACCGTCAGCGGCTTCAACGATACGTCGACGCTAAGCGTATCGGGCGGCTATTCCACTCAAGTCAGCGGCAACGACATTATTGTCACCGTCGGAAAAGGCACGATTCTCCTTAGCGGAACGGCGCACCTGCCGTACATCAACATCAACGGCACTTTGGTAAACGCCGGTAAAACTATCAATAACACTGTTTCCAACAAAACCATAAACGGGACGAACGCCAACGATTCCATTAAAAACAGCGGCAGTAAGGTAAAAATTAACGGTTTTGCAGGCAACGATACCGTTTACACTACCGGCAATGCTGTCACAATCGAAGGCGGCGACGGCAATGACCGTCTCGAAAATAGCGGTGCAAAAGTTTCAATTTACGGCGGCGACGGCAACGACAATATCGCCAACATCGGTGAAAACGTCACTATTACGGGCGGCGAAGGGAACGACGATTTTTTGAACTATGGCAATTCGGTTTCAATCAACGGTGGCAACGGCAACGATTCGGTAACAAATGCCTACAATAATAATGTTTCAATTTATGGTGGCGCGGGTGCTGATTCGATTTACAATGTGTCCAGCTCTCGTGTGACAATCAACGGCGGCGCGGACAACGACACCATTGATAATGGCGGTGAACGCATTTCAATCAACGGCGGCACAGGCAACGACTCAATCAGCGGTTACAATGACTACTCGACGATTGTCGGCGGCGCGGGTAACGACATAATTGTCGGCAACCACTTTCGGACGAAAATCTACGGCGGCGCAGGTAACGACTCGATTAACATTGGCGACCATTGGGGCAACACAATATCGGGCGGCGACGGCGCGGATATCATTTCAGTCGCGGGCGGCGGAGAACACTCTATAAACGGCGGCGCAGGCAACGACCGAATCAGCCTCGGCAGTGCCTACGCGACAGTCAGCGGAGGCGCGGGCGACGACATAATCTACGGCTCAACGATGGCAAGTCGCCTCTATCAATACGATTCCGGCAACGACACAATTTACGGCTGGAGTTCCAACGATACCCTCACGATCCCTGGTGGCAGTTTCTCTTACAAAGTCAGCGGCAGCAACGGCATAGTGACCGTCGCGGATTCGGGCAAAATCACCCTCGTCGGCGCAAAGGGCAAGACCGTCAACATCAACGGCAAAAACTACGCGAACGCAACCAACGTCTTCACGCCGCAAGACGTTATCAAAAGTTTCATGGGCTCGCTCGACACTACGGAGGCTTCGGGCGTCTATGCCCTGGACGAAGCAGTAAGCGTGGCGTCGGGCGGCTACTTCAAAAGTATTCAATCCGCCATCAATCAAATGGTTGCCGACGTCGAAAGTTACAATGACGGCGACAAATTCCTGCGCGAAAAGTGCGGCATAATCCTCGGCAACGACGACACGGGCGCAATCACCGGCTCGGACGCGGGCGGCTCCATCACGAAAACTGCCACTAGCGTCGTCCCCGAAAGCGGCACGGTAAATAACTTCACGGACAACACTTTCACGACCAACGGGCTAAAGGTTTACCTTTCGACCTTCAACGCCAAAAATTATTCAATCACAAAAATCAACTACAGCGATCTTAACAACGACAAGCAACGCTACATTTGGCAAGCCTTGCAAACGTGTTGGGCAGGCAATTCGCTCGACCTTATCGCAGAAAGCTACGGCGACAATTTTGGCTTCAGCTCAAAATCTTCAGCTACGGTCAATGATATTTACTTCGGTTTTGTCAAAGATGACAACGATACTGCCTTAGCAACGACGTGGACTTGGGGCGGCTACGCAGATGCCTACAAACTCGCTATGACTGTCAATATGAAGTACTACGACGGATTGACGGTCGGCAATCTTGACGGGCAAAGCTCGTCGACTTCGGCTTACCTCGACCGCACCCTTGCTCACGAATTCACTCACGCGGTAATGTCCGCAAACATCACCGGCGTTGATAACTTGCCGCAATTCATAAAAGAGGGCGCGGCGGAACTAACTCACGGCATTGACGACCATCACGGCACCAGAATTTCTGCTCTGTCGAACGACGCCTCAAGGTTAAACACCGCGCTTGATCTGACGAATACCAAAACCGGCACGGCGGACGCCTACGCGGGCGGCTACATGTTCCTGCGCTACCTCGCCAAGCAAGCCTCGGAAAACTACACTTACGTCAATCCCTTAAACTCGGCTGTAGCAAATAAATCCGTGGCGCAAACAAGCATCTCCGCCGCTGACACGACCACTGTTAAAGGCGCGCTCTTGACGCTCGCCGACAATTTCCCCGACGACAGCTTGTATCTTTCGGATTACGCCTCCACAGTCAAGAACGTCAACGCCAAAGCTCTGACGAAACCGATTATGATAATCGGCAACACGAGTGCCAATTCAATCGCGACGGGCTCAGGCAACGATACCGTCTTCGCCAACACTGGCAACGACAAAATCATCGGCGGCAACGGCAACGATTACCTCGGCGGCGAAGCGGGCAACGACAGCTTAAACGGCGGCGCGGGCGACGATACATTAATCGGCGGCACGGGCAACGATACGCTCACGGGCGGCACGGGCAAAGATCTTTTCGTCCACGTGGCGGACACAGACTTTATCACCGACTATGCGGCGGGACAAGATAAAATCAAGCTCACCGAAGGCAAAATCGTCGGCTTGTCCCTAAGCAACTCCAATCTTGTCATGGACATCGGAACATACGGCTCGGTCACCGTCAAGAACGGCATCGACAAAAAAATCACCGTCATTGACGCCAATGACACGGAAACGACAATCGTCGGCACCGCCTATGACGACACCGCCGCCGCGAAAGTTACGCTTGCTTCGGGCGTTATGCTCGGCGACGCCTCAAGCCGCACAAAGGCGATTCGTATCGTCGGCAACGCGCTCGACAACACAATCCTCGGCGGCGCGAACAAAGATATAATATACGGTAAAGACGGCGACGATTATCTGGAAGGCAACAACGGCAATGACAGGCTAAGCGGTCAGAACGGCGACGACACCTTAAGCGGCGGCAAGGGCAACGACACGCTCACCGGCGGCGCGGGCAATGACCTTTTCATCTACAGCGCGGGCAACGACATCATCACAGACTATGCGGCGGGCGACAAAATCTCGCTCGGCGCGGCTCTCTCAAGTGCGACTGTCGACGGCTCGGACGCAGTGTTGACTGTCGGCAAAGGCTCAGTGACCGTCAAAAACGAACGGTACTTGACGATAATCGACAAGGCGGGCAAGGAGCTCACGACGATTGTCGGCGGCATAATCTATGACGACAGCTCGGCGGCGAAGGTTACGCTTGCTTCGGGCATAGCGGTCGGCGACGCCTCAAGCCGCACGAAGGCAACTCGTATCGTCGGCAATGCGCTAGACAATTCTATTCTCGGCGGCGCAGGCAACGACATAATATACGGCAAAAACGGCGACGATTATCTGGAAGGCAACGCGGGCAACGATTTGCTAAGCGGCTACACCGGCAACGACACACTGTGGGGCGGCTCAGGCAATGACACGCTCACGGGCGGCGCAGGCGCGGACACATTTATTTACACGACGGGCAAGGATGTAATAACTGATTTCGGCGATGACGACTTGTTACAAATCACTGGCACGTTCAGCGGCACCTATAATAAGTCGGCGAATACAATCGCGTTCAAAGTCGGCTCGACCGCAAATGCGCTCACGCTGAAAGATTTCACGGCGACGACCTTCAACGTCAACGGCAATGACTATCGCATCAGCGGTACAAAGCTCGTTAAGTAGGGACAAGGGACAAGTAAAAATCCCCGGCAGTCAAACGACCGTCGGGGATTTTTTTACGCGGGCTGACAGCCAATCCCAAGCAAGCGTTTTGCGTTGTCGCCGAGGATTTTATTTTTGTCGGCGACAGCGAGCGGCAAGGCGCGTATAAATTCCAGCGAATCACGTTGCGACGACCAGGGGCTGTCCGTGCCGAAAAGAATTCTGTCCGCGCCGAAGACTTCGACGAACGTCATGAACTGCGCGGCGTCCAAAAGTTTCAAGTCGGCGGGCTCCCAACGGCTGTCGCTGCGCGGGACAATCGTGCCCGTGGAAAACGCGGTATCGATAAAAACTTTCGTGTTGCCCAAAAGTTTAAGCACGTCGTCCCAATTTTTCCAGCCGCCCATGTGAGCCAACACGAACTTAAAATCGCCAATCTCGTCGACAACATGACGCGCCATTTGCGGCGAACACTTCACTGCGCCCGGAAAGCCGATGTCAAGCCCCGCGTGCGCCACGACGATTAAATCCAATTCGGCGGCGCGGTCAAGGATATGCAGAAATTTTATATCGTCAAGGTTCGTATCTTGATAAACGGGATGAATTTTGATACCCTTTAGCCCGCGATTTTTCACGCGGCGGAGTTCCTCGCGATAATTTGTGTAATCGGGGTGAATGCAACCGAGTGACAAAATCCCTGCGTCGCCGAAACATTCATTGAGCGCGGCGGCGGACGAATTTATTTTTTCGACTTGGCTCGTGTTTGTCGCAACGGGCAGAACAACCGATAAATCAATCTGCGCGGCGTCCATTGACTTTCGCAAGCCGTCAAGCGTGCCGTCGGTGAAAGCGTGCGTGCGGCTTATGCGGCTTAGTTTGTCGATGACGGCGGCAGAAATTTTTTCGGGAAAAATGTGCGTGTGAACGTCGATAATCATGAGCGGTCAACTCCTTTAAGCTTTTAGCTGTTAGCTGTTAGCTTTTAGCTTTTAGCTTTTAGGAATTCGGCTAACAGCTGACAACGGAGGTTTTCAAATGAAAGTTGCTTTACTCGTATTGTATTTCGCCGTGCTGATAGGCATAGGGCTTTACTGCCGCAAGCACGCCACGGACGTTGACGGCTTCGTTTTGGGCGGGCGCAACGTCGGCGCGTGGCTGACGGCTTTCGCTTACGGCACGAGTTATTTTTCGGCGGTCGTGTTCGTCGGTTACGCCGGGCAATTCGGTTGGAAGTACGGAATCGCGGCGACGTGGGCAGGTATCGGCAACGCGCTTATCGGTTCGCTGATGGCATGGTTTATCCTCGGCAGGCGCACGCGTGTCATGACGCGCCACCTCGACACCGCAACGATGCCGCAGTTCTTTGAAAAGCGTTTCGGCTCGCCGTCACTGAAAATCGGCGCGGCAATTATTATTTTCATCTTCATGATACCTTACACCGCGTCGCTTTACAACGGTCTGTCGCGGCTGTTCGGCATGGCGTTCAGCATTGACTATTCCGTTTGCATTTTGCTTATGGCGGTGCTGACGGCGGTCTACGTCATTGCGGGCGGCTACATGGCGACGGCAATTAACGACTTCATTCAGGGCGTCGTGATGTTGGCGGGCATATCGGCAGTTATCTACGCGGTGCTTGAGTCGAAGGGCGGCTTCATTGTTGCGCTCGACGGCTTGGCGCGCGTCACGGACGATAAAGTTTCGTCGACGCCGGGGATATTCGCTTCGTTCTTCGGCACCGACCCGCTGAATCTGCTGTTCGTCGTAATTTTGACTTCGCTGGGCACGTGGGGCTTGCCGCAGATGGTTCAGAAGTTCTACGCGATAAAAAACGAACAGGCGATTCAAAAGGGCACCGTCATATCGACGCTGTTCGCGTTCGTCGTTGCGGGCGGTTGTTACTTCCTGGGCGGCTTCGGGCGGCTGTTCTCCGACCAAATCGACATTGCGGCTAACGGCTACGATTCCGTCGTTCCGACGATGTTAAGCGGCTTATCGGAAGGCATGATTGCGCTCGTCGTGATTTTGGTCTTGTCGGCGTCGATGTCAACGCTGTCGTCGCTGGTTATCGTCTCGGCTTCGACTTTGACGCTTGACTTGATTAAAGACAACTTCGTCAAGGGCATGAGCGATGCGCGGCAAGTTTTGATGATTCGCGGCTTGGTCGTGGTGTTTATCGCGATTTCGGCGGTGCTTGCGCTCGTGCAGTACAAAAGCTCGGTGAACTTTATCGCGCAACTTATGGGCGTGTCTTGGGGCGCAATGGCGGGCGCGTTCCTTGCGCCGTTCATGTATTCGCTTTACTCCAAACGCGTCACGACGGCGGCGTGTTGGACGTGCTTTATCTTCGGCAGCGTGCTTATGACGGCAAACATGCTGGTGCGTCCGATGTTCCCCGCGATAATGCAGTCGCCGATAAATTCGGGCGCGATTGCGATGTTGGCGGGCTTGGTTATCGTCCCGGTTGTCAGCGCGTTGACTTCAAAGCCCGACGAAGAATTGGTTGACCACGCGTTTGAGTGTTACGAAGAAAAAATTCTCGTGCCGCTGAGCACGTCATTGAACAGCGAAAAATAATTTATACGCAACAAAAAGCGGCGAACCCTTATGAGTTCGTCGCTGATTTTTCTTAGGGGTTGTTGGTAAACTCAAGTAAAAGAAAAACATAAGCAGTTCTCTGATAAAATGAATTTGAAAGAAGTGAAAAGCTTATGTCAAATTCATTTTACCATAAAGATTTAACAGAGGCTCAA
>Ga0247609_10005079_pt1 | contig 13004 bp, 8 predicted proteins | sample 172DNAGHGlowgp2_FD_193487 | JGI IMG/M metagenome (GOLD analysis project Ga0247609, IMG submission 193487) | Sheep rumen microbial communities from Palmerston North, Manawatu-Wanganui, New Zealand - 1728 DNA GHGlow gp2 | ecosystem: Host-associated > Mammals > Digestive system > Stomach > Rumen ...
CTTATGTGGAAGTTTCATAAATAATATATGTAAAGGCGGAGTCTTTACAGGATATAAAAATAAAATAACTATAACAATATGGCACTTAGTCACTTTAAGAATTCACATGCTGCCGTTAACAAATGGGAAGTTGTAAACCCAGCGATGTTTGAGGTTACCATCCTTCCTCCAACACTTGATGGAGACAGGGATTTGACAACACAACTTCTCCTTGAGCATGTAAGGTCTGTTTCTGGTCTTGACGGTCTTAATCCTCCTATGGGTACCGTAATCCAGAAGTTCAAACAGGCAGAAAGGGTTTACCTTGGTGTTCCAGAGCAGACTCACCTTGAGTTGTCAATGACATTCTCACTCAACTTGAATGATTCAAATGAGAACTACATCTATACCACTCTCCGTAAATGGTACAACAAGGCATTCAATCCGGCAACAGGTCAATATGGAGTCAAGAAGGAATACTGTGGCTCAATGGTAATCGTGGAATACAACCGTGACGGTTCAATCTGGAGAAAGATTACCTGCTGGAATGTAATCCCTGGCCAGCCTACCGGTCTCAATGATGACAACTATGACAATGGTAATGAGGCAAAAGAGCTTTCTATGACTTTCCAGTGTGATGGTTGGGATGATGCAACCGTAGGTCTTCCTGTCTATGAGTAAAATGAGAGAGTGGGACTTCTGTCTCACTCTTTTTCATTTATATACCATAATAGCTATTTTTATATGCCAAAGAAGAAAAAACCTGAAGATTCTCAAATTCCTGAATTGATGGTGGATAAAAATCCGATTACTCTTCTGCCACTCAAATGTAGGAATGCAAAACAAAAACACTTCCTGACTGAAATAAGAAACCATGATATTACGATATGTGATGGTATCGCAGGTTCCGGAAAGACATACATAGCACTTTATGAAGGAATCTTATGTATGCTTGCAAAACAGTTTGACAAGGTAATATTATGTAAGTCAGTTATTTCAACACCAAATGAAGACATAGGCTACATTCCAGGAACAATAGAAGACAAGATGGAACCACATATAATGTCATACAAAGGAAATATGGCGAAGATGCTCAAGCATGAAGAAGATGTGGAAAGGTTGTTCAAGGAAAAGAAAGTAGAAGTTCTTCCTCTCGCATACATCAGGGGTGTTACACTGGACAAGGCATTTATAATAATAGATGAGTCCCAGAATATAACAATGAATCTTTTCAAATCAATAATCACAAGAATAGGCGATGACAGTAAGATGGTGTTCCTCGGTGATATAGAACAAGTTGATTTCGACCAGGAAAAGAAGAGAAAACAATCCGCCCTACAACATATTATTGATATTTTTAAAGATGAAAATTACATAGGATACTGTCACTTCAATGATGATGAAGTAGTTAGGAATCCAATCATTCCAAAAGTGATACAGAAATTGAGAGACTGGAATGACAAATAACAAAAGAGGAGGTCTTAAAACCTCCTCTTTTTATTTATCCATTCTTATTCTTGAAACCTTTGTTGTGATGACATTCTTTAATCCAACAAGTTCCTTTAACATTGATATACATCCTGTGAATATATCATAATAACGGTCTTTATCATAATATGTCAATACACACATTCTATCAAGAAGTCTATCACCACAAATGGTTTTTAAACACATTGGACCAACAGTAGGATCCTGCCAAAGAGCATCACCAAATATAAGATATACTGCATCTCTCTGTTTCTTTCTTATTTCCATTATTTCATTGGCAACATCCCTGAAATTTTCTGTAGATGCACCAGGATTTTGAGAATTAATAAAATCCCAGGTCTGTGCAAGCACAACATCCTTTCCATCTTTCCTCAACATTCTACCATTGATTTTTCTTGGGAGAACTATATGTGTACCAAAACCATAAACAACAATATCTGTATAATTCAACTCCTCACAAAGATCAATAACCCTTCCCAGGAATGTGTAAACCAAATCCTGTTCAACTGAACCAGAGAAGTCAACAAAACAATATATTGTCTGGACAGTACCTCTGCTTGGACCCTTTGTAGGAAGTATGGCATCTCTCCAAAGATGATTCTTGTGCCCAAACTTGATACCATTCCTTGTCTTTGACATATCACCATTGTTGACAGACTTACCCTTAAGGAATAACTTCAACATAGATCTCCACTCATCATCATTGACCTTTGACTTTAATGCATTCTTAACAACTGTCTTTGCCAATGCCGATCCTCCCTTTCCTTCACATTTCTTTTCAAGACCATCAACAACCTGTTTCTTCAATTTCTTCGCTTCCTCTTCACTCATCTCACCCATCTTGTTGTCCTTTGTTGCCTTAGACATTTCTTCAATATCCTTTTCTGAAACACCTGCCTTGGACATATCTCCTCTCAAATCTTTATCAGACACCTCTCCAATTCTCTCACCGGCAAGTTCACCAGATCCATCTCCACCTTCCTTCAACTTATCAATGGACTGGTCCATCGCCTTTGTATCATTGTTGTCAATTGCATCCTTTAGTTCCTTCAGTCTCTTATCCTTTCTTGTTTCAGGAGCACCATTTCCACTGTTTTTTCCACCAGAACCTTCCTGACTTTCACTTTGCTGTCCACCTTGCTGACCACCTTGCTGACCACTTTGCTGTCCACCTTCTTGACCTTCACCTTCTTGTCCACTTTGCTGTCCACCTTCTTGTCCACTTTGCTGGTCTCCATCATCAAGGTCACCACTATCACTCATCTTATCAAGAGCATTATCAATGGTGTCTCTCAATTTTTCATCTTCAGATTTGTCAGAATCATCTCCTGAACCGCCACCATCATTGTCTAAATCATCAGTATCCAACTCATCTTTATCAATATCATCACCAAAACTGTTGTCCCTATAATCAAAGTCATCAAAATCATCATCAGAACCATGCATATCGACATCAATCTCCTTCTCCAGTTTCTCCATCTCTTCATCCTGGTCCCAAACTACCTTATTTGCCTCAAACTCTTTGTCTTCCATCTTACCACTCATCTTACCCTTCATCTTTGGATCAAGGAAATCATCAGGTAAATCAATATCATCTTTACGGGTAAGCTTATCACCAGGACTACTACCCATTGAAAGTTTATAGAAATACTTGGCAAGTTTCTCCCATGCCTTCTGCTTTCCCTGTTCTTCAGTCTCCATTTCAGGATTAACAGGTATTGCCTTGACAAGTCTTTCTGCCTTTTCCTTGGCAGTCTCCACTTCTTCTGATTCATTAACAGAATTCAAAATCTTATCTAATTGTTCAAATATATTCATTTCCTACCAAGTTATTTTCTTATTCATCACCATCAATTTCACCAGATTCAATGAGTTTTCCAAGTAATTCCATACCATGCTCATCCAACATTATAGGTTGAATAACACCCTTATCATAGAGTTCCTTAAAGAGAGCTTCATCACCACCATCCTTGCGGATTTCCATAAGTCTCTTCATCTCATCCATATAACCATTCTTGAAGTCATCTCCAACCCTCCATTTCTTCTGGGTCTTCAATAACTTACCAATAGTCCTCAACTTCATAGCGGCTGCCTTTATCAATGAACCCTTGGCATCTTCATCAAGGCCTGGATCAAATATTCTCTTCAATGCATTGAACACAGTTTTAAACACATCATCAAGAATATGCTTCATATCATCCTCTGTCTTCTGTAATATGGTCTCATTTTCAATCAACTTCACCAAATCAGGAAGAATTGAATCATACAGTTCATTGAGATGGTCACCAATATTCTTAAGATCTGATTTTTTCATATCTTCAAATTTCTTTTCAGTAAGAATATCAGTATCATCAATACATTTATTCAGTATATCCCTTGTTTTTTCTGAAATGAGTTGAATGTCATACAATTCAGCAAGATTCTTAAACACAATCAATAATTTCCTCAATGGATGTATTTTCTTAAGTTTTTCCTTTTTCTCTGCTTCTCTCTTTGCATCCCTTTCTTCTCTCTTCTTTTTCAGTTTCTCCTTCTCAACATCATCAGAGATAACATCCTCAAGAGCATCTTTTGCCTTGTCGATAAGTTCTTTCTTCTCTTCCTTTGACAATCCACCCTCATTGATTTTCTTCATTGCATCCTTCAATGCCTGTCTTGCATTCTCGGCATCTTTATGTACATCATCTGCTGTCTTGTTGAAATCATCTGCAACAGCATCTGAATTTTCCTCAATGTCATCAATCAATTTGTTGATATCATTCAAAGCCTTATCAAGTTCCTCACCAGTCATATTCTCTGGATTCCTCATAAGATCGTCAGCAACATCTTCAAGGTCACTTGCTATATCTCCATGGTCTGCCAACTTTGTCTTTGCCAAATCCTCAAATACATCCTGAAGGGATTTTTCACCAGTATCCTCTTTTCCAAAAATCTGGTCAAGTTTCTCCTGGAGTCTCTTTCTTGCAAATCTCTTGTCTGCTTCATCAGATTCAGGATCCATCAATACCTTTGCTGCTTCCTCAATTGCATCAAGAACTTGTTTCTCCACACTATCAAGAGTTTCTCCATTTTTCAACAACCACTCATCATATTCCTTGTCACCATACTTATCAAGAATTTCCTCCCAGGTCATACCTGTATATTCTTTCTTATAAAGACCTCCCATATTCTTGAAGAAATCAGTAGGAACAATACCATCATCAACCATAGAAGCATTCACCTCATAGTCCATACAAAGATTGGCCTTTGTGTTTGCCCTTTTATAAACACCAGGACCGGCGGAAGCAAACATTGATTTAGGGAATTTCTTGTCAAATCTCAAAAGATGTTCAAAGAAAATATGGAACATCTCATGAAAAAGAATACCAAATACATTTTCAGAATCCATTTTACAATCATTATAAATAAATGTCAGATTCATCCAAAGATTATTAAGATTATCAACTGCCATTGTATTGGTAATTTCACTTGGAAATGTTGGGAGATACATCAATTTACACTTTGTAATAAACTGATACAAATAATTATAATCTCTCTGCATCTTATAAAGTGCATCACTTGCAACCTTTATAATATCAGAAGCATTCATTTTTACATATGCCTTTTTTTCATAATCATAAATATCAACTTCACCAAGTTTCTCTATGATATCTTCATTACTATATAATGATTCATATGTTGATGCTTCATTTAAAGTAATATGTTCAATATACATATAATTCTACTATATATAATATATGGTATTTATGAAAAAAGGAAGTGTTTCCACTTCCTTTTCTGATTTCAGATTTCAACAATTATCTAAAATCTGCTTTATCAAAATTATATCTGTCATTTGTTGCCTCAAGATACTCCCTCAATGCAAGTCTATTTTCCTTGTTGGTCATAACCTTGAAATGCTTGATAATATTCAAATGCATAAGTTTTACAAAGTTATCCTTTGAACCGGAATATGTACTATTGAGTTTATTGAACATATTCATCAAAAGATTTACATCTGGAAGGTCTGTATCATCATATCTGATAGTTACATAATTCTCAATCTGTCTTACTACATCTGCACACTTTGATGATGAAGGAATTTCATAATCTGGGTCTTCCAGTACAGCCTTTGCATCAACAGCAATTGAAGAAGCATGACTCTGAAGGAAAGCAACATACCTGACTGCCATATCCTCACCTATGATACCATCTGCCATCCTACGAATCTTCTCACTAGGAATATCAACAATACTTGCATATCCATGATTCTCCTTATAAAGATTGAGTTCATTCATAAGTGCAGACCATGTACGAGGTGTTGGCCAAGCTGTCTTACCCCTTTGGATATACTCATCTGGTCTGATAGTATGCCAGTTCGTGTATTCTCCATTACCTGAATCCTTGTCAAATTTGAGGAACTCAAGGGTAACTTCATCAAATCCACCTTCAGAGATTGCCCACTTCTTCCACTCATCAAATGAAGGGATGAAGTTATAAGCACCTGACAACATACGGGTACCAACCACAGCACCAGTCTTTTCAAATCCAGTCCTTACCTCCTCATCGTCTTCAGGACGGTTAGAACAACAAAGAATACCCCACTTATTACCAAGCATATATCCACTATATTCACGGTTGAGGATAATCTGCATCATAATCTTGAAGACTTCCTCATTTGCACGGAAGAACTCATCAAAGAGAAGAATACCACCCTCTGTAGTTTCAGTCTTAACAATCTTACCATCCTTATTCTTAATCTCAAGATAACCATTAGCAATATCATTGAGAACATCAATCTCTTCCTGTGTTGCATTCATCTTGAAAGCAGGTAACCAGGTCTTTGGAGCCTCAACAGAAACCTTATGCATATTCTTCTTGATTTTCTCAAGAGTATCCAATGCAATACCCTGTGCAGCAACCTTATCCTTCAAAATTGGTCTCTCATCAAGATAGTCTTCAATTGATTTCTCCATAGGGATAGGAAGTGAGAAACCATCAATAGTCAAATCACCACACTGAACAACCATAAGAGCCTTCTTGTGAAGTGCATCACCCTTTTCCTTATTCCATGCCCTTACAATTGCCTTTGGAATTGTTGACTTACCAATACCAGGAGCACCCCAGATAAATACTGCTCCACCATGTCTGTCACCCTTATATGCAGGTACATTCTCAACAAGGTCTTCAAGGATTTCTCTCAAATCATCACTGTTAATGTCCCTTGCGGCAACACCGCCTTCAGCAGCAGAGAAACCAACTCTCTTGAAGTCTTCCTCATTGACCATCTGAATGGCACCTGCGTTACCATACTTGGCATAGTGTTCATTAATCATTCCCTTGAATGTCTCATAATTCCTGTACTCAACACTGTCCTTGTCAATGATACCATAGTATCCTGGTTCTGGAACAATACTTGCTTCCTTCTCGACATTGTTAAGATAAGGATTGTCAATATCACAATATGCCTTTACACCTGGAATAGCACCGCTGGCAACAGCATTAAGAGATGTATATGCACTGACTGCCGGATAAATATCACCACTCTCTGTGAAGAATGCAATGATATCATCTATCTTCAATACAACTGTCTTGAAGAAACTCTTAACCTTTTCAACACCTTTGTGAATGAAATCCCTGAACTTTCCTTCATTGATGAAAGTATCATAATCAATGACATGTGTAAATTTATTGGTTTTACTTTCAGCAACTTCATCCTCATCCCTCATTGACTTAAAGATACCACGCCTGAAATTTTTAGCAACTGCCCTTGTCTCATCTTCAGTTCCACCAATAACTGGAAGATCCTGTCTGACTGATCTGGTCTCTCTTGTACCATCCGAATTGATGAATTTCCTCTGAACAAATGCAGGTGTCCATTTTTTCAATGACTGATTGAATGGACAGAACAAGAACATATTCTTAAAGTCTGCGCAAGATGAAACATCCCATTCACAAATGGAGTCATTGTTGAATGTTGATTTGTAAAACATACCTTCCATACATTTTACTCTACCTGTATTCCAAGCACTCAAATCAATATTCGGAAGATTAGTAAATGCAAACAATGCTGCCATATTTGTAATGCCTGATACATCCAATTTCCTTAAAATTGACCTGTGTGTCATTTCATTGGTATGCTCTTCCTCAACCATATCATAGAAATCATTGATAACTCCAAATACATTGTACTTTGAATCCTTCTTATCAACAAGTTTCATTGCACCGGTAATAGACCTTTTTTCTTCAGGTTCATCTGGATCTATTTTTTCAACCGGTTCTTCAGCAACAGGTTCTTCTGGCTTTGCTTCTTCTTCACCATCTTCATTGGCAAAATCTTCATCATCAAAACCAAAATCAAACTTTTCATTCAATTTTTTTAAAACTTTAATCCTGTTCCTCTCAATTGTCTCATTGATATGGTCAATGTTATCTTTAACAGACTGATTGATAAGTTCCTCATTCTCCACAAGCCACTTATCAAACTCTGCATCGATTTCATCTTCAGACATTTCAATATTACTCTCATTGAGTTTTTTCCTAAACTCTGATTCCCACCTGATAACAGCAGGACATAGTAATTGTTCTATAGTCATATTATTATATTTTTACTTATTATTTTCTTGATAATTCATCTCTCAATGTTGATTTCCAAGTCTTACGACCAGGAGCACCATTCAAAATATCATGGAACATTGTAATTGTACGCCAGTTGATTGACTGGTAATCTTTATTTGAAATCAATGACTCAACTTCTGCAATAAAATCTTCCACCATATCTCTTGGAATCGCACAGTTCTCATCATCAATGGTTTTATCATTGTAATCACTGAGAATTCTCTTCTTCATAACTCTCCACAATGATTCTGCTTTTGGAGCAACATCAAAGTTGGTAAACCTTGATGAAATAGCATCCCAGTTACCTGTTCCAACCTCCTGGATGAATCTGTCTCTACTATAGTTGGAAATAATAATTACCAAACCTGTGAAGATAAATTCATTAGGCATAGCCGGTTTAGTATTGGCCTCTTCATCCTTCCATCTCTCATCAAGTTTGAGCATAACTTCATCAACCTCTTCCTGGCTGAGTTCTGAACTTGCAGTAGGTACAGGCTTTCCGGAAACACCAGAGAACTTAATACCATACCTCTTCATTTCTTTCTTGTAGAATTCATCCTTATCATCAAGAGACTTACGACCAATTTCTGTAAAATACTTCTTTTGTCTATCACCTTTAAGTCTTCTGACATCATAAACTGCCAACTTGGATTCCTTTCCAGGATAACCAATCAAACAGTCTTCCAAATCAGTCTGTAGAGCATTCTTCCACATTGATATACGATAGTCACCATCAAAAAGTTTTGGTGAGTCATCAAATACCAACATCTTACCATTGAAGTCATACATAAGTTTATAGACAGCATCAGCAGTTGAACAACCAGAACCAGCCCAAACATAGTCTCTATTGATGACCATATTCTTTTCCTTAAGTGCTTCCTTGATTGAATGTGTCTTACCAATACCACCTTTACCAGTGATGAGGATACCCCTTCTTGACATAATTGATTTATCATCCCTGTCAAGTTTACCATTCTGCTTTACATAATTACACATTGCCTCTGTGATTGCCTTCATAGAACCAATGGTTTCTTCATAATGCTTTGCATCCTCCTCAATCTCGGCCTCATGCTTTGCTTCCATTTCTGCCCTTCTTGCCTCAAACTCATCAACCTCTTCACCAGTGTCATATGCAACTTCTGATTTAGTTATAATAGCAGGACCGGCACCCTTACAATCAGCAATCAAATTATCAAGAATTCTGTCATCAACAGCAGCCTGATAACTACCACTCTGTTTTACTCCATTTGCAGCGGTTACAACTGTGTTGGCCATATCCATCATATACTTAACTGGACCGCCTTTAACATCATCTGTACCCTTATATTTCTTCCAAACCCTTGTAGCAACAGGATCCCCACTAGATGCCAATGCAAGGAACTGTGCTGCTGCTGTTGTCTTACCGAATTTTCTAATGAAACTATATACAAAATCTCTTTCATCATGGTCAAGTTTCTCAAAAGACATAACCTCCTTTGCTGTCCAACCTGAACCATATCTGTCAGATGCTTCGTTGATAATTCCCTCATTCACAGTATCACCCTTCAAATCATCAACCAACTGGTCAATCATATCCTTGAAACCAAGTTTCTTTGTTGAATAAGTGACTATTGCAACATTCTCTTTTCCAACCTCAAAATTATTGAAAATGGAAATGGATTTTTCATTTGTGTCACGGCAGCATATAATACTCTTGTTACCATCCTGCTCATAGAATCTAACACCAGGAACATCATTCAAATAAACAACATTATAAGCAACACCAAAATTTCCAAGACCTGCAGCCTTCAATTTCTTACCAACGATGTGAGAAATTTTCAAAAGATATGGGTCTTTATAAACAGGAGTACCAAATATAACTTCATCCTCTGGAATATCATCTGGGTCATCCTCCGGAACTTTCATAGTCTTATCTTCATTCTCAACTGGTTCAACAGCCTCTTTCAATGCCTTCTTTTTATTAAGAAACTCACCAGCATCAAAATTTTTGAATCTTTTTATCATATCTCTATAATGTAATTATATAATATATGTTATTTATGAAAGATTTAATTTGTGTACAAACTTTCATAAACATCCTTATTGTCCATTTTCAACAGAGTTTTTCTGTATCCGCCATTTTTGGAAACTATATCTATATGGTTTTCATAACAATATCCAGGAATAATCAAATCATCCTTGGTATCAAAACTCAATGCAAACTTGATTCCCCTGTCATTGAGTATGGCCAGTCTGTCAAACATATCATTATAATCAACATTCCCAAAATACTTCCCGGTACTCCTGGTCATCTCATAAGGAGGATCCAGATATACAAAGTCATCAAGTCCGACAGCATCCATCATCATCCTGTAATCACACCTCTTGAAAATCACATTGTGTTCATTGAGAACTTCACTCCACTCATAAAGTACTTTCTTCAATCTCTTGGGTTTTATACCATCCCTTGTGATATGAAAGGTGTTGTTGAAATTACCATATTTGTTATATCTTGGGATTCCATTGGTGCAAGTCCTCATCAAGAAGAAGAAACAATATGGACTCCTGGTCTGGTTGAACTCATCCCTTACCATCTCAAAATACTTCTTCTTATCCTGCCTGTCTTCCAATGTATTCATCTCTGTCCACATCCTTGTGTATTCATTGAAAAGTCCGTCAGGGTCTCTCTTGACAGTGTTCCACAAATCAATCAAGTCACCATTTATGTCAGAACAGACACACCTGTTCACATAATGTTCTGGTGACTTGAGTAACTGGAAGAGGACAGAACATCCCCCACAGAATGGTTCATAATATGTATCTATGAAATTCGGGAAGTATTGAACAATCTCCCCACTCTGGATTCTTTTAGACCCAATCCACTTTATGACCGGTTGTACATCTACCATATACTAAAAATAACAAAACCTCCTGTCTAAATTATTTATAGACAGGAGGAAAAAACAATATAAATATGAAAGCAAACTACTTCACATTACGGAAAGATGTCTTCTTGTCAAAACCATGTGACTCCAAGTGCTGTACATCAGTCCTGTTGTCGATGATATTAGGTTCTTTGATGGAGAGGAGATAATCCGTGATGTTGTTCCAGACCTCTTCTGCTGGTATCAATGAAGGAATCCAAGTTCCATCCAGGATAGGATTCTCCTTATAATCACCATACTTATCAGGTGCAACATAACCAACCTTTGCGACAGCCTCATAAAATTCATCATCCTTTTTATAAGAAATCTGCCATGGAATGTCAAGACGATTATATGTAAGTTCTCCTATAAGGATTGGTGCTTTGGATTTAGTCCTGGATCTGTCAAAAGTGAACTTCTTCATCAACTTTGGAACAAGCTTCACTTCCGTATCAGTCTCATTCTGGAGAACTCTGTACACCAAGAAAGTATAAGCAACAGAACCAATTACAAGTCCAAAGAAATTTGATGTTACATTATAAGCATCCGGGAATTGTTCTGATTTTTTAGGTTTAAGTCCTCTGCCATATTTTCTATATGACCAATCAACATTTACATGTCCCTTATCCCAATCATAAGAACACTGATTTCCATCAATATTTGGATTGATACCATTCTTCCAGGTACAGAAAATATTTCCATACCCCATAGGATATCTCTCATTTATGATGTCAGCAGTATTATTCACCAACCTTGTGGAGTTCCTGCGGTCATAGGTGATATACCCATCTATACCCCAGACTCCTACCAGGTAATCATAATAATCTTTCTTGTTGTCGATAATTCTCATAACTATATCTTTTACACTACAAAGATACTAATTTTTTCAGACAATTCCAAATTTATTTTACATTGAATCCAATTCTCTTTTTCTTCTCTTCCACAAATGACTCTTCAGGATTGAAAAGTTCTGCCAAGGAGATGTCCTTGTCTACCTTCTGTAATTTGAACTTCTCTGCAACCTTGTTCGCCCTGTCTTTGTCAAGAAGGTCAAACTCATACTTACACCTACATCTTCCAGGTCTCAACAGAGCTTCATCAATCTTCTCATAATCTGTGTTGAATGTGCAGATAATCTTGATATTGAGTGCATCTGAAAGAAGACCGTCAGTCATATTCAACAAATCAGTGATACCTTCACTCCTGATATCCTCATCGACCGTAACCAGATTCTCACAATCCTCTATGATGAACACATTTCCCCTGTTTCTCATAAGGAAGTTGAGACTGGTGGGATCTGTCAATGCATCAAAGAGCTTACAAGGAACATAGATGAACTTCCTGTCCTCTGTACTACATGCTTTGATGAGATGTCTGATATATGTACTCTTTCCAGTTCCAGGTTTTCCATAAAGGAGATAGAGTCCATTCTTATCATTCTCAATTGAATGTACTATTTTCTTGTGTATATCTTCAAATCCCTCATTATATACATCATAATCCAAATCACCATCCAGTTCAATGTCAAAGTCATTGAGATACATATCAGGGTCTTTCACAATGGCATAACACTTTACCTTGTCATCATCCTGGTTGTATTTCTTGATGTATTTCTCAACAACATCGTCAATTGCCTTTGTTCCAAGATGGGTAATGAAATTCAAATTGTCATATTCATAATAAATCATCAGCGGTTCATTCTTCGATACAAGATAGAACCTGGATGTATAAATGTTGTTGTCATCATTTGTATTGTTATCGTCATCGTCATTGAGGACTACAATCGGACCTTCCTTCTCCTTCTTCTTTGACTTGTTGTACTCATACAGCATAGGTTCAAATTCACCCGATGCAACCAAATCATTGAATATCACATTGTAAATGTCAAACTTCTCATCCTCATCACTCCTATGTACATCCATATAAAACTGATATACAGGAATTTTATTGAACAATTCCATATACCAATAACAAGGATCAATCGCCCTGGTATTGGCATTTACAAACAGATTGTTACTTATCTGTTTTGTACTGTTA
>Ga0247609_10005080_pt1 | contig 13002 bp, 15 predicted proteins | sample 172DNAGHGlowgp2_FD_193487 | JGI IMG/M metagenome (GOLD analysis project Ga0247609, IMG submission 193487) | Sheep rumen microbial communities from Palmerston North, Manawatu-Wanganui, New Zealand - 1728 DNA GHGlow gp2 | ecosystem: Host-associated > Mammals > Digestive system > Stomach > Rumen ...
ATATAAAATAAAGTTCGTACTTACAAATAACTGCCGCTTAATGGAAAATAAGAGCCGCTTATCGCGCGATAAGCGGCTCTTATTTTGCAATACTAGGCTCTTATTGTCGGGACGCCCAGATTGCGGAAGATGCGCTCGACTTCGAGCGGGAGGAACGTGCGACGGCTAAGAGTGCGCAACGGATCCAGCTCGGGATATTCCGCCATGCAGTCTTTCAGCTTGCGCCAGGCAGCACGCCCGCGGTGATGCGAGCTTGTTTTTTTGTGCCATAGGGACATTGATTTTATCTACTGATTTTTAGAAGAATAACATCGACAGCAGGTAGGCGACGATGGTCGACGTGAAGACGCAGATGAGTCCCGGCATCATGAACGAGTGGTTCAGCAGGTATTTGCCGATGACGGTCGTACCTGAGCGGTCGAAGTTCACGGTGGCAATATCCGAAGGATAGTTGGGGATGAAGAAGTAGCCGTAGACCGACGGCAACACACCCAGCAGCACGGGGCCTGCAATGCCTAACGAGTAGGCCAGCGGCAGCATAGCCACGACGACGGCTCCCTGCGAATTGATGAGCACGGAGACGAGGAAGAACACCAGGGCGATAGACCACGGATAGTCCTTGACGATGTCGGTGAGCATGGTCTGCATGGTGTCCATATAGTTGGAGAAGTAGGTGTCGGCGAGCCATGCGATACCATAGATGGCGACGACGGCTACCATGCCCGATTGCCATACGGGGCCAGCGACGGCCTTCTTCGGCGATGCCTTGCATAAGATGATCATCAGCGCGGCGGCGGAAATCATGACAATCTGGATGACGATGTTCATCTTCAGTGCCTTGCCGTCCCACGAGGGCAGCAGCGACGGTACTGCGGCAAACATCACGATGACGACGAGAGCCAGCAGGAAGATGTAGACGGCACGCTTGGCTTCGGGTGGAATCACCTTGTCGAGTGTTGTGGCCTCGCCACCGTAGATGTATTCGCGCATCTGGGGATCGGCTATCTTACGCTGGAACTCAGGGTCTTTGTCGAGGTCGAGTCCGCGGTGGTATGAGGCGGCAGCGGCAGCCATCAGACCGCACAGACAGGCAGGAATGGAGACCATGAGCACGCGTGGTATCGTGATGTCGAAACCGTTGGCGTTGGAGATGGTGACGAAGGCCACGACAGCGGCGGCGATGGGCGAACAGGTGATGCCGACCTGCGAGGCGATAGATGCCACGCCGCAAGGACGCTCGGGACGGATGCCTTTCTTCAGCGCGATGTCGCAAACGATGGGCATCAAGGTGTATACGACATGGCCGGTACCGACAAGGACGGTCAGGAAGAACGTACACAGCGGAGCCAGGAACGTGATGCGGTCAGGATGCTTGCGGAGCAGCTTCTCGGCAATCTGTATCAACCAGTCCATACCGCCCGAGGCCTGCATGATGCCTGCGCAGGTGACGGCAGCGATGATGATGTAGATGACGTCCGTTGGAGGAGAACCGGGTTTCAGACCGAAACCAAACACCAGCAGTGCGAGACCGATGCCCGAGATGGCACCGAGCGCCAGACTGCCGTAACGCGAACCAACCCAGAGTGCTCCGAGCACTATCAAGAGTTGCAGAATCATTAGTAAACTCATACTTTTCTGTCGTTTTAAATTAGATTGTTTTTAGTTCTTGCTGCAAAGATAAGCAAAAAAAATGAGCTGACCAAAAATATCAGCCCTTTTTTTCATTACTTAGTAATATTGCATGGTGCAACAGTGCAGTGAACCGTGTTGCTTGATGACGGCGCGGCAGTCGATGGGGACGATGTCGCGGTCGGGATAAGCAAGGGCGATGATGCGCATAGCCTCGGCGTCGAGGTCAGGCTGGGCGTAGGTGGGAACGAGCACGGCACCGTTGATGACGAGGTAGTTGGCATAGGTGGCGGGGAGGCGGTCGCCTTTCTCGGCGGTGGAACCGCCGAGCACCCGACCGAATGGCTCATCATAGATGGGGCGGGGGAGGGGAAGGCGCAGCAGACGGTAGGGGCGGCCGTCGAGGGTGCGCAGGGTGCGGAGTTCCTGCTCCATAGCCACGAGGTCGGGATGGTCGTCGTCGGCCCCTATATATAATAAGGTGTCGTTAGGACAGATGCGCACGAGGGTGTCGATGTGTCCGTCAGTATCGTCGCCGATGAGCGAGCCGTGATTGATCCAGACGATGCGCTCGGCACCGAGATACTCTTTCAGGCGGTCTTCTATCTCCTGTTGTGTCAGCGGCTGGTTGCGGTGAGGCGCCATGAGACAACAGGTGGTCGTAAAGATGGTGCCTCGGCCGTCGCTCTCGATGCTGCCGCCCTCCAAAACGAAATCGAGGTGGCTTTCATAGGTGCCCATTACGAGTCCTTGGTCATAGAGATGACGGTTGATGGCGTTGTCGAGCGTTGCCTCGAACTTCTCGCCCCAGCCGTTGAAGCAGAAGTCGAGGAGGATGATGTCTGATGGCTGATGGCTGATGGATGATGATTTTTCGACGGTGATGAAGCCGTGGTCGCGAGCCCAGGTGTCGTTAGATGTCAGATGTAAGACGGAAGATGGAAGAGTTGGTAGAGCCGCTCCTTCCGGGGCGACAATGAGCAGTCGCTCGCGCTTCGAGATTTCACGCGCCATCTGTTCGTAGACGGCGGTGATTTCGGGCAGGATGGGTGCCCAGTCGGTATCTTTGTGTGGCCACGTGAGCTGAACCATGCTTTGCGGTTCCCACTCAGCGGGCATACGTCGTTTTCTCGCTTCCATGTTGCTTATTAGTTTTTGATTGATATCTTATAAACCCTAGTGAGTCGTTTTATTGTTTTATGACCGCGAAGGTACGAAAAATCATTGAAACCGCCAAACGTTTCGGGGATTTTTCGTACATTAAAAAATAAATCAGAATTTATTTTGTTTTTTGTTCAATTTACACTACCTTTGTAGTCGATTTTATGATGTTGGAACTGCATAATATTACGATAGGCCAGCAGATACACGGATTGTCGGCGACAGTCAGTGAAGGTAACGTGCTGAGCATCACGGGTTCACAGGGCAAGGGCAAGACCACGCTGCTGAGAGCCCTGTTGGGTTTTGTGGCTACGGAAGAGGGACATATCAGCATTGACGGTGAACTCCTGACGCCACTGTCGGCTCCCTATTTCCGACGTCAGACGGCATACGTGCCGCAACGACTGGAGGTGCCTGACGGCTATGAAGACGTGCCGACGGACTATATGCGGCTGTTGGAGCATGGTGTACATTCGGGGAAGGCGCTGTTGATTATCGACGAGCCCGCCGAGCCGTTGAGCGACGACAACAACGCACGGCGCGAACGGCTTATCAGTGAGGCAGCCGCACGCGGTGCCACCGTGGTGGCCGTGAACACACGTGTAACGCAAAACCAGGTGGAGCTATGAAGACGGTATACCTTATTATATTAATAGCACTCATGGGCTGGAAGGGTTGGCACGCATGGTTGTGCGGACAACGACAGTGGGAGCAGGATATGGAGCAATACCGCGGTCTGAGGGAATATCTGCTGGGTAACGGAGCCACCGCGTCCGAAGCACGTAAGCCTTTCGTGAAGCGGGCATTGCGCCGAGCCTTCAAACCTATACAGAGACAGTGGCGCCTGTGGGCCATCGTCGCAGCAGTCGGCATATTAATTTGGATAATTTTTTAACTTAAAGCCATACATACAAGAATATGATTCAAACAGTAGTAAAACGAGACGGACGCATCGTTGGCTTCAACGAGCAAAAGATTATGGCTGCAATCCGTAAGGCCATGATGCACACGGACAAGGGTGAGGATGAGCGCCTGTTGTACCAGATAACAGACCACATAGCCCAGCGCGGTGACAGCCAGATGACAGTGGAGCAGATTCAGGACATGGTGGAGCTGGAGCTGATGAAGTCGAGCCGCAAGGACGTGGCGCAGAAGTACATCGCCTACCGCAACCAGCGAAGCATAGCCCGCAAGGCCAAGACGCACGACGTGTTTCTGGACATCGTGAACATCAAGAGCAACGACGTGACGCGCGAGAATGCGAACATGAACGCCGACACGCCTGCCGGCATGATGATGAAGTTCGCGAGCGAGTCGACGAAGCCCTTCGTGGACGACTATCTGCTGTCGCCGGAGAGCCGCGACGCCGTGGAGCACAACTACCTGCACATCCATGACAAGGACTACTATCCCACGAAGTCGCTGACGTGCGTGCAGCATCCGTTGGACAATATTCTGTCGCGCGGATTCGTGGCCGGACATGGTGCTTCGCGTCCCGCCAAGCGTATTGAGACGGCGAGTGTGCTGGCGTGTATCTCGATGGAGTGTTGCCAGAACGAGATGCACGGCGGACAGGCCATTCCCGCTTTCGACTTCTACCTGGCGCCGTACGTGCGTCTGACATATATTGAGGAGCTGAAGGCGCTGGAGGACCTGAATGATGAAGACTATAAGGACCTGTACGACGAGCCGCTGATGGACTATATCAAGAAGCCGCTGGACGGACTGACGGGTCGCGAGCGCGCCCAGCAACATGCTGTCAACAAGACCGTTGGCCGTGTGCACCAGGCAATGGAGGCCTTTATACATAATATGAACACCATCCATTCGCGCGGCGGTAATCAGGTGGTATTTTCTTCTATTAACTACGGCACGGACACCAGTGCTGAGGGTCGTTGCATCATGCGCGAAATCCTGCTTTCAACGTACGAAGGCGTGGGAGGTGGCGAGACGGCCATCTTCCCCATACAGATTTGGAAGAAGAAGCGTGGCGTGAACTATCTGCCCGAGGACCGCAACTTCGACCTCTATCAGCTTGCTTGTAAGGTCACGGCACGCAGGTTCTTCCCCAATTTCCTGAACCTCGACGCGACGTACAACCAAGACCCCGACTGGCGCGCAGACGATCCCAAGCGATATGTTCATGAGGTGGCCACGATGGGTTGTCGTACGCGTGTGTTTGAGAACCGTTTCGGTCCCCGCACGAGCATCGGTCGCGGAAACTTGTCGTTTACCACTATCAACATCGTGAAACTCGCCATAGAATGCATGGGAGAGAAGGACCAGCAGAAGCGTATTGGCATGTTCTTCGCCAAACTGGACAACATGTTGGAGGTCGCCGCCAAACAGTTGGACGACCGCTATCAGTTCCAGAAGACGGCCTTTGCCAAGCAGTTCCCACTGCTGATGAAGAGCTTGTGGATTGGTGCCGACAAACTGGGACCGACCGATACCATCGAGAGCGTCATCAATCAGGGAACGCTGGGTATCGGTTTCATAGGACTGGCAGAATGTCTCGTTGCGCTCACGGGTAAGCACCATGGTGAGAGCCCTGAGGCACAGGAACTCGGACTGAAGATAGTGTCGTACATGCGTCAGCGCGTCAATGATTTCTGCGACCGTTATCACCACAACTATTCCGTGCTTGCCACACCGGCCGAGGGTCTGAGCGGTAAGTTCACCAAGCGCGACCGCAAACAGTTCGGCGTCATCCCCGGCGTCACCGACCGCGACTACTACACCAATTCGAACCACGTCCCCGTATATTATAAATGTAGTGCGCGCCACAAGGCAGAGATTGAGGCACCATATCACGAGATGACGCGTGGCGGACATATCTTCTACGTAGAGATTGATGGTGACGCGACGCACAATCCGCAGGTTATCATGAGTGTCGTTGACATGATGGACCAGTTGAATATGGGCTACGGCAGTGTGAACCACAACCGCAACCGTTGTATGGACTGTGGCTACGAGAATGCCGACGACCACCTGGAAAAATGTCCGAAGTGCGGTTCGACAAATATCGATAAGCTACAGCGTATCACGGGTTACCTCGTCGGCACCACTGATCGCTGGAATGCTGGCAAGCTGGCCGAACTGAACGACCGCGTGACGCACATCGACCACGGTATGCAGGAGTTGTTCTAGGACGTCTTTCTAGATAATCTAGATATTCTAGAATCTCTAGACTATGATTAGAGTATTGGATATCATAGAAGATACGATGGTGGATGGTCCTGGGTTCAGGACCTCCATCTATTGTGCCGGATGCCGCCACGAGTGCAAGGGTTGTCATAATCCGCAGTCGTGGGACTTTAAAGGTGGTCGCGAGATGACAACGGCAGAGCTGATGAAGATTATCGTGGCTGACCCCTACGCCAACGTCACCTTTAGCGGCGGTGACCCGATGTACCAGTGCGACGGTTTCGCAGAACTGGCTCGCGCCATCCATGCGCAGACCAATAAGGACATCTGGTGTTACACGGGTTTTACTTATGAGTCGCTGATTACACGGGCACAGCGCGAACTGCTCTACGAACTCGACGTGCTGGTGGACGGTCCCTATATCGAACGGTTGCGCGACCCGGATTTGTTGTTCAGAGGCAGTAGCAACCAACGCATCATCGACGTGCAGAAGTCGCTGTATGCCGGCGAAGTAGTGCTATGGCAACCGGATGTTGACATATAATTAAATAGGTATAGAAAATATGAGACAGGCAATGATTCTTGCGGCGGGACTGGGAACCCGTCTGAAACCGCTGACCGACACGATGCCCAAGGCGCTGATTCCTGTGGGTGGAACGCCGTTGCTCGACCTGAACATCCGTAAACTGCAGGCACAGGGCTACGACCGGTTTGTGGTGAACATCCATCATTTCGCCCAACAGATTGTCGACTACGTAGCCCGGCAGGACTATGCACCGCTGGTACGATTCAGCGACGAGACGGACGGACTGTTGGAGACGGGTGGGGGACTGAAGAAGGCTGCACCACTGTTTGATGACGATACGCCCGTGTTGATTCATAATGTCGATATCCTCGATAATGTGGACTACGACTGGTTTGCCCGCCAGCACCAACCAGATGAGGATGCGGTACTACTGGTGAGTCAGCGTAAGACGAAGCGCTATCTGTTGTTCGACAATGCCATGCGGCTGATGGGGTGGAAGAATGTCGAAACGGGAGAAATAAAATCGCCGTATGAGTATATCCGTCGTACGGGACTCTCGCAGCACGGCGAGCCGCTGAACATGTTTGCATTCTCAGGCATTCATTCGTTTTCGCCGCGTCTGTTTCCGCTAATGGATAGGTTCCCCGACCGTTTCGGCATCATCGACTTCTACCTTTCCGTGTGTCACCGTTCGCATATTGTCGGATTGCTGAAGGAAGACCTGCAAGTATTGGACGTCGGCAAACTTGACTCCTTACACGACGCAGAACAGTTTCAAATTTCACTCCAATAATCCTTTAATCGTCGCTCAAGCAACCGATTTGTCGCATTGTACTCTACAACAATGTCACCATATTGCTGATACTTTGGCGTTTTAATGTTTTTTTAGAAAAAAAAGTTCTAATAAACTGCTGATATATTGAGATTATTTCATACCTTTGCAGCCGATACGACATATTAGAAACTAAATTTAAGGCTGAAAGTATGAATATTGGTAAGCACATCGAAGAGATTTTAAGGAAGCAGGGTAAGTCGGCAGCTTGGTTAGCAACTCAGATTCCCTGCGAGCGTACGAACGTTTATAACATCTTCAAACGTAAAAGTTTGGACGTACGCCTGCTGATGAGAATCAGTGTGATTCTGGGCCACGACTTCTTCAAGGAACTATCCCAAGAAGCTTTCCCTAAGGCCAAATAATTTAAGCCGCTACCTCATTTAGGTGGCGGCTTTTATTTTTTATTTGTACTTTTTTTATATTTATGCCTTTTATTTGCGTTTTTTTTACTACCTTTGCACACAAATTGAATTCAATACTATAATTTTTAATTATTTATGAACTTTACTTTGTTAATTACCGTCTTGTTGACGGCTATTACATTGGTGGTTGCGGCTTACGTGGTAGCCAAGCTGATAGGACCTCGGTCCTACGCAAAGGTGAAAGGTGAGCCCTATGAGAGTGGTATCCCCACGCGAGGCAGTTCATGGCTTCCGGTTTCGGTGGGATTCTACCTCTTTGCCATCTTGTTCCTCATGTTCGATGTGGAAACGGTGTTTCTGTATCCATGGGCAGTAGTAGTGAAGGAGTTCGGCGCAGCAGCCTTGCTGAGCATCGGCTTCTTCTTGGTAGTTCTGGTTTTAGGCTTGGCGTATGCCTGGCGGAAAGGAGATCTCGAATGGAAGTAAGAAAGCCGCACATCAAGAGTATTCCCTACGAGGAGTGGAACGACAATGCCTCGTTGGAGAAGATTGTTGACGAGCTCCATGAGGGCGGCGTCAATGTGGTGACTGGTTCGCTGGACCAGCTCATCAACTGGGGACGTTCCAATTCGCTTTGGTCTCTGACCTTCGCTACTTCGTGCTGTGGTATCGAGTTTATGGCCTGTGGTTGTGCACGTTACGACTTTGCCCGCTTCGGTTTCGAGGTGACTCGTAACTCTCCCCGTCAGGCCGACTTGATTATGTGTGCAGGAACCATCACCCACAAGATGGCACCGGCACTGAAGCGTCTGTACGATGAGATGGCTGAGCCGAAGTACGTGATTGCCGTGGGTGGCTGTGCTATCAGCGGTGGTCCTTTCAAGTCGAGCTATCATGTGGTGAAGGGTATCGAGGAGATCGTACCTGTTGACGTGTTTATCCCTGGTTGCCCCCCACGTCCGGAGGCTATCATGTATGGCATGATGCAGCTACAGCGTAAGGTGAAGATCGAGAAGTTCTTCGGTGGTGCCAATCACAAGCAGACTGCTGAAGAGAAGGCTCTGGGCGTTTCTAACGAGGAGCTGACATTCCGCCAGAAGCATGGCGACCACCGTCGCGAGCCAATGGTTATCACAGAGGTTCCCCAGGACTTTTCCATTGACCATTCACCATTGACCATTGACCATTCAGAGGTCAGTGGCGCAGCAAATAATGGTCAATGTTCAATGGTCAATGTTCAATCAAAAGCAGAGGAGGACAAGGCATGAAATTAGAATTCTTATCATTCGATTTTGACAAGTTCGCCTCTGAGATGCAGAACTTGAAGGACAAGAAGGGCTTCGACTATCTTGTCACCATCGTAGGCGAGGACTTTGGAGCAGAGGAAGGTTTAGGTTGTATTTACATTCTTGAAAACACCAAGACCCACGAGCGTTGTTCGGTGAAGCAGATTGCCAAGAGCCAGGTTTGTGGCGATGGTATGTCGAGCAATGGAAACTGTGATTTGGAAGGTCAGATGCTGGCTTATCTTCCTACCGTTTCTAATATTTGGAAGGTTGCCGACTTGTTGGAGCGTGAGGTTTACGATTTCTATGGTATTGTTTTCCTCGGCCATCCCGATATGCGTCGTTTGTTCCTGCGTAGCGATTTCAAGGGCTATCCTTTCCGCAAAGACTGGAAGTTCAATGACGAATATACTCTTGAGGATGATGTAGAGCCTGACTACGGTCTGGAGTATTTCATCGATAAGGACGGTAATCTGCAGTCGAAGCAAAACAGACTGTTTGGTTCTGACGATTACGTGATTAACATCGGTCCGCAGCACCCTGCTACCCACGGTGTGCTTCGCTTGCAGACGGTGCTTGACGGTGAGACTGTCAAGCGCATCTATCCGCACCTCGGCTATATCCACCGCGCTATCGAGAAGATGTGGGAGGATATGACCTATCCTCAGACACTTGCTTTAACAGATCGTCTTAACTATCTGGGAGCCATGCAGCATCGTCATGCTTTAGTGGGTGTGATTGAAGAAGGTTTGGGCGTAGAACTGACCGACCGCATCAAGTACATTCGTACCATCATGGATGAGTTGCAGCGTCTCGATTCTCACCTGCTCTATACTTCGTGCGTGGCTCAGGACTTAGGTGCTTTGACGGGTATGCTTTACGGCATGCGCGACCGTGAGCATGTGCTGAACTGCATGGAGGAAACCACAGGCGGACGTCTGATTCAGAACTACTACCGCATTGGTGGTCTGCAGGACGATATCGATCCTAACTTCGTCAAGAACTGCAAGGACCTCGTGAAGTACCTGCGTCCGACCATTCAGGAGTATATGGATATCTTCGGTGATAACGTGATTACCCACAACCGTTTGGAGAATTGTGGTCCGATGAGCCTTGAGGATTGTATCAACTACGCAGTGACCGGCCCTGCCGGCCGTGCTTCAGGCTGGAAGAACGATGTGCGCAAGAACCACCCCTACGATATGTACGACAAGGTAGAGTGGGAGCAGTGTACACTCAGCGGCTGTGACTCTATGGACCGTTACCTCGTTCATATCAACGAGATGTACCAGAGCCTGAACATCATCGAACAGCTCATCGACAACATTCCCGAGGGTGACTTCTACGTGAAGCAGAAGCCCATCATCAAGGTGCCAGAAGGACAGTGGTACTACTCTGTTGAGGGCGTAGCTGGTGAGTTTGGTGTCTATCTTGATAGCCGTGGCGACAAGAGCCCCTACCGCATGAAGATGCGTCCGATGGGTCTCTCGCTGGTAGGTGCTTTCGACCCGATGCTTCGTGGTCAGAAGATTGCCGACTTGATTGCCACGTGTGCTGCTATTGACGTTGTAATTCCTGATATTGACAGATAAGGAGAATTAAGAGTTAAGAATTAAGAATTAAGAAAGTATGTTTGATTTCTCAATTATAACCCAATGGTTCGACCAGTTACTCAGGATTACAATCGGATGTCCTGACTGGTTAGCGATATTGATTGAGTGCGTATTGGTGGGTACAGGTATCCTGTTGGGATATGCCCTCATTGCCTGCGTACTGATATTTATGGAGCGTAAAGTCTGTGCCTACTTCCAGTGCCGCTTAGGCCCGATGCGAGTAGGCTACTGGGGTTTGCTTCAGGTGTTTGCCGACGTGCTGAAGATGCTCATCAAGGAGATTTTCTTCGTTGACCGCGCCGATAAGTTGCTCTACCTTGTTGCTCCTCTTCTTGTGATTATCGGAAGTGTTGGTGCCTTCTCGTTCCTGCCTTGGAACAATGGTGCTACTATCCTCGATTTCAATGTAGGTATCTTCCTGCTCACCGCCATCTCTTCTATAGGTGTGGTAGGTATCTTCCTTGCAGGTTGGGGTTCTAACAACAAGTACTCTGTGGTTTCGGCCATGCGTGGTGCAGTGCAGATTATTTCTTACGAAATGTCGCTCTGCCTCTGTCTGATTACTGCTGTTATTCTGACAGGAACCATGCAGATGAGCGGTATCGTTGAGGCTCAGACAGGCCCATGGAAGTGGCTCATCTTCCAGGGACATATCCCTGCCATCATCGCCTTCTTCGTGTTCCTCATCGCCGGTAATGCTGAGGCCAACCGTGGTCCGTTCGATATGGCTGAGGCTGAGAGTGAATTGACAGCCGGTCACCATACGGAGTATTCAGGTATGGGCTTCGGCTTCTTCTACCTCGCTGAGTTCCTCAACCTCTTTATCATCGCAGGTATTGCCGCAACGGTATTTCTCGGTGGTTGGGCGCCTGTGAACATTGGTATCGAGGCCTTCGATGCAGTGATGAACTACATCCCTGGTATCGTTTGGTTCATGGGTAAGGCCTTCTTCCTGGTTTGGATTCTGATGTGGATCAAGTGGACGTTCCCCCGTCTGCGTATCGACCAGATCCTGAAGCTGGAGTGGAAGTATCTCATGCCGCTGGCGCTGCTTAATCTGGTAATCATGACTGTAGTGGTCGCTCTCGGCCTATATATTAAATAAGGTATAGCAATGGAAGATAACAAAACATATTTCGGAGAAATCGGGCACGGTCTGAAGACTTTGGCTGTTGGCATGAAGACTTCTTGGAAGGAATATTTCAAGGACTTCTTCACCAACAAGTCTACAGAGCAGTATCCCGAGAACCGCAAGACCACACTCCACGTGGCGAAGCGTCACCGTGGTCGCTTGGTGTTCAAGCGTAACGACGACGGCAGCTACAAGTGCACGGCTTGCACATTATGTGAGAAGTCTTGCCCCAACGGAACCATCAAGATTGTAAGTCATATGGTGGAGGATCCAGAGACGGGCAAGAAAAAGAAGGTGCTTGACGATTATGCGTACGATCTGGGCGACTGCATGTTCTGCCAGCTCTGTACCAACGCCTGCAACTTCGACGCCATCGAGTTTACGAATGATTTCGAGAACGCCGTGTTCGACCGCTCTAAGCTGGTGCTCCACCTCGACAAGGAAGTCTACAAGGGTGGTTCGCTGCCTAACCTCCTCGAAGGTGGTGCCGAGTGGCAAATCGGTAAGTTTAACACTAAAACGAAGTAACGCGTTATGGGTAATACAATTATGTTTATCATTCTCGCGGTGTTCATCATCGGCTCTGCGCTGATGTGTGTCACCACAACGAGGATTATGCGAGCCGCAACATTCATGTTGTTCGTGCTCTTCGGTGTGGCAGGCATCTATTTCCTGCTCGACTACACCTTCCTGGGAGCCGCTCAGATTAGCGTATATGCCGGTGGCGTTACGATGATCTATGTGTTTGCCATCCAGCTGGTATCGAAGCGCACCCTTCAGGGTCTGGAGGAGCGTGTGAAGTCCAGCAAGATGATAGGTGGCGGACTGGCTGCACTCGCCGGACTGGTGGTGGTAAGCCTTATCCTGCTGAAGACAGGCTTCTACACAATGGTTCCTGCCAACGTAGAGGTTCCTATGAAAGAGATTGGTACGGCCCTCGTAGGTGCTGGCAAGTATCAGTATGTACTCGCTTTCGAGTTCATCTCGCTGTTCTTGCTGGCCTGCATCATCGGTGGCTTGGTTGTTGCACGTAAAGAAAAGGAGGACAAGCAATGATTCCAGTAGAATGTTATTTCGCGCTTAGCGCCCTGTTGTTCTTCATCGGCTTCTATGGCTTTGTGACACGTCGCAACCTGATTGCCATGCTCATCTCTGTCGAGCTGGTACTCAATGCCGTTGACATCAATTTCGCAGCCATCAACCGCCTGCTCTATCCCAATGGCATGGAGGGTATGTTCATGACCCTGTTCGTCATTGGTGTGGCAGCTGCCGAGTCGGCTGTGGCTATTGCTATTATCATCAATGTCTACC
>Ga0247609_10005082_pt1 | contig 13000 bp, 6 predicted proteins | sample 172DNAGHGlowgp2_FD_193487 | JGI IMG/M metagenome (GOLD analysis project Ga0247609, IMG submission 193487) | Sheep rumen microbial communities from Palmerston North, Manawatu-Wanganui, New Zealand - 1728 DNA GHGlow gp2 | ecosystem: Host-associated > Mammals > Digestive system > Stomach > Rumen ...
TTCCTCTTTGCGCTTTTTCTCCTCTTCGAGTCGTTTCTGTTCCGCGATTCTGGCTTCTTCCTCCTTTCGTTTCCTTTCCTCTTCCTCCTTGCGCTTTTTTTCTTCCTCGAGTCGCTTTTGCTCAGCCAGTCTGGCTTCTTCTCTCTTGCGTTTTTCTTCCTCGAGCCGTTTCTTTTCTTCTTCTATTTTTTTCTTTTCTTCTTCAAGTCGTTTCTGTTCGGCTAATCTGGCCTCTTCCTCCTTGCGTTTTCTTTCCTCTTCCTCTTTGCGTTTTCTTTCCGCTTCGAGTCGTTTCTGTTCCGCGATTCTGGCTTCTTCCTCCTTTCGTTTCCTTTCTTCCTCCTCCTTTCGTTTTCTTTCTTCTTCTTTACGCCTTTTCTCTTCTTCGAGTCGTTTTTGTTCGGCTAATCTAGCCTCTTCTCTAATCCGTTTTTCTTCCTCGAGCCTTTTCTTTTCCTCTTCAATCTTTTTCTTTTCCTCTTCAATTCGTTTGATTTCCGCCAATCTGGCCTCTTCGCGTTTTTGTTTTTCTTCTTCTTCCTTTCGTCTTCTTATAGCTTCAAGTCGTTTTTGTTCAACTATTTTAGCCTCTTCTTCCATGCGTTTTCTTACCTCTTCCTCTTTGCGTTTTCTTTCCGCTTCGATTCTTAGTTGCTCGGCTTTTTTAGCTTCTTCACGCATTTTTTTCTCCTCGGCCAGTCTTCTTTTTTCCTCTTCAATCAATCTTTTTTCTTCTTCGAATCGCTTTCTCTCCTCCTCAATTCGCTTTTTTTCTTCTTCAATGCGTTTAGCTTCAAGCTTTTCCTGCTCTAAGCGCATTCTTTCGTTCTTAGCTTCCTGAAGAATCTGGTATACGGGAGTTCCACACCGAGGGCAGTTTCTGGCTAGGTCAGAAACCATAAACCCACATGTGCTACATTCTAATAGTGCCATATAATAGTTTGTTGTTGTTTAAAATTATTTGTGGTAAACGTTCTTGATGATTTTTTAAAAAAGCATGCTCTTTCCACAATTTGCGAAATTAATAATAATTTCACATATTTTCAAAAAAAGTAATGTGTTTTTTTATAATTATGTGAAAAAATATATTAATATGCGGGAAATGAATAGTTTGAAAGAAAAATCAAGTCTGAACATGACTCTGCATATTCAGACTTGTTATATAATAGTAAAAGAAAAAAACAAGATTAGAAATCAATAGCAATTCCAGCCAGCACGGTAGTTCCTATAGATTTGTGTCCGTAGTACCAGTCATAGTCAGCACCGAGGAGGTTATCGAGTTTTGCATAAATCGACAAGTTTTTCAAGTGAGTTGATTCCGGTAGTTTGTATGATACCGATGCGCCGAGGTTGGAAGTAGTAGGTCGTTTATATGGTAACGCTTTGTCGTCGGTGAATGCCGCAAACTGGTAGTCGACACCAATCCTGAGTCCTTGAATCGGTTGGTATGTAACCGCCGCAGACGCTTCCACAGTAGGTCTCCAAACCGGGTTGTCGGTGTAATATCCGTTGTGTTCGTTGATACCCCATCCGTTGAACCTTCCTTTCAGAAAAACGTTTACCATATCCATATAGTTGTATGCCGCTTCCAGGTTCACATGTATTAGGCTTCCGTCGGCCACTAAAATTTTGTTTTGGAACAGTTTTCCTTCCGGCAGCATAAGTTCAGCCCTGTTTTTTGTGTCATCGTATCCCGCATAAATTTTAGTGTATAGTCCTTCGATGATGTTCCATTTGAATCCCGCTTTCGCACAAATGTTGTTGTAAGCCGACGGCATTTGTGTGTAAGGCATTTGCCAATAAGGCGACAGTGACTGCATAAGCCAGAAATCGTTCATCACCACTCCTCCGGTGGCTTCTCCGAAGAGGTCCACTTTAGGGCTGAGATGGAATGCCATATAGACGTCTGGTGCCACTTTGAACTTGTTTTTTGTCTTGTTTTCGCCTAAAGTATATTCCATTTCTGTTCCATTTTCGAAAGAGAGTCTTGCTCCGAGCCTCATATAAGTCTTTTCGTTGTCGATGGTGAAATGCGGAATCACATCGAAAGCGTATAATGATTCGTAGTCACCGTCGCTCCATCCAGCATTCTGGTAGTTGAGATCCACTCCAAATTTGAATTCGTCGTTGATTGCGAAGTCGGTTGTGAGTCCGAGTTCCCACTTATGTTGTGTCATATCGAATTTTTCGTCTCCCGTTTCCCATGAAGTGGGTGTGAGCAGGCATCTTCTTGAGAACATCTTCCCCCGTGCATATCCTCCGATAGAGAAAATGCCGGTGGTGTATGGTGTAACAGATATGTCGAGTCCTCCAATCAAGTTGTGCTGCTTGTCGAAATCGTCCGACCCCTTTTCATGTTGGTAGTTATATACCTGGCTTTCCCCGTCGGCTCTAATGATGAGAGACGAAAGAGGTGAGAGCCGGTGTTCCAATTTTACCATACCCTGTGTGGTATAGAATCGTTGCCTCCAAGTCTTGTCTTCATCTTGGTAGAGGTCCACATCGCCGCTGTGTCCTCTAAGTCCCAAATCGAAGTTCAGGGATGTTTTTGGCGATAAGTCGAACCCGTATGCGCCACGAGCAAGCATGTTGCAGTTGTTACCCCCGGCAATTGTGAAGAACCCTTTTGGCGCCCCTTCAATTACGGCATCGCTCATCATGGCATTTGTCGGTTGGAACACGAAATTCCCTGTAGGTGCCGGTTCGAGCGAGTACTCTACATCGTAATGGCTGATTTTAGTTGTTTCAGCCTGTGGAAGCACGTCTATTTTCTTTGCATCCTGCACCGTTGGTTTGAACGTGGTTTCCACCTCCACCACATTGTCCATTTGCGCATAAGCGCCTATAGAAATGGCAAACGCAAAAAATGTTATGATTCGTCTTTTCATTATATGATTTTGTTTATTAGTCAATATTTTAAATTCAAATGTTATCGGCTATTTCAGCCTTTCCTCAATCATCTTGTTAATCTCTTCATTTTCGTTGTAGTTGCTCTTCAGTGTGAGCAGATACTCTCGTGCTTCAACGTCTCTTTCGGTCTTCATGTAAACGTCAGAAAGCAAAACGAACGCCCTTGCCAGCCAATAGGTATGTAGAGTTCCGGAGTCGATGAATTTGTCGAGCAGCTTTTCCGCTTCGTCATATTGCTGTCTGTCATAGTAATACTGTGCAAGTTCAACAGTTCCTTGTGCTCCATACACCGTCATGGTGTCAGCGGCAAGGACCATATAGTCTTCCAGTGCTGCCGCGGTGTTGTTTGCCGCCATATTGTTCTTTGCTCTGATTAGTCTGGCCTGCAATACCTTATCCGGTGCCACCTTACTGTTGCCCTGTAGTATTATTTCCGCGATTTTTGCACATGCTTCAGGATTGTTGCTCTTCTCCGCACATTCGAACGCACCTTCCAAAGCCCTGATTCTCACGTCTTCGGAGAGTGTTTGGTATTGTAGTTGCATATAGTGTTCGTATGCCTTCACATAGTTGCTGTCAGCCAATGCAATGATGGCGGCGTTTTCTGTCAGTTCGTCGAGTTCCTCCGGTGAGAGGCTTACTCCCGCTCTTTGTGCAATAGCCGCATATTCGTTTACCTTTCCTTGTGCGTTGTAAATCTGTTTCAGGCTTTCGAGAGCCGCCGTAGATTCTTCCGTGTTAGGAAATCTGTCGATGATGGACTCATATTGTTTGATTGCCTTGTCGGTTTCTCCCATTTCCTGGTATATCATTCCGATTTCGTTGAGAGCCCTTCTTGCACTGGTGGTTTGCGGGAATTTGTTGACAAGCATGTTGAATGTGTTGAGTGCGTTCGGATAGTCGTTAGTGAGTACATATGCCCTACCTTTTTCGAAAAGCGCATTGTCGGCATATGCTGAGTTGGAATACAGGTTGTCGAGTTGGTTGAGCAGTGCCACTTTCTTTTGGAAGTCGCCTTTCAGTCCGCTGATTACCGACATTTGTAGTAGTGAGTAGTCTCCATGAGCCTTGTCCGTGGAGAATGCGTTTTGGTATGACTGATATGCTTCGTCGTATTTCCGTTTTGTGAATTGGCAGTCGCCAATGCGGTTATAAACGTCGGACATGAGTGCCGTTTGGTCATAATTGTTAATACCTCTGGCTTCTCTCATGTAATTGTTGAAATAATTCTGAGCCTCGTCATAGCGTTTGTTGTTGAACACCATATATCCTTGTCCATAGTTTGCAAGCGCTCTGTTGGCTTTGTTTTTCCCAAATTTGAGGTAAGTGGCATAGTCGGATGCCGCATTGGTGAATTCTCCGAGTCGATATTCCGACTCTCCTTTCCAGAAAATGGCTTCGTAATTCTGTTTGGTGGCATTGCTTTGAGTCATATATTGTTTAGCCGCGCGGTAGTCGCCTTGTGCGAAACTGGCCGTTCCCAGATTGTAAAGCACTTTCTGTTTTGCGTCGATGATTTCCGGTGACGGGTTGTAAATCTTGTTGATTGATTTCAGAGCAGACTGGTAGTCTTTCGTTGTGAAATACACTTCAGTGAGGTGTTGGCTCACGCTGGTAGCATATTTCGACTGCGGGTATTTGTTGAGGAACAATTCGAATGTCTCCACGGACTTTCCGAATCCCATTCCGGAACCGCTGTGTAGTGTGAGGGCATAGTTGTATAACGCCTCTTCCTGCACGCTTTTGTCGAAATCCATCTCTGCTGCCCTTTGGAAAGCGAATCCAGCCTGACGTTGGTTTCCGGCAGCGATATAAGACTTTCCAGCATGTAGCAATGCGTTTTGTGCCATCTCGTCGGACATGGTTCCTGCGCTTCTGCTGAGGTTTTTGGCCGCTTCTGCGAAATGTTTGTTTTGGTATTGGCTGATACCGAGTTTGTAGAGTGCGCTACGTGTTGGTTCTTCTGTGGAATTCATATATTCCTGCAAACATTTTTCAGCGTTTTGAAACTGTTTGAGTCCGTAAAAAGCCTCACCTTCGATTCTCTTAGCCTCTCCCGCCAGTTCGCTTCCCTGTCCGGACAGTTGTTGCCATGTCTGTATGGTTTTCAGTGCCAGGTCGGTTTCCCCCGTCTGCAGATAGCAGTCTGCGATATAAACGGGTGCCTGGTTATGGTATTCCCTTGAGTCTCTAACCGCGATGAAATGGTTGAGTGCTTTGTCGTATTCACCTCTAACATAGTGAACATATCCAGTGTAATAATAAATATCGTTCTGGTGGGTTTCGCTGTTCTGTATTTCCTTAAGCATATAATCGGCTTTGTCGATTTGGCCTGTTTGGATATATGCTATAGCAGCATACAGGTTGGCTTCCGTCTGTTCTTTTTTCGGCAGGTTGTTGAGTGCTTCGCTATACATATCGTCGAAGATGTTCAACGCCTCATCGTATCTCTTTTCCTTCACCAGAATATTTGCTTCCATCATCTGCAGACGGTTGCGGTTAGGATGGACAGGGTTGACTTTCAACCATTTTTCTATCCTCTCCAATGTGCCTGGAGTGTTCAGAAAATAGTCGTTGATAAGCACTATCGACGCATCATCCTTGTCTATCAGGTTTTGGGATCCGTAATAGAATTCTTCCGTGTTAAGGCGTTGTGCCTCTTCTGCCCTCAGACCTCTCGAATTCAGGTCTGTGAAATGCTGTGCGGAAGCCACTGTAGTTAATCCCGAAAACAATAATGTTAGTATTCCTTGTCTTTTCATATATTTGGAATAATATGGGTTTTTATATTTTTGCAGTCATGCAAAAATAATAGAAAGATTTGTTGTACCCAAATTTTATTTGGATTTTTAGAAAATGGTGGTTAAAATTAATGATTTTTAAAAATCAAAGCGGGGCAAGTATACTCATTCCTTCTGTTGACGGATGAATCTTCATGATGTTGCCGTTTGAGTCATAATACATCGGTTCAGCAATTACGCTACGGTGTCTGCTATTACCGCCGTCGAGTCCTCCGTTATGGGAAAAGAAAATCCATTGTCCTTTGAACTCAACGATGGCAGGGTGGGTGGTGTCGCTGTTGCCGGCAATCTCACTGATGATTCCTTTGTATTCCCAAGGCCCCATGATGTTGTCTGATACGGCATATGCGATTTTCTCCGGGAATTCTGCTGCGTAAGTGAGGTAATACTTCCCGTTATATTTGTGTATCCAAGGTGCTTCGGTAAAGCGAATGTCTTTCGGCATGTCTATCTGATGCACTTCGCCGTCGGTCTCGATCATGTTTTCTTTCAGTTTCACTATATAGCATTGAAGGTTGCCCCAAATGAGGTAAGCCTGTCCGTCGTCGTCGATAAATACTGTAGGGTCGATGCATGCCCACCAATGTTCTGAGGCAAAGCAGTCGTCGTTGGTAAGCAGTGGCTTGCCTATAGCGTCGTGGTATGGTCCTTCTGGACGGTCACTTACCGCTACTCCGATTCCGTAGCTGTTGGTGGACACATACCAGTAGTATTTTCCGTTGCGTTTGATTACCTGTGCGGCATATGCGTCGCCTTTCTTTGCCCATTCGAAGTCGGACAGGCGGAGAGGGCAGGAATATTGTGTCCAGTGCACCATGTCGGTGGTGGAGAACACACACCAGTCTATCATCCAATAGTTCTGCTGTCCGCCCTTGGCATCATGACCGGTGAAGAGCCATAAAGTATTGCCATCCACAAGTGCTGCCGGATCAGCAGTATATTGATGGCGGATGATGGGGTTACCGTGGCTCTCGAATTCATATCGTCCGATACCCACATATCCCCATTCGTCCTGCATACGTTTCATCTCTTCGTCAGTCACTGAGATGATAGAGCCGTGGCGTGGGAAGAAGTCTTTTGTGAACGACTCTGGCTTCTCGGTGAAATGATAGAGGTCGGTGGTAGTCTGGTATTCATAACGTCCGCTGCTGTAGAGGTCATACATCAATACCCACTTCTCCTCGTTGTTGAGTTTGAACACGCTGCTGCCTTCCACTACAGTGTTGGATGTAGCATATGCGTCGAGATATTTGAAATCCTCTGTGTAAGGACCTTTCAGGTTTTTCGATGTTGCTTGTTGGATACCGTTTTGAATCTCCCTTCCGTTCTCGTCTTTCGTGTTGCCTTTGTAGAAGAGGTGGAACGTGCCGTCAGGACCTTCTATGATGTCATTGTCGATACTTTGGTATTTTGCCTCGAAAAGCACTTGCGGCTCCGATTCGAATCCTGTGAAATCCTTATTGGCATAGGCATAGTAGGTGATAAGTCCGTTGTCGTTGCTGCGTTTCAGCGTGAAATATATCATGTATTTTTTTGCCTTGCGGTCGTAGATGGTTTGCGGAGCCCACACCCAATGAGCGTCACCGAAATGTTCGGGATAATCCATTGCAAGCACTATCTTGGAATGGGTCCAATGCGTGAGGTCTTCGGAACGCATCAACACTATTCCCGGGTTGGCTCCCCATCCCTGTGCTGGGTCGAATGTGTGCATGTCGGTTGCCACAATAAGGAATTCACCTTTTTCCCCGCGTAGGATATGCGGGTCTCTGATGCCACCGCTCTCGCTGATGTCTTTAGATGCTATAATCGGTCGGTTGCTGTTCAGCGCATGCCAGTTTACTGCATCCTCACTGATGGCGAACCGCAGTTCTTCCTGATTGTTTCCGCTTCCCTCGAAATAAGCGAAAAGATAACCTATGAATTTAGGGGCTTTAGTGGGTGCCGCACCCATCGTTTGCACTATTGCAAATAATAACAATAAGATGTTAGTCAGTCTTTTCATTTTTATTTTGTTTATGTATGAATGTCTAAAAACTCGTCTACTTGTCTACTTGTTTACTCGTCAACTCGTCTACTACAAAGAAACCTTTACCGTGGAACGTATGTCGGTGGATGACGAACCTATATAGATGGTATATTTACCTGATTCTGTTTTCCATGCTTTGGTGGTTTCGTCATAATATTGCAGGTCAGTTTGCGGGTCGATAGTGAATGTCACTGTCTTCTCCTCTCCTGGCTGCAACTCTATCTTTTGGAATGCTTTCAGTTCTTTCTTTGCACGAGGCACACTGGAATCTTCTTTACCCACATATAGTTGCGCCACTTCCTTGCCTGTCAGTTTGCCGGTGTTCTTCACCGGGATGCTGACAACCCATTTACCTCCATCATTGCGCAGTTTGGCATTTCCGTATTTGAAAGTGGTGTAACTCAGTCCGTGACCGAAGGCGAAACGTGCTGGGATATTGCGGGTGTCATGCCAGCGGTAGCCCACGAGGATATCCTCTTTGTATTCCACCTGTTTCCCGTTTCCCGGATAGGCTATTTCGCCAAAACTGTGGGCTGCGCAGTCTTCCAGTTTGAACGGAATGGAGAACGGCAGTTTCCCGCTCGGGTTCACATAGCCCATCAGCACGTCGAGCAGGGCGTTGCCGGTTTCGCTGCCTAGATACCATGCTTGAAGGATTGCAGGCACCTTATCTGCCCAGTCCATCTGAACGGCGTTGCCCGACATGATCACACATATGATGTTCGGGTTCACTTCTGCCAGTTCTTCGATGAGTTGTGCCTGTTCGTATGGCAGGTCATATGACTTGCGGTCGGAGTCTTCGCAGTCCTGGAACCGGTCTTTGTTGAGTCCGCCCACGAAGATGACGAGGTCGGCGGTACGGGCCAAAAGCACAGCCTGTGTTCTGCTTGCTGCATTGTTTTCCAACCATTCGTCATGTTTGTTGTTGTTGCTTGGTTCTGGCCAATAGCCTTGATTATGGAACACGTTATCGCCGAACTTCTTTTGCATGGCTTCAAGTACACTTGTCTCATGCTGGGCCTTCAGTTCCGATGAACCTCCGTCGAGTGTAAGCATTCTTGTGGCGTTGTCGCCCACAACCATAATGGTGTGTTCCGGCTTGAGCCATGCCGACAAGGGGAGTAACGGATGTTTGAGGTCGTCTGTCTTGTTGTTTTGAAGCAGTACGATGCCTTCAGTTCCGATTTCACGGCAAGCGGCGGCATGTCCTTCATAATCCATATTGCCGGTATGGCGAACAGGGCTGTAGGAAGTGCGGAAAATAAGACGTAGTACACGTCTTGCTTTCTCGTTCACTATTTCTTCTGGCACATCACCGTTTTTCAGAGCATTATAGAAGTCGTTTCCGAGATAGCATTCGTTGAACGTAAACTTGTCCCATTTAATGCCTTTGTCAGGTCGCTGGCTAGTACCCATCTCTATGTCAAGACCGTTATAAACCGCTTCTTTGAAGTTATGTGTGGCATCCCAGTCACTCATCACCACTCCGTCAAAACCCCATTCATCCTTCAGTATCTTGTTGAGCAGGTAGTCATTATGGCTGCAGTGGGTGCCACGCAGTTTGTTGTAGGAACCCATCACCGACCACACGCCGCCATTCTTCACTGCGGATTGGAAGGCGGGCAGATAAAGCTCTCTAAGCGCCCTTTCCGACACCTCCACATTGATGCTCCAACGTCCCCATTCCTGATTGTTCAGTGCAAAATGTTTCACACAACACGACACTCCGTTCTTCTGCACTCCTTTGATATATGGAGCACACATCTGGCTGCTCAGATAAGGGTCTTCGCCCATATATTCAAAATTGCGTCCGTTGAGTGGTGTGCGGTAAATGTTTACCCCGGGCCCGAGCAACACCTGCTTGTTTCTGTATGCTGCCTCCTCACCAATGGCAGTACCGTATTTTAGCGCCATCTCAGGATTCCATGTGGCGGCGAGGCAGGTGAGCGACGGGAAGGCGGTGCAGGAGTCTATCTCCCATCCTGCCTGACGCCATTCTCTCCAAAGTATTTCTGCCCTCACACCATGAGGACCGTCCGACATCCATAGTCCCGGTATGCCAAGACGAGGCACTCCGTTGGAATAGAATTTTCCTTGGGCATGGCATAGCGCCACTTTCTCCGCCAAGGTCATACGGCTCAGTGCATCGTTTATTCTCTCTTCTATGCCCTTTGACGTGTCTTGATATACAGGTAAATCCTGTGAATACACCTTTAAGAACGGCATTGTCAGGAATGCCAGGGTCAATAATATGTTCCTCATAAAATCTAATCTTTGAGTTGTGTTCTAAATAAATAACGATTCTCTATAATAATTATTGGATTAAGTATGGTTTTAAAGCCGTTTTATTCCGCCTTTTTGAAGTTCCATTTGGAGTTGTCGGAACTGAAATCATATTTTGCGAGGGTAGGGGTGCTGTCGCCGGCGGAATAAAGCACAAACCGGGTGTTCGTTTCGTCTTCTCCCGGAATACGTTTCGGCATGATGCGGTAAGTGCCGTCGGTCAATTGCTCTATGCGCCACAACTGCTCGTCACTACCGTTAAACTCAGGGACTGTAATGACCTCTTTCTCTGCAGTGGCACATAAAGCGCGGTCGGTGCCGGCAATGGTAATCTTGAAATAAGGGGCGCTCAGATAACCTCCTGAGCCTTCTACAGGGCTGACGCTCCACTTCTGATGCGGCCGGAACATATAGTCGCCTATGCGTACAAGTATGTTTCCTTCCGGCCAAGAGTCTTTCACTTCATCGAGCGTCTGGTCAGGAATTATCTTCACGGGTTTGCTTAGGTCCATATCCCAGAACCGTTCGCGTTCCTGCTGCATTCTCACGAAGTCGACAGCCAATTCCAGCGAATATCCCCTTCGTTCGGACTCAATCTCGAATGTTCCGCCTTTGAACTGTTCGCCTGCCACGGGCCATCCGTTTTTCCACAGTAACGGCCGAATGGCCAGTACACTTCGTCCGCTACGGTTGAAATCCGCTTCAAAGTGGCACGACATTATTTCCACCCCTTCGTCGATGACGGTTCGTCCGAAATGTCCCGGTCCACACATCCTGTCGCCTGCGTTAATCACCATCTTGCCTCCTCCGTGAAGCATGTCTCTGCCCACGTTGTCGATATACGGTCCTGTTACTTTCTTAGAGCGTCCCACCACGATGTTGTATGTGGAATTGACACCGTCGCAGCATGTGCCGTGAGTTCCGAGAAGGTAATACCACCCATCTCGGTAGATGATGTCGGTAGCCTCGCAGTCGATGGCAATATCCCGCTCCTTATTACCCTTTTTCCTGAATCCCGTTTGCGGGTCGAGTTCGATGAGGCGAATATTTCCGAAATACGTTCCGTATGATGCCCACAGTCGTCCGTCAGTGTCAAGCAATAGGCAGGGGTCTATGGCGTCGTTGTCTTCCATTCCGTCGCTTGATGCCACTTCCACGGGTGTGGTGTATTTGAAGTCTGGTGAATTCGGGTCGAGTGTTTTATTCCACATGGTTAAAATCCGTCCGTTGTGTCCGCCTCCCAGCCCGCCGCCGGTGGCACCGTAGATGACGAGATATCTGTCACCGATTTTCATCACGTCGGGTGCTGCCCCTCCTCCAGGACGAACAGCCCCGCTATGCCATGTCCATCCGTCATCGCTTATGAGACCTCCGCCTCCAGTTCCGAACGTGTAATATTTTCCGTCGCATTCAGCGATGGTTGACGGGTCGTGAATATATGGCGCGCCTTCCTGAGCGTAGGAATTTAAGGAAAAGGCCGCCAATAATGTTATTATTATAAAATATTTCTTCATGATTATAAACATATTTAGTGGACGAGTAAACAAGTAAACGAGTTGACGAGTTTTTTGAATTTACCCTACTTTCATTTCTCGACTTTCAAAATATAATTAGTAACCGGTTTTCCCTCTTCATCGATGAACCGGACGCAGAAGTCGCTCATTCCAGGTCCGTTGATTACAGCGCATCGCAGTATGTTTTGTCCTTTATGAAGCGTGATTCTTTGCGACATTCCGTCGTCTTCTACCATTCTACGGTCGCCAGAAAGCATCAGCACCTGTTTGCCGTTGAGCCACCATGATGAAGCACCGTTGGAGCCTGCAGCCAGACGAATGTTTTCAATGTCTTCGTCACATTCTATAATAGTCACCCCCCAAAATAGGACTCCGTATGTCTGTTTTTGGTTTATGTCTGCAAAACGGAACAGTTTCACGTTATATCGTTCGCTGTCAAGAGCATGCCATTCAAGCGTCTGGTTGCCAGCCCTCACCTTTTCTCCCGGCTTTGGTAGGGTAGTCATCTGGTTGTTGAAATAAGTTTGGTTGAACTGCTCTTTGAGATAACTGTCGGTGAAGACTGTGTTTGACCGGTTGGGCTTGTCGATTGGGTCGAGCAGAAGCCATCGGCGAATGAATCCGTTTTCATCCGGTGTCGCTGTTGCACTATTTGGGTCGGAAAAGTACATCTCCCGGTTTTTAAACTCAATCCAGTCGATGCAGACGCTTTTTCCGCTGCATTCCACATACATGTCGGCTACTCCTTCCGGTATATGTTGCAGAAGGGTGGTGGTAGTAAGCCATCTTCCCCGATAATCCCTTCTGAACTGTCCTTCGGTAATGCAGACAACCGGTATTTTGGCGATGATCTTTCCTTTGTCGTTCCCCTCTCTAATTGTTATCTCGGTGTTTTCGTCGGCTTTGACATTGGCTATGAGATATCCGTCGGAACGCAGTTGTGAGAAGTCGACATCCGCAAATGTGACCCATCCCTTTTCCTGGAGTTTGACGCTCCATCCGAGGAAGGTGTTGAGCGAGTCGATGAATTCCAATGATGAGCCTTCTGCAACATCGGTGTATCGGTCGATGTCGATTCTTGACAGAGCGTTTTTGATACCCACTCCTCTGAGTGTGGGTTTCACCTCTTGTATGGTTCCGTCTTCATTGAAAAACAGCCGGTCAATTCTTGCCGCGCGGTTTTTGTCGAAATGTGGCGAATAGTCGTTGTGGTGATAGAAAAGATACCATTGTCCTTTGTATTCAGTGATGGAATGGTGGTTTGTCCAGCAACTCGTTGGTGATTCCGCCATGATGATGCCTTTGAATTCCCATGGTCCGAGCGGATTTTTCGACATGGAATAGGCAAGAGTTTCGGTGTTGTTACGCACCCATGGGAAAGTGAGGTAATAATAACCGTTGCGTTTGAACACATATGGCCCTTCTTTGAATCCCTCAGGCAGTCCTTTCATCACCCTTCCTGTGTC
>Ga0247609_10005083_pt1 | contig 12999 bp, 12 predicted proteins | sample 172DNAGHGlowgp2_FD_193487 | JGI IMG/M metagenome (GOLD analysis project Ga0247609, IMG submission 193487) | Sheep rumen microbial communities from Palmerston North, Manawatu-Wanganui, New Zealand - 1728 DNA GHGlow gp2 | ecosystem: Host-associated > Mammals > Digestive system > Stomach > Rumen ...
AAACCACTGATCGTATTGAAATTAAAGCGCCAGAATTTAGTGCCCAAACAATTACTAAAGATGGTGTTAGATATAGCATCTATGCCGGTGAAGAAACTTGGTCAATCGATTGCTTGGTTTTAGAAAAAATCTAATCATTTGAGGATTAATAATTATGAAAAAAACAGGAAAAATTATTAATTATGCTGCTGCTGGTTTAGTGGGCGCTATTACCTTAACTGTTAATATCTTAGCCTTAGGCACATTTAGAGAAACTCTTCAAAACTTTGTCTTTGGTTATGAATATGATGCTGCTGCGCAAGAGCAAAACCGTGCCACTGGTCAAAAACTCGCCAATGAACTCGTCGAAGAAGGCGTGGTCATGGTCAAAAATGACAATAATGTTTTGCCATTAAATAAAGCTACCACTAACAAAGTTAATGTCTTTGGTTGGGGTTCAGTTTGTTGGGTTCCAGGTGGTAGTGGTTCTGGTCGTGTTGTCGATCCAGATAATACTTCTAACTTATACGCTAAAGTTGGTTTAATCGATGCTTTAAATGCATACGATATTGAAACAAATACTTCTTTAACTAATTTTTATAGAAGTATAGCAACATCTAGACCAGGTTATTCTTCTGGTACTTTAAATACATACGATTATCAATTCCATCGTATTATTGAACCAAGTATTGCTGATTATAGCGAAGATCTTTTAGCTGATGCTAAATCATTTAGTAATACCGCTTTAGTGGTTCTTAGCCGTATTTCTGGTGAATCTAGTGACGCTCCACAAGTGCAATATTTAGGAACAGGCTCTTCTAGTACCGTTAATGATGCTGAAAAAACTTATTTAGAAGCTTCTGAAGAAGAACTTGAATTATTAAATTATGTCGGTCATAACTTTGAAAATGTTATCGTCGTGATTAACTCCACCAATACGATGAAACTCGATTTCATGGATTCAATCAAGGGCTTAGATAGCTGTTTAGTCTGTGGTGCAACTGGTATGGAAGCAGCGCATGGTGTTGTTAATGTTATGTATGGCAAAGCTAATCCTTCAGGCAAATTAGCCGATACTTATGCTTATGATTTTAAAACTAATGCCTCTTACGCTAACAGTGGTTCCCAAGGTGTTAATTCTTATTTAGGTGCCTCTGGCTTATATCCAAACGATGGTACAACTAACGGTAACGTTGGTAATAACTCACAAAAATATGATGGTGTTTATTATCTCGACTATGTCGAAGGTATTTACGTTGGTTATAAATGGTATGAAACCGCGGATGCGGAAGGCTATTGGGACAATATTGATAACAAATTTGGCAAAGGTTATGAAGGCGTAGTTCAATATCCATTTGGTTATGGCTTAAGCTATACAACCTTCTCTTGGGAACTTGTTAATACAAGCATTTCTAATAACCAAGAAATCACTAAAGATAGTGAAATCTCTGTGACAGTCAGAGTTACTAACACTGGTGAAGTCGATGGTAAAGATGTCGTTGAACTTTATTACACCGCACCATACACCAAAGGTGGTATTGAAAAATCCGCGATTAACCTCGTGGCTTTCAATAAAACTTCTTTATTAAAACCAGGTGAATTTGAAGACTTAACACTTTCTTTTAAAGCGTATGATATGGCAAGCTATGACTTTGATGACGCAAATAACGATGGCTTTGAAGGCTATGTTTTAGAAAAAGGCGATTATCAAGTCAAATTAATGAGCGATTCTCATAATCTTAAAGAGATGACCAATAACGTCATTACTTACAAAGTAAATAAGAACATTATTATCGATAGAGACCCTTATAGTGGTCACGATGTCTATAACCGTTTCACAGGTGAAGACACATTCGATGGCGTTTCTATTGATGGTAGTAATTCAGGTGCTGATATCCTCTTCTTAAGTAGAAAGAATTTCAAAGTGACTTTCCCAAGCGAAAAAGAAGAATCACGTCAAATCTCTAATAACATTAAACAAAATAACTTATATACCGCTGAAATGGCTAATAAAGATAATAAAGCCAGTGATGAAGCCCCAGTATTTGGTGCCAAAAACGGTTTAAAAGTTTTTGATAATGGTAAAGTCACTGATCTCGGCTATAAATTAGGCGCTAATTATAATGACCCAGAATGGGAAGATGTCTTAGATCAATTAACCGAAAATGAACTTAGAAATATGACACTCCATGGCTATGTCAACACCGCAGAACTTTCTTCTGTTGGTAAAGCTAAACATAGAAATGTTGATGGTCCTAACCAAATCGGTTCCTTTAATTTCCCAACCGCTGGTACAGGTTTCCCGAATGCTACAGTCGTCGCTCAAACTTGGTCTACACGTTTAGCTTATGACTTTGGTTTAGCTATTGGTGCGGAAGCCAAAACTTTAAACTATGATGGCTGGTATGGTCCTGGCATCAATATCCATCGTTCTCCATTTGGTGGTAGAAACTATGAATATTTCTCTGAAGACCCAGTCTTAAGTGGCTATATGTCCGCGATGGAAGTAAAAGGCGCTAAAAACCAAGGCGTTTATTGCTTCTTAAAACACTTCATTACATATGAACAAGAAAGCATGAGAGATGGTATCTCTGTTTGGTTAACTGAACAAGCCCTTAGAGAAACATATTTAAAACCATTTGAAATCGCTATCCATCAAGGTGGTGCGACTGGTGTTATGACTTCGTATGGTAGACTCGGTGCTACTTGGGCAGGTGGTAACACTGCCTTACTTAGTGGTGTTCTTAGAGAAGAATGGGGCTTTAACGGCATGGTCTTAACTGACTACGCTGACCATCAAAAGTTCATGAACGGCGACCAACAATTAAGAGCCGGTGGCGATTTATGGATGGATGGTTATAGCAATAATGGTTCCTATAAATTCGATACCTCTTCTAATACATTCAAACAACACCTTAGACGTGCTGGTCATGATGTCTTATTCGGTTGGCTTAATACTGAATTAGCAGCGAAAAACTATGATCCAAGCCAAGATACAATTTCTGTTGTTATCGGTGAAAAAGGTGCACCAAAAACTGGTTGGGTTACCGGTTTAATTATCGGTGATGTAGTGGCTGGCTTAGGTCTTGCCGCTTGGGTTATCTTAATTACCATTAAAAAACCAAAAGTCGCAGCCGCTGAATAATTAATATGAGTGAAAAAGAAAAAATGCTCGCTGGAAAAATATATGACTCAATGGAAAAAGAGTTATATGAAAGAAGATTATTAGCGAGCGAATTATGTATCAAATATAACAATCTTCCAGAAGCTCATTCTGAACGAAGTAAACTCTTAAAAGAGATATTTCCTCATTCCGATGATACTTTATTCGTGAGAGGCCCTGTTTTCGTTGATTATGGGGAAAATACTTACTTTGGTAAGAATGTTTACTTCAATTTCAATTTAGTAATCTTAGATGTTTGCCCAGTTAAAATAGGTAATAACTGTTTCTTTGGACCTAATATCGCTATTTATACAGCTTTACATTCTCTAGTGGCTAAAGAAAGAGAACTCTATTACGATAAGGAAAAAGGCTATATTACTGATATGGAATATGCTAAGCCAATTACCATTGGTAATGATTGTTGGTTTGGTGGGAACGTCACAGTTCTTCCAGGTGTTACTATTCACGATAACGTCGTCGTCGGAGCGGGTTCAGTAGTGACTCATGATTTAGAAAGTGGGTATGTTTACGCTGGTAATCCCGCGAAAAAGATAAAACCAATTACTAAAGAAGATTCAATCTTTTTAAAGAAAGAACTTTGGTAAAAATAAAAGGGCTAAGCCCTTTTTTATTTGAAAACCTCATTAAATAATTCTGGATCATCAGTCATAATGCAGTCGCATCCAAGCTTAGCAAGATGCTTCATTTCATTAGCGTCATTAATGGTCCAATATTGAACCGCTATATTTCTTCGATGTGCGCGATTAATAAATGTCTTTTTATCAAGAGTGAATTTAATTCCTTTTAAATTATAGGAAGTAGGAATTTGCAAACACACAAAATCGGCTTTATTAAAGATATTAACGCCAAACATTTGAGTGAGAACAAAGTCTCTTGCTTCGCCAGTTGAAGCACCTCTAAGAATAGTGGGGTGATTAGCTTTTAAATCTTTGGCAATTTCATCATGAAAAGTACCAACAACCACATTATTTTTATAATTTGGATATTTATTAGTCAATAAATCGTCTAACACATTAGCCGCTTTATAGCCTTTTTCTCCCCCGTTTTTAATTTCGACAATAAATAATAAATCTGGTTTAGATACATAGTATTCATTAAATAATTGTTCGACTTCTAGGATTTGTAAATCATTAGCTTTTAAAACATCTTTTCGATCAACTTGATCAACACTCACTAAATCTTTATATGGATATTCATTATTTTTATTTTTAAAACCATAACCCATATTAAAGTTTTGTAATTCATCTAAAGTGTAATCACTAATCAAATGTTCTTCTTTTGTGTTATCAAATAATTTAACATCGCTCATACGATCAATTGATTTATCATGAGAAAAAACAATTTTTTCATCCTTAGTGAGCCAAATATCGCTTTCAATAATATCATTGCCATAATTATTAACCGCTGCTTTAAATGCTTTTAATGTATTTTCTGGATTATTTAAAGAACCACCGCGATGCGCCGCTAACATTGGTCGAGAAGCGTTTTTATCTTTGATAAAGACATTATGCTCAACGACTTTCTCAGGTGGAATGATATTAATAACGGCTTCAAATACGCCCACTAAAGCGATAATCGAACCAATAATAATTAATGTTTTAAAAATCTTTTTCATGCTGTCACCTCAAATATGTATCCATTGATGTTTTTCTTTTATTTAACCAATTAATCAAAGAATCAGTAGCGTCTTTATGGACTTTGAATGATTTTACTGAATCGGGTGTGTATTTATAAATAATTGTTCCTAAAGTTTGCCATTTTTCATAATTATGAGCAAATTCACTTTGAAACGCTATCGCTTCATAATTAATTTGATTAATGGCGCCAGTCAAGATATTTGAATCACTAAAAACTTTATAATATTTCTTCACTAATTCATTAAAGAAATCGGTTTTTGAAAGTAAATAGAACCATGGATTTAAATGACCAAAGTTAGTGCTGTTATATGGACCTTGTGAAGTGGTGTATGGCGATTCGTTAACATTCCCGCTACTCCAGTCAAAATCCCAAGGAGCACCAAAGGTGAGACGTGGGTATTTGGAAGTAGAAGAGAAATCCACAAACATATAGAAAGAAGAAAAACCAACATCGACTGTCTTAATGAGTTCATGTAAGACATACATCTTAAAGACTGATTCTAAATCAATCATTGAATTTAAAGTTTCAAATTCATTGTCAAACGGCGAATCAACTAAATTATGTTCTACATCTAAGACTTTTAATCCTTGTCCATTAACCGCTTGTATAAAAGCTTTATAGACATTACTTAAGTATTTTTGAATATAGGTAACTTGAGCATTATCATAAACATCAGTTTTAATAGAATAGGCCTTTCTAGGAAGATTAACGCCACCGACGTTATCACCCCAGTTATTACCGATTTCAAAATAATAATCTTCTTGCGTAGCATAGCTATCGAGTTCTAACAGATAACCAATATCAGTACCAGTATAGTTACTAGCGGCTTCATTAATTTGCACTCTTTTAGCGTTAGCTTGTTGTTGCTCTGCTAGAAGATAAACACCGTTATATTCATCGTTAAGATAGACATTAACGTGCTTATAATCTGAAGCGTAATTATTTGAATAATTGAGTAAGGAATTACCCATATATAAAGCGGTGGCATTTCGCATCATTGATTGATCAGCATAATCGGCAAGTAAAACCCAGCTTTTAGCTTTCAGTCCCTCATTTAATCCGAATAGATTATTTTTACTAGAAAACTTTAAACGGAAAGCTTTTTTAGGATAGGTCATCGTGCCGTTTCCTCTAAAGCGAACGCCACCCGCGACATTGTTAAACACATATTTATCTTCGCAGTTAGTGGTGCTTAAAGTCATATCAACATAGTTTTCTTTATCAACTATCTCAACCCCATTAGTGTTGATATAAATATTTGGAAAACCAGTATTTTCAATAATATGAAGCGTGGCTTTTTTACTATCTAATAAATTATGTTCAGCATCGTAGATATTGGCCGTTACTTCTTTTTCGCCCTTATCTTTTAAGGAATTATTAACATATTCCACAGTGGTGCCATGAGGAATCATGCCTTTAATTAGTAAATCATGAGATTCCTCGTCATACATGTAATAAGCATCTTCGAAAACATATTCATCTAATTTATAAGTTGCTTTATCAAAAGTTTCTCCACAATCTAAACATTTAACTTTGTTAATACCACTTTGAATAATCGTTGGTTTTTTAATCACTTCTTCTTCACTTAAATTGGTATGCTTACAAATAGAAGGCTCTTCCGAACTAGAAAAAACGCTTGGTTCAATAATGGAACTATTTTCGCTACTAATAAAAGAACTAGATGAAGGTTTATGACAACTAGGTACTAATAAAGTAACAATAGAAAGTAAGATGACTTGTTTTAATCGGTTCATACCCATATTTTAATACCGGTTACACAAAATAAAAACCCACTTATGATTCTGAAGTGGGTTTTGATTTTCAATTGGTAGCTGGAGGCGGATTCGAACCGTCGACCGACCGGGTATGAACCGATTGCTCTAGCCAGCTGAGCTATCCAGCCAATTCACTTACTTAGTAAGCGATTTTTAATTATATAGAAAAGAATGATGCATAACAACAAAAAATTAAAAATTTTATTAATGTTATTGAAAGAAAACCTTTCCTTTTCGTATAATGAAAACCCACGCAAAAATAAAATAACTATTTTAATGCAATTTTAGTGGATAAATATTAAGATAAATAAGAGGTAAAGTATGCCAAATTGTCGTAACTGTGGTGCTCGTATAACAAAATTTGATAAAGATATTTGCCCTGTCTGTGGTACTAAAAATCCACTTCAAGGCGTTGGCAGTGAAACTATGGAAGTCACTGGCCAAATCGACTTAAATGGTTTCGCGGAAGGTCAAAAAGTCATCTGCCGTAGAAAAAAACTTTTGTTATACTTTTTAGCCATTGGTTTTACTGGTGCACCTTTCTTCTATTTAAAGAAGAAAAAAATGGGTGTCTTTTGGTTAATCTTAAACCTTCTTATCCTAGGTGGAGTTTTCGCTTTATTATTCTTCTTACTTAAACTTCACTTAGTCATTTGTATTGTCGTACCTATTCTTTCGGTTTACGCCATCAGTGCGATTACCGGTGCGATATTCCATTTCTTACCAGATCTTAAAGATGGCGAAGGAGAATTTGTTGTCTCCTAATGCAACGCTATTTCGCTAATATTGATAAAGATTGTTTTGTCCATCTAAACCCCGATGATGAGCATCATGTTTCTCATGTCATGCGCATGAAGAAAAACGATGAAATCGAAGTGGTCCATGATGGCAAAGTTTTTTTATGTCGCATTGAAGATTTCAATCCTTTAAAAATCGTTGTTATTCACGAAATTGAAAATGATGTTGAATTAAAAGAAGATATCACTCTTTTATTCGCTCTCACTAAAGGTGATAAGATTGATTTAGTCTTACAAAAAGCTACGGAATTAGGCGTTAAAAAAGTCGCTTTAATTGAAAGTGAAAGAACAGTAGTGACCTATGAAGGAAAAGATCAAGAAAAGAAACTAGCGCGCTTTAATAAAATCATGAAAGAAGCGAGTGAACAATCACATCGTCTAGTGGTTCCTTCTTTACTTGGAATTTATAATTTAAAAAATCTCCCTCAAGAAGTATTTAGTGATATTAATTATGTCGCTTATGAAAAAGACGCTAACGATACTGATTCTATTTTCTCAAAAGTCACTAAGGGCAAATCAATAACTATTCTTATTGGCCCAGAAGGTGGCTTTAGTGAACAAGAAATTAATCGTTTAACGAGCCTTGGTTTTATTAGAACTTCTTTAGGTAAAAGAATACTTCGCGCAGAAACCGCGGCCATCTATGCTCTAAGTGTGCTAGGATATATTTTAGAAAAATGAAGTACTTATTTCCTTACATTGCCTCAAAAGCCAAAAAAAGAAATGCCTTCGAACAAAGCGAAGAATTTCATTTTTTCTTAGCTAATCGTCATCTATTAATGCGCTTACCACACTTTGTGCATTTTTATGACCAAGAAAATGACCCATTTGATATCATGAGGGCCAATATCATTTTGTATGCTTATTTAAATAAAAACAAAATGGAAGAAGAAATCAGAAACTTAAGTAATTACATCAATTCTTCAAATAAAAAGAACCACGCTAACTTCGTTAAATCGTTCCATGAAATCATTTCTGAACTTCCATATTATCAAGATGCTAATGACAAGATATATATTCCTTTTTTTACTAGAGCGCTAAATCAAATCTATCTTAATGATCCAGAGAAATTATTAACTTATCCATATAACGGCTTAATGGAAAACTTTAAAGATACTGTGATTGACCCATTTGATACATATGGAAGCGAATTATACAATTCACATTTTTCTAGACTCGTTAAAATTAAACAAGTTGATAAAGAAGCAGCTTATTTTCATTATGACACTAATACCATTTATTTTATAAATGAACAAGGAAGACTTGATGCTAGTATCGTCTTATTTGACCGCTATATCCGTCATCCAAATTATTCCCATATGTTAGAAAGAATTAAACCGGTTGTTGATGCCTATTTTGCTTTCGATAGAGAAGGTGTCATTAACGCTTTATATGATAACGGTTTTATTTCTTCTCATTTACTTCATCTTATTAGATTCCACGATTGGGCCAAAGTATGAAAACATTCACTGTCTACAATCTAGGATGCAAAGTGAACGCTTATGAATTAAGCGCTCTTTCTTCATTATTGATTAAAGAAGGCTTCAAAGAAGATAATCGAAATCCTGATGTTGTTTTAATTAATACTTGTTCAGTGACCGCGACAGCCGATCAAAAAAGTAGACAACACATTCGTAAGATGCAAAAACTTTTTCCTAACGCTGTTATCGCTGTGATGGGCTGCTATGCTCAAGGTAATCATAAATTCATCGAAGAAGAGATTAAACCAACCATCCTTTTAGGCACTTCTCATCGAAGAGATGTCATCGAATTAATAAAAAAGGCCATCAGCGATGGTGGTAATTATAAAATCATTGAAGAAAATACCCGTAGCTTCGAATACGAAGAATTAGGTATTACTTCCTATACTGAAAACGTGAGAGCGTTCCTTAAGATTCAAGATGGTTGTAATAATTTCTGTACGTACTGCATTGTCCCTTATAGAAGAGGAAAAATGCGTTCTAGAAAGAAAGAAAACGTCATCGAAGAAGCAAAGTATCTTGTCTCAAAAGGCTATCAAGAAATTGTCCTTTCTGGTATCCATGTTGGTGGATATGGGCAAGACCTTGGAGACTTTTCCTTCTCCGATTTAGTGGAGACGTTACTTAATATTGACGGCTTAAAAAGTCTCAGAATATCTTCTATAGAAGAAAGTGAAATTGATGAAAAATTAATTAATTTAATTACCACAAAAGATAATCTAGCTAAACACTTACATATCCCTTTACAAAGTGGCTCTAATCATGTTTTAAAACTGATGAATCGAAAATACACAAGAGAACAATTTATTAATACCATTAAACGCATCAAGAAACTCGTTCCCGATGTGATGATATCTGGTGATGTGATTGTTGGTTTCCCTCAAGAAAGTGAAGAAGACTTTAAAGATACATATGACTTATGTAAAGAATGCTTTGATATGCTTCATGTTTTCCCATATTCCTTACGCCCAGGCACAGTCGCCGCACGGATGGAAGGGCAAATATCTCCAGAAAAGAAAAAAGAGAGATCAAAAGTACTATTAGATTTATCTAATGAACTATATAAAAACTTCGTTAATCGCTTTATAGATAAAGAAGTGACCGTTTTAGTGGAAAAATATGATAAAGAAAAACAAGTAAATATTGGTCATACAAGCAATTATATTAGTGTTGAGATTCCTAATAAGGAATCTAAGGTTGGTGAGTATATCACAGTAAAACTACAAAAAAGTATGATATAATCGCAACATTTTAAGATAATTTAGAAGATGTCTAAAAATACATTGACTAAATAGTATTATTTAAATATAATAATCCCCGTTGCTATTAAGGAGGATAGACTAATGGCCGTCCCACAAAGAAGAATTAGTAAAACAAGAAAAAGATTAAGAAGAACACATTTCAAATTGAGCGTTAGCGGTTTAGTTACATGCCCACAATGTGGTGCGATGATTAAAGCCCATCACGTTTGTCCAAAATGTGGCTATTATGCTGGCAAACCAGTTTATTTAGATGGTAAGCTCGTTAAAGACGAAAAACCTGCTAAAAAAGCTCCAGCCAAAAAAGCCGCTAAAAAAGAAGACAAATAGTTTTTCTTAAAATGAGATAAGTCCTTAAATGGACTTTTTCTTTTTGTGATATAATAAATCAGTTAGGAGATTATTAATATGCAATATAACAAATTAATCGATCATACATTATTAAAACAAGATGCTTCTCCAGAACAAATCGTTAATCTTTGTGAAGAAGCTAAAAAGTTTGACTTTATGTCAGTTTGTGTTAATCCTGCTTATGTTCCATTAGCCGCCTCTTGCTTAAAAGATAGCAATGTTAAAGTTTGTACCGTCATCGGTTTCCCTCTTGGTATGAACTTAACAAAAACCAAAGTTGAAGAAGCTGTCCTTTGTGTTAAAGAAGGCGCCCAAGAAGTTGATATGGTTATTAATGTTGGTATGCTTAAAGCTGGTCATGATGATTATGTTAGAGAAGAGATTAGAGAAATCAAACAAGCTGTTGGTTCTAAAATCATCTTAAAAGTTATTATTGAAACATGCTTGTTAAATGATGAAGAAATCGTTAGAGCATGTAAAGCCGCTAAAGAAGCAGGTGCTGACTTTGTTAAGACAAGTACTGGTTTTTCTACAGGTGGTGCGACAGTGGAAGCTGTTAAACTCATGAGAGAGACAGTTGGTCCAGAAATGGGTGTTAAAGCCAGTGGTGGTGTTCGTACCCACGAAGACTTAATTAAGATGGTGGAAGCAGGTGCTAACCGCATCGGCACATCAAGTGGTGCAAAAATTATTTGATAAATAATACTTGCATTAATTAGACTACTTTGCAATAATAGACACGTTGCGAAAGCTTCAAGGAGGTGAAATGTATGCCAAAGACTTCAGTTCGTGAAAATGAAACTTTAGATGATGCTCTTCGTAGATTCAAAAGACAAGTCAATAAAGCTGGTACCATCCAAGAAGCACGTAAAAGAGAATTTTTCTTAAAGAAATCTCTTAAGAGAAAAGTGAAAAGCGAAAACGCTCGTCGTAAAAATCGCAAGTAATTAATTGCTCGAAGGTTCTTAAGGACTGACGAGCACTGATCGCGGAGTAGAGCAGTGGTAGCTCGTCAGGCCCATAACCTGGAGGTCGTAGTGTTCAAATCCTACCTCCGCAACCATTCGTACAGTATGCCGGAATTGAACTAAGATTCCGGCTTTATTTATTAATAAATAAAAAATTATGACTGATTTTGAGGGTGATTTCTATACCATTCATCCTCTTTTTCTTTAGGTGTTAATCCGTTGTTAGATGTGTGAATTCTTTCGTTGTTGTAGAAAACAAAATATAAATTAAGATACTCTCTCATAATCATAGAGTTCTCATATTTATCAATGTTGACATTGATTTCCTCACTTCTTAGTTTCGAATAAAAACCTTCCATGCATGCATTATCGTATGGTGAACCAGGCTTAGAAAAAGATTGCTGAACCTTCAACATTTCTAAAGTATCTCTAAATTTATTGGATGTGAATTCGCTGCCTAAATCTGAATGAAATATCAAATCCTTTGGTTCACTTCTCTTTTCAAATGCATCCTTAAAAGTATTGGTTGCTAAATTTTCGTTTTTGTTATGTGATAATCTCCAAGCGACAACCATTCTTGCGTAAAGATCTAATATGACACACAAATAGAACTTTGCTCCTCTAATTTTTATTTCTAAAAAGTCACTGACCCATATTTTGTTTGGAGCGTCTGGTTCAAAATTTCTTTTTACTAAATCTTTAAATTTGTTATATCTCCACGAATTAATAGTGGGTTTCTTCTTTTTGATGATTGTTGCTTTTGTTAGATTATTGTCTCGCATAATTTTTAGAATCGTTTTCTTATCGGCGGTTATGCCCCTCTTTTTTAAAGCGATAACAATCTTGCCAGCACCATATAATCTTTTTGATTGTTCAAAAATTTGAATAACTTCTTTTGTCAAATCCTCTATCCTCTCAACATACCAAGGCTTTTCAACTTTAGTGTAGAGGTGGTGATACAAGGTGCCTTTATTGATTTTATTAGTGTCACTTACTTCATAAAGATTATAATCAGAATGCTCTTTTAAGAATTTTTCTGACGCAATTTCTTTATCTCTTGTTGATGAATTGATACTTACCCCGATATGTTCCCAAATAAATATTTTTCTTTTTAATTTCTTGTTTTCTTCTGTTAATTGCGACTTTCTAATCATTTAAAAACCTCGAACTATATATGTAATAAATATTAAAAAATGTATAATTATCAATGAAAAAACTATACCTTTCCCAGCAACAACAACGTATAATTTCACAAATTGATTTCCAGATGTAAACTACAGTTCTGATACATTCAGGGCTGTTTTTTATTTAAATTTACAACTTTTTTACAATTGTTTTACTGCTTCAAGAAAGATTCAAATATTCATCCTTTTTTAAAATATGGGTGTGTTGAAAAGGAAGAAAATTTAAATGAAAAAATTATTATTAACAACAATGATGATGGCTGCGATTAGTTTAACGGCATGTAACAATAGTGGAACATCTATTAAAGTCTATACAAGAGATACCTCTTCAGGGACTAGAGATGGTTTTTTTACAGGGATTGGATTTGAAGAGGCAAAAGCGG
>Ga0247609_10005084_pt1 | contig 12995 bp, 11 predicted proteins | sample 172DNAGHGlowgp2_FD_193487 | JGI IMG/M metagenome (GOLD analysis project Ga0247609, IMG submission 193487) | Sheep rumen microbial communities from Palmerston North, Manawatu-Wanganui, New Zealand - 1728 DNA GHGlow gp2 | ecosystem: Host-associated > Mammals > Digestive system > Stomach > Rumen ...
GGGGCAGATGATGGTTACTTTGGTTGAAGAGTCAATGTAATTGACTTTTGAGTAGTCGTACTTGTCCCCGTGAACTTCTTTCGCTCTCTTAATGAACTCTTCTGTGTTGAGTTTTTTTCTTCTTGCACAACTTGCACATCCAATGCCTGATAAATGTTTGGCTGGGGTCTGTTCAAATTCACCGTGAATTGGACAGATGATTGTTACTTTTGTCAAAGCATTGACGTATTTGACCTTGGAGTAGTCGTATTTGTCACCGTGTACTTTTTTCGCTCTCTTAATGAATTCTTCGATAGTCATTTTTTTGTTCCCATAGCAATTAGGGCAACCCTGACTTTTTAGATGTAAATTGGGTGTCTGTTCAAATTCTCCGTGCTTGGGACAGATGATAGTCACTTTAGTGAAAGTATTGACGTAATTGACTTTTGAGTAGTCATACTTGTCTCCGTGAACTTCTTTCGCTCTCTTAATGAACTCTTCTGTGTTGAGTTTTTTGCATCCACTGCAACTGGGGCATCCGTGACCGGATAAATGAGTGGATGGGCGCTGTTCAAATTCACCGTGAATTGGACAGATGATAGTTACTTTTGTAGTAGAATTGACGTAATTGACTTTGGAGTAGTCGTACTTGTCTCCGTGAACTGCTTTTGCTTTGGCAATGAATTCTTTGGTTTTATCTGTTTTCATATTGTATAATTTTGATTTTTTATTTGTAAATATTTGATTATCTTCAATTTTGCATTGCAAAATTATCTCCTTTTTATCACATAGATGGTGGTTCTGTAAGGTTACAAAGTCTCTTTTAAGCTGCATTGAATGAATAATCTGCACCATTTGCAAATGATTGGTAGGCATCGATAACACGGTCTATCTTCTCCGACTTGATATTGGCCTGTTCGTCGAAGAGCATATCATTACGGACATATGTTGTCACCATCATAGAGTGGTCTTCCAGTTCTGTCCCTAATCCGACACCTTCTTCCATAGTCCAGAACAAGCTGTTGGGATGATTGGGATGAGTGTAATCCGAGTGATTAAAGACCCTGTTCCTTGAAAAGAAATCGGTCATCAGATTCAACCTGCCCTCTGCATCCTTGTCTTCCCGTTCTTCGTATCGGTCGAAAAAATGGGGGGTGAAGAATATTGTTGTCGAAATATAGTCACACAGGAAGCAAGCCCACAGCTGATTACCCTTTCTGAAAGTGACGAAGATTAAGAAACCCAGACTATTTTTGAGATAGTCTCTTTTCCCGAAAGTAAAGGGAATAAGATGATAATCCAGTCTGGTCTGTTTGCTGGTGAAATCCACTCTTTTGAAGAAATGGAGTTTTTTCTCCGACAGTTTCATACAGAGTTTCCTGTATTTTGTGTCCCCTGTGACATATACAATCTTCGACAGAAGATAGGTCTTGTCCTTCATTATTTCCTTGGTGATATCACCAAGTGTCATTGTCTCTACGTACATAATAAGTCTCTTTTAATTATTGGTTTTCCTGATTTCTCTCATTCTCAATCAAAGCAAGGCAGTGTTCATATACCATTTCAGCATACTCTTCACTTAACTGGTCACATTCTGCAATCTTCAAGGTGATTAAACAGGCGATGTGCCACGTCGGGAGGTTCTTGAAGGATTTGAACATACTGACGAAGTTGTGGGTAACAAGTGCTGTCGCTGCATAACGGTCGGACAAATTCATTTCAAAACCATCCTCTTTCGCTTGTGCAGACATTGTATCAAATAATTTTTCCGACATCTGAACAACTCCCTTATTCAATCTGTTGATTTGGGCTTTGGTCAAACTTTCAAGCGGAACCCCAAGTTCATCAAGCACCATCGGAAGCACTCGGAGTGTCAAGGCTGTTGTTTGTTGTTTCAGTTCATTCTTCTTGTTGGAAGCCTTTGAGGTGCTGCTTACCTTAACCTTTTGAGTTGTATTTTTCATAATATAGATGTTTGAATTTTTACTTTAACTATCTGATTATCTCGAATTTTGCAATGCAAAATTATCTCCTTTTTTTCACATAGATAATGGTTCTGTAAGGTTACAGAATCTCTCTGACCCTTTGCCGTAACCATTGTTCTTTGCATTGTCACCACGGACCACTGTTTCTTTGGAAACCTTATGGGTGTCTGCCGTAATCTTTTCAAATTTCTTTCTCATCTTTGTCTTTTTTTAATGTTTGTCTTCCATCTTCGATTTCTTCGAGAGTTCATCTCTCCTTCAAGATTTCGATGCAAAAGTATAATGAGAAAGAAAGGTAAATGCCAATTCTGTAAGGTTACAAACAAAAAAGCACCTCAATATGAGGTGCTTGCAATCAAAACAAAAAAAGGAGGGTTTCCCCTCCTTTCTCTTTAATCAAATAGTTTGAATTGTTCCTCCCAGATTTTTACTCATCAAATCCACCTAAATCAACATACTTTCTATCTAATGGTATCGACATCTGTGATTTGTTGATGTTGATGCAGTAGTCAGATACAATGGCTGAACCAAAAATCTCCTTAAAGGTCGTTTTAACATTTGAACGATATTGGTTCATTGGGTCCTTGAACAGCATATTCTCTATGGGTTTTCTACGGTCTATCTTTTCATCATCCCCCGTGAGGTCGAACCTCTCGTATATCTTCAACAGTTCATCTACACATCTTGAAAGGTCGGTAAGTGTTCCTCCCTTTGGGTGACGGAGGAAGAAAATATAGAATACCTTGCCGATTATTCCCCTTTCAAACACACAACGTATTCTCTTGTCTTTGTTGATTATTACATATATCTCATAATCCATAGTGTCGGTTGAGTATTCCACCACTATCTTGTGTCTTTTAAGCAGTTTCTTCCCGTCTTCAATCTCGGAGCATAGTTTTTTCAAATCTTTCAGAATATCCTCCATCGAATTATATTCGCTCAACGAGCTTAACTTCGATGTCTTCTCTCTCAACTGTTGTTCTATCCGGGATTCATAACGGGATTCCTGTTGGTATTTACGGCTGTCAATGGTTATGAAATCTGTTGAAGAACCCCCTCTATTGTTGTCCTCGTATGCCTTGTATGAAGAATACGACTTTCCCGTAATCCTTTCGAAATTTTCCTTGGCCAGTTCGAGAGCAAAGTCATCCAAAACACGATTGACGTAATCACATTCCGAAAGGAGGTCGGATGACACAAACAGTTCCACGTCGTCACCGGAGTTATTCGAGTATAGACGGGCAACAAGGACACCTCCGTCCTCATTGCCACAAATCTCTTGTAAGAGGTGACGTGCATATTCACCGTTCTCGTCGTCACCAGATGCAGTGTTGTAGAGTTTGGACAAGTCCTCTTCGGGGACATACTGGAACTTGACTTTCGGATAGTTTTTGAAAAGAGTCATTTCGGGATAGAAACTGCATCTCCATCCTTCGACTGCCTCCATCATCTTTGTGTTGAGACTTCTGTCGGTACGACTTGGGAAATAGTAGATGCAGTCATACCGTAGGTTTAGGTTGATTGGGGTTATATGTTTCTTTATTTGCATAATGATAATATCTTGATTATTGTTACTTCAATCTTATTATATCACTCCACCTCGTTGTGGGGTTCTTGCTCCTGAAATCGTGCTTGATGGCATTTGCAAAGACATCAGATTTCCCTTGCTCGTTTTTCTGTCTGTATTGTTGAGCAGCAAGGATGACCGTTTCGGTTCCATTTACCTTGTTTATCCGGTCTATTACCTTGTCCAACGACTTCAACTTCTCGAATCTTTCGGCGTTGATGTCGAAGAGATTTAGTTGAATTGGAGAAGTCGGAGCAATGCCCATTACAATCACACCTGCTTTCTTGTACTGATATCCTTCCTTGTAAATCTCATTTAACACTCCGTGGGCGGCTTTTACTATCGTGGTGGTGGAATTGGTGGCAGTGGGCAGAGAAAGCTCCTTAAACTGCCAATATTGGGGCAAATCGTCCCTGAAATAGTTTGTGTTTAGGAAAACCCCGACGATGGATGCCACTGTGTTCTGCTGCCGGAGTTTCTCTGCACATCGGGCAGCATAGTTGGCAACGTGTATCTTGATGGTCTCCAAATCGGAAATCATACCGTTGAAACTCCGACTCGTGCAGATGCTCTTTTTCTTTGCCATTGCCTCATTGGGAACACAGTCTATTCCGTTCAACTCTGCCCAAGTCCGATATATCACCACGTTATTGAACGTGGCATTCAATGCCTCTTTGGACATCGAGGCAAACTCGTATGCAGTGTGTATTCCGAGAGATTGGAGTTTGGCGGCATATTTCCTTCCTATGCCCCACACTTCATCGACGGGATAGAGTTTCAATGCCTTTATTCTCTTTTCATCGGTGTCAATCAAGCAGCAGTGTCGGTATCCAGAATGTTTCTTTGCAAAATGACTTGCCATCTTTGCAAGTGTCTTGTTCGGTGCAAGACCGATAGAGACGGGAACTCCAACGGACTTTTTGATACGTTTGTGGAGATTCTCACCCCATTGTTTTAGGTCTATACGTTCCATACCATCCAGATAGACGAAACACTCGTCTATGGAGTAACGGAAGTATTGTGGTGCTTCTTGTCGGATAATCTCAACGACACGACCTGTCAATTCTCCGTACAACTCGTAATTTGACGAAAAGACAGCAATCTTCTGGTCGGGGAACTGTTCTTGAAGTTTGAAGTAGGGAAGTCCTGCTTTTATACCGAGTTTCTTTGCCTCATTCGACCGTGCAACTATACATCCATCGTTGTTGCTTAATACAACGACGGGCTTTCCGTTCAAATCAGGACGGAAGACTCTCTCACACGAAACATAGCAGTTGTCACAGTCGATGATACCATACATAAGGCTACTTCTTCCAGTTTCTGATTGTCCATACAACTACACCCCATACCTCAAAATCATCACTGTCGTTTATCTTGATGGGATGGTATTTCTTGTTGGCCGGACGTAGTTCTATATAACCTTCGGCTTTGTGAGAGAGGTCAAGGAACTTGATGGTAAATTCATTATTCACAAATGCCACAATCACATCTCCGTCTGCTGCCTCTACACTTCGGTCAATTATGGCAATGTCACCGTCGTTGATACCGGCTTCTATCATAGAATCTCCATCCACTCTCCCATAAAAGCTGGCTTCGGGGTGTTTTATTAAATCTCTATTGAAATCGAGAGTTTCGTGCTGATAGTCCTCGGCTGGGGATGGGAATCCAGCCTTGATGGAGTATGCAAGTTGTAGTTCGAGTTCTTGGTTAAACTCACTCGGTATTATGTGGATTTTGGACATCTTGTTTTTCTCTATGCAACATTATGTTCTGTTATCATATAAATAAACTTGGAACAGGTGTGTTAATCATCATATTTCGGAGAGAGGTTCCTGTATTTTACTCTTTTCGTACTCGACGAAATCTCTTAATACCCCCACCAAACTTTTATTATTGATTTGAGAACACAATTCATACATTATCGAATCAAAGAAATCTTCATCGTATTCTGAAATATCGTGAAGATTCTTGTCTTTCAGCAATTCATTCAACCGTCTTATGCCATCGGTTTTTACTGTGTCCATTTGTAAGCGTTCAAAATTGTCATAACACCATAAAACATCCGAACTATATATTTCTAAAATGGAGCGAACATCATTTAATACAGCCATCAGTTGGGTGTGATGATTGTCAATCGATTCACAATAATCTTTCTCCTTTTCATCCCTATTACCGTCAATAGGAAGATAGAAGTATAGTTTTGTGTATGTTGCAGTTGCCTTAATGACATAATCATCAATTAGTTGATAGTAATATGAGTAGTCAAGAACTTTGTCTTTTGCCACCTTGTCTGCTCTTGTTACTTCAATACTTGTCATTTCATCCATTATTTTCCCCGCCTCAATGATTTCCACATCTACAAAATCTGATGACACAGACGTGAAATCTGTGAGCCAAGATAGGTATTGAGAGTGTTTTGCAACAGCAATGCTTTCTTTATGGTTACTCTTGATTGTTACAATAAGTATGATTAAAGACACCAAAACACCCAACAAAGACACAACGATACTTGGGTTTAAGAGTGATTTGAAGTATGGTTTACTTTACTTAATTTACTATTCATATCAGATTTGTTATTAAAACTCATTTTGTGATATTATTTCATATATCGTCATAGCATTACTGCCAACAAGATAATCAACAGAACAACTGCAATAATAGTCATTACAACAAAACCAGTTTTCCCACTCTTTTTCCTTGCCTCATTCAACTGCCGCTCTAACTCTCTTGCTTTCTCTTTGGCGGCATTCAGTTGTTTCAATGAATCTGTATTCTGTGTGGTTATCTTGTCCAAACTCTTTTGCAACTGACCGTTTGTGTCCTGCATCTTCTTCAAACTCTCTCCGAACTCCTTTGCTTGTTTTGCATTGTTGTCTGTCTGCTCTTTGAGTCGGGTTTGGAGTTTGCTCATCTCGTCAGTATGCTTCTTTTGAATCTCGGTAAGGTCGTTTAGTTTCTTTTGCAGTTCCTGATTCTGTTTCTGGGCATTCACGACCTGTTCATTGTGTTTTTTTGTTGCTTCCTCTTGGTTCTTGGTGAGGGTTGCCAGTTTCTCTTGCAACTCCTTGTTCTGTTTCTGCCCAGCCTCCAACTGCTCTTGGAACTGTTTCTTTATCTTCTCGGTCAAGCTTGCACGGGATTTTGTCTTCTTCTCGGATACATTCTCGACCATATCCTTGAAGTATTGACCCAATAGAGATGGTGTTCCAATGTTTCTGTCCGACACTTTACACAATAGTGGAGTATCAACCTCGTGTCCGATGGCAGCTATGGTGGGTGTCGTAAGTCCGAGCATCACTGTTGCCATCTTCGGATTTTCGAAAACATCCAATCCTACACCACCACCTCTGATTACACATAGAATGTCGAATCCACCGTTGTCAAGTTCTCCCATCAGTTGAGAAAATCCTTGTACATCACTGAACGATTGTCTATACTCTTTGAAGTCAATTGCACCAGATGCAGCTTGCACCCCTGCACGAAAATCTGCATCAGTGATTGAAGACTCTGCATATACAAGGGCAATCTTCGGTTGGCGTTCCTCACTAAACAACAGTGATTCCAGCAATGAATCGACGGGTTTGCTTCCCTTTGATGCTTTCTGTTGAAGAAGTTTCAACCGTTCCATTTCTTCTTCACTAACCTCATTCTCTTTCTTCCCCACCAAATTGGACACACGAAGCATCAACTCAATCTTCCCGTCGTAGTCATTCACTGTCTTGGATATAGTACCATTCAACTGGACAACTTCGCCCGCCTTGATTTGGTCTCTTATACCGGTCGGAACCATTGCTTTTAGTTTGGAGTTGTCGTATTGGGACCGGATTTCATCATACCACCATACACCACCATTGTATGCCTTGGTGCCGACCATCTGATAGACACCCTCGATGACAACGGGGATATTGGAGGTCTTCAAATGCTCCTTGACTATGTTTAGGATATCTGTTGGGGTATAAATTGGTTGTTGGGATTCGTCGGGCATAAGAATGTTATTATGTGGAAAAAATCAATTCTGTTGGGCAAATTTAACGAATGACTCCTCAAATTGCAATAATTTCTCTTTCTTACCTTTTAACATTGTGTCAAAGTGATTCAGAACCTCAGGAGTTTGAAGAAATCTGGACAAGTTTCCGATGTGAGTAATCCACACCCGTTTTTGAGCTCGTGACATTGCCACATACAAAACACGAGCATCTTCTATTGGATTTCTTGAATTGAAATATGGGATATTACCATCAGTAATATCATATACCAAAACATTATCAAACTCCAACCCTTTTGACTTGTGAATCGTCATTATATGGACGTGTTCATCTATTATTTTGTTTTGATACAAGTCTGTTTCGTTGAAAGTTCTATATTCATATATGTGATTGACCAATTGCTGATTGAAATACTTATCCTCGGTGTGATTGATTACAACTTTGTCAAATAATTTTCTCATATAGTTAAACATCGGCATCTCGTTGATATATTTTTTAGCCAATAGTTCTTCGTATATGTAGTTGAGTTCAAAATCAAATGTGTTTTCTTTACAGATACAAGCATCATATAACTTGTCCATTGTATGCTTATATAATGGTGCATAGTTGTTGTTAAACCTCTTCTGGATTTTCTTCATTTCTGGATGTTCCAAAAAAGTCTTTTGACTTTGTGTTTTATCTGCCAGTTTCTGTGTGCAATATGTTACTAATGAGAATGTGGCTTTGACATCATCTATGGCATTATGAGAATTGACTCCAACTAAATTGTATATCCTTAATAGGTCTTCAAGATTGTGTTTTCTCAAATTGGGGTCTAACAATCTTGACAACTTTAATGTATCCCAATAAGCAGGAACCTTGAAATTAGAAATGGTTGTACGTCTATGAATGTTATTTACCAAGATGTTTATATCATAATTCACATTATGCCCCAGCAGTTCATCATTTCCGACATAACTGATAAAGAATTGGAATGCATCTTCTGGGGACATAAATCGTTGATATGCCTCTGTTTTTATCCCCGCTTTTCTCAACTTATATTCTTTTACCATCGGGTTCTCTTTACCTTCCTTAAGTTTTTCGGGAATGGGCTTATCGGTTTCAATGATAATATCAAGTTCAGATTCAGGTACAATTTTCCCATTTTTTATCTTGATGGCAGCAATTTGAATAATGTCATCCTCAAAGACATTTAACCCGGTGGTCTCGGTATCAAACACAACGATTTCCTTATCCTGAATTGATTTTACAAATTCTATTGCATACGAACTATTTGAATAGTTTATTAAGTCGGTTGGAGCCAAACTCAACTCTCTCATTTTTGAGATACAGCGTCTCGCCTTGTCAAGAGTGTCAATGGCACGTGTTTGATACAAGATACGAGCCCATTCAGAATATTTGGTGTCATTTGTTACGACCGAAAAATGACTATAAATTGTTTTGAAATCCACTTTCTTGAACATATCTTTCTTGGTGATAGTTAAGTGGGAAATTTTATGATTATCAAGTCTTGTTGATAACGCTTCTGCTTGTTGGTTATTCCTTACCAAAACACCAACACTTTCGTTTTGTGCCTTAAAATACAAATCCCTGGCCAGAACCGCCATCACATCTTGTTGTTCCGTATCGTTATCACAAGGTACAATCATTAGGGCATCATCTAAAAAGTATTCTTTATCGGCTATTGGAAGATTGTCCTTTGAAACTTTTAGTACATTGACAGCATAATCGTTCAACATATTAAGGAGATATTTAGGAGACCGGTAGTTTGTCTTCATTGAGAAAAGATGATTCTTATATCTCACTTTTAAGTGTTCAAGACTACTTGTGTCGGCTCCGATAAAACCATAGATAGCTTGACGTTCATCACCGAGATATAACACAGTGGGTTCTTCCGATTTTAACAACTCGATTATTGCAAACTGTAAGGGATTCAAATCTTGTACTTCATCAACCTGAATCCATTTGAATGTAGAAAGCTCATATTTGGTTCTATCATAATCAGGTAAAGACATTATCTTATATGTGAGTAACAATAGGTCATCAAAATCTATATAACTGTTTTCCTGCTTATACTGCCAGTACTGCTTACCAGAGTTAGAAACGATAATATCATTTCTTCCACTTAATCTTATTGATTGAGGTATATTGTTTGCATCCTCGAAGATTCGACACGATTCTTTTGTAATACTCATTATCTCATAACCTGCTGGCTTCTTACCCAATATCTGACCAATTATTTCTTCTTGGTCTGTATCGTCAATTAGACAGGTGTCGATTGGAATCAATTCATTCCGAACAAGGAAATTGATGCAAAATCTATGCAAATTACCAACATATAGTTTTTCGGGGAGTTCTCCAATAGTTTCGGCTATACGTTCCTTCATCTCTCGTGATGCCCTATTAGTAAAAGTGATACACAACATATCTTGGTAATCAACCCCATATTCTTCGTGAGCTTTTACTATTCTCCTGCTCAATACATCTGTTTTACCACATCCAGGAGCTGCAAGAACAACTCCTTGTCCTCCATAAAAATCAATTATGGCTCTTTGATTATCATCTTGTTTATATTCTCTCATTGCATTATATTTTTATTGGACAAGCTCTACCCGTAGTCCTCATCCAAGAGTTATGTTTTTGATAATTATTATAGTTGTTACACACCCATAAAACACCACATTTCATCATTTTGGACTTTCGTGGATGTCCAGCATAACCATCTGTAAAGATGATTAGTCCGTCATATTCACTATGTTGTTGAGCATAGTCAAATATTGGTTGAAAATCAGTGCCACCTCGACCTGTAACCGTTACTTTTTTAAGTTGTTTTTTTGCATTTTCTATGCTTTGTGGTTCAGATAGTTTTGTGTCAAATTGTACCACATCAATTTGTTCCACTCCATATTTGAAAGCTCGAATTATTACGGAATAGAAATGACTTAAATCATCCGAACCTATGGACCCGCTGACATCTACTGCAACCAACAGTTTTGTTGTAAATCTCCTAATCGAACCCATATTTTCGAAACCAGAACGACGGTTTGGTCTCATTCGTGTCAAGTGTCGTTTAGAAGAAAGAACCGATGCCCTAAATCCTGCAAGCACTTTCCTGTAATCAATCTTGGCTTTGGTGTTGGCTACAATCATTTCAGATATATTACCAGCCAAACTACCCCAAGAATGTGAGGCTTCAATTTTGTCTATCTCTGTATCTATATTACAAGCCATAAGGCTATCTTCTTCCCACAGAGCAGATAGGTCAGCCTTGTTTTCAGATACCGGATTGTTTTGTGAATCACTATTATCAGAGCTGACTTTGCACGGATTGGTTGATTGCCCGCCACTTTTACTTGGCAATTTTAGAGTTGTCCCATCCGGTAGTTGGATTTCAACGTCATCTGATAGTTTGGACTCGTCACCATCATTTCCTCCTGTTGAATCATTGTTGTTATTATCGGCATCTCCTCCGTTAGCGACCTCATCCCCTTCGTCATTTGAACTATCAATAGATGAATTTTCACCCGTTGTTTCTCCCATTGACAATGATTCTATCTTATATGAGTACCACTCATAACTTTGCTTGGCTTCAAGGTTATAGTCTTGTGGCTTGGCCAACCCGATTTGAGCAAAATCATAATTGTCTGACAACACCAAGTCGCTTCCAATGCTCATCGACTCTCTTTTACAGGAATCAGGTTGTCTTTCATAGGGATGTTTTAGAAGGATTCTAATAACTTCTGCTTTCAGATACAATTCAAGATGAGAGTCGGACAATTCAGTAATCAAAGAAGGATTGTACTCAATTACCCCTCGACCACAGCGAAATGGACACGAAATGTTTGTGTTTGTTTCCAGATTATGAGTGCCGAATATCTGGAACAAAGCACCTTCCGTAAGGTACCACTTCTCAATAATATGCTGTATTCTTGTGTCCAAACTGTTTTATTTTATACCCGATGTGTAAGAAAACAATTTTTGAGCCACTTTGGGGCAGTTCTCAAAGATAAAACCCTGGGCGTTGCTATATCGACTTTGCACAAAACCATTTGCAAAACTTGCCAAAGACTCTCGCTTCTCTTGTTGTTCTAAATATTCAATATAATCAGTCAAACCTTTTGCAACACGTTTTTTGTCCGTATCATCCTTAAAATGTTCGACTTCAAGATATTGCAATGCATCCTCATTTATAACCACAAAATCGTGTGGCTTAAATGTGGCGATTTGAGAACCATATTGTGAGAAGTTACGTAAGAACTCCTTTATATTGACCTGTTTGATTTGGGCCATCTTTGAAATAAACAGGTTAGTGGCTTTAACTCCAACAATGCTTGAAATCAGCTTAATGTCTTTATTATCGAGTTTTTGTCTGTCTTTTATCACATCAGAAACTCTTTTCCAAGCCCTTCGGTCTGGTGTCTTGTCCAATCCCGTATCGGCTCCCTCTTCTGCATTAGGGTCTTTGTCTAACCACAACTGATTCTCCGAGATAAAACCAATCACACGAGGGTCTAAATCGTTTTTCTTTGCCCACAACAACCATTCGGATACAGATGGTTCAAATCTAAATATGTTAAAACGAGATACGAGTGCAGGGTCCAAATCTGTTAGTTGGTATTCATCACCTTCATTCACAGCAGCAATAATACGACTACCTTCGGGGAGTTTTCGTCCAGCCAACTTTCTGTTCAAAGCCAAATCCATTATAGTTTGGAGTACTTCTGGACGTGCTCTATTCAACTCATCCAAAAATAGGACTATTGGTTTGTTGTCAATGGGGAACCAATAGGGGGGGCGAAACACGGTAATATCACCAGATTTGTCCGGTAGTCCAATCAAGTCACCAGGGTCACTCATTTGTCCGAGGAAGAGAGCTACTACTTTCATCCCTTTTTCGGTAAAGTAGTCGGTGAGTATCTCTGATTTACCAATACCGTGCCGGCCAGACAACATAATGTTATGTGATGCTGGGGTATGGTCTAAAATGTAAATCAAGTCTTGTATATCAATTTTTACGTTCATATAATTGTTATTGTTTAATTCATATCATTTGTCGTTTGTTGTGGTCAATGTAAGATTGAAGTGATTGTAAATTGTATTACTTTATCTTCCTAATATCTCCGTAATAGGGTTTTACAATCTTGTGCAGTTCCATCATCGTCTTATACATCCAGTCAAACTGTCTCGACCAGTCCGACTTATCCCTAATGTCGGCTTCCAGTTTTACACACACATAAGATGCTTTCTTGTCATCCAATCTCTTCCATTCAATCTTCTTGCATACAAGACCGTCTATCTGTTCCTTGCACCTATTCTCTATCAAGTCATACCTTGACTTGTTTTGGGCGGGATTATCTCCTCCGAGATACACCTGAACACCAATCCAGTTTTTGACCGTAAGGATGTGGGCATAGTGGAAACCTGCAATACCCACTCTGAAATCACTCCAATGGTCTGTGGTGGCACGGGCGTGTGTAA
>Ga0247609_10005086_pt1 | contig 12987 bp, 21 predicted proteins | sample 172DNAGHGlowgp2_FD_193487 | JGI IMG/M metagenome (GOLD analysis project Ga0247609, IMG submission 193487) | Sheep rumen microbial communities from Palmerston North, Manawatu-Wanganui, New Zealand - 1728 DNA GHGlow gp2 | ecosystem: Host-associated > Mammals > Digestive system > Stomach > Rumen ...
TAATGAATAATAGAAAATAAAATGCCACAAACTAATATTAAAAATACAATGTATATAGTGAATAATCACATGGCTAATGCACACGTAGAACTGAAAAGACATACACCGTTCTTGTATCATCAACAGTTTAAGTTTAAACCATCATATACACACGATGATGATATTGCCGATATAGATAGAAAATATATCGCACCAATTATCAATGACATTAACTCACGGAAGTTTATGTCATTCGAAACATTGTATAAATACATGCATAAAATTGGGTGGTTCTATAACGGCATTGACATAGACTGCAATCACGTGTTCAGAAACAGCGAGAACCCAACAACACACTTCCATCTGCTTAAAATCGGAGCAGATGATTCGCTGTATGATATGTCCTCATCATTCAAGAAATATAGAATCCTAGAGGAAACAAAACTCCCATATAAGGCATACCCAACAAGGGAATCCTTCTACTTCGGTACACTAGATAGACTAACTGAGGAAGTAAACTACCTCAACAAATATATTGACTACGGAGAAAGAAGCGTAGTGAAACCAATACGATTAAGGGAACTTAAGGAGGGAGATTTTCTACACTTCGCTGAATGCGAAAATCAAGCCACACAAGACCTTATAATTGGTGTGGCAAGAGTCACACACATTGGTCGTTCACACTACTCAAACGATACCAAACTGGCAATCGAAGGTAAGTCAATCGGAAGACTCGATTTCTCAATCCCAGCACTCAGATGGGGACATGGCGAACAAGAAGAATACCTCTATAGATATAACGGATATTCATTCTCATTGTTTATCTCAACAAATAGAGAACTCATGCTCTCTGACTTAAAAGGATACCTAGAGTATAAAGTCGCTGACGCAAGAAACAGAGAAAAACAATACAGAAAAAGACTCAAGGAAGAACAAGCACGTGTGGCTAGGTCAATGAAAAGAACAAATAGATTCGAGGAACAATATAATATGATACAAAATATGCTGAAACCAAGAATCCTAGAATTCATATAATGAACTGACTATAAAAAGAAAAATACTAGGACATGATTAAAAAAATCTATACAATACTAGTACTGCTATTCAACCTAATAGTAAGACGTAAACACTATAAACTACACTTTATAGCTGAAAATGACCCACCTATCAAAAGATGGTACTACGACTTCAAATATTGGGGATTCAACCACGCTAACCTAGAAATGGTAAGTGGGGCTGATAAACTCTGTGAACTCTATTCCAATGGCAAGGACGATGTAACTGTGGACATCATAGCATCAAAGAAACAATTAAATCTATCCCCACAACTCTATGATGAGTTCGTAGCCCAAGACATTATCATAGACGGAATGACACACCAAGGAGATTTCATTAACTCACAACTAGATAAATTCCTCTACGGAAGAACATATCAAAAGGGCTATACCCAGATGTGGATTTGCCCAGTTACATTGTTTGTTCTAGGCAGATACCCAAAATACCTTTATATAAGAAAATAATATGAACTCATGAATATCACAACCATTAAAGAGCTGAAAAAACATATAGGAGAATACCTAGCATTCGAATCACATAACGGAAGCCAAGCTGGATATCGCACCTATACGTGGATTCAAAAACTACAAAAAGTAGGCACTAAAAGAGATAATATTCCACTAGGAGAATCCGAAATATATCACTTGCCATGCTATAGCCTATTCTCAGCAGAAGTGTATCCCCATAATAAACCATATAGTAAAAACATATATGAACTGCACCATACAAACGCACAAGACGTAATCAGAACTCCTACAAAAGAAGAAATGAATAAGTATAGAATGACATGGAGAAAATTTAGAATATTAGGACATGATTAAAATGATAGAAACGAAAATGCGTAACTACACTAAGTTACGCATTTTTTCTCCATATTTTTCATATAATCTTATTTTCTCATCAAACTTATGATTTAATTCCCAATCTTCAAAACAACCTTCTTCTATTTTCTTCTTGGCAATTAGATAGATTTCGTGAGCAGCTTCTTCGTGCTTGAAACACCCTAAATCATAACTCTTCCCTTTGTAACTTATATTAGCATTCCACCTATTTAATCTTTTTTTCCATCTATAACCTTTTGGCTCTTGAGGCTTCGCTATCTCCCAATAAAATCCCTTGTAATTACAATTGCTATACTTAGATAAAGTCTCAGTCTTAACACCAATAGATTTTGCGGCATCTAATATACTATCATATTCTTTAATTAATTCATACTTATTTTCTGTATATTTAAAAACTTTATAACCAATTTGTTTTTTACCTTTATTAATTTCAGAAAGATACTTCTTAATTTCTTCAGAACGTTTTCTACCCCTATTCAATTTAGAACTGTATATGGCTCTACCAATTGAATGTCCTCGATGACAGTCTACTACTTTTCTATAAAACTCTTCGTCAGATACAGAAGAACGCCATTTATCATATTCTTCTTTGAATTTTTCTATTAGAGCTTTTCTTTCTTTCGTGCTTAAACTTTTCCAATACTCTAATGAATGTTCTTTGTGTTTGTTTTTTTCTTCCTCAGATAGATTACCCCATCGTTCTTTACCCCTCTTTCTCATTTCAGCAATAACTTCTTCAGAAAAATCGCAATCACCGCCATTTGTTGAGTTATAACCATTTTTAAATGTATCAAATAGTTCAACATAGTAACGTTCCCAGAAGTTTAAACGCTCTCTTAGTTCATTCTCCTTGCCATCTTTACACCATAAACGTTTAAGTACTTCCTTAGTCCATACATCTTCAGATAATCCATACTTTTTTCGAGCATTGTTTATCTTTTCACCAGCATATGAACCCTCAGTTAAAAAATCTTTTTCTCTTCTTTTTTCATTAACAGTTTGACCAATGTAACTCTTTCCACTTACATTACAAGTCCATTTGTAAATAATTCCTTTCATATTTATAAACACTTCTTATTATAAATATAAAGGAAGGGGACATAAATTTCAATAGTAAGATGCATTTTTTTTTAAAAAAATTTTTCCAGAATTTTTTTGAACATGCCCATGAATAAATTTGGACCACCCCCTTCTCAGAAGACAATTTTTTTCCTGGAATTTATTTACAGAACTGTTGCCACTGTTAACAAGTGTTAAAACTCCCCACCGCCCCACAGGCGACGTAGGGGCCGCCTATGGTGGGGGCACTACCTGCGTATATGTTTCACGTGAAACAAGTGTAATGATATTTTACAATATAAAATGTAAAAAAAGTGGAGAATTAATCCCCACTTTCTTGTCAATATTTTTTCAGCCAAGTTTAGCCATCTTTTCGAGGGCCTCGAATTTAATCTGTCGGATTCTCTCTTCTGTGAGGTCGAATTTCTTTGACAAGGTGTAAGCGCTCATTTCTTCACAACCAAAGCCAAACAGACCGCAGATAACGGCCTTTTCAACATCTTTCAGACCATTCATAAGGTAATTAATCTTTACGCGCATGGATTCCACCTCGCTGAAATTATCGCACTTCATATCGCTTGCGAATGTATCGAGTAAAGTTTTTTCTCCATCCTCATCGTTTGCGAGTGGTGCATCCATGCTTGTTGCGATGTAAGCATTTTGGCGCAAGTGCTTTGGTACTCTTACCACTCTGCTATCATTATCAAGGCCGATATTAATATACTTACGAACAAGTTCAAGTGCCCATGTGGAGAACATTGTTTCACGTGAAACGTCAAATGTATCAACAGCTATACATAAGCCGATTGTGCCGTTTTGAAACATATCCTCAAATGGCATCATTGTTCCGTAGCTTGCAGCGATAGACCAAACAAGTCTAAGATTTGCGTTTATGACCTTATTACGAGCGATTTCAGAGCCTTTTTGTGCCTTGCTGATAAGAGACATTGTTTCAGTATAAGATAGGGGCTTATAGGCGTTAATTTCGCTTAAAAGTTTGTCGATGTTTTCGTTTCTTACAACGTGATTGTTGTTTTTGAAGTTTACTGACTTTGCCATAACCTTTTTAATTTTATAGGGTGAATAACTAATTTCTTGTTTGCGAGTGCAAAGGTAGGCATTTTTTTTGAGATATGCAAGTATTAATACATTTTTTAACTAAAATCATTGTTTTTTTCTTGTTTTCTTACAAATTTGGCATTTTGCTAAAGGTTTATTAACATGAATGTATAATAGATGTTAACAAACTGGTAAAATAGTGATTTTGAATGTAAACGAATGTTAATACTGGTACTATTTTGTAAATTATGGTTAAAAAAAACGCTTAAAATTTGGTAGTATCAGATTTTTTTCGTACCTTTGCATTGTCAAACAGAAATGGTAGACAAAGTGAGATTTTTGATTTATTGATACAATCGGCAATATTGCCACAAAACAATTTAAAACATTCTGAATTATGAGTAAGTTTAATGTTCGTGAGTTGTTAAATGTAGTAGTAGACTTCTTTGAGACAGTTTCAGCGTGCAAGGAGTTTGCAAGTTGCAAATTTGGCTACGGCTTCATTGCTCGTTCCACACCAAAGTTTAGAGCGCCCAAGGCTACGGCAAATGAGTGGTTTAACCTTTTTGGTACGGAAATGCCAAGCATCATCAAGGTAACTAAAGTAACCAACGCGAGAGCCTACGACTACGCAAAGGCAGTCAATCGCCAGTTAGCCAAGCAAGGTGGTGAGACAAACTTCGAGAGTGATTCCATGAGTGGTTATGAGTGGGTAGTACCAAACATCATCAAGCGTACAATCAAGGATGGTTCAATGCAGTTATGTGTTTCATTCAAGGAGAATGACAAGACCAAGTTTGAGACGTTCTACATCGTAGCAAGCGAGAGACCACATTTCGCCACTGACGAAGAGGTAGACTTTATTAAGTCTCACTTGTATGTTGCTCCATGTAAGTCCGTTAAGCAAGTAGCTGCAGGCATCGCTGAAGAAGACGTGATTAACGTGCGCAACTACAAGTTCTCAAACATCATCGCAGTGGGCACAACCCCAGAGATTGAAAAGGTTTGGGCTAACATCGAATAGAATAAGATGGGTGGGCAGTGATGCTCGCCCATTTTTTTGCTCTATTCGTACTTAATCAAGTATGTAAAAAAAGATTTACAAAAAAAGTTGCAGATTTATTTGGCAGATTCAAAATAATTTCGTATCTTTGCATTGTAAACCAAGGATGGGGAAACCTACTTAGACAAGTTTAACAATTAAATAAAGAAAATAATCATGCGTAAGTTGATTTGGTAATTTAGGGAAAATATAGCAATGTAGGTGCAATAGAAGTAATAGGACTGCTGCGAAAGAACGGCAATAACCTATAATCCTACCTCGTTCTAAAGTGCAAGAAGAGTATATTAATAGCAGAATGGCAGCACAGAGAATAATGCCTACAAAGGGTTTGGAAGTAGCCTATTCAGTGGTGATGATACTATTCCACAATTTTAATATCGAGAAGGTCAAGCACTTACAAAAGCGGTGCAAGGTAGAAAGCATGGGCAATGGCTTGTGTAGTTGGTGGTTCGAATCCATCCCTTTTCGCAAACAATTGAGAATTTCTGTTCTGAAGTCATATATCGTGTTTTTAGGTGAATATGGATGGGTTATGTCGTGAGACATGACCCATTTTTTTTGTTGTACTTTTTTAAGTCTTATATATACAGAATATGCTGACTATCCTCACGGACAATCAGCACTCAATTCGTTTCAATGAATATAACGTTGTTTATTTTGTCATTGCTTTGAGTTCAGCCTTGATGCGCTTTGCTGTCTCACCTCTCCATGTTGATGCGTTACCGAGGAAGTAAAGCACGATACTCTTAGCCGAATCAAACATATAGTTGTCGTTGATGGAATCGAGCGTAGCCATTGCATTGAGGTATGGCTTTGCACCGAAATGGACGTTTTTCCAATCGTTCTTGATGTCACGTGCAATCTCATAGAGAGGACGTGTTGTTGCCTTTGTTGTTGTCTTTGCCATAATCTAAATCTGTTATTAATTGTTTTCTGTGGTGCAAAGGTACGAAAAAAAATTGAATTGACAAAGGAAAAATAAGATTTTAACATGAAATTAACTAAAAAATGCTATATTCTTAATAAAGGTTAAGAAATTTGGTTATTTCACTGGAATTTCGTACCTTTGCATTGTAAAAACAAAGATGATTATGAAACAAGTAGCAAAAGATTTCGCAAAGAAGTTAGGTAAGTATGAATACCAAGAGTTAGCAAATAGCTTGCTTGGTGTGAAGTTTATGCAAGCCTTTAAGGATTTGAACGGATATAATCTTGATGAGGTCGAGGGTTTCTTCGACTGCAATTACAAAGATATATCGCTGACAATTTGGCGTACCAAGTTTGGTGGTTGCGAGTTGAATCCATCGTTTGATGTATGGCACGGAGAGATTTCTTCACCAATATGTGATAACGTAACAATAGACGATTAATATGGCACAGATTAGATTGCAATATCAAGTGAAGAAACCCATTCATCTCTTTGACACAGATACAAGAGAGAGATATGAGGTGAAAGAACTGATGCACACATGTGACCCTAACAAGTCAGATAGAGAGAATCTTGATGATGCGTTCTGCAAGGCATGTGAGTTAGGTTGTGACCCTAACAAGCAAGTTAGATGGAGTTTTATTTAAATTGAAAGATAATATTATGGATATTACAACAGAGATTAACAAGTTAAAAGCAGTTGCCAAGGAGAATGGTTTGGAAGTGAGGTTTCGTGACCATAAAACCAATATGGGTGATTTCTGCATCTTTATCTATGATAAATCTGTAAGAAAATCATATATGGTTGGTTATGATGGAAATTGGGATAGTAAAACCTTGCCGTTTGATGTATGTCTGCGTTCAGCATATAATTGGATTGAGAAGCGTGATAAACGTTATACCAAGGTAGATGGTATGTGGGTATATAATACGCATTTAAATCAATAATAGTTTGTACTTATTTAAGTCATTAGAATATGGAAGGAATTATGCATCCAAGTTTTTACAAGTTAACTGATGGTCATAAAAAAGAAATAATTGCGGCTATCATTAAAGAGGGAATAAAACAAGATTATTATTACATTTTAGGTGTATATAGCAATGAGGCAATAATAAAAGATATTGATGAAAACATCAAACAGATTTTATTAACTAAACGTTTGCATCGTGTTAAAGCAGTTAAATATCACTATAAAACCAATAAGTTAATTGCATTAATGGACAACAATCATGAGTTTAAATGGAATCAATTATATAAATTCCAAAGAGAGTGGTTATACAATGCAATTTGTAGATGAATAAATAAGGGGTAGGTTGTTAGCCTATCCCCTTTTTGTACTTATTTAAGTCTATCAATACATTTCAAAGATAAAGTATTGTGTTTCCACTCCATGAGATATATTGAACAAGTCTGTCTCAATCATATCCATCAGCCTTGCATAGTCCAACGTGAAGTCGAAATGGAAGTTTCCTAATGGTGTTATTAGTCCATTGAGAAACACCAACATCGAATATCTTTTCCCATCATATCGCATATATACATGACTATATTTCTTGGCAAAGTTACCATTGCCCTTGAATGTCATTGTTCTCACACCATTATCAATGAGTGTCTGCTTAATTAGTTCTTGATATAAACTCTTTGTTGTTGTCTTTGTCATAATCAATTTATTTTAATTGTTGACGCAAAGATACGAAAAAAAACCGAGATAACCAAAAGATTACCTCAGTTTTAACAATTATTTAAAGAGAATCAGATTATGCCCAACATCTTGCCCTTGCCTTTGCACTCATGTGGTCTCCGTATGAGAATGGGTCAGTGCCCTCGTCAGCCATCTTCTGTAGTGTTCCAATGACATCTTCCAACTGACTAATGGCTTTCAGTGACTTGTGTGCAAGTGTTTGCAATCCCAATCTACGACCTTTGCCATTGATGCACTCATGGTTTTTATGCGCTTCAAGCAGTCCACTCTCAGCAGCACCCTTCATGATGTCAGTGATATGGGTCTTAATGTCTTCGATTTTCCATGCAACCTTTTCCACATACTGATATGCAGCCTTTTCGTTGCCCTTTGCCATGTTCTGAATATCATCAACCAATCTTTCGAGTTCGCTTATCTTAACACGGCAATAAACGAAATGTGGGCGAATCTTTCTATGTTGGAGAATTTCATTTGCAATTGTGCCCCACATTCTATACGCATGGTCATAATATGATGACATGGATTTTAGAATTGTAATTGGCTTCAATAGTTTATTAATTTCTTCTGCCACAATGTCAATTTCCTTTGCCTCTTTCTTTGCTTTCTTGGGCTTGGAGAAGTCAAGGAAACGCTTCTTACCTCTGCGTTCCTTTTGTTTTGCAGCTACTTCTGCTTTCCATTGCTTAATGGTTTTCTTCTCACCATTTACAATGATGTACTCGTTTTCACTTACCTTTGCCATAATCTTATAAGTCTTTTAAATAGTCCATAATTGAATAAAGATGCTCAAGTGCAATCTCTCTCTTTTCTTTCTCTGTAATCAACTGCCACAGCATAGTACGGAGAGCCGTAGAATCGAGTTCATTGATATTGTGAACTTCGTAGTTCTCATCAACGCAATAAACTGAATTCCCTTTCTTGAAAAGCTCCTTAAATACACGCTTTTCAGTATGCTTGAAGATGCCAACCTCCAGTGTTGTCTCCACGTGTTTCTTAAGTTTCACCTTGCCATTGGCACGTGCATCCACTTTCTCTTTTATGAGTTTTAAAGTTTCTGTTTTTGTAATCATAATCTAAATCTCCTTTATTTGTTATTTATGGTGCAAAGATACGAAAAAAAATTGGAATAACCAAGGATTATCCCAATTTTTTTTATTAATCTGTAGTAATTTTCTTCTTTAAGAGTTCTTGTTCTGTCAAATCCACAAAGATTAACTCTTTTCTCGCCCTTGTAATGGCTACATACTTCAAGTTCCATTCTTGTTTTTCTTGCCACTCCTTTTGCTGGGGATATTTCAAAGGTAACTTATTGGGTAATAATATCAGCACCCTATTAGCTTCTAGTCCTTTGCTCTTATGCGCAGTGGATAAGGTCACTGCATGCTCAATCTTATCATCAGTAAACATCTTATTGATATAAGATTTCAACTGCATGGTATCTTTGATTGAATACATACATATATTCTCAATGCACTTGCATCTATCCTCTAAGTTGAGATACTTCATAGCATTCTTTGCTGTTGCTTCATCACACTTTCTTTCCTCTCTGATAACGTTAATCATCTTCTTCTTTTCATCTTCAAGATATTTCAATACCTCTTGGATGTTCTTTGTGTTCGCATTTTCAATGAGGTTTTTAAGGTCTTGTGCAATGTCCTTGCCCTTGACAACTGCTGTAATGCCACTCTCAATCATTTTCATGCAGAGACCTACAAGGGGAGCAGATGTCCTACATAATACCATATCGTCCTCTCTGAACAGAGATTTATTAAGTTCCTTGGTATGATATATCTCACCCTTAATTGCGCCCTCATGAGCCTTTATTTGAGGTACAATTTGTTGTGCAAGTGCAATCATGTTTGTGCCACAACGATAGTTCACAGACAAAGGTAGTTCAATGGTATCATCTTGCATGGCTATTTTGTCAAAAGAATTGCAATCAGCACCAGCGAAACCATTGATGGCTTGGTTTCTGTCGCCAACTGCGATAAATCTACCATTCCTTGCAGCGCATAACATCAGTTCTCTTTGTGCCCTATTAAGGTCTTGACACTCGTCAATAAATACATATTTGTATGATGGGATTGCTTCTTTGTGAAACAATGGCAACACAATCATATCTGTATAGTCAATGGTTAAATCCTTTGGCATCTTATAAGCATCAGCAAGCAATATATTACATACCTCAACTTCATCGAAGAGTGTAAGAAGATTATGTTCATCACATAGTTCTCTCAACTTGGATAAATCCTTATCGCTGTGCTGAATAAGATTAACCCTTGCAAGTGCATATAACTTAGCCACATTACAACAAAATCCAAATACCTTTGCAGCATCTGTATTTGGGGTTATAATCCTTGACAGAGAATATACATTTTGTTTCACATACTTCTGATACTTCCAATCATCTACCTTAACAAACATCTTGTATTGGGGACAATTATAATACCTCTTCAATACATGAAAGCCAAATGCGTGCAATGTTGAAACCTCTGCATAACCTTTTAATTTGGTCTTTAATTCCTCTACAATGAGTTTATTAAATGCAAGGAATATAACATTGTGTTCATTCTCTCTCAATCGTTTGCAAGCGGAAACAATGGTTGTGGTTTTGCCACTGCCAGCAACGGCATTAATGGCGATGTTCTCACTACCATTCTCCACTGCATCGAAAATGTCCAACTGATAATCTGAATATTCTAATCTCTTTAACATAACGTTTGCAAAGATACGAAAAAAAATTGAGATAACCAAAGATTATCCCAAGTTTTTTTTAATCATGCTATTCTAACCACCATACACTTTTCAGCACCCCAATTCTTATAAGTACCAACAGAAAGCGTATTGATAACCCTTATTTCATCATCTGTGAATGTACCATAATAGCGCATAGCCTTTGCAATGGATTTGGGAACACAACGTACAACATTTGAAGTGTAGTCACCCTTTTCATTAGGGAAACCAATCAATTGAAATACTTTTCTCCCCTCGTTGCCCTCTGTACTACTCACAATGCGAGACAAATGCTCAATGTTTTTTCTTGCCATAATTTAATGTTTTTAATTGTGATGCAAAGATACGAAATTATTTTGAATCTACCAAAAAAATTAGTAGAAATTAACAAAAATAACTTTGGGGGTGAAAGCCGAATTGCTCCCACCCCTTTCGACAAGAATCAGTAACAATTAAAAAGATTAGATTAGATTGTTGGTAAGCACGGAATCGGACCGCTCAAGTTGCTCTATAGAACAGAGCGCAGTACAAGCCATTACTACAATTACTTACCAATTTGTTGGTAGAGCGAGATTTGCACTCACGAAGCCACCGAAGTGACACATCAAGCACGAACTTGATGCCCATTTGTCTACATCAGCCTTACAACTGTTCTCCTCTGGTATCTACCAAAAGGTGGTTTTTTTACTTGTCCACCGCAAGCAATATCGTTAAAAACAAGGTGTTCTCCGCTGAGAAACTTTTTTATGGTGTTCTCGTCTTCTTTCTAATGCCCTCACATCTTGAACTATTCAGAGGGATTTGTTCTCCATTTAAACCTTGTTATGTCTATCGTTTCATTGACAATGCAAAGATATATTTCTTTTTCCTAAATCCAAAATTTTCTCATAACTTTTTAACATTTTTTTTAAATTTCAATATTTTCAATCATATCAAACACGTGAGTGAAGATAGAGGCAAACAGCATTGGCTGATATGTTTTTAACTCATTCAAAGAAAAATCAAATGTTTTTTTATCCCCATCATAAGTACCAATAAACCAACATTCAACTTTGAAATCGCTATTGACACGAAGACATACAAGTTTAGCATTAGTTGGGCAACACCCACAGAACTTGATGCCTTCACTAATAGGTTTCGGCAAATTTGGGAAATATTCAAACTCTTCACCATTGAATTCACCCTTTGCAACGATGAACATCGCAATTAATTTCTCAATTCCTATTGTAATTTCTATATTCATTTTGCTTTTGTTTTTGAAATTGAATGTCTCTGCAAATTCTTGTTGAAATCTGCCTTAACTTGTTTCATTGTTCGCCTCTCTGTTGGTTTATACTTTGGATGATACCAAGGATAATCTTCTCTATCTTCTCCCATATTCTAATAAATTGCTTCAATTGACACCTTTGATTCATCTTTCCCACGTAGGGTTATCATGAAAACCATATTGCCCCTTATCCATTCCTCTGGGGTTTTCGTATCAATCGTCCTCTCCCCATTTGTCATGTCATACTCGGCAATAGTTTCGCCATCATATTTCATCAGCAACTTATACTTGTCGTGCTTCTTGTCAATGGCTTTGACTTTCTTAGCCAATTTCTCTAAAATAACACTCATAAACCCTAATCTTTAATTGTTTAACGATGCAAAGATACGAAATATTTTTGAATTAACCAAGAAAAATCTCCATTATTTTACATAGAGATTTTCAAGTTTGCAATTCATAATGTCTCCATCACGATGATATATGCGCTTTGTGCCCCACATTTCCACTTCTTTATTGAATGTGGTATACACAACCTTTGCAAGTGAATACTCACAAGTTGTACCATGATAGGCATGATAGAGCCATACTTGTGGTCTACGATGTGACTTCGTAGGATTGGTCTTTAGTATACGACCAGTGTTACGATTGCGCACCCTACCCATGTTTGATACCTCATACAAACTATTCCAATTGATTCTTCTCCACTCTTCCATAATTCTTATTTATTTTCTATTTCATTATAATAAAACTTCTCAATCCTATAATGCTGCTTAATCATTTCGCATAGCAACTCACACTGGCTAAGAGTTACATCGTAATGGTCACGAATGTAGTCAGAAAAATACTCATAAGGCGAACTACTATCTCCAATACGGCCATTCCATTTCTCACCAAATGTTTTGATAATCTCAGCAAATAACTTGCTTGTCTTGTTTGTTTGTTCTTTAACCCATCCCATAATCTTTATCTTTTAATTGTTATTATGCCCAACGTCTCCAATATTCTTTTGCTCCAAGAAAACCAAAGTATTCACGAACACGATGTTGTGTTGCGTCACCATCAGCAACATTGAATGTGGCTCTCATGTCCCACTTCCCACGTTTCTCAACTCCATTGTTAAACACCTCACCGATAAGGTTTTCCTTTGGAGTTTTCCAAATAACGAGTAAAGCCCCATCATTTTCTCTTTTAAACATTGAAATCTTAACCATATCTAATCTCTTTTTATTTGTTGATGCAAAGATACGAAAAAAAATTGGATTAACCAAACGATTAACCCAATTTCTTCCTGCAATTTA
>Ga0247609_10005088_pt1 | contig 12986 bp, 15 predicted proteins | sample 172DNAGHGlowgp2_FD_193487 | JGI IMG/M metagenome (GOLD analysis project Ga0247609, IMG submission 193487) | Sheep rumen microbial communities from Palmerston North, Manawatu-Wanganui, New Zealand - 1728 DNA GHGlow gp2 | ecosystem: Host-associated > Mammals > Digestive system > Stomach > Rumen ...
TGATGAGAGCTCGACCAGCATCACCATCATCGAGAGCAAGATGATTACTAAGTAGAGGATTTATAACGAAACCACTATATATGTTCAAGCAAGAGATAACAAAGACATTGAGTGCTGCTCTGCTGCCATACGGTCAGACAGATGTTTCTTCTTTGCAGGAAGTCATCGACCGGGACAAGAAGCGTCACAAGTATAGAAAAGACATCATCAAGATGATAGATGAGCGTCATAAGGCATTGCTGTCTAAGATAAAGGATGCTCCTCTGGAATTCCACAGACTGGAAGAACTTCTTCGTAAACGCAACAAGGACAAGAAGGATACTGCTGCTCGGAAAGAACTGGAAGCAGAGCAGAAGGCTCTGTGTCAGATTCTGATTGACTGGTTGTCTTCGAACAACAAGACGGAATTCGCTTATCTGACGGCATCAACTCCGGCGAAAATCGTCAGTGAAATGTTCGCAAAGAATCCGGAAAACAAGAAACTCGAGGTATTCGACAAATTCTGTACCTATCTCTCAGATTACAGTGCTGCCCGTAATACTATATACGGTACTGCGAACAAGGCCGGATCTGTCGGATGCCGCCTAGTGACTGAGAACTTCCCCATCTTCATCAAGAACAAGGATGTGTATGCGAAGCTCTCAGAAGAGTATCCTGAGATTCTCAAGACCGTTGCGAAGAATCTTCCTGAACAATCCGCATACATCAGTGCGTTCGCATCCACGGACGACTATATGATGTTCTCTGTTCAGGACGGCATCAAGAACTACAATGCGATTGTCGGTGAGACCAACAAGGTGATTAACCTGTATATCCAGGCAAATCCGGATACTAAGACTGCACTGAAGAAGCTTCGTATGAAGACGCTCTACAAGCAGATTCTGTTCGATGATGAGGCTCTCGTAGCAGCAGCGTTCCCGAGAATCTACAGTGTGAAGGAATTCGCCACCCTCGTCCATACAATCTGGGAAGGTGTTCTCGATTCCGGCAAGGTGCTCGATGATATGATGGTTCTTCTGAAGAACATCCGGAGTTATGATACGACCGGTATCTTCATCAAGAAGAACAAGATTGCATTTGTCTCCGATAAACTGTACGGTGAGTGGAATAGAATCAAGGATACTATCGGCGAGACGAAAGACGACTATACTGCACTGGAAGCTCTCATCTTTTCGGATGCAGACTTCGATAATCTCTTCAAAGACCTCAACAAGTTCAAGTCAGAGGCAGTGCTTGCTTATGTGGAAGTCAACAAGTTCGCAGATGATGAGATGATGTCCGAAGATGCTGTGCCGCATATCACAGAGCTTATGTATGCTCTGAACGACTTCCGTAAACTGGTTGACATTATAGCAATTCCGGATGACAGTGTCAATTCGGATCCTGACTTCTACAACAAGTACAAGGAATATTCAGAGAAGACTGCTGCGATAAAAAGTGCGTACAATACTGCATATACTTTCGTCACCCAGAGACCCGAGGATATTAGCAAGAAATTCCGTCTGACATTCGACTACTCTACCTTTATGAAAGGATGGGACATCGACAATATATGCAATAACAATTACGGTGCCACGATGTTCTGCAAAGACGGCCGTCTCTTCGTCGGAGTGACAAACAAGGAAAAGTGTCCGGATTTCGATGATATTCATCCGGCAAATCCTGGGGAAGAGACATTCCGAATGCTTTCATATAAGAAGCTCGGAGACTCATCGAGACAGATTAAGCATATGTTCATCAACGACAGCACTCCGGACAATATACGCAAGATTGTTCTCAGTAAGAAAGAGAAGGAAGCATACGAGCACTCAGACATGGTCAAGGTCATAGACTACTATAAGAAGTGCCTGCTATCCCGATACTCCGGCATCTACGACTTCAATTTCTCGGAGACTTCCGACTACAAGACCATCAACGATTTCTTTGCTGAAGTCGATAAGTTCACTTATAAAGTGTCCTTCATAGACATTCCGGCAAGTCAGATAGATGAGTGGATTGCTGAGAAGAAGCTCTTTATGTTCATCGTCCACACAAAGGACTACAAGGTGGGAGCATACGGAACCAAGGAACTGTTCACTATATTCTTCGAGAACCTGTTCACTGAGGACAATCTCAAGAATGATGTCATCCGCTTGGCCGGAGGAAGCAGCATCGTTATGCGACCAAAGGCCGTAGAGAATCCGTACAGACATAAGGTCGGAAGTATCCTTCTCAACAAAAGAGATAAGGACGGAAAGCCTGTTCCGAACAAGATATACGTTAGTCTGTCCAAGTATCTCAACGGCCGGTTGAAGAAAAAGGACTTGTCACGAGATGCATTGGCTTATCTGGACAAGGTCGTCTGGCACAAGCATCAGAAAGAGCATATCGCAGTAGAGGATATTGTCAAGGACAAGCGTTATACAACAGATGCGTTCATCCTTCATCTTCCGATAACGATAAATCCGGGTTGCCGGGCTAACGAGTATGAAATCAATGAAGATGCTCGCAAGAATGCCAAGTACACTATCGGTATCGACCGCGGTGAGAGGAATCTTCTCTATGTGCATGTGACTGACTGCAAGACTAAGAAGGTAGTTGAGCACCGCTCGCTGAATGAAATTGATGGATATGACTATCAGTTGAGACTCACCCAGCTTGAGAAGGAGCGTCAGGACCAGCAGAGAAACTGGAGAACGCAGAGTCAGATAAAGCATCTGAAGAAAGGATACGTAGGAAAGGCAGTTCATATAATCTGCGAACTGATGCTCAAGTACGAGAATTCCATTGTCGTGATGGAAGCACTTCCCAAGGAGATGATGCAGAGAAGAGGCTCGGCGTTCGGTGCTGTCTATTCGCAGTTCCAGCAAGCGTTGCTGAACAAGCTGAGTTACCTGGTCGTAAAGGATCGCAAGCCTCTGGAAAAAGGCGGGATTCTGAACGGATACCAGTTCACAATCCCTCCGAAGACTCTCGAGGATAAGCCCAGACAGTACGGTTCTGTGTTATTTGTTCCGCCTGGATATACTTCGAGCATAGACCCGGTCACCGGATTCACGAATCTGTTCATGTACAAGAAGTATGACTCATCGAACAAGAAAGCGAAGAACTTCACTGCGAAGTTCGACAGCATCCGCATAAATGAGGACGGTATCCCCGAACTGAAGTTCGATTACTCGAACTTCAAGACTTTCCAGAAATGGCCAGACCGCCAGTGGACGTGTATAATAGACGGAAAGAGGATACTGAGACAGAAGAATCAGAAGACCGGTGTCTGGGAGTACGAGGATGTGGATGTCCGCGAAGCGTTCAACAAACTGTTCGGAAAGTACAGCAAACTCGAGCCGGGTACAGATGTCAAGGAGTTGATTGGGAAAATCCGAAAGACTGATGCAGACATTGATGTGAAATTCGTCAAACTGATGAAGACAGTGTTCCGGCTGAGGAATTCGAATCCGAACACGGGTGAAGACTATATCATATCACCGGTGCTGGATGTTCACGGAAAAACGTTCGACTCGAGAGACCAGCGAAACCTGGAACTGGGTCTGCCGGTGAACGGAGATTCGAACGGTGCAAGGAATATTGCTCTCAAGGGAGCAATGACACTGCATAACGCTGGAGTTGCAGGAAAACTCGTTGCTGTCGGAAACAGTGAGTGGATGCAGAATGTCCAGAGATTCTCATCGGAATGATGAAACTTGCAGCGTCGGCTGTTGAAATACGATTCGTTCTTTGACTTATTGATGATAACTTTTGCTGCTTGTTGCTGAAGTACAGGAAGACAGACAGAATGTGGTGTACACATATATAATTTTTACTCTAACGTAAATCTATCAGCTGGTCAAGTCTGCGGATTTCCTGATGTACACATATATAATTTTTACTCTAACGTAAATTCATGGCCGCTTTGTAGAACTTGAAATAAGATGTACACATATATAATTTTTACTCTAACGTAAATAGCACGATAGGCTATGTCTCGTTCCTACAGGGTGTGCACATATATAATTTTTACTCTAACGTAAATACTCTTGCGTAGATAAAGGAACCAAGCCTAGTGTACGCATATATAATTTTTACTCTAACGTAAATTAGAAAGTATAATGTCATTCAGAACGTTGAGGTGTACACATATATAATTTTTACTCTAAAGTAAATATATAGATAGATTGCGTTACTCCATGACTGGGTGTACACATATATAATTTTTACTCTAACGTAAATTTACGCTGCTTGATGTTTAGTGCTTTTGTTGATGTACACATATATAATTTTTACTCTAACGTAAATAATCAAAGTCATCAGATAGCAGTCTGAAGAAGTGTACGCATATATAATTTCTGCTCTAACGTAAATAAGCCTGGCGTGCAAGAACTTTTATGATGATGTGGTAATTTTTGCGCTAACGCAAATTGCTGAAACCCTGTTCAAGAAAGAAACGAAACTGTACACATATATAATTTTTACTCTAACGTAAATATGATTGAGATACTTCTCTCAACTTCTGCCGCTGTACGCATATAATTTTTGCTCTAACGCAAATGCTCTAATGCAAATACAGATGCACTTAGTCTGTTACAACAGTTCGGTGTACACATATATAATTTTTGCTCTAACGCAAATCTATTGCAGTAAAGTAATCTGCAATGTTCGTGGTATACGCATATATATAATTTTTACTCTAACGTAAATTGTCCACCCTCTCCTATCCGTTGTATTTCGCTGTACACATATATAATTTTTGCTCTAACGCAAATATACACTCTTTCATCTTAAATGGTGTACGCATATATAATTTTGAACTATTTGAACTGTGATAAATAATTTAGTTTAAGTATTTAAGATATTCAAATAATTTAAGATATTAGGTTAGTACAAAGCAGTATAGAGAAAGTCCACTATAGTTAATTAGAAGACATCTGAGAGCATTTCATCAGTTAAGTAGCATAAGTTATCATTCAGAGATTTAAAACGCAGCAGATAGCAAGCATTCAAGTTATATTCAAATTATAATAGGAGTTATTACGAGTCCATTATTAGTTTAGTCAGTATAGGGAAAGTCCAAATATTCAATCGAGTTTAGTAGTCAAGTAATATTTCAAGTCTTTATCATTCATAGCATACAATGCATTTAAGAGATTAAAGACATCGCAGTTATTCAATGGTTACGCTGAGAAAGCTTAATTTTCTTGGCTGGATTTTTGTTTTTGTATATAAAGTGAAAGTCCAGACTTATCACAAGCCCGGACTTCCTGTCGAACCGTTGTTCGACCCTATCATTTATGGAAATTAAATGGAGAGGGGTATCTATTCAATATTGTGCTGTTCCTTATATTTCTGGATGTTCTTCAGATAATACTCCTTTAGATGTGAATTGCACTGACTGTAGCACAAGTTGAGCATCTCATCCAGGTCTTCACCGTAATTTACTACGGCATCGATGATGGCTTCGGAGATATCATCGAACTTATTATAGTTGAAGACCAGACTGCCGTCTGTCAGGAACAGTATATTTGTTTTCTGCTCGCGGATTTTCACGGACCCGCCGGCATACTTCTTCAGTTTCAGTTTGAGTGTAATGTCTTCTTCATTCACCTTATTCACCATAGAAATCTTTCGGTAATTCTTTTGTGATGTAAGCGGAAGATGTTGCACTACATGTGCAATATCCAGTTTATACTGTCCGTTTACATCATCGAAGTCAACTACTGTATATACGTTGCCCCAGTCACGGGCATCGCGATCACGGGCAGTAATCTTATCACCAGGCTTGAACAGAGGAATTTCCGCTATCTTCACTATGTCACCCCGACAGAGTGCGTATGGAATATTCTCGCAAGCATGTCCCGGCTCGCAGACGAGCTTACCATACAAGGAACCGTCCGTGTCCTTTGTGACGATGAGGTCATATCCCCACTTGTTGTGTACGAAATCACCCTCGTGAAGTTCAACACCCGTAGAATCGTATATCTTTTCTTCTTTATTCATAGTTATTCTTTATATTAAATTCACACTGTATGGTGACAGCATAATTATAGACATTTTCCGTAGTACTTCAAAAATATATGATGAGCAAGTTCTTCAGCCGCTGTTCCAACCAGGTTGGTGTTGCAGCGAACCCAATTCAATAAGATATTGTGTCTGGACGTTATATATGATTCACTCAGCATACTCTTAATCTTCCTTGATGTTAATAGTTTTACTACAGTCTATACATAACTATAATGTCATTGCAATCTTCTTGATGTTTTCGGAATTCCAGACACTTTTGTCTGTGCCGTTGAGCAGCACTGCGATGTCTTCGAACGTTGTCTCACCGTACTTCTGCTGGAGTTTCGGATTGATATATTCCATATCCACATCAAACGTGCCAGGATGCTTGTCCTTGTGCAGAGTTATCTGTCTGAGTATCTCGTTATGGACATATTGGGAATCCTTCATCTCGTTTTCGCTAATGTATGTTTTGCAGCAGCGATAACCGGAATCTTTACTAATCAGACCCAGAAATTGTCCGCCAGGAATTGACTGCACAAACTCGAACATATCCTCACCGCGCACATTATGTGTTACCTGCTTGACAGACATCAGCGTATCGTGAATCAGTTTGCGCATGTACAGACAGATGCTCTTGACAGTCATATCCATGTTCAATGCATCTCCGCGCTGCATCATCCGGTTGATGAGGTGAGGAGTCCACTCGTCCATTCTCACACAAGTGTCGCATGCTGTTATCATAAAGAACCCGAGACCGTTATTCTCCGGATTTCTCGCATAGTCTATTATATAAGGCTGGAACGCATCGAACATGATACGATACCCTTTCTTGAACGATGGCTTCTCTGGAATCGTCAGGATGACAATCCACTTGCCGTGCTCAGATGTCTCAATCTCCTGAGTGAAGAAGAACGGGAATCTGCAAGTCTTCGTAATCTTACGGATACGAGCATCCAGCTTGAACTCTGCCTTGCGCATCAACGGCTTGAAGAGTTCGTTAGCAATACGGACTTTCTCTTCCGTACTCATGCTTGGATGTAATATCGTTTTCTTTTGCGAATCCATAATATACCTTATTATTATTTCTTTATTTCTTTGCTGCAAAGATAGGCATAATAATCGACATATGCAAATATTTTTGATTTTATTAATGTCATTTTAATCTTGTTAACACTCAAAAAGGGACTTGTTACAAGTCCACATTTGAATATGCGAGCAATATCTGGATATTCCCAACGAAGTCTAATATGTCGTACTTTTGATGCTGAGCAATATTTAAATACGGATCCGATATTCAAAAAGTCTGATATATCGTACTGTCCGGATATTTCAATATCTTCAGATGCGAAAAATCCCCGACTCATCTCGAGCCAGGGATTCTCCATACAATTTTCAACAAGATCTGAAATTAATCGATTATAATAGTACGGTTGTTACCGTCAATCAAATTACTATAGAACCTATGCTTCTTCCAGTAATAACGAATCACCGTGGTGATGTATGATTTGTTGCATGCTTTTGCAATCTCTTTCAGAGTCGGACATTCTTGACCCAACATCTTTGCTGCAATCTGCCGGTCCAGCAAAATGTCTCGTCTCTCACTCATCATCTTCGAATGCTGATGCAGCAATTCCTGGATTGCATATACCACACTCTTGTGTGATGACTTTACGGTTTTTACTTCAATCGTTTCCATACTTTATGTCTTAAATTTCTTTGATGTCCGGATATTCCTCTTCGAGATAGTCCCACATCTCGTTCTCATCATAGAACAAGTGGATTCCATAGACTTCCGCCCGGTAACTGTCGTAATGGACAGTCTGCTCAACCTGATGATTGGAATGTCCATCCGGAGCATAGCCCGTGTGATACCACTGGACTCTCTCGTTCTCTTCCTCGTCTTCGTTCCAGTCATATCCGTGACAATATTCCGGCTGCTTCACCGGTCCGAGCAGGAGAAGTTCCATCTCCGGTCTGATGTACTCGATGTTCACAGAGCAGTCCGTCATCTTGCGCAGCATAATCCCGAGTGCATAGCACAGTGAAGTGGGAGTGGAGATATGATTGTCAACAATCCGGATTCTCATCTCAACGGACTCGTCATTGATTCGCTTCAGAGAGATTTCGTTTTCTGTCAGTTTCGAATACCACTCACCGTAGTAGAACTCATGTGAGTGCCAACTCTCAGTATGCGGCTTGAGTCCGAACTGCTTTTCCGCATCCGTTCTGTTGAGGCTGAGAAAGTCTAGTATCGTTGACTTCAGAAGCGAGAGTTCTTCTTCCGGATTGTCTGTGAGAAGTCCCTGCTTCAACGTGATATTGTATCTTTCTGTTTTCATAATTATATGACGCTGTTATGGTTCCACTTTTCTTAGTATCCTCTTTGCCAACGCTCGAAGTCTTCCTCGCAGATGCGATTCATATCTTCCAGGTCTTCAGTGTTCCTCTTATTGACGGTGAAATACGGATTGACTGAGCGGAAAGAATCCACCATCATCATCCTGGCATACTTGAACCCGAGATTCACACCTTCACGGATGCCTTCGATTATTGCGAAGTCTGCGAAGTACTTCTCGTTGTTGGCCAGTCCGAAACCGGTAGTATTCAGTTCAACCTTGAACTCGGACTTTTTCTTTGTCTCCGAGCCCTTGACCGTGAACTTGAGAGAGTCCTTGCTGATTTTCTCTATCTTGAGAACTCTGGCAGACTCAGCCTTATAACCATAAACTCTTACGATATAATCCTTTTCCTTTACTTCTCCAAACGTTTTCATACTTAATACTTTTAATTATTATTTCTTTGCTGCAAAGATAGACATAATAAACGACATATGCAAATATTTTCACAGAGTTTAACCAATTACGCAATCTTTTAATGTTTATTCACGATATATGGACTTATTACAAGTCCACTTTAATTTCTCTTGATAAAAAACAGCCGGGCATCATCTCGATGACCGACTGTCCACATAATTAAATTAAATGAAAGGACTCGTGCGAGCTGGTTACACTCGCATCTTATTCTGTTGTATAGTCTCAGCCTGCTTGCTGACGATTCCCTCCGGGAGCACGGGCATCCGCTCGAAATCTTCCGGACTCATCAGACTGCTGTCAACGCTTGCTTCAGCCATCAGCGCCAGGTGACTCATCATCGTCATAATGCCGCCTTCCTTGAGCTTCCAGAAGTTACCCCAGTCGATGGAGATGTTCGCTTCCAGTCCGGAAAGTTCCTGGTACTTCTGTGCTTCGAGCATACGCTCCTTCATCTTCTGCACGGATTCTTCCTTCTTCTCCGGAGTGGTAATATCGAAGCTGAACTCCCACTGTTTCGTAGATGGTGAACCGTCGAAGTAGAACATTCTGGGTTTGCCGTTTCCGACCTTGATGCTTACATAAAACTTTTTATTTGCCATAAATCTGGATTTTAATTATTACTTAGTAATCTCAGTGAGCTTCTTTCCACAGAACGGACAATACCGGAGATAATCCGTTGAATTATCACCTTCCTCATAAGCCCGGAGATAGTAGAAGAGTCTTTTCTTCGTCCAGGGGTCTTCAGTGATAACTAGATCGATTGCCGGACCGGATGTGCTGTCACCGGCAATGTTGATTTCTTTGTCTTCAGCATCAGCACGGTACTGTTCCAGCAACTGTTCGCAGTAGCACTTCTCCTGGACAGATGTCAACTGCTTGGCTTTCGCTTCTACGAGACGGTCCCACTTCTCCGGCTTGAATCGTCCCCTGCCGTCAGTGCAGTACCTGGTTTTATCCACGAACCGTTCCATCAACTGCGAGAGCACTGCCTTGTCAAGTTCCGGACTATTCAGTTGCCACTCAGCCATCAAAGCTTCATCAAATGTGAAGAACTTATGCCTGTCGTATTCGAAAATTCCGTCCGGATTCTTCTGGATTAATTCTTTCATAATGCTTAGTAATTTGGATGTTATTACAAGTCCATTTTAGCGAGACTCCACAAAGGTGACTGTTCCTTCCAATACACCAAGGTTGGAATCTTCACGGAATGTCTTTGTCTTCGGTACGTAATCCGAGTCCATCGGCTCTGTCAGATACCAGAGGTTAGAATTCTTCCACGTAGCTTCAACCAGTCTTTCACCGGCCGGCAGATTAATAGTAGTGGATCCGCCGAGTGAGCGGGTTGCAAAATTCTCACACGATGTGACAGATGATACTGCTATCACCATTGTTATTGCAAGTGCAAATAAAAACAGAATCTTCTTCATATTTCTTACAGTTTTAATTATTATAATATTTCTTTTATGTATTCTTCTGGAATCCACCACCAATGTTTCCAATCGTTCTTCTTATTCAAAGCACTGACAGCAATAGAATTTGGCAACATCTTTTCTTCTATTTTTACTATTACCATTTTCTTACCAAACGGTGGTTTTGTGTTTGGAAACCTCGAATCGTATACTAATTCACACGTAGTATTTGAAGTTCCCTTTTTATAATAAAGAACTCCTCCTACGCAATCAGTCACGTCTTCTAACTCTACGAGTTTAACAATATCACCTATCTTCATCTTTACTTTTCTTCTTCCAACAGTTCTGGAGTATCCACAGTGTTTCCGGCAAGTTCGAACTCAGTGATGCATCCATCCTTGATGATGAACGCTTCAACTGCGGTCCGACCGATGTACCAGGTGTGCTTGTTCTCATTCCAGCTCACCAGCAGGTAACGGTCTTTCTTGATGCCTTCTGCGCGGAGAATATCCCCGTCGAATATCGGGTCACCGTCGCGGTCACGCAGACCGATATATTCGCGGAGAGTGTTTGGATCCACATCATCATAGTCTGGGCAGAAGTCATATCCTCCAGGATAACTGTTGTCGGGCAGACTGTCAGCTGCTCCAGAATAGATGCGATGAACTTCGCGCTTACGGAAGAAATCCTTCAGATAGACGTAGTATCCGACTATCCATTCTCCGGTCTTAAGGCTCTGAGCCTTGTGTTTAACATCTCTTGCCATAATAGTGGTTGTATTATAAGTCCTTTACTTTATCATTATTTCTGCTCTTTTGCTCCATCCGCAGTATGGGCATTCACCGTCCGGTCCCAACACACTCTCTTGGCAAAACGGACAGAGCTTTCCTTCATCTGTATGGATTTTCTCTTTCTGCTCAACCAGATTGTTGCATCGGATGACGATGATTGTCTGGTTCCACAAACGAGAACCCTCGATGTCATATACACAGTAGTAACCATCAACATCATCGAACAGGTTTCTGTCCTTGAACTTCTTCCAAAACGGATTCACCTTCTTGTCGGCAGCAACCTCTTTCTGGAATTTCTTCAGAGCTTTCTGCTTGTCAGTCGATACCATCAAGACGTTGAGTGCATCGCAACCGTCCTTGACTTCGTATTTCACCAATGTATATACTTTCCTAGCCATAAAGTGTTCTTGTTATAAGTCCAACATTATCCTCGCATAACAATTTCCTTGATATGCTCATATATGTCACGGTGATTCTCGATGTCCGGTCTTTTCACCGGAATCTTCACCTTCTTGTACTGGCCGGTCTTGACGTTCAGTTGCAGGCAAGTATACTCACCTTCCCTGACAAGCATACGCTCGACGTTCCAGGCAGGAGAGTCATCATCGAAGTAATCATCACGGATGGCCTGCTGAAGATACGTATCGTCCGTCACCCATATTTCCTCGCCGTCCGTTCCTCCATTTCCGAAGAAATCAAACAGAACGAGCTCGTTATTGAACGTCTTGTCGTTACCGCATTCCGGGCACTCTATCACCGGCTGGAGATACTCATATGTCTCTGCGTTGAGGAAGAACTTGTCCAGTTTATTCTTTCCTGGCAAGTCCTTGATGTCACTCTTCTTCAACTCAGTGAGATGCACTTCACCGTCATCACACACCTCGTCTGCATCTATCACCGGATAGTGGTAATCACTCTTATCCGGAATGAACACGCATCCGCAGTGCTCGCAAGTAATCTCCTTGTTGTAGAGTTTCCCGTGTTTGATAATCTTTGCCATATGTGGTTTCTTTATAAATCCTTTAATGTTTCTTTACGATGTCTCTTGAGTATGAGGCAGGAAGTTCCCTATCCGGATGATTCAGAACGTACCAGACGACAGCATCTACCATATAGTCATAGACAGCCATATCTTCGTCTTCGAATCCAGGTTCGTAGTCAACGGTCATACGCTCAAGCTTGTCCATATTCACGGAGAATCCTATCCAGTCGAATTCAGTCTTGACTGTGCGCAGTGTATCGACAATCAGCCGGTAGAACTTCTTATAGTATGGATTCCATGAACGAATCTCGTGCTCGTCATCATCGTCACCTCCGGTCCAGTCACTCTCATAGCGAACGTTGACTGCATTGCCGTTTCCGTTATTGCAGTAGTCGTAGTACAGTCTGTTTGCTGAACGGATTAACTCACCGTTCAGTGTCTCTGCCGAACCTTCAGATGGCATCATCTCGTCTGTCAGCCGACTCATCTCTTCTTTGTATGCACCCTGGTTGTTCCAGTAAGTTTCGCCCAGTGGTGTTCTCCTCATCTGTTCCATACTAATAATATTATTGTTTGTTCAGACCTTTCTCGGAAATATTCCATAATGGTAGTCACTCTTGTCAATTTGCATTAGAGCAAAAATTATTATAGTTTTGCGCGGACTTCAGCCGGCATATCTTTCAGAGTCTCCGAATTGCGGAAGTACAGTTGCCACTCTTCCATCATATTGATGCCGAGTTCCTCAGCCTTCTTGATTTTGTTCTGAGACGGCTTGGAGCCGAGCACGAGCAAATCCGTGTTCTTCGAGACAGAATGCGATGTCTTCGCACCGTTCTTGCGGAGGAAATCTTCCATGTCGTCACCGATGAAGAACTCAGACTTTCCGGTGAATACGATATGCATCCCGCCAAGAGCACCCTCACCCTTGGATTCGAATGACGGCATTATGCCTCCCTTGTAGTCAATCATCATCTGGACAATGTCCTGGTCTGCATCCGGATTGACTTCCCGTGCA
>Ga0247609_10005092_pt1 | contig 12980 bp, 12 predicted proteins | sample 172DNAGHGlowgp2_FD_193487 | JGI IMG/M metagenome (GOLD analysis project Ga0247609, IMG submission 193487) | Sheep rumen microbial communities from Palmerston North, Manawatu-Wanganui, New Zealand - 1728 DNA GHGlow gp2 | ecosystem: Host-associated > Mammals > Digestive system > Stomach > Rumen ...
ATTACCTTTGCAGTTCAAACTTCGTTTAAATGGGAAAATTCATACTTACATCAGACTATAAGCCGACGGGTGATCAGCCCGAGGCTATCCGACAACTCACAGAGGGACTGGAGCGTGGCGACAAGGCTCAGGTGCTGTTGGGTGTCACAGGTTCGGGAAAGACGTTTACGATGGCAAATGTCATTGCCAACCGCAATCGCCCCACCCTGATTCTGAGTCATAACAAGACGCTGGCAGCCCAACTCTATGAGGAGATGAAGGGTTTCTTTCCGCAAAACGCCGTGGAGTATTATGTAAGCTATTATGACTACTACCAACCAGAGGCTTATCTGCCTGCTACTGATCTATATATAGAGAAGGACCTCTCCATCAACGACGAGATAGACCGATTAAGACTTTCAGCCGTATCTAACTTATTATCAGGCAGAAACGACGTGATTGTTGTATCATCGGTTTCATGCATCTATGGTATGGGTAGTCCTGTGGCTTTGCAGGAGAATGTGATAGAACTCCACGTTGGTCAGAAGTTGGATCGTAACGCCTTGTTAAGAAAACTCGTACATAGTCTTTACATCCGAAACGACATTGACCTGCAGCGAGGCAACTTCCGCGTGAAGGGTGATACGGTGGATATTGCGATGGCTTATAGCGAGGTGGTTCTGCGTGTCACTTTCTGGGATGATGAGATTGATGCCATCGAGGAGATGGACAGTGTTACCTTCGATCGTCTGGCTGGTTTCGAGGAGTACAAGCTCTACCCTGCCAACCTGTTTATGACCTCGAAGGAACAGACGGATATCGCCATCCGTGAGATTCAGGATGATCTGATGCAGCAGGTGGCTTTCTTCCAGGATCAGGGCGACGAGTTTAAGGCTGCCCGCATCAAGGAGCGTGTGGAGTATGATATGGAGATGATTAAGGAACTGGGCCATTGCTCGGGCATTGAGAACTACAGCCGCTATTTCGATGGTCGTAAGGCTGGTGAAAGGCCCTATTGTCTGCTGGATTTCTTCCCTGACGACTACCTGTTGTTCATCGACGAGAGTCATGTAACAGTGCCCCAGATTAACGCCATGTATGGTGGCGATCGCAGTCGTAAGAGCAATCTCGTGGAGTATGGATTCCGTCTGCCTGCTGCCTTCGATAATCGTCCTCTGAAGTTCGAGGAGTTCCAGGAGGAGGTAAACCAAGTGATCTACGTGAGTGCCACCCCTGCCGATTACGAACTCGCTGAGGCAGAGGGTATTGTGGTGGAACAGGTGATTCGTCCTACAGGCTTGTTGGATCCTGAGATTGAGGTACGTCCGAGTGAGAACCAGATTGACGATCTGCTCGATGAGATACTCACTCGTAGTCATCGTAACGAGCGTGTGCTGGTAACCACCCTCACCAAACGCATGGCTGAGGAGATGTGCGACTATCTGGTGGAACATGGCGTAAACACAGCATATATCCATAGCGATGTAGCCACACTGGATCGTGTGAAGATTCTGAGCGATCTGCGCCAGGGACAATACGATGTGCTGGTGGGTGTGAACCTGCTTCGTGAGGGTCTCGACCTGCCCGAGGTATCACTGGTAGCCATCATCGATGCTGATAAGGAGGGCTTTCTGAGGAGTCATCGCAGTCTGACACAGACAGCAGGACGAGCAGCCCGAAACGTGAATGGCAAGGTTATCATGTATGCTGATACTATCACTGCCTCCATGCAACTCACCATCGATGAGACACGTCGTCGCCGTGAGAAGCAGTTGCGCTATAACGAGGAGCATCATATCACACCAAAGCAGATTGTGAAGAACCTGACCTTCAGCGCTTTACAGAAGAGTGACAGTGCCGATGTGAAGGAGTTGAAACGCGAGAAGGGCATTGCTGCCGATGGTGAGAGCAAGGGCCTGATGGCAGCCGATCCGATTATCGAGCGTATGACACGTCCGCAGTTGGAGAAGGCACTTAATGAGACCATCCGTCTGATGAAGGAGGCAGCCAAGCGTCTCGACTTCATGCAGGCAGCCCAATATCGCAATGAAATGGTCCGACTGCAGCAGGAATTGGAGCTCAAGTAATATTTAGGCACGGATTACACGGATTAACACGGCTCTAATTAAAGAACGGCTTTACAAGAAAGTGAAAAAATTACAAAAATCCGTGTTAATCCGCGTCATCCGTGCCAAGAAATAAAAAAAACTTTGTAATTTTGCAGCCAAAAATAAAATAGGTATATGAAAAAATTACTGATTGCAATACTGATGCTGATGCCCATGCTGGCAACGGCGCAGGACAATACATGGGAGCGTATCGAGACAGCACCTGTAGAAAAGGAGAACCCCGATGCCAAGTATCTGGCAGAGGGAATCGTACCTGTAGTAGACGGCAAGGTTTGCTTCGAGACCACCATCAAGGCCCCTGGCAAGAGTGCCGATGAGATTTACCAAATTCTGCTGAAGCAGTTGGAGAAGATGGTGAAGGAGCCCAACCAGTTGGAGAACAGTCTGGTAGCCATCAAGGACTCTGTGAAGCACGAGATCGGTGCCGTGTTCCATGAGTGGCTGGTGTTCAAGAGCGTATCGCTCTCACTCGACCAGACGCAGTTCAACTATCAGATCCTCGTTTACTGTCGCGATGGTGAGGCCGATGTGAAGCTCACGCGCATCTCTTACGACTACGACGTGAATCGCAAGCCCCAGCATTATGCTGCTGAAGAATGGATCACCGATAAGTATTGCGTAAACAAGAAGCACACCAAGCTCTACCCCATTTCCGGAAAATTCCGTCGCAAGACCATCGATCGTAAGGATTTCATCTTCAATAAGTTTAACTCCCTGCTGAACGATAACAAATGAACAAAGATAAGATTCGCTTCTGGCTCAATCTGATATTTATGATTGGAGCCGTGGTTGGTGTGATTATGTATTTGCAGAAAAACGAGCAGACACACTACATGGGATTGTATATCATCATGGTATCCATGTGTTTCAAAATTGCCGAGTCATCCCTGCGAATGTTTAAGTAAATTGAAAGTTGAAAATTGAAAATTAATAAACTATATACGATGCTGAGAGTGATGGTGGCGCTGTTCACTATTCACTGTTCACTATTCACTGTCAATGCCCAGAACAACCGTACTTACAACCAGATGACGGAAGACGGTTCCATCACCACGCGCAATGACAACAGCAGAAACTTCAGCAGCCATAACAACGATACCACCAAGAAGCATAAGGAGATTCCCAAGGGCATCTATGTGTGGACGATTGATAAGACCTTAGGCGACGTAATTCCTGCCGAGCCTGACACCCTGCCCCACCTCTTTCCGAACACCACGTTCAATACAGGCATCTATGGTGATTACAACACCACGGGTAGTAACTACACAGCCCGTCTGAGTCGTATCCTGATTGATCGCGAGCCCATGAGCTATTTCATCTTCACAGAGCCCTACAGCTTCGTGAACAAGCAGGCCGACAAGTTCCTGTTTATGAATACGCTGTCGCCCTATACCAGCATACTCTATGACGATTGTGGCGACAAGGTAGATGGTGAGGATCATATCGACGCCAAGTTTGCTGTGAATGCCGGCAAGCGCTTCAACGTGGGTTTCGATCTGGATTATGCCTACGCTCGTGGTTATTTCAGTAATCAGAACATCTCGCACTTCAATGCCACGATATTCTCGTCGTATCTGGGCGATAAGTATCAGATGCACTTCTTCTTCAACTCTGCCCATCAGAAGGCGGCTGAGAACGGAGGTCTTGTGAGCGATGAGTATGTGACCCACCCCGAGTCGTTCCAGCAGAGTTTCAATGACAACGAGATCCCTACAGTGCTTGAGAAAAACTGGAATCGTAATGATCACCAACATGCCCTCTTCACCCATCGCTACAACCTTGGTTTCTATCGTTGGGTAAAGATGACTGAGGCTGAGCTCAAGGCCCGTAAGTTTGCTGAGGAGTCGAAGAAGGAGCACGAGGCGAATGCCCAGAATGATCAGAACAAGGACAATCAGAAGGGTCCCTCGCGCAGAAACGACACGAAGCGCAAGGAGGTGAAAGCCCCCTCAGGACGTCCTGAAGGTGCCAAGGTCATGGGTAAGGAACCTGCCAGGGATTCTCTGGCTGTGGCTACCAACGACAGCACACGTATCAAGGTGGATGGTCAGGCTGCCATCGACTCGCTGAATCGCCTGAAGGCTATCGAGGATTCCATCAAGGCCACGATGAAGCGCGAGTTCGTACCTGTCACCAGTTTCATCCACACCTTCGAGTGGAATAACTATGGTCGCATCTACCAGGCATACAACACGCCCAAGAACTATTACAAGGACACTTATTATACCCAAGGTACGGAATACGGCAACGACTCCATCTACGACGAGGTGAAGCACATGCAGCTCAAGAACACCTTTGGTTTAGGTTTGCTCGAAGGTTTCAATAAATATGTGAAGGCTGGACTGAAGGCTTACCTCAGCATCGACCACTGCGAATACCAGTTGCCCGATATCAACGATGTGGGCCTCGTCAGGATGAACAAGTGGACTGAGAACGATTTCGCCGTAGGTGGTGTGCTGAGTAAGACACAGGGACGTACGCTCCACTTCAATGTGGGTGCTGAGTATACCTTCTCTGGTCCTAATGCCGGCGATATGTCGCTCGACTTCAGTACCGACCTCAACTTCGCCCTCTTTGGCGATTCTGTGCAGTTGGCTGCCAGCGCCTTCCTCCATCGTATCAATCCGCGCTTCTTCGTTACCAATTTCCACTCCAAGCACTTCTGGTGGGATGCCGACTTCCAGCGCGAGACGCATAGTCGCATTGAAGGTCTGTTCAGCTACGAGAAGACGAACACCATGCTCCGTGTGGCCCTCGATGCCTATAAGGACTACGCTTACTTCGGTATGAGTTACGACATGGTGAGCGATGGTACCACAAGTACTTATACAGGGCGCGAGAACATGACTGCACAGATGTATCAGGAGTCGGAAGCCATCAGCGTGCTCACGGCTCAGTTGCACCAGAACTTCCGCTTAGGTCCCCTCAACTGGGAGAACGTGATAACCTACCAGAACAGCAGCAAGCAGTCTGTGCTACCCCTGCCTACGTGGAACATCTTCACGAACCTCTATCTGAAGTTCCGCATTGCCAAGGTATTAGGCGTGGAGCTGGGTACTGATGTCACCTACTTCTCGAAGTATTATGCACCCGACTTCTGCCCAGGCATCAACCAGTTTGCTGTGCAGATGAACGATGATAGCAAGGTGGAACTGGGTGGCTATCCCTTCATGGATGTCTATGCCAACCTGGCACTAAAGGGCGTACGCTTCTTCCTGGTGATGTCGAACGTGCTCAATGGCTCAGGCAATCACATGAAGTTCCTCACTCCCCATTACCCCACCAACGGCTCAGTCATTCGCTTCGGTGTCTCCTGGCCGTTCTTTAACTAAGATTTTGCACCCAACATGAGATATAACGCAGGATATAATCGTGAGGGCGAATATGACCACTATGTGGTTCAGGAGCCCATGCCACTGCTGGAGTGGCTGCTACAGAACGTGCCTCAGACCAAGACAAAGATCAAGGCCACACTGCAAGGAAGAGGTATCAAGGTGAATGGCAAGACCGTTTCGCAATTCGATTTCCCCCTGGAGAAAGGCATGAAGATTGCTGTGAGCAAGACCAAACGCAACCAGCAGGGCTTTAAGAGTCGTTACGTCAAGATCGTTTACGAGGACAAGTGGCTCATCGTGGTCGAGAAGGCCATTGGCATCCTCTCGATGGCAGCAGGCCATTCATCGCTCAACGTGAAGAGCGTGCTCGACGACTACTTCAAGAAGTCACGTCAGAAGTGTACTGCCCATGTGGTGCATCGTCTGGATCGCGATACCAGTGGACTGATGGTGTATGCCAAGGACATGGAGACGGAACAGATTCTGGAGCACAACTGGCACGATATTGTGTACGATCGCCGTTATGTGGCTGTGTGCTCTGGTGAGATGGAGAACGACGAGGGTACCATTGAGAACTGGTTGAAGGACAATAAGGCCTACATCACCTACTCCTCGCCTGTAGACAATGGTGGTAAGTATGCCATCACCCATTACCATGTGCTGGCACGTACCACAGAGCACTCGCTGGTGGAGTTTAAGTTGGAGACTGGTCGTAAGAACCAGATACGTGTGCACTCAGCCGATATGGGTCATCCCGTATGTGGTGATCCAAAATACGGCAATGGCGACGATCCTCTGCATCGTCTCTGCCTGCATGCATGGCTTCTCTGCTTCCATCATCCTGTGACAGGCGAGCCCATGGAGTTTGAGACACCCGTTCCCACAGAATTCAGAAAAATGTTCAAGTAATGGAGAATATAGGATATTACATTTTTGTGCTAGTAGCACTGATCGTAGCCTTCCTCGTTGTGAAGCGCGTGGCATCGTGCATGATCAAATCGGTCATACTACTGGCATTGGTAGTGGCGCTGGCCGCCATCTACTATCTCTACTTCATGCATTAGAGATTTCTTCCTCGAAGATCTTATCGAAGGCTTCGTGAAGCTTAACGGGTTGCTCAATCATATTCTGCAACTCGCTGAGTTTCTTGCCGTTAGGCGATCCAGGAATCCACAATCTTACATAGCCTTCCTTCGAATATTTGTTCTGCATGTGCTCCAGGAATCGCTTCCAGTGACCATCCTTGTCAAGTTCAGGATAGTTGGCCAAGCCAAACTGAATGGTGCGACGAATCACCACCTCTACATCAATGTCGCGATCGGCCTCAGCCACAATCTTGCCATAGATGCTGCGAGGGGCTCTGCTGGCTGATGCACGATGATCCTCCACGGCCTCCTTCATGATCTTGATCTGCTCTGGCGAGAACCACTTCTTCAAGCGTGCATCCTTCTCGAGGATTTTTCCACCACGGATATGGTGGTCAGCACGATGGCCACACATGCCTAAATCATGATAGGCAGCAATGGTGTAGACCATATTAATATCGGCTCCTGTCACCTTCACAAGGTCGAGCGAACTACGGATCACACGAGTCACGTGCTCCATGTTGTGGGCACGGTCGAATTCAGCGTATTTGGGGAGTATCTGTGTCTCTATAAACTCCACCAAATCAAGACTAGGCGTATTGTTAATCATAAAAAATCTAGAATATGTTTGCAAATGTACGAAATTCTCCGTACTTTTGCAAATAAAAACCAGAAAATAATGGCAGAAGAAAGAAAAATTAAGACTGATTCAGCCAAAGCATGGCTCCTTGCAGCCCGTCCGAAGACCCTTTCTGGGGCCGCTGTTCCTGTAATGATTGGTGTAGCGCTGGTGTGGGTGGATGCCCCTCAGTACGATGGTGAACCCTTCAGTTGGCTCGCAGCCCTGCTCTGTCTGCTCTTCTCATTTGCCATGCAGATAGATGCCAACTTCATCAACGACTTTTTCGACTTTGCCAATGGCACTGACGATGTGGAGACACGTTTAGGACCTCGCAGGGCCTGTGCCCAGGGATGGGTGAAGCTCGACTCCATGAAGCGTGCCATCGCCCTCACCACGTGTCTGGCGTGTGTGATAGGTTTGCCCTTGGCGTGGTTTGGTGGCTTGGAGATGATTCTCGTGGGCATTCTCTGTGTGGTGTTTGCCTTCCTCTATACCACGTTTTTCTCGTATCAGGGCCTGGGCGACTGGCTAGTGCTGGTGTTCTTCGGCATCGTACCTGTATGCTGCACCTATTATATTCAGTTGCACACAGTAACGTGGCAGGTCTTCCTGGCTTCATTGGCTTGTGGCATGGTGATCGATGCCCTGCTCATTGTGAATAACTTCCGCGACAGGGATAACGACCGACTCGCAGGCAAGGATACCCTCATCGTAAAGTTAGGCCCTGAGGCTGGTCTGCAGCTCTATCTGGGCGTAGGTATCGGCGCCATCATCCTGGGCTTTACGTTCTGGATGAACGGCCATATTCTGGCCACGCTGCTGCCTCTGATTTACTTCATCCTCCACTTGTTCACCTGGCTTAAAATCAAGCGTATATACCAAGGAAAAGCGCTGAATCTCTGCTTAGGAGAAACAGCGCGTAATATCTTTATCTACGGCCTTTGTGTCAGCATCGGGCTGATACTAGTCTAAATAAAAACCCTCCCGATTGGGAGGGCTTTTTTATTAGTAGAACTTGAGCTTCGCTCGAGTTCTTACACGCTCGACAGAATTCAAGCAAGCTTGATTCTGTTCTCGCTTAATAGAACTTAAAATATCTTCTTGCGTTATTGTAGCTGATGTCCTCTACCATACGGCCGAGGATCTCCATGTCGTATGGCAGCAGGCCCTTCTCTACATCGTTGCCAAGCAGGTTGCAGAGGATACGACGGAAGTACTCATGACGCGGATAGCTGAGGAATGAACGGCTATCAGTCAGCATACCTACGAAACGGCTCAGCAGGCCCAGCACTGAGAGGGCGTTCATCTGACGGATCATGCCATCCATCTGGTCGTTGAACCACCAGCCTGAACCAAACTGAATCTTGCCAGGCTCACCACCCTGGAAGTTACCCAGCATCGTGGCGATCACCTCGTTGGCGCAAGGATTCAATGTATATAATATGGTACGCGTGAGCTTACCCTTCATGTTCAGGTTATTCAGGAAGTTCGACATGGCCTTGGCTGTAGTGAACTCACCGATAGAGTCGAAGCCAGTGTCAGGACCCAGCTGATTGTACATGGCTGTATTGTTGTCGCGGATGGCACCATAGTGGAACTGCTGTGTCCATCCAGCATCGGCATCCATCTCAGCCATCACTGTCAGGAAGGCGTGCTTAAACTGACGTACCTCGAGTGTAGAGAGCTGCAAGCCACGCATAGCCTTCTCGAAGATGGTCTCGATCTGTGAGTCGGTGTACTCCTCATCGTAGAACTCCTCAATACCATGGTCGCTCAACTTACATCCCTGCTCAGCAAAGAAGTCATGACGCTTCTGGAGGGCATCCACCAGGTCGGTGAACTTACGGATCTCCATGTTGCCACTCACCTCACCCAGTTTCTGCACGTAGGCAGCAAACTCGGGCTTCTCAATGTTCATGGCCTTGTCAGGACGCCAGGCAGGAATCATGATGGGATCGTCGGCAGCCTTGTGGTTGGCATACTCGATATGGTTGTGCAAATCGTCAACAGGATCATCGGTCGTACATACGCACTCCACGTTGTAGTGCTTCATCAGTCCACGAGCTGAGAACTCAGGCTGCTTCAGCTTCTCGTTACACTCGTCGAAGATCTCGCGAGCCGTCTTGGGCGAGAGCTGCTTGGTGATACCGAAGGCCGTCTTCAGCTCCAGGTGAGTCCAGTGGTACAGGGGGTTGCGGAAGGTGTAAGGCACTGTCTCAGCCCACTTCTCGAACTTCTCCCAGTCGCTGGTGTCCTTACCAGTGCAGTACTTCTCCTCCACACCATTGGTACGCATAGCGCGCCATTTATAGTGGTCGCCACCAAGCCATAACTCAGTGATACTCTTGAACTTGTGGTCGTTGGCCACCATCTCTGGGATGAGGTGACAGTGATAGTCGATGATGGGCATCTTAGCCGCATGATTGTGATACAGGTCCTGAGCCACCTGGGTCTCGAGAACGAAGTTATCGTCATTGAATTGCTTCATAATTTGTTAGTTTGTTTTATCGGTTCTTAAAATTTTGATGCAAAGATACATATTATATCGCAGAAAAGTACTATCTTTGCACAAAATTACTACGTAAACGTTTGTATATGCGAAGCAGAATTCTACTCATCTATACGGGCGGAACCATCGGAATGAACCGTAACCCCCAGACGGGTGCCCTCGAGCCCTTCGACTTTGAGCACCTGCTGCCGAATGTGCCCGAGTTGGAACAGCTTGATATTCAGATAGATACCTATCAGTTCAACCCTCCCATCGACTCGAGCGACATGTCGCCAGCCATGTGGACTGACATCTCGCACTGCATAGCCGACCACTATATTCAGTACGACGGATTCGTGGTGCTGCATGGCACGGATACGATGGCCTACACAGCCTCTGCCCTCTCCTACATGTTAGAGAACCTGACGAAGCCTGTCATCTTCACAGGTTCGCAGTTGCCCATCGGACAGTTGCGTACTGATGGCAAGGAGAATCTCATCACGGCTGTGGAGATAGCTGCTGCGAAGGACGAGGAGGGTCATGCGCTGGTGCCTGAGGTGGGCATTTATTTCGGTGGACATCTGTTGCGTGGCAATCGCACCACCAAGCAGAGTGCAGAGGAATTCAATGCTTTCGAGTCGTTCAACTACCCTCATCTGGTGGACGCAGGTGTCAATATTACTTACCATCGCGACCGTATCTTGAAGCCCGATTGGAGCAAGCCCATGGTGCCTCATTTCCGTCTGGACAACAATGTGATTATCTTCTCGCTCTTCCCTGGCATTCGTGAGGATCTGATTCGTCATATCATCCACACGCCTAATTTGAAGGCTATCGTGATGCGTACTTTCGGCTCTGGCAATGCGCCTCAGAAGCCTTGGTTGTTAAATGCTTTGAGGGATGGCACTAAGAACGGAAAGGTGATCGTTAACATCAGTCAGTGTCTACAAGGTGCTGTAGAGATGAGTCGCTACGATTGTGGTTACCATCTGCAGGAGGCTGGTGTGATCAGTGGTAGAGACTCTACTGTAGAGAGTGCCGTCACGAAGCTAATGTTCCTGCAGAGCCACTATCCCAACGATCCGGAGACTGTTCGCAAATACATGATGCAGAGCCTTTGTGGAGAAATCACCATTTAACTTGTAAAACAAATTCTACGCCCCTCTATAAGCGCTAAAAGTAGCGTTTTTAGAGGGGTTTTAAGTGCTGGAAGTTTCCCCGGAGTAAAGTCGGACTTTCCTCGGAGTAAACCCCCACTTTACTCGGAGCAAACTCAGGGTTTCATCGGAGCCTCTTTGGAGCGTATAATAAGTATTATGTGAATTGTATGAAAAATTCCAAGAGTCGCTCCGCCTATCTACCCCTACATCAGTCCCCAAATCCCAAAGTTGCAAAATTGCAAAATGTTTTTTCAAAAAACATCAAAAACAATCTATATATACTTATAATTATATATTATATTATAATATAATATATAATTATATATTAATTCATGGGATTTCCTAATGCATTTTGTTTTTGCAATTTTGCAATTTTGCAACTTGGGGATTTGAGCAATGTGTGGCTTATAAGGAAAAGAAACGCCCTGGGGTCGTGGGGACTCCAGGGCGGGGTTAGGGTTTCACGGAAAGTTCGTTAAGTACTTCCGTAGCAGTAGTTGTATGTTTCGTTACTTCTTTATAAACTCTACCCTTCTATTCTTAGCGCGACCTTCGTCGGTCTTATTGTCGGCTACAGGTTCGTGAGAGCCCTTACCAACGGCACGCATGTTGAAGGGGTCGCAGCCTAGCTTCTCGAGGGCATCAACCACAGCCTGTGCACGCTGCTGAGACAGAGGATCGTTCACAGCATCACTGCCCTGATTGTCGGTATGTCCCTGCACCTCGAAGCGAACGCTGGGGTTCTTCTTCATATAGTCGGCCACCTTCTGGATCTCCTCCATCGACTCGGGCTTCAGCGTAGCCTTAGCCGTCTCAAAGAGGATGTTGTTCGTCACGAACTTACCCGTCTCGGCAATGGCCTTCTCAACGGCAGCCACCTTAGCGTCGATGTCTGTGGCATTGCGCTCATAGAGGTCAACGGCACCTTTGGCGATCACCACATTCTTTATATAGACAGGACTGGTACCACCACTGGCGAACCATGTCACCCATCCTGCACCAGGCTTGGCATTCGGCACATTGATCTGACGTTTGCCATCGACATAGAATTTGATGGCACGCTTGTTGAACGAGAGGGCAAAGTGATGCCAGCGACCATCATTATTAGTTGTAGTTTCTGCAGAAGTTGCGTGTCCATCTTTACTATTGAAAGAAGGCTCAGAGGTTAGACAATAACTACAATCGTATGCTTGTTTATCATGACAAGTATTATATGTAATAGTAAACAACTCATTGTCGCGAGGCGATTTTTCGTGCATGATATCAAGTTCTATCGAAGCGCAGCCATCCTTTTTTCTGTCGTCATACAGCATGTCGTACTCAATGGTAAACACATCGCCTAAGTAGTTCTTGATGCCTCCCTTGACAAGCGGAGCAATCCAGGAATCACGCTGGTCCATCTCGATACACTTTGCGCCATTGATACTGGCCACCTCGGCACTACCTCTGACGAGATCCCACTTGGAGGGGAACTCACCAATCTGCTCACCAGCGAGGTCATCCTCGAACATCACTACTGAGCCACGCACGAAGTCGCTCTTCTGGTTCTGAGCTACAACATCAGGAGTATCATCCTGAACTTCTTCTGCCTCTTCAGCTTCGTCCTCGTCATTGTTCTTTGACTTCTTGGACTTGCTTGACTTCTTGCCATCCAGGACATCATCCATAGCATTGCTGACCTCGGCATCTACTTTGCGCTCGGCCTTCATTGTCACAGCGTTCTCAGCGGCATTCTTTGCACGATCTTTTAAACGACCCAAAAAGCCACCTTGGGCATTAGCATCTACTGCACAGGCTATCACCATCAGCAGCATCAAAAATAGTTTTTTCATTTCGTTATTGCTTAATTTAGTTAATACCATATTTATATATCTGGGGGCAAATATAAGAAGAATCTTTTATTTTTGCAAGATTTTGAAGCTTTTTTTTCAAAAAAACAGTGGTTAGGGGTTAGTGGTGAGAGGTGAGAGAAAACCTCGCAAGCCATTCTTTTCTGCGCCTACGGTAGATATCTCTCACCTCTAGCTTCTAGCTTCTCACCTCTAAGAGGATCCTCAGAATCCTTTCTGCTGTGCGGCCATCCCAACGGTCTGGGAGGGCAGACTGCTTCCAATTGCCGGATACCATCTGATGCACGGCCTCACGGAGTTTATCGGGATCTTCGCCTACGAGCACGTTAGAG
>Ga0247609_10005095_pt1 | contig 12976 bp, 9 predicted proteins | sample 172DNAGHGlowgp2_FD_193487 | JGI IMG/M metagenome (GOLD analysis project Ga0247609, IMG submission 193487) | Sheep rumen microbial communities from Palmerston North, Manawatu-Wanganui, New Zealand - 1728 DNA GHGlow gp2 | ecosystem: Host-associated > Mammals > Digestive system > Stomach > Rumen ...
TAGCTTTTCCGTACCTTTGGAGCATAAATGGATAAGTACGCATTATTTTTCGACATCGACGGAACACTGGTCAGTTTCCGTACACATCGCATCCCTGACTCTGCCGTTGGTGCACTTGAGCAGGCCAAGGCGCGAGGTCACCGCATCTATATAGCCACAGGCCGTCCGATGGCCATCGTCAACAATCTTGGTCAGATAGAGCATCTCATTGACGGATATATCACCACGAACGGAGCCTATAGCTTCGTCGGCGATGAAACAGTGAACATCAATCCTATCAAGAAGGCTGATGCCGAACGGCTGCTTGACGATGCCCTTCGGAACGACTATGCCGTGGTGGTGTCGGGACTGAAGACGTTCGGCGTCTGGAATCCAAAGGATATCGTCCGAAGACTTTTCGTCGACGAGTTGGCCGTGGATGCCTCAACGATGAGTCGCCGTCCCGACATGGAGATAGAAGAGAATGTGTTGGAATTGACTCCCTTTATCAATGCTCAGGACGAGGCGCGCCTCATGAACGAACTGCCGAATTGTCAGTCGGCCCGATGGCATCCCGCCTTCTGCGACATCACCTCGCGGCAGGCAGACAAGGGAAAGGCCCTTCCCGTCATGGCTGTGCATGAAGGGTTCGACTTAAGACACACAATGGCGTTCGGCGACGGTGGCAACGACATCTCCATCATTCGCAATGCCGGCATCGGAGTGGCGATGGGCAATGGCCTTGACACTCTCAAAGAGGTTGCCGACTTTGTAACAACCTCTGTCGACGACGATGGCATCAGAAATGCACTGGAGCATTATCGGCTGATATAGGCTGTAAAGGGCGTTGTCCCGTTATTTTTTAACGATTACTTAGCTATATCGCTTTTTTGGAAAAACAGTTTTATATGAAAAAAGTCATCATCATGGGTGCCTCCTCCGGTATGGGCCGCGAGGTGGCACTGCGGTTTCTCAGCGAAGGCTGTCGCGTGGGTGTGGCAGCGAGAAGAATAGAAGCACTGGAAACACTCCGGCAGGAGTTTCCAGGACAAGTGGTAACGGCACAGATAGACGTGACGGCTGACGCTGCTGCCGACCAGCTCTTGCAGTTGGTGGAAAGGGTAGGAGGGGTAGACCTCTATTTCCACGCTGCCGGTGTGGGCTGGCAGAATGCCAGTCTCGACAAAGAAGTGGAACTGCGCACGGTGAACACCAACGGCATGGGGTTCACACGGATGATTGACACCATATTTAATTATATGCGCGCGCGAGGCGGAGGGCACATTGCTGTCATCTCTTCCATAGCTGGCACGAAAGGCTTAGGGCCGGCTCCGTCGTATAGTGCCACAAAGGCATTCCAAAACACTTACATTCAGGCCCTCGAACAGTTGGCGAACAGCCAACGGCTGAACATCCGGTTCACTGATATTCGCCCGGGTTTTGTCGATACGCCTCTGTTGAATGGAACGGCATTCCCCATGCTGATGAAGGCCGATAAGGTTGCTGACGAGATAGTGTGGGCTATTAAACACAAGAAACACGTCCGTGTCATCGACGGACGCTATCGCATCCTCACTGCATGTTGGAGAAGAATACCCCGTTGGATTTGGCGCCATATTAATCTTAGCCGCAATGACATGATGTCTAAATCGTCTAAAAACTGACAAATTGTCATTTTGCTGACTTTGGCACATTTTTCGCAACATGAAGTGTAGAATAATGAATTTTAAAGTTAAAACTTAAATAACAACAGAACTATGAACATCAAACCATTAGCAGACCGCGTGCTGGTAGTGCCGGCAGCAGCCGAAGAGAAAATCGGTGGTATCATCATTCCTGACACAGCAAAGGAAAAACCGCTCCACGGAAAAGTAGTGGCAGTGGGTAACGGAACCAAGGATGAGCAGATGGTGCTCAAAGAGGGTGACGAAGTGCTCTATGGAAAATATAGCGGAACGGAACTCGAGTATCAAGGTGAAAAATATCTCATCATGCGCCAGAGTGACGTTTTGGCAGTACTCGGATAATCCGACAGACCGTTTTCAATAATAATAACAGTTAAATAGAATATAGTTAGATAAAGTTATGGCAAAAGATATCAAATTCAATATTGAGGCCCGCGACCTGCTGAAGCAGGGTGTCGACCAGTTGGCCAACGCTGTCAAGGTGACCCTTGGCCCGAAAGGACGTAACGTAGTGATTGAAAAGAAGTTTGGCGCTCCCCAGATTACCAAGGACGGTGTGACCGTTGCGAAGGAAATCGAACTCGCCGACCCATTTGAGAATACCGGTGCACAACTCGTAAAGAGTGTGGCTTCAAAGACTGGTGACGATGCCGGTGACGGAACGACGACGGCAACCATTCTTGCCCAGGCCATCGTGGCTGAAGGCTTGAAGAACGTTACGGCAGGTGCCAACCCCATGGACCTCAAGCGTGGTATCGACAAGGCTGTGAAGGCTGTGACCGATTTCATTGCCGAGAAGGCCGAGCAAGTGGGCAATGACTATGAGAAGATTGAGCAGGTCGCTACCGTCAGTGCCAATAACGACAAGGAGATTGGTGAACTGCTGGCTAACGCCATGCGCACGGTCTCCAAGGACGGTGTCATCACCATCGAAGAGTCGAAGAGCCGCGACACCCACATTGGTGAGGTGAAAGGTATGCAGTTCGACCGCGGCTACCTGTCAGCTTACTTCGTGACCGACTCGGAGAAGATGGAGTGTGTTATGGAGCATCCTTACATTCTGATCCACGACAAGAAGATTTCTAATATCAAAGACCTGCTGCCCGTATTGCAGCCTGCTGCCGAGAGTGGTCGTCCGATGTTGATTATCGCTGAAGATGTTGACTCTGAAGCATTGACCACATTGGTCGTCAACCGTCTGCGTGCCGGCTTGAAGATTTGTGCCGTGAAGGCTCCTGGTTTCGGCGACCGCCGCAAGGCTATGCTCGAAGACATCGCTATTTTGACCGGTGGACAGGTTATCAGCGAAGAGCGTGGTATGAAGCTTGAAGATGCTACCCTCGAGATGATGGGAACCTGCGACAAGGTGACCATTAATAAGGACAACACGACCATCGTCGACGGTGCCGGCGACAAGGATGCCATTGCTGACCGTATTCTCCAGATTCGTAACGAGATGAGCAATACCACCAGTTCTTACGACAAGGAGAAACTCCAGGAGCGTCTGGCCAAACTGGCTGGCGGTGTCGCTGTACTCTATGTCGGTGCCAATAGTGAGGTTGAGATGAAGGAGAAGAAAGACCGTGTCGATGATGCCCTCTGTGCAACCCGTGCAGCTATTGAGGAAGGTGTCGTGGCTGGTGGCGGTACTACCTATATCCGTTCTCTCGACGTACTGGCAGCCCTGAAGGGTGACAATGCCGACGAGCAGACGGGTATCAACATCGTGGCCCGTGCCATTGAAGAGCCGCTGCGTCAGATTGTCGAGAACGCCGGACAGGAAGGTGCCGTCGTCGTGAACAAGGTTCGCGAGGGTAAGGGTGACTTCGGTTACAATGCCCGCACCGGTGAATATGAGGACCTGCGCAAGGCCGGTATCATCGGTCCTGCCAAGGTGGCTCGTGTAGCCCTGGAGAATGCTGCTTCTATCGCTGGCATGTTCCTGACTACTGAATGCCTCATTGTCGACAAGCCCGAGGAGAAACCCGCCATGCCGATGGGTAACCCGGGAATGGGTGGCATGATGTAAACGCTTAACAGTAAGAAATAAGTATAAAGCGTCAAAAAGAATGACTGTGCACTGTGATTTGCGCGGTCATTCTTTTTCTTTTGACCTTTTTACTTTTCTTCGATATTTTCAAGAAAAAAACTTGGTTATATGGTTTTATTTTTGTAATTTTGCGCTCAGTAATAATTAAATAACAGACTATGAGAAATATTGACTGGACGAATCTTCCTTTTGGTTACTATCCAACGGACTACAATGTTAGATGTGAATTTCATGATGGCACATGGGGCGAGATTGAAGTTCATACCGACACAACCATACCACTTCATATGGCAGCCACATGTCTGCACTATGGTCAGGAAGGTTTCGAAGGCATGAAAGCCTATCGCTGTCCCGACGGAAAGGTTCGTGTTTTCCGTATTGATGAAAATGCCGCCCGCCTGCAGTCGACGGCCCGGGGGCTGGTCATGGCCGAGGTTCCGACCGAACTGTTCATTAACATGGTCGAGAAAGTTGTGCGTCTCAATGAAGAGTATATTCCGCCCTATGAGACCGGTGCAACACTCTACATCCGTCCGTTGCTGATCGGTACGAGTGCTCAGGTGGGAGTACGTCCGTCAAAAGATTTTCTTTTTGTCATTTTCGTAACGCCGGTAGGTCCATACTTCAAGGGCGGTTTCAAGGCGAACCCTTATGTCATCGTCCGCGACTTCGACCGCTCTGCGCCCCTCGGTACCGGTTGCTATAAGGTAGGAGGTAACTACGCTGCCTCGCTCTATGCCAATACGATGGCACGCGAAAAAGGGTATGCCTGCGAGTTCTACCTCGATGCAAAGGAAAAGAAATATATCGATGAATGTGGTGCGGCCAACTTCTTCGGTATCAAGGGAAACTCCTATATTACGCCTAAGTCGACTTCCATACTGCCAAGTGTCACCAACAAGAGCCTGATGCAGTTGGCCAAGGATTTAGGAATGACGGTTGAGTGCCGTCCGATTCCCGAAGAAGAGTTGGAAACCTTCGAAGAAGCCGGTGCCTGCGGAACGGCCGCTGTCATCAGTCCGATTTCATATATCGACGACCTTGAGACAGGTAAGCGTTATTCCTTCGGAGAAGAAGCTGGTCCTAAGTCAAAACGACTCTTTGATAAACTCCGCAATATACAGTATGGCATAGAACCCGATGTTCATGGTTGGACAAGGGTGGTTATAGAATAATACTCATCAGTTCGCTGAACTCAGTGAGTTTGATGAGGTCCTCATGGTGATACTCTTCTGCGTGTTCCAATTGCCAGGCCACGTGGAAGGGTATATATATTGCTTTCATGCCAATGGCGAGTGCCGGTGCAATGTCGCTTTTAAATGAATTGCCGACCATGACGGCTTCTTGGGGAAGTATGTTCAGTTTCTGGCAGAGCCGGCGATAGTCCTCTTCGCTCTTGTCTGCCGTTATCTCCACATGACTGAAGAAGTGGCGAAGCCCCGAGCGTTCAAGCTTCCGGGCTTGGTCTTGGATGTCGCCCTTTGTAAAGACAACCAACTGAAAGATTGAAAGTTTTTCCAACGTTTCGCGGACACCAGGCAGAGGCGTTGCCGGCATGTGCAACAGACTGTAGCCATGTCGGATGAGCTCTTCGATGTCGTTGGCTGCAATCTCTCCATTACTGCAGCTGATGGCTGTTTCGAGGAGTGACAAAGTAAAAGCCTTACACCCGAAGCCAGTCAGGGCAATGTTGCGGGTCTCGGTTGCGATGAGAGCTTTATGGGCTTCTTCCGGCGAACACCACCGGCTGACTTTCTGATGCATGATTTTTTCGACGGCATCGAAGTGTGACTGGCAATCCCAAAGGGTGTCATCGGCATCGAAGATGAGTGTCTTTATGTTTCTGTTCATTTCTTTTATGATGGTGTCAGGGGGTTAAAAAAAAGCGGCAAGTCATCACGACGGGCCGCTTCCATGAAAAAAACAATTACCTCTTTCTCTTGAATAAATCAAATCAACATATAATTTTCTGGGTGCAAAATTACTACAAATTCTTTATAACAACAAACAATGCTGCCAAAATACTTAAGTTTATATAATTCTTTAACATTTATGTTATGTTTGTTAACACACTAGCTACGCTTTTTGAACCGAGGCAACAATTCAACTCTCAACATTCAACATTCTATTTGCGTTGTTGCGATAGTCGCTGGGGGTCACTCCTGTCTTCTTTTTGAACTTTGTAGAAAAGTAATCAGGCGACTCGAAATGCAGTCGATAGGCAATCTCCTTGATGGAAAGGTCGCTATAGGCTATCAGTTCACATGCCAACTGCAGGCGCAGTTCCTGCTGATACTGAATGGGTGAGATGCCCATGTGCTCGCGGAAAAGGCGTCGGAAGTTGCTGTAGCTGGTGCCCACTTGTCGGGCAACCTCTTGCATCGTCACGTCGGTCTCCAGATTTTGCCGGATAATAAGGCGTGCTTTGTTGACAAGCACGGTTTCTGTTCCTCGCTTTTCCAACACGAGATTGCGTTCCAACGAGTAGATGAGCCCCAAGAGGTGGTTCACGATGCCTGCCAGCATCTGTTGTGTATAGGCTTGTTCTTCATCTGCCACGCGCATGGCCGTTTCGTAAAGGTAGGTGATTTCTACCGACTGTCCGACGTGATAGACAGGCTTTTCAAGTGACAGAAATCCAGCCTTTACGCGGGCATCCATATTGAACCCTTTGAAACCTATCCAGTATGTTTTCCACCCAATCTCGGGGATAGGCTTGTAGGTGTGCCATTCGCCGGGAAAGAGAATGAAGACGTCGCCTTCTTTCAGTTGGGCGTTTTTGATATGGGCGGAAGAGAAGGAGCCTTTACCCTTGGCAATGTATATGAGTTGGTATTCTTGCAGAATGCGCCCTTTTGTCGTGTTGAAGTAGTAGCCGTTTGCATGTCCTCTCGTCGGATAGGGGTCAAAGGGTTGCAGTTCGTCATAGCCCACAGTACTGACGGTGAGTCCCCAATCCATATCGCGTTCGCTGGCTACAAGGTATTTGCTTTTTTGCATATGGCATATTCTTTTAATGATGCAAAGATAATTATAATAAGTGAAAATAAAAAATGTTTTTTGTCAAAAATTAAAGTTAAATAGTCAAATTTCAAAGGTATGGCATTTGTGAAAGTATTAATTTTGCAAAAAATTACACTTCCTTGAGAAATATCAAAAGCAAGAATATGAAAAAGAGAATTCTGATGAGTGTGTTTTGTGCTATTGTATGTAGCATTTCTGCTTGGGCATTGTCAGTAGACAACCTGCGTGTCCAGTCGTTACACAATCCTTCATGCATCGATCTTCAGGAGCCACAGTTCACCTGGCAGCTTCAGTCTGCCGACCGTGGCGTGCTGCAGACGGCCTATCAGTTGGTCATTACCAGCGACCCCGATGGTTCCGATATCGTTTTCGACTCGGGAATTGTTGAAAGCAATCAGTCCGTAGGAGTCGTCGCAAAGGGTGCTTCACTGGAACCCGCCACCCGTTACTACTGGCATGTCACGGTGAAGGACAATAAAGGCAATGAGGCTACGTCCTCCGAAACGGCCTTCTTCGAGACGGGGCTGATGCAGCTCGGATGGAGCGATGCCAAGTGGATAAAGGCCAGCAATGTGATGCCAGGACAGGAAACCGAAGAAATTACCGACTACACCGTCGAAGGCAAAGTGCAGATAGAACGCACTGCTGCCGGACTTTGCTTTGCCATGCAGGATGCCGGCAACTTCTACTTCTGGCAGCTCAACACCGAGGGGGACTACCCTCGTCTGCGCCCGCATGTATGGAACAACGGCAATCCCGCTTGTCTTGACAATGTCAACCTGAAGGGAAAGGTGGAACTGAACAATACTGATGAGTTCACCCTTCGTATCGAAGTGACGGGAGCATCGCGCGCACGTACATATATTAATAATGTGTTAGTCGACGAACGGACCGGCAATTTCAAGTTCGGGCGTGTCGGTATGCGTGAAGACCACGGTGAGCGTGACTCGCGCGAGGAGATTGGTGTCTACGACGACATCAAGGTCACCAAGGGCGATGGAACGGAACTCTTCTCCGAAGACTTCTCCACGGGTAACAGCTTTACAGGCGGCAATGTCACCAATGGTCGTCTGCGCATCGTAGGCTCTACCAAAGGTCATGTGCTCGTTTGGCAGAAGCAAAGCGAAGATAGTCATGTCCACTACACCGTCGACTACGACATGTATCTCGTCAAGTCGGCGGCTGCCATTATCTTTGCCGGCACCAGTTCGAACACCTATCATATGTGGCAGATCAATGTCAACGACAATGCCAATCCGTCCGTACGCCATCACACCTATGTCAATGGTGCCCTGACGTGGAACGATGCCCAGTTCACACAGTTCAAGAAGGCCGATCTCTTAGGCCACAAACATCACTATCAGGTGGAAGTGGAGAATGGCGTCATCCGCACCTATATCGATGACATCCTTGTCGACACCTTTAACGATAACACCGGAACCGCCGTCAAGGGCGACATCGGAATGCGCGTCGACAATAACACGGGCGAAGAAGGCTACTTCGACAATATCGTCGTCACCGAATACGACGAGCAGGATCATGCAACCGTCACGCTCAAAGAAGACTTCGAAGCACTCTCCTCTGATGTCTTCTTCGACGCCGTCATCGAGGACTTCGACGGCAGCCGCATGTGTCATGTGAAGTCCAATTCGGGCGAAAAGAAAATCATGCAGACCAACACCAATGGTATGCCAAGGTTCCGCAAGACATTCAATGTCGAGAAAAAAGTGTCATCAGCCATGCTCTTCACCAGTGCCCTTGGCGTTTACGATGTCTTCGTCAACGGTCAGCGTGTCGGTCATGTGCAGCCCGACGGCACAACGCTCTATGAAGAACTAAAGCCCGGTTGGACCGACTATCGCAAGCGCGTGTTCTATTCCACTCACGATGTTACCTCTCTGATGGCTGAAGGCAGCAACGCCCTCTCTGCCCTGGTGACGCCCGGATGGTGGGCAGGAGCTGTCATGCACGGTGCCTATGGAAGTCCTACCTTGGGATTCCTTGCCAAACTGCTTATCACCTATGAAGATGGTACACAGGACATCATCGTTACCGACAACACATGGCGTTCGTCTGTGAAAGGGGCCATGAAGAGCGGTGACATCTATGATGGTGAAATCTATGATGCCCGACTCGAAGAGCCGTGGACTGCTTCCGACTACGACGACAGCCAGTGGAATGGTGTCGCTGAGAACATTGAGTTCAAGGGAGTCATCAACGCCTTCACCGGCGGTTACGTCATGACCCTTCCTCATCTCTTCCAGCAACCCAAGACAGCCAATATCTATGAAGGCAGCCGCGCCACCGGCACTGACTATGGCATGGCCAATGTCGTTTCCACACAGGAAGGCAATGGCCCCATCAGCTTGAAGAAAGGCCAGGCCGTCGTCATCGACTTCGGACAAAATGTCGTGGGATGGGTTAACTTCAAGGTGAAAGGTCAGGCAGGCAACCGACTGAAGATGCGCTTCGTTGAGATGCTTAACGACAACGGCTCGAGAAGCCGCGGCAACGACGGCCCTGGCGGCACGCCTTATCTTGCCAACTTACGCTCCGCCAAAGCCTCCCTCTACTACACCCTTCGTGGCGATGCCGACGGAGAGAGCTACCATCCCTCAATGACCTTCTTCGGTTTCCGCTATTGCGAGATTACACCCTCTGACGATGTCGAAATCCTTACCATCGAGGCACAGCCCATCAGCTCATCTACTGAAGACCGCGGTGCCGTCGAGACCAGCAACGACCTTGTCAACCAACTCTTCTCCAACATCCAGTGGGGACAGCGTGGTAACCTGCTCAGCGTGCCCACCGACTGTCCGCAGCGCGACGAGCGACTCGGATGGGCTGCCGACACACAGGTGTTCTCCACCACAGGCCTCTACAATGCATATATGGAGTCGTTCTATCGCAAGTGGATGCAGGACATGCGCGACGGGCAGAACAGCCAGGGTGGCTACCCGGGCATAGCACCCGAATGCTGGGGACAGCCCTTCGGGCAGACGGTATGGGCTGATGCCGGTATACTCGTGCCCTATAACCTCTATGTCATGACTGGCAATAAGGATATCCTCCGTGAGAATTACGCATCGATGGAACGCTACATGAATTTCCTCTCCACCCAGCAATTCGACGGCTATAAATACAATGGCGGCGGACTCACTTGGGGCGACTGGCTCTCGTTTGTCTCCACCGATACACGCTATATCGCCGTAGCCTACTATGCCTATGTGGCGCAACTTATGGCAACCATGTCGCAAGCGCTCAGCGAAAACGCTAACGACACCTATGCCCGCAAGGCTGTCCAATATGAGACACTCTTTAACAATATTAAGGAAGAGTTCCGTGGCCGTTACATCACACCCTCTGTCCGCCAGACCACACAGACAGCCTACCTCATGGCCCTCGACTTTAACCTGCTCAGCGGAGACGACGAGATAGAAAATTTCAAGACACGTCTGACACGAAACATCAAGAACAACGGTTACAAGCTCAATACCGGTTTTGCCGGCACCGCCATTCTCAATACCACCCTTTCACGCTTCGGACTTAGCGACTATGCTTATGACCTGCTTCTACAACGCAACTGTCCTTCGTGGCTCTATAGCGTCGACCAGGGAGCCACTACCATCTGGGAACGTTGGAACTCTTACACCAAGGAGAGCGGCTTCGGCGATCCTGGCATGAACTCCTTCAACCACTATGCCTACGGATCCGTAGGTGAATGGATGTATCGCTACATGCTTGGCATACAGTACGACGTAGAGCAACCCGGATTTGCCCATATCATCCTGCAGCCGCAGCCCGACCGCCGCGAAACGATGCCTGCCGGACAAGACATTATCACCGCAGCACGCGGTCATCACCAGAGTTACTATGGCGATATCCGCTCGGCATGGCAGACCGTCGACAAGGATGAGTTGACTTACGAGTGCACTGTTCCTGCCAATACTACCGCCACACTCTATCTGCCCGTCTTCGACGAAACAACCGCAGTCTATGAAAGCGGTGTGACAGCTGACGATGCAGAAGGCATTGAGTATGTAGGCTTCGAGAATGGCTGTAAGGTCTATCATCTCGGTTCCGGCAGCTACCGCTTCACAACGAACCTCAAGACTGCCATTACGTCTAACAGTTTAGTAGCCGAAAGCAAAACCGCTCCAATCTTCGACCTCTCCGGTCGCATCCTTCGTACCGACAACAAGTCGGCCGAAGGATTGCACCAGGGAGTGTATATCTCCGATGGAAAGAAATTTTTTGTTAAATAACCTTTTTTAAAATCAATTATCATTATGAAGAAAAAATTACTACTGATGATGCTTGTCATCGTGGCAAGCGTTCAGGCGTGGGGTTATCGCATTACCGATAACTACACTATTGAAGTAAAGTTCAAAATTAATGCTGTCGGTGCCGGTATCGCCTTCTCAGCCTATGAAGGTTATGGCGGCAGCATCGCCATGTGGCAGTTCAATGTGGGAGCCGACGGCACAAAATCTCTCTTCCGTCCTCATGACTGGCGTGTGGGTGGTATCCTTCTCGAAGAAAAAGGCACGAGCGGTGTGACCCTGAATACGACCGACTGGTTTGTGACCACCATTGAGATTTCCAACGATGGTAATCATGCCGACACTTATCTCCGTCGTGCCGATGATGCTGTCGACGTTCTTATTGACTCTCGTGACAGCCGTTTCAACGGTGAGTTCCGCTTTGGCATGATTGGTGCCCGTGAGGACCATGACGCCAATGTTAACGAGTCGGCATTATTTGACTATGTGAAGGTTACCGACAGTGCTGACCGGGTGCTCTACTTCGAAGACTTTAATGAAACCAACGGCAGCTGGACCAACGATCCTTATTGGGATTCGGAAGCTGGCACGATTACCGTTGAGGGTCGTGACCTTTCCGAGCGCAAGTATTTCCCGCAGAACATGTTTGCCGATGCTGTTGACATGCACTATGCTGTTGATGCCGACGTGCAGATTGAAAGCGGTTATGTATCGTTCGTCTTTGGTCTTGGTGAGAATGGCAGCAACTACATGTGGCAGATTTCTCCGAACTACCGCAATAAGGGTGGTGTAAATATCTACTATCACCTTGACAACGGAAACGAGTCATGGAAGGCTCATGCCGCAGGCCCCGATTTCCCAGACTTCACAGCCGATGACTTCAAGACTCCTCGCCACGTCAGAATAGAGGTCGATGCCAATGTTGTCAAGACTTACGTTGATGATGTCCTGGTCGATAACTTTGTGCAGTGCGACATGACTGACCTCGAGCGCCTGAACGATGGCGGTATCGGCATCCGTGCCGATGGTGGCAACAATATGCAGCATAAGGGAACGATCGACAACGTTAAATTGACAAAGTTTGATGCCGAAGGCAATGTCCTTTCTGTTGAACTGTTCGATAACTTTGCCAATGGTGTCTCTCGTTACTTCGATGTCAATTCAAATGCTTTCGTTTCTGTCGCCGATGGTAAGTTCGTCTTTGATGTACCTGCAGGCAGTGGCAATGCTTTCCGTCTCTTGCAGAGTTCAACCGCTCTCTATCCGCTCTGTGTGGCTGAGACCGAAGACAATACAGGCCTGCCCGCCCTGGCTGCTACGGAAGTGTCACTTTCCCGTACGTTCAAGGCCAACACCTGGAACACCCTGTGCCTGCCTTTCGCTTTGACAGCTGCTCAGGTAGAGACACTTCTTGGTGCCGGTGCCAAGGTTGCTGCCCTGAAGTCTTTCGATGCTGACAATGAAGTGTTGCAGTTTGCTACCGTCGATGCCGTTGAGGCTCTGAAACCCTATCTCGTCTATCCCACTCAGGATGTAACAGCTCCTGTCACCCTTACAGTCGATGTCAAGGGTGATGATGCAATGATTGTAGCCCAGGGCGGCTACAGCTTCGTGGGCACACTTGCTCCCAAGGCTTTCGCTGCCGGCGACGAGTCCGTCCTCTTCGTTGCTGACGGCAACAAGCTTGCCCATCCTTCTGTGGCTGGTGAGCTGAAGGCTCTCCGTGCCTTCTTCAATGTTCCCGCAGGTGCCACAGCCAAGTTTGTTGTCGACGGTGAGGAAACCGCAGTCGAAGGCATTTCCGCCCAGACTGTCGCCGCTCCTGCCTACAACCTTGCTGGTCAGCGTGTTGGTGCAGGCTATAAGGGACTTGTTATCGAGAATGGTAAGAAAGTTGTGAAGTAATAAAACAATAGAAGACTATGAAGAAATATATTGAGCCCGCACTTAATGTG
>Ga0247609_10005097_pt1 | contig 12974 bp, 17 predicted proteins | sample 172DNAGHGlowgp2_FD_193487 | JGI IMG/M metagenome (GOLD analysis project Ga0247609, IMG submission 193487) | Sheep rumen microbial communities from Palmerston North, Manawatu-Wanganui, New Zealand - 1728 DNA GHGlow gp2 | ecosystem: Host-associated > Mammals > Digestive system > Stomach > Rumen ...
GATACTGGCCTCCTGCGGCTGCAGCTCGATCCCGCTCACGGAAAAGTCTGTCTGCCCCTTGGGGTATAGCTGTATCATGCTGCCGCCACCTCCATTGTCTTACAAAAATCTCCATCTCGGCGTGATCACAAGGCTTGTAATCCCGCCCGTCCACTGTATCAGGCTCTCTCCGACCGGCAGCACGGGGAATTCACCGCTCCAGACGCCCGCCATCGGCTTCCCGTTGCTGCCTAAAATCCATTTATTCTCGCAGTCCAGGATCCACCCGTCCGTCAGCTCCGGGATGACCATGGAGTTCCCGCCCATCCGCAGCGTGACCCGCCCGCTGCCGTGCATAACGATCAGCGGCAGCGCCTCCATGCTGCCCGGGTTGGTGATGGCCGTCCCGCTCTCGGTGATCAGGCTGTCACCCTCATTCAGCAGCCGCTTGCACGGGTCGCAGTAAAACTGGATGTCCCCTTCCCACCAGCTGCTCCTGGGGCTGTGTTTCGTCATGCTCATGGATCCATATGCCCGCGCCTTCTGCTTCAGTTCCGGCTGAGCGGAAAACGTGATCTCCCCGTCTCCCGTGAGCCACTGAGCTGCCCGCATCATCGTTTCCATCCCTTTCACAGCGATATGCACTGTCCGGATGTAGCTGTTATAGATGTCTGTTCCCTCGGTCTGGGTCAGGTCCCCGCTTCTTCCCGGGATGGTCACATGCTCCACCCGTTCTTCAGGTCGGACGATTTCGGCTTCCTGATCCACAACGATTCCCATCGCGTCCGATCTCGTTCCGTTCCAGATGAAAAAATACCTTGCCATTCGGGCTCCTCCCCTCAGCCTCCGAAGCCTCTCTGTGATGCTCTGTTCCTCCGGTTGATGGAGTCAATCAGATTGTCGACCTCAAGGCCATTGTTCAGATTTACGCTCCCGAAATAATTGTGGTTGTTGTATGTGTAGTTCTTGTTCTGCTGTGCCGTCATGACGCGCTCTCCCCTGTGCAGGATGGCCGGATATCCGTCCCACGGAACGAACGGCACACCGTTCGCCTTTGGAACAGCAGGCATCTCCCATCCCCGCGGTGTTCTGATCCGCCCGGTATTACCTCCGCTCGTGGGCACCATAACCACCGGCACCGTCACCGTTCCGATCTCTTCTGCAATTTGTGCCGCGGCGTTCTCCGGTGCGACCGGCTCCACCTCAAGCTCAGGCGTTCCAAACTGCTTGATCCATTCGCTCAGGTCGAGATCTTCCACGCTCCGCCATCCTGCCGCGCCGCTGGCCCCGTATATCTGATTGACGAGCTGCTGGAAAGCAGTCTCATTGAGGATGGTGTTCTGCAGCTGATTAAGCGCGGCTTTGTCAAACGCGTTCGTGCGGTAAAGATCCCATGCGTCCTGCGCGGCCTTCTCGACGATGGCGCGCCGGTCCTGATAGACCTCGCCGTTTTTGTCTTTTTTGTATCCGTAAGCCTCCCCCTCTGCGTTGAGGTTTCCGGCTTTGTCCACAACGTCGTTGTTTCCAAGGTCGTCATGGGTCCCTTCGAAGATGCCCTCTGTCAGGGTATAAATCCCCGCCAGCCACGGCGCAGCCTTCAGCGCTGCGGATGCAAAAGCAGCCCCCCAGGACGCACCCGACGCAGCTCCTGCTGCTCCGGCTGCCCCGGCTGCTCCTCCACCCGTGAGCCCTCTGATGCCGTTGATCAGCTGAAGGACCTGCAGCGCTCCGCCCGTGAGCTTCGCAGTGCCCCAGGCGACAACGATGCCCTTCAGCACGTTTTCAACAGTCCCTTTGTTTGTCACAAGCCACTGGAAACTGCCGACAATGTTGTTGAAAACGCCAACGAAGCCGGCCACAACCTCTTCCGGATCGATCTTTCCCAGATCCTCGAAAAGCCCCTCAACGGCCGTTTCCAGCCCTTCCAGCGCCTTCTGTCCGTCCTCCGTCTTCAGGTAATCCATCAGTCTGCCCAGCAGGCTGTCGACCACCTCCGCCGCCTTCTGCAGTGCCGGCGCAAGCCCGGACGTTACCTCTGCCTGCAGCTTTTTAAAGTCCTCTTGCGTATTGATCAGCTGATCATTCAGCGCCGCAAGTTTGTTGATGGCCTCCTCGCTGACCACATTCTGATCCTGCAGCGCCTGCTGGAAGGCTTCCTGCCCCATCGCGAAGATGGGATTCAGCTTGTCAAAGCTTTTCCCGAAAATCGCGTTGGCGTATGTATCTGCCAAATCCTGGGTTATCTCTCCGCTGGCGACTTTCTCCCGCAGCCGCTCGCCCAGCTGCCAGAACATTTCTTCATAGTCCTTTGCAACAGGCTCCAGGATCCCTCCGCCGGTGTCCACCAGCTTTGTCGTGCCGATTCCCAGCGCTTTCATGATGTCTATCTGTTCATTGGTCGGTTTGTTGATGACGTTCTGGACCCTTTTCTTGGCTTTCTCCCAGTCGGATACCGTTATGTCCGCCGCCGTCTTGAAGACGCCTTCGTACCGCTGATACTTCTCCACATCCATGCCCAGCACGGACGCCGCTGTGGCCGTGTCATCCGCCCAGCTGGCGCTGTCCGTCACAGCGTCCCCGATGGCCTTCCCGACCCGCACCGCTGTCTGGGCGCTTCTTTCCAGCGCGTTTGTCACGGAGTCGATGCCTTTGATCGCCTGGTCCAGGCTCATCTTTTTCCCGATGTTATTCAGCCCGCCGCTCAGGCTTGCGGCTCCCTTTGTCGCGGCATCCTCGCCGGCGCCCAGATCCCTCAGTTTTACCTGTGTGTCCATCATGGCCGCCTGGGCGTTCGCGAGGGTCTGCTGCATTCTCTGGTATTCCGCGCTGGTCTGTTTAACGCCGTTCTCATTCATGGCCTTCAGAGCGGCCTCGGCCTGCTGCACGACGCTCTTCTGTGCCTTCATCTGGTCGTTCAGAATTCGCTGCTTGTCCGCCAGATACTGCTCTTTGTCTCCGTTCGCCTTCAGCTGGGCCTCATTCCGCTTCAGCTCCGCGTCCAGCGTTTTCACGCTCTGCTGCGCTTCGCTGATCCCTTTTTTGAGTCCGCTCACATCGGCGGTCATTCCGACAGCTACGCCCATCTATTTCACCCTCTCCCGGAGTCATATTCCTGGCGATATACAAAAAGGTCGAGCACTTCGCCCGGCCTCATTCTGTCAATCTCTTCCCTTTTCAGTCCCGCAATCAGTCCGCAGGAAACGACCTTGCGGTATGTCATTTCCCGGGCTCTTTTTTTGCGTTCTCCTCCCGCAGGATCTCATCCACGGGCCCCTTTTCGGCCTCCTCCGCCGTCTCCATGCTCATGGCTTCGTTGACCTCCGTCATGGCCACAATCGCAAACGCGAGCGCCATGCCCGGCTTCATTCGCCTCAGCACCCACTTGTCCGTCAGATCCGGCTCCTTCCCGGCTTCCTCCAGCCCGGCGTTCCCCATGATCCGAAGCAGAACGCCCAGCTTCCGGATCTTTTCGCTGTCCTCCATCATGTGGATCTCATAATCTCCGGTCTCCTCGTTCATCTGGATCCCGAAGACTTCCGTCCTCATCTGTGCCGCGGTGCATCCGATTTCTTCCTGGATCACGGGCATCTCCATGCATGTCAGCATGAGCGGGATCGTCCTCCCGCCGATTTTAATCTCTGTCATCTTCGTCCTCCGTCGTCAAAAAAGTGTTCGGGGACCCGGTTTCCCGGATCCCCGTGCATTGTCCTCCCGCGCCGGTTTTACGTCGTGGCCCCGGTGGTGTTCGTCCCGGACCCGGTGATGTTCAGCTTGGTGTTCAGCCATCCCTTCGCACCGGCGGCCGTCGGGAAGGTTTTATGCTTCCGGAAGCGGATCTTCCCGCTGCCGTCCACATCCAGACCAGCGGCCCGCCCGTTCAGGGTGGGCGTGCGCCATGTGATCCGGCCTTCCTTGGTGGCCGTCTCCTGGCTTTCTTCCTGGAACTTGATCTTCAGGACCAGATACGCCTCGAATTTGCGCACGCCGTCCTCCCGCATCACGCGGATATAGCCGAAGCCGCCGTAAGGCGTGGGGTTGTCACCTTCCCACTGGCCATCTTCACCGTCGGCTTCCTCCGCCAGCAGGGCCACCCTGTCCTGATCGCTCAGGCCGGTGCTCTCGAAGCTCATGGTGAGGCCCGTCATCCCGTTGTCGTCGTCCACGATGCGATCATCGCCGTACAGCGGTTCGTTGTTGATCTCCTTGGTCACGTTGGCGCCTCTGGCCTCCTGGATCCTGCGGCCCGTGCCGTAGGTGGGCATTGCCCCGTCCGTCTCCGCGGTGATCGGAGCCCATACAGGATACATCAGCCCGACATTAGCATTGCTCATTTTCTTACCCTCCATTTTCCCGAGCGATCTGTTCCATCTCGCTCTCTACAGTTTTTTCGATGGCTTCAATGGCTTTCTGCGTGTTCTGGCTGACAGCCTTCCGGTAGAACGGCTGTTTCCGCATGAAGCTGGTTCCGGAATTGATCGCGTTGGCAATCACCGGGATCGGTTTCACGCTCATGTCGCCTTTTCCCTGTCCGGTTGTCCACTGCTTCCCTGCCCACGTCGCCTTTCCGCTTTCGTCCATCTTGTACTTTGTTCTTGTGTTCGTTCTGGAATGGTTCCAGGGGATGGAGGCGTATCCGTCCGGATTGTATCCGACGATCGTCTCCACCTCCGTCCCCTTTTTCCTGAATTTGGCGATGCCGTAAGCATTCGCCGCGTTCAGCAGCGCCTTCTCTTCCGGAGACGGGTCCCGTTTCTCTCCGCCCCTGGCGTACTTAAACGGTTTCGTGGCGACGCCTCGCGCCGCCTTGCCGACCGCGTCGGCAATCACTCTGGCTCCCTCATAGAGCCCTTTTGCAGCGGCCCCCTGGGCCCTGTCCCCCATTTCACGGAGCATGGCCGTAAGCTCGTCCATCCCTTCTGTGGTGACCTTCATCGGCATATTTCAGTCCTCCGTCTGGAACACCCACTCGAAGTGGAATTCATTCGTCTCCCGGTCCCATCTTCCGTTTGTTTCCCGTCTCCAGCATCCGTCGCAGTGCCTATTCAGCGCGGCTTCGATCATTTCCGCGTATCCGTTGCCGTATTTTCCTGTGGCATACAGGTCAATGGATCCTTCCCACGCTTCAAGCACCTTCTGATCATCCGCATACAGCGTTTCAGCCGGGAATTCCAGCGCATATGTGATATAAGGCGCCCGCGGCCTCGTGTTCCAATCGTTTTCCGCGCACGGAATTCCGATGGCTTTCAGATCCTCCGCCAGTGCGTTATAAGTCTCATGCACCGTTTACACCTCCCCGGCCTCTCCTGCGATTCCGTCCCAGGGCTGGATGGTCAGAATCACGCCGTTGGTCTCCCCGGCTTCGCGTTTCCGGATCACCCGCCAGCGCTTTCCCTCATACTCCAGCTCCCTTTCCCCGTGATAATCACGCTCATATGGGATCAGCAGGCGCTTCTCCGGCTGCAGTCCCTGGCCTGTTGCCTGGTAGTGCTCCGTCAGGCCCACTTCCATCTCCGTCACATTCACAGGGCTTCTGATCTCGCCCGCTTCGCTCCCGGCCTCTCTCGCGTCCGGTCTGAAGCGGATCAGCGTGCAGCTGCTCAGCTTTCTTGCCATGCTTATCCCTCCTGATTCCCGGGATAATCCGTGTATTCGCTGCTCAGCCGCAGGCTGCCCTTCTGGCTTTCGTATGCCTTCAGCAGCTGGTCGTAGTTCGGCGGATTCCCGATCCGCATCTGGCACCAGATCGCGATCGTCGTGATGATCAGCTCGTCGGCCAGGGTGCTTGTATCCGTGATTTCTCCGGTCTCCGCATCCCTGCTGATGCTGATTTCGCCCGGCAGGACGATCTCCGACGTCCTGGTCAGATCCAGCGCCGCCGCCCGGATCTGCATCACGATCTCCGCGTCGTACGCGTCGCCGCTCACCGGCAGCATTGCCTTCACTTCCGCGAACATGTCCTCACCTTCTCCCCGCCTTGTATTTTTCGTATAGTTCCCGCGTGTACAGATGCCTTGCCGGGCAATGAGTGTCAATCCACATCTCAAAGCCCGCGCACGCTGCACGTACACAAAAATGCCGGTCCTCGCCTCTCAGCGCCTGGCGGATATTCGGGATGCGCTCGTAGCTCACTCCGGCCTCGAACACCCTGCGCTTCACCAGCGTCAGCGCGCCCGTCATCCCCACCCGGTACAGTCCCGGCTTTTTCCATTCCTCGCTCATGCCCGCGCTCTGGTCTTCCATCCACGCGTTGCACCAGTACCTTCCGTTCGGTGCCTGTGTCCAGAAGATTTCAGAAACGATGTCCTTGTCCGCCTGAATCAGGTGGTACAGCGTCCAGGGATCCATCACGATGTCGGTGTCAGCTGACAGCCAGTAATCATAACCGCCGTCCAGCATCCTCCGGATCGTCATGTTCCGCAGTCCGCCCATTTTCCACATCAGGTCCAGCGTCCACAGGTGGTCATTATGCGTTTTTTCATATGCCTCGCCGTTTTCGGCCCGGATGTATTCCGCATCCCGGATATGCTGGATCACTTCGTCGCAGTCATTCACCACGAAAAAGCGGTCCGCGCTGAATCCTTCCGGCACCTCCAGTCTGTCCAGCCCTTCCTGGTATACCTCGAATACGTCCACATCCTGCCGCAGCGGCGCGCAGATCAGAATTCTCTTCATGTGGCCGGTTCCTTTCCCGGCCAGATCGGCACGTGGGCGATATGCCCGCACCGTGCCGTCGGCTCGCACCAGATCTCAGCTCCGGTTTGCATGGCCCTCCAGCAAAATGCCAGGTCCTCACCGTAGCTGACGCCCTCAATGTTCTCCGGGTCAAAGCAGTTGCCGTATTTCTGCTGTACGGCCTTCAGGATCTCCGTGGAGATCATCGTGCAGGCCATTCCGCACCCTTTCACCCGGAAGGGTTCCTTGCCGTATTCCGTCACCTTGGTCAGCGGTTTCAGCTGCGTGAACACACAGCTGCCGTACGGCGGCCGCCGCGACTGGAATGCGCCGCATACAAAGTCCTTTCCGCAGAATGTCAGCGTCTCCACGATCTCCTCATCAAAAACCATGTCGCTGTCCAGGAAAAGGATGTGCGTGAATTCCTCGTTGATGGCCTTGCAGGCCAGCTTGTTCCGCGCGAAGTACACCAGCGTCCCGGCCACGATCTCAACCGCGAACCGGACGCCCTCCCGCTGCAGGTGGCCCGTCAGCTTCATCAGGCTCTTCACAAAGTCCGCGTGGATGTAGTCCATGCACGGCACGGCAATCAGCAGTCTGAACGGCTTTTTCATGCTTCCCCCTCGTTACTTTTTCTTCCGGGTCGTTTTCTTCGGTCTGGCCGCCGTCTCCGGCGTTTCCGTCTCCGGCGTTTCCGTCTCCGGCGTTTCCGTCTCCGGCGTTTCTTTCTCTTCGGCTCCCTCCGGGATCTCGCGCATGGCGGGCGCTTCCGCTGCCCTCACCGCGCTCCCCGTGGAAAGTAGAAAACCGGCCTCCGCCGGGGAGACCTCAACAATCTCCCCGGCTTCGTGCCGGATTCTGGCCGCACGGATCAGTTTTACCTTCATCGTGTAGCCTCCTGTGATCAGGTCGTTACAGCCGCGGCCTTCTTGACGTTGCAGAACATACCGGGCTTGTCCACACCGTGTGCGGCGTACTGCCGGCCGTGGATCTTCACCATGTCCGCCTCAGCTTCGGTCACGTCGTCATATTTGGTGATGACGCCCTCGCCTTCGGGGTAGTTGACATGCTCGCCGTACAGGTCGCCGACGATCATCCACACCGCGTTCGCGCTGGCGGTCGCATAGGCCGGCAGGGCGCTGGTGTACAGCACGGGCAGCCCGTCATACGGATCGACCGCAAAGTTACCGGCAACACGTGCCTGGTTGAACGTCGCGGAGCTCTTCCGGTTGATGATGACTACCACGTTCTCGGCTTCGTCGCTCAGTTCCGCCTCGGCTTCGACCACAACGGTCAGATCCGGAGCGCCTTCGATCTTCGGGATGCCGACCGCGCTGGCAGAATGGCTGGTGGAGGCGCCCGCGATGTCCGCGATCACCTTTTCCTTCAGGAGCTTCAGCACGCGGTAGGTCAGTTCACGGTACACATAGGAGACCAGGGCTTCGCCGCCGGTGGCGATCACTTCATCACTCACGCGGATGAACTTCTTGATGTTCTTCGGCTTCAGCTCGACCACGCCCAGGGTCAGATCTTCCTCTGTGATGGCCGTTGTGCCTTCCAGGTGCTCATAGGCCGGATCAGCGTCACGCTCGAAGGCGCTCTGCAGGTTGCCCCGGAAAGCGGTCTTGTTCACGCGGCTCAGGATCGTATCATTTTCCCACGCGGTCTTGATGATGGGATCAACCAGGGCCGGGACCGGCACCTGGCCATTTGCCGGAGCATTCATTCCCAGCAGGGCACGCAGTTCGCGGTCGTCCTCGCTCTGGATATAGCGGGCGTACGCATCCACGTATTCCTTGCTTGCGCGGATCTCATTCACGGTTTTCGCGGCGGTCTCCGCCTTCCGGGTCTCGCCGATGGCGATGCCCTGCGCGCCTTCCGCGATCTGCTTCCGGATCTCCTCCGCCTTCGCTGCGGCATCGCGGAGCTGCTGTGCGTTCTCGCGCAGCTCATCCATTTCCTTCTTCAGGGCGTCCAGGTCCGCGCCCTCCTGCTCCATCTCCTTCAGGATGGCAGCCTTGCGGGTTTCGATTTCCGCCAGAGTCTTGTACTTCATTGTTTTTTTACCTCCTCAAATTCAAATCATTTCCGCCATAATGGCAATTTTTGTTTTTTCCCTCCGCCGGGCCTCTACGGCAAGCCTCTCCTGCTTAACCTCAGCGATAACTCCCTCGCAAAGGTTCCGTGCGGATATTTCAGTCGCGTCGTTTGCTGGCAGCGACACAACAGAAACGTCGTACTCCTTCGCCACTTCCAGAATCGTCCGGTGAATGTCGATCCTGTTCGCTTCCCGGTTTTCGATCACTTCGCGCTTCTGGCACCCTGCCTTGAATCCGTGGCTCATCTTTGTCAGGTATCCGCCCTGAATCTCCTCAAAGATCTTCCGGCCTTCCTGCGTTCCTCCCAGGAAGCCCTTCATGTGTAGGCCGATTCCGTCCGGATTCACCGTCAGTGTCTTGTTCCCACCCCTGGCATACACCCGTCCCTCATGGTTCAGCTGCATGATGATGTCGCTCAGATCGCACTTGTCGAACGCGTGCGGATCAAACCGTTCAAACAGCCGGTACTCGCCGTCATCAAACAGCAGATACTCGTTCCATTTTGTGGCGTACCCTTCCACCACCATCTGGCCGTCATCCATCGTCCGCAGTTCCATACCGCTCAGATCGATGTCCCGGTATTCCCGCTCATTTACTTTCATCGGCATCTTTCTTTCCTCCGTTTTCTCCGTCCCCGGCCTTCTTTGCCGGCGGATTCGTCACGTCGTAATATTCGCCTCTGGCCGGGATCTGATTCCCGATCTCATCCGGCAGCGGATCCAGATTCAGAATCTCCCGCAGCTCGTTGCGTGTTGCCAGTCCCCGGTCTCCCAGCTGCGTCACCGCGTTCAGCTTGTCCGCGTTGCTCATGTACTGTAGCCGGTTGCTGGTGAAGAATACCTGGTTTTCATAGGCTCCGCGCTCCCGGTCGCTATAGATCATCCCGCTGCACGCCTCGCCCAGCTGAATGGCGAACCACTCCACAAAACCCTCATAGAAAGCCAGCCATGCATCACCGAAAGCCTTATTCTGCAGGACGTCTTCGTTTGTGCAGAAATAATCAAAAACATTGGTTTTAATGTGTTCCTGCTGGTCCTTGTCGATGGTATAGCCGCTTGTCTTCATCTCGTGGATGTCGCTGTATGTGTTCGGGAACAGCAGCACGCCCCCGGCGGTCTTCTTGTTCCCGAAAGTCACCTTGTTATACCGGGCCATTTCCTCGCCCAGGTCATCGTCACTGGCCCAGTTGTCGCTCTGCGCCCAGAACCGGTAGGCATTCCCGTTTTTGATTCCTTCGGTGATTCCCTGGCGCTGCATCGATATCAGATCCAACACCGGCTGCATCGCGTCGTTGCTTTCGCCGAAAAGCTCGTTTTTGTACTGGAATCTTGTCAGGATCCCGGTTTCCGCCAGTCTTTCCGCCCGCCGTTTGTTGTTCTGCAGGATGAAGCGGATCCACGGTTCCCCCTCATACTCCACCAGCTCCCAGCTGTCCGGGATGATGTTGATGATCCCGTTCGGCGTCCCGTCATCGTTCCGCGTTTTGACCAGGAATGCGTTATTCCTCACGCCCAGGACCGTCGCCGTCTGATACAGGAACTTTGTCCATTCCTGGAATGCGTTCGGCCTGACCTTCAGGCGGTTCTGCAGCTCCGGCGCGGCGCTTCCCCTGATGTTCGGCTTCAGCTTCGCCGCGTGTCTTCCCCAGGCGTCCAGCGACGCCCGGATCAGCTCACTTTCATATACGGATCCTCTCCATGTTGTCCAGACCGGCGTATATCCTTCCAGCATCCGGAAGATCTGCGCGTTTTTCAGCTTTGCCGGCTGTTCCCGCTTGCCGAAGATCTTTTCAAACATTCCCATTTCTCAATCACTCCCCCGGCGTTTTCTCCTCCGCCGTCCGGCTTCTCCTCACGTTTTTCAGCCGGCTTCCCAGTTTGTCCCAGTTGAACACCCGCATGGCCATCGCGTCCAGCAGCATCGCCGTTCCGTCCACGTGGGCCTTGCTGCTGATCTTCACCAGCATCTTCCGCGGATGCGCCTTGTCCGCCGCGTTCTCCATTTTCATCGCGCTGTCCGCCAGGTGGATCTTCAACAAGTCGTTGTCGTCCATGTCCCGGATCTTTCCCTCCCGCAGCAGGCTTTCAAATGTGTCCGCCACGTTGGAAAGGTTGAATCCCTGTGTCACGCTGTCGCACTTGAAGTGCTTCCCGGTCATCGCCTGGATCAGCTCCATTGCGGACCATCGGTCATATCCGGTCATAAGCGGGTAGATTTTGTATTTCTTCACCAGGTCCATGAACCAGTGCAGCACGTCCGTATAATCCACGTGCTCCTCGCCGCTCAGGCTCAGGAACCCTTTCCGAATGTAGATCTCGTACGGAATCCCGTCCCGCTTGGTCGCTTCCTCCAGCCGGTTCTTCGGAAGCCAGAAGTGTGCCTTAATCCACAGGATCCCGTCGATCTCGCAGATGAATCCGGCCGCCGTCAGGTCGATCACCTGGGAAAGGTCCAGGCCCCCGACCACATATTTCCCGCGCAGCTCCTCCATCGGCTTCCGCCATCCGAAGGCCTTGTTGATGTCCTCCGCCTTCAGCCAGGCGGTGGACAGGTTCTGCTTCAGGTTGCAGTATTTCGTCTTGAATTCGATTTCCTTGCTGATGCTCGCATGCGCGATTTTGATCTGGTCCTCAATGAACGACCGCTTCACGCTCACGCCCATCCCCGGCAGGCTTTTTTCCAGTTCCTCCAGATCGTCCCATTTCTCGATGTCGTCGATCATGTAGAGCAACGGCAGAATCCGCTGCTCCCCTGAGTGCCCCATCAGGAACGCCGTGCCGCGCTTCATCAGCTCGTCGAATATTCCGTCATTCTCGTATCCGCCGGATGAGATCGCCATTCCCAGCGGCTCTTCCCGCGCGCCGGTGCCGGAACCCATGACTTCCCACTGCCTCAGCCCCGCAACGCCCTGCCATGCGGCCACCTCGTCCGCGCAGTAGAACATCGGATTATAGCCGTCCGACTTTTTGCTGGCGAAGGCCAGCTTCCGGACCATGGTGTTCGTCTCAGCGATCATCAGTCCCCGATATTTGGTGCTCTTCGTGATCTCGTCCAGTTCCGGTTCCGCGTGGACGTTAAACTCGAAAGCGGAATAACACAGGTCGCTCTGGTCCAACTTCGGCGCCAGGAAATAGATCTCGCTGCCGAATTCCCCCGCGGCATACGCCATGTAGCACGCGATCGCCGCTGCCAGCAGCGTCTTTCCCATCTTCCGGCCGATCAGCCAGAATACTTCCGTGAACTGGCGCTTTCCTTCGCCGTTCACGATGCCGAAGATCAGCTCGACCGCCGACAGTTCCCACAGCTCCAGCCGGATCCGCTGCGGCGCCAGCTTGCCCTTGTAGTGATGGCAGTACCGCTGGATGAACCGGACCGCGTTCTCCGCCAGCCTTCGGTCATAAAACCATCGCTTTTCATCCAGTCCCTGGATGATGATCTCATACAGCAGCCGGATCCATTTCCCGACGTTGACCCCGCCGCTGTTGATCTCGTTCCAGTATCCCAGGATCGCGCTCTCCGCGGTCAGCTCCGCGACCGATTTAATGCCGGTTTTTGCCATTTTCCCCGGCCTCCGCCTCAGTGCAGCCGGAAGGCGTCCAGATCCCGCGCCGCCCGTTCTTTCTTCGTGCCCCGCTCGCCGATCATGTTCCCGATCGTCGTCAGGCATTTATTGGCGCTCTCCACGTGGCGCGGAAGTTCGCTAAGCAGCGGATGCGCCACCTCCACGCTCCCGGTCTTGTATGTCTTCTCCACCGTCAGTCCGTCCTCCGCGATCTTGTCCCGCATCTGGTCGATCAGCGCCGCCTCCTCCGCGTAGATCCGCGCAGCCTCGATGAAATCCTGCTCTTTTTCGACCTGGTAGATCTTCCCGAATGCGATCATCTTCCGGTATAGCGCTGCCGGCGTCAGCTTCTCGCTTCCGCTGCGCGCCTTCACCCGTCCGGATGCCTTTTTCGTACCCGTTCCGGCCTTCCGTGCCGGCTTCCCGGTCTTCTGATCCTCCGCCCTGGCCTTCTGTGCCGGTTTCTTTGCCTTCTCTCCGGTCGCCTCCGGCAATTCCTCCGCGATGTCCGCGGAGATCCTGGCATCTGCTTTCTTCATCCGCGAATCCTCCCGAAAATCCATCAAAAAACGCTGCGTTTTTGCAGCGTTTTGGGCCGTCCTTTCATTGTCGCGCGCCCGTGGACGCGCGTCCCCCGCAACCTTGGCGCGCTTTTTTTACCA
>Ga0247609_10005099_pt1 | contig 12968 bp, 13 predicted proteins | sample 172DNAGHGlowgp2_FD_193487 | JGI IMG/M metagenome (GOLD analysis project Ga0247609, IMG submission 193487) | Sheep rumen microbial communities from Palmerston North, Manawatu-Wanganui, New Zealand - 1728 DNA GHGlow gp2 | ecosystem: Host-associated > Mammals > Digestive system > Stomach > Rumen ...
CATCTATCGCTGGGAGACGCAAAATTTTGCGTCTCTACAAAGCGGACTAATTGAGTATCAATACTTTATTTTCATCGAACTCACGTTAAATGGTTACCAACTAAACGATACAAATATGGTAGAGTTTTGCGGTACCACTTTCAAAGCCTTCACATTTAACACTTTTGACTTGGTTTAACTTGCTGTGGTTAACTTGTAACTCCGAATCTGCAAAATACCGCATTCATCATTATTGTTATCTGAACTATACTCGAAATAATATAAAAGTGTTAAAAATCTGTATTTTATATTTGAAATGATATAAAATTGAGAAAAAGTAGTAATTTTGCATTCGATATAATATAAATTCTTATGGAAAAGACTAAATTATCGATGATTGTAAAGGCTTTACGTAAGGAGTATGGCCTCACGCAAGAAGACCTTGCCATGAAGTCAGGAGTCGGACTAAGCTTCGTGCGCAATCTGGAGCAAGGCAAGCCATCGTTGAGAATGGATAAGGTCAACCAGCTCCTCGATCTGTTTAACTATGAATTGACGGCAACCAAAAGGACATGAGACAAGCAGAGATATATAGGAAGGGCATACTTGCAGGCATACTCACAGAAGATGGTGGCGAATACCGCTTCTGCTATGAGGGTTCGTATCTTCATCGAGAAGACGCCTGTCCCATTAGCCTTACGCTTCCTTTACAGGCTGATGCGTATGTCAGTCCTGTTCTTTTTCCGTTTTTCGACGGATTGATTCCCGAAGGCTGGTTGCTTGATATCGCGCTAAGAAATACCGATGTCAGCATTCTTGACCGTATGTCGTTACTGTTGCTCTGCTGCAAGGAATGCATCGGTTCCATCAGTGTGGTTCCTATCAACAATGGAGGGCAGGAATAATGTGTAAATGTTTATATTGCTATAAAGAGTTAGAGAAAGGTCAGCGGAATTACCATCCTCAGTGTGCCCGAAAATTCTTCGGAATGCGGGATGCGCCTTTATTGGAATATCGTCATGAAGACCTCGACCAATTGGCCGAGCAGATCATCCGCGCTCAAACTTCGCTGACGGGTGTACAACCGAAACTGTCATTGAATCTCAGCAAACATGAAGGTTGCAGCCGATTGACGATAGTAGGTTTGTGGGGTGAATACATATTTAAGCCACAGACTGATATGTATCCTCAGTTGCCTGAAAATGAGGACCTGACCATGCATCTTGCTGAAGTCATAAAGATTCGTGTCGTTCCCCATAGCCTCATTCGCCTGGCAGATGGGAAACTTGGCTATATCACCAAGCGCATAGACCGCACAAAAAATGGTGAGAAGATAGACATGGAAGACATGTGCCAGTTGACGTTGCATCCCACAGAGTACAAATACAAAGGCTCTCATGAACAGATAGCAAAAATCATCAAGCAGCATTGCGACATGCCTAAACTCGATCTTACGAACTATATGCAGGTATTGCTATTCTGTTTCGTAACGGGTAATAATGACATGCATTTGAAGAATTTCTCGCTTTACCGGCCCTCGAATGGCTATCAGCTTTCTCCCGCCTATGACCTTATCAATGTGACGATTGCCAATCCCCAGGACAAGGAAGAGTTGGCTTTATCATTGTCTGGCAGAAAGTCGAGCTTGAAACTTGATGATTTCCTGAGGGCTGCAACAACAATGGGTCTGGAGGCAAATGTTGTGTTGCATCTGATTGAAAATATGCGCAAGGCTCTCCCTAAATGGAAATCGTTAATTCAAAGTTCATTCCTCAGTGAGGAGATGAAGGACAGATATGAACGGCTTATCATGTCCAGAATGAATCGTTTACAGGAATAGTTCTCTGCGAGATTTTCGCCAACTTCTGCGTGAACAATAGCGAACTGAGAATGTAGCTATGTGGTTAGGTTTAGTTGGGGGTGTGTCATAATTGCGGCTCGGAACTATAACCGTGCTATCGCACGGGAAATTATTCAAATTTTATTTAAAAATATCATTAATATAAATCAATTATTAATTTTAATTTAAAAATTCGATAAATTTCCCGCCCGCAGTGCGGTTATTATTGCAGCATTTGAATTATGACACAGCCTGCTACAAAGCGGACTAATTGAGTATCAATACTTTATTTTCATCGAACTCACGTTAAATAACTGAACACTCTGGAGTATGTGATCATCAGAATCTCCAGAGTGTTCAGTTGTTATTTAGCCGATGGGTATCAGTCGCGGATTTCTTCGTATTCGGCATCGGTAACCTGCTCCTCGATGATGGTGCGGGTGTCGGCTGTGTCGATGGTCTCCTCGATAACTGGGCCGCTCACTTCCTCAAAGTCGGCATACTCACCCTCGCCACTGGTAAAGATCTTGCGCTCGCCGGTCTCGGTATATTCTTCCTGCTCATAGGGCTCGCGGCGAGGCCGCTCGTGTTCCTGCCGCCCGCGGAATGATTCATTCACGCGGCGACGTATATTCTGCATGTAGAACCATCCTCGCAGCAGGGGAATCCCCACCATGAGGAACAGGATTAACAATATGAATAGTAAGAAACTCATGTTTGTCTTTAGTCGCTAGTGTGTTGGTTATTTTTCTCGTTTAATGATGGAGAGCAGCACATAGAGTGCGATTGCGACAGCCAAGCCTGCCAGTCCCAGCACGATCACGGCTGCCACAGTAATCACTATCTGCAAATATTGTGCCCAATTCTCCTTGATGGAGGTCAAGTTGTGCATCTTCAACGAGAACATGCGCAGGTTGCACACCATCAACAGCGACAGCGCCACGATAAGCAGTATCACCACCCAGAGGGGGCAAACGTGCTGTGCGTACCAGCTGGTGAAGCCAATCCAGAAAATAGCATTGGCAGGTATGGGCAGCCCCGTGAAGGTTGTGGCTTGATTGGTATCGACATTGAATCGGGCAAGGCGCAATGCGCCGAACACAGGAAGCATCAAGGTAAGCAGTGCCCAATGCCCCGCTCCAACGCCAAGCATCAGGTTATACAGGATGAGTGCCGGAGCCAGTCCAAAGCTCACCAGGTCGGCCAGCGAATCAAGCTCCTTGCCGATGCCGCTCACGGCATGCAGCAACCGCGCCACCATACCGTCAAGAAAATCGGCGACAGCCGACAATGCGATGAGCACAAAGGCCATCTCATAACCCTTGAGAGAGCCACACACGAGGTCATGACAGCTAAATGCCGCGATACACGCCATACTGCCAAAGAGCAGGTTCAGCGATGTGATGGCATTAGGTATATTGTTGCGGATGGCATTCATGATGTTCATCTATTCTTGAGACGGGCAATTAATGTTTCACCGCCCCATGTGCGGTCCCCCAATTTCACCATAATCTCGGTATCTAACGGGAGGAAAATATCCACACGCGAACCGAACTTGATGAAGCCGATGAAGTCGTTGATGTCCACAGTCTCGCCTTGCTCCACATAGGTGACAATGCGCCGCGCGACGGCACCAGCAATCTGCCGCACGAGGACTTCCTCGCCCGTTGAGGTGCTGATCACAATGGACGACCGCTCGTTGTCACTGCTCGACTTGGGAAGGTTGGCGGCCAGGAAACGCCCAGAGTGATGTTTAACGTAGGTAATCTCGCCCTTGACCGGCACCCAGTTAGCATGGACATTAAAGACGGTCATGAACACCGACAACTGGATGACGTTGCGGTGCAGATACTCGTCCTCATAGACTTCCTCCAGCGCCACTACCGTGCCGTCAACACTCGACACCACAGCAGTGCCATCATTGTTATCGCCCTTGAAGTGTCGGCGTGGCAACCTAAAGAAGTTGAGCACCAGCAAGAACAGGATGGCCATTAACACAATCAGCGCTATTGCCACTGGCTTATAGTCAAAGAAACTATATGCCATAACACCTGTTGCCACAATAATCAAGAATAGTACCAACAGGATGTTCGCGCCCTCATGATGGATTTTAACTTTCATCGTTATGATAAAAAATCGTTCAACTTGCAAAGTTACAAAAAAGTTTTTGGAGTTACGCAACATTTTGCGCATCAATCATCGGGGCAATTTGGTTTTTGCCATGCTGATGCTATTATAATGGGAGATTTATAGTATTTTTGCAGTTTCTCACCCGTATTGGTATAGATTCTCAATGATGGAAAAGCGACAAATCAAAGATAAATATGCCCGATTCAAGCAATGGCAGCATGAGCCAGTGAAGTACTTCAATTGTGAGGATGTGCATTACTGTAATAATTGCGGACTCATGTTCGCCGGCAACTTTTGTCCCCGTTGTTCACAGAAGGCCGACATGGGCCGCATCAGCTGGAAGAGTGTCAAGCACGGCATCATGGACCTCTGGGGCTTGGGCACGAGATCGCTGTTGTTCAGCATATATCAGTTAGCGCTACGTCCAGGCTATTTCATCAGTGACTACATCGGCGGCAAGCGCCTAATCAGTTTCCCGCCAGTGAAGATGCTGTTCATTATCTCGGTCATCTATGCGCTTGTGGTTTATTGGTTTTTCCCAAATATCTTGGGCATTAGTCTGTATGACGCAGACCCAGACACCCGCAGGATATTGAGTAACTATTACAAATGGGCTGTGCAGAATCCTAGTTGGGCCATGCTGGGCATGTCTATCCTTGCAATTATCCCCACGTGGATCATGTTTCGGTACTCGCCACGCAATACCCGCCACAATCTGCCCGAGGGTTTCTTCATCCAAGTCTTTCTTGCGGTGCTTGAAGTGACCATGACATTCTTCTGGATATTATTAGGGCTGATACACCCCAATATTTATAACGTCGGCATTACCCTAACCATGATGTTCTACTACATCGTTAGTTATATGCAACTCTTTGGCTATGGTTTTTGGGGTACCTTTTGGCGAGAAGTATTCATCATGTTTGCCGTTTTGTTTATACAATTTGCGTTCATTCTCGCCATCTTTAGCTTCAACATGAGCTATCTCGACCGCTATCAACTCACTGTGGAACAAAAGGATATCATCAGATTTGCTCTGGTCGCGCTTCTCATTATTGCTGCCGCAATCACCATGGCCGTGGGACACGTAATCAATCTCCTGGCCACACGTGAAGCCCGCAAGCAATTAACGTATCAACGCCCTCCCCAAGAAGTTGACACATCGACCGATGAAAGCACCTCCAGCAGTCGATAAGTCCTCAAGATGACTGGGATAAAACGTAAATCTATATGGCAAAAAAAATGAAGAAAAGGAAGAAATGGCCATGGATTGTTTTGGCCATTCTAGGATTATTAGTCGCCCTGGCAGCATCTGCTGGACAATGTCATCACTGGCAAGGGCTGGGACAAGGGCCACTTCTCGACCCAAGTGTATCCAGGGCATAGCCATAGCGAAACCAGCTGGGCGCAACGTCTTGATCAGCCACTACTGTTCCTGTTGGGGAGATAAGGCCAATGTTTTTGGCAGTGTAGATAAGATGATATAACTTTGCAGCAAAAACAATTCCCTGAAAACATGAGAGAATACATAACTGTTATTGGCGGCGTTAACATGGACATATCGGCAGCACTGACAGCGCCGTTTGTCCCTGCCGACTCGGTGCCTGGCCAGGTGACCCTGGGCTGTGGCGGCGTGGCACGCAACATCGCCCACAACCTGCGGCTCATGGGGCATGACGTGAAGTTTGTGAGCGTGTTTGGCAGCGAGACCTTCGGCGAGATGTGCTGGAACGAATGCCAGGCCATCGGGCTGGATCTCTCGTTGAGCGAGCGCTGCGAGGGGATGCGCAACGGTCTATACCTGTGTGTCAACGACCAGACAGGCGATATGATTGCCGCTGTAGCCGACACAGACATCATTTCCCGCATCACGCCCGAATTTCTTGAAGCACGGCTCGATGCCATCAACCATTCTTCACTTGTGGTTGCCGACACCAATATTTCGGTCCAAGCCCTGCAATATCTCATTGACCACTGCACGGCACGCCTTGTTGTCGATACCGTGAGCACGGCCAAGGCGCCCCGCATCATCAAGGCATTGCAACAGAGCAAAGGGCAGTGCCTGTTTGCCCTGAAGCTCAACCTCCAGGAGGCGCAGTCCATCACCCATGATGACACAGCCAGGGAGGCCGCCAACCGCCTTACAACCATGGGGGTGCAACAGGTCTATATCACCCAGGGCAACGACGGAGTGTATTGCAGCGACGGCAACTGCCATGAGCACTTCAAGGCCATACCTACACGCGTTATCAACACCACCGGAGCAGGCGATGCCTTTATCGCAGGTGTGGTCCACGCCCTCATGCGGCAGATACCCTTCCCCGAGTGCGCCCATCCAGGTCTCAAGGCCGCCCACGCTACCCTACTCTCCCAGCAGACCGTCAATCCCGACATCAACACATATATCAACTAAACACTAAAAATACTAAATATGAACCAATACCTTTCCATTTCACCCGAAGTGCAGCAGGCACTTGACGAGGGCCGCCCTGTCGTCGCCCTCGAGTCGACCATCATCTCCCACGGTATGCCCTATCCCCAAAATGTGGAAACGGCGCTGCGCGTCGAACAAACCATACGCGACAACGGTGCCGTACCTGCCACTATTGCCATCATAGGCGGCAAACTCAAGGCAGGTTGCACACCCGATGAGATTGAGTATCTGGGCCGCAAAGGCCAAGCCGTGACCAAGGCCTCACGCCGTGACCTGCCCGTGCTCGTCGCCCGTGGCGATGACGGCGCCACCACTGTTACCACCACGATGATTATTGCCGCTATGGCAGGCATCAAGGTGTTTGCCACAGGCGGTATAGGCGGCGTGCACCGTGGTGCCGAAAACACGATGGACATCAGTGCCGACCTGGAAGAACTCGCCATGACTCCCGTCATGGTCATCTGTGCCGGCGCCAAATCCATCCTCGACCTGGGTCTCACACTTGAATACCTGGAGACCAAGGGCGTGCCCGTCATCGGCTACGGCACCGAGGAATTGCCCGCCTTCTACACCCGCCACAGCGGCTTCAAGGTGGATTACCGCATCGATACCCCCGAGGAACTGGCGGCCGCCTTCAGAGCCAAGATGGAAATGGGCTTGCGTGGCGGTATGCTCGTTACCAACCCCATTCCCGAGGAATATTCCATGCCAGCCGATGTCATCAACAAGGCCATCGACGAGGCCATCGACGAGGCTAACCGACAGGGCATCCACGGCAAGGAAACCACCCCGTTCCTGCTGGCTAAGGTCAAGGACCTCACTGGCGGCGACAGCCTCGCCAGCAATATCCAGCTCGTGCTTAACAACGCCCGCCTGGCCGCTCAAACCGCCGCTGCCCTCATCAAGTAAAGTCCAAAAATAACGTCACAACAAGGCATCAACGACCCAGGCATCCCTTTTTTGAGGGTCTTTGGTGCCGTGAACACATTTTTTTGTGAAAATAGGGCTCTGTTTTAGGTAAAATAGGTACTTTTGTAGGTTGAAATTAAACGAAGTTTAATCAAAGCTAAAATACGATAGAAAGATGAGATGTCAACATTGCGGACACGAGGTGCCCGAAGGTTCAGTTTTTTGTAACCATTGCGGCTACCGCATGAGTAATGAGACCACATGCAGCTATTGCCACCAGCCCATACCTGCCACATCGGCTTTTTGCCCTCATTGCGGCAAGCCCACCAGCAAGGCTGCGGGCAAGGCGACGAGAGAAGGGTCTTCCCCCTCCCAAGGCATGTCCCGCCCAGCCACCTACAACGAGCAACGTCGAGCTGCCCAGCAACAAGCTGCCCAGCGAGAGGCCAACGCATGGCGCCAGCCACAACCTCAAGTGGACGACGAGGATGACGACAACAACGAAGGCGGCTCCAACTTTAACCGCAATCTCATCATCGGCATTGTTGCGGCAGTGCTGTTGATTGCCCTGCTGAGTCTGTTGCGCCACTGCAACAGCCAGGAGAACGACCGTCTGGAGGCCCGTGCCGACAGTGCGGCGCTCATTGCCGACAGCAGTCAGGAACCCCTGCAGATCCTGAATGCCGAGTTGAGCCGCAATGGTATGACCGACGACAAGGCTTATACGGGTTGCGCCGTGCGCTTTGCCAGCACCGACCCCGACACGCCCGAGCGCATCGTGGGCGTAACCTACAAGGATGACACCGATCGCCCCTTTATCAAGGTTTATACCCTCACCCGTGATGGAGCGCAGTGGAAAACAGAGTTAGCCCAGACCAAATACTATGATGGCCGCAGCATCATCATGGACAACAGCTCGCTTATTGCCGATGCGATGAACATCCCCCGCGCGGTCACCGTCGATGGCAAGCAATGCCTCTACTTTGGCTTCCTCAACCACCTCAAGGGCGCCGGTGAGGGCAATAATGGCCGTGTGACGCTGTGCCTGTTTGACGTCGAAGGCAAGAAATTGACCACGCTGACCTATGACGGACAAATCCGTTCCCGCACCGATGGCCGCCAGTATGTCTATAGCCGCGGTCCGCTCGAGAGCACCAGCGGTGCCGAGCGCGCATTCCTGCGTCAAGAAGCCGCCAGCATTGGTTCTATCCGCGTCGCCACTCAAGAAGAGATTGATGCCGAGGAAGAAGCCAAAGCCAAAGAAGAGGAAGAAAAAGCCCTCGCTGGCGAGGAGAATGCCGATGCCAAATGGGACCACGACAATGCCGAGAACCTGGACAAGCTCAAGGAAGGCGAGGAAGTGAAGATGAAGCCCACCCAGTATGACAAGCCCATCATCAACATGAAGGAGATCAAGGACAAGCTGGAGAATGACCGTTATCTGGTGTTCCTGGATACCAAGGGTTCGGTGGTTGGTTTCAATAAGGGCACACGCAAGTATTTCACCATCTATGGCGGCAAGAACGGCTCGGCATCGAGCATCAGCTTCAGTGGTGACAACAGCGTGCTCATCAAGGCCGGAGGCCACTCTTTCACCTATGACCTGGTGCATGACCGCGCCAAGAATGCCAACTGATAATTCCAACTGATTGATGACTCCCGAGCGACGTTATTACTACTGGTTCTTCCTGAAGCTCAACCTCATCCTGGCTGCGCTGCTAGCCTTGTTATGGTGGCTCAATCATGTCGTGTACACGGGATAACGCTAATGCAATAATATAACAAGACCCATCATGGCTGTAGAAATAAAAGAAATCCAACCCACCCGTAGCAACCTGCTCAAGTTTGTCCACTTTCCCATCGACACGCTGTACCGCGACAGCGAGTACTTTGTTCCACCCCTGGTCACCGACGAGGTCAACACCCTGCGCCCCGACAAGAACCCGGCCTTTGACTTCTGCGAGGCCGTGTATTTCCTGGCCTACCGCGACGGCAAGATAGTGGGTCGCATCGCAGGCATCATCAACCATGTGGTTAATGAGCGTTCCAACAAGAAGGAGGTGCGCTTCAGCTATATCGACTTCATCGACGATGCCGAGGTGGTTGATGCTCTCATCGATGCCGTGACACGCTGGGGCAAGAGCAAGGGCATGGAGCACCTGACCGGTCCCCTGAGTTTCACCGACATGGATCCCGAGGGTATGCTCATCGAGGGCTTTGACCGCGTGGGCACCAGCGGAGGCATCTATAATTTCCCTTATTACCCCAAGCACATGGATCGGCTGGGCTTTGTCAAGGATGCCGACTGGATTGAGCTATTGATTACCATTCCCCAGGAGATTCCCGAGAAGATGGTGCGCATCTCCAATATCGTTGCCGAGCGCAATAACCTGACAACCATCAAGTACACCAGCCGCAACCAACTGGTGGCCGATTATGGTGACGCCATCTTCAAGTTGATCAATGTGGCCTATGACAGCATCTTTGGCTACTCCCCCCTGTCGGACAAGCAGATCAACCATTACATCAAGATGTACCTGCCCTTCCTGCCGTTAAATGACCTGTCGATGGTCATCGACAAGACCACCCGTGAGCTCATCGCTGTGGGTATCTCCATCCCATCGATGGCAAGGGCACTCATCAAGAACCGCGGGCGCCTGTTCCCCTTTGGGTGGAGACACCTGCTCAAGGCCTTCAAGCATAACGATGTCGTTGACCTGATGCTCATCGCCGTCAAGCCCGAGTACCAGAACAAGGGTGTGAACTCATTGTTGTTCACCGACCTGATTCCTTGCTTCAATGCCAACGGGTACAAGTATGCCGAGAGCAACCGCGAGCTGGAACTCAACTCCAAGGTGCTCAAGCAGTGGGAATACTTTGAGCGAGAGCAGCACAAGCGCCGCCGTGCCTATACCAAGGAAATTTGATTTACAGCGTATTGTGAATCGGTCAACTGGAAATTCATAATTAGAGAATTAACAAAATAACCATATTATTTTTATGAGCGAGATAATTCAAGTTATCAGCCAATATGCCCTGCAAGGGATCGAGGCCCAATCCCTGCGCGATGCCGCTCTGGCAGCCAAGCAGACACTGGAAAGCGGCTCGGGCGAGGGCAACGATTTTCTGGGATGGCTTCACCTGCCCAGCAGCATCGACGAGGCCCAATTGCAGGCTATTGAGAAGAGTGCAGCGCAACTGCGCCAGCAGTGCGAGTATGTCATCACCATCGGCATTGGAGGCAGTTATCTGGGCGCTAAGGCCGTGATCGAGGCTCTGAGTGACCATTTTGCCGCCTACAAGAACAATGGTGGCCCCAAGGTAGTCTTTGCTGGCAACAACATCGGCGAGGACTATCTCTATGACCTGATGGACCTGGTGCGTGGCCACAAGTTTGGCATCATTGTCATCTCCAAGTCGGGCACGACAACCGAGCCCGCCATCGCCTTCCGCCTGTTTAAGGAAATGCTCGAAAAACAGGAAGGTAAGGAGTTTGCCCAGCGCAACATCATCGCCGTGACCGATGCCCGCCGTGGTGCCCTGCGTGTGCTGGCCACCCAGGAAGGATACGCCACCTATGTTATCCCCGACGATGTGGGAGGGCGTTTCTCGGTGCTCACCCCCGTGGGTCTGCTGCCCATCGCCGTGGCCGGCTTTGACATCCGCGCCCTTGTTGCCGGAGCTGTCGAGATGGAGCATGACGGCGACGAGCAGGTGCTCAATTATGCCATTGCCCGCAATGCCCTGTACCAGAATGGCAAGAAGATAGAAATCCTCGCCAACTTCACCCCTCGCCTGCACTTCCTGGCCGAGTGGTGGAAGCAGCTCTATGGCGAGAGCGAGGGCAAGAACCACAAGGGCATCTTCCCTGCAAGCGTGGATCTGACCACCGACCTCCACAGCATGGGACAGATGATCCAGGATGGTGAGCGCACTATCTTTGAGACAGTGCTCAGCGTGGGAGACCAGCAGCACGAGATCATCATCCCCAGCGATGATGCCGACCTGGACGGCCTCAACTACATTGCCGGCAAGAATGTGGACTATGTGAACAAGATGGCCGAACTGGGAACCCGCCTGGCACACGTTGACGGCGGCGTCCCCAACCTGCTCATCACCATTCCTGCTGTGTCCGAGCGTTATATTGGCCAGCTGATCTACTTCTTTGAGAAGGCGTGTGGTGTGAGCGGTTACATGCTGGGTGTCAATCCGTTTAACCAGCCTGGCGTCGAGGCCTACAAGAAGAACATGTTTGCCCTGCTCGAAAAGCCGGGCCACGAGGAGGCCACTGCCCAGATCAAAGCACGCATCCAAGGTTAAAAACTAACAACAAGAAACTAAAGACTAGAAACTAGAAACTAGGGACTAGAAACTAGGGACTAGAAACTAAAAACTTAAAACTAATAATAATGATTTATCCGATTCTTTCGGCCGAGGAAGCCGCCGAATTTGTACAAAATGGCTTCACCGTAGGCGTTTCGGGATTCACTTCACCCGGTTGTCCTCAAGCAGTGCCTGTAGCCATCGCCGAGCGCGCCAAGCGCGAGCATGAGGCAGGCCGTGAATTCAAGATCAACCTCTTCAGTGGCGCATCGACCAGCGACCACATCGATGGAGAGTTGACCCGTGCCGACGCACTCAACTTCCGCACCCCCTATCAGTCACATCCCGATATGCGCAAGGCCATCAATGCCAATGCTATCCACTATAACGACCGTCACCTGAGCGAGCTGGCCCAGGAATTCCGCTATGGTTTCTACGGCAAGATGGACGTCGCTATCGTCGAGGCCCAGAGCATCACCGACGACGGTGAAATCGTATTGGGCACCTCGATGGGCAACACCGCTACCTGGCTCAAGGTGGCCGACAAGGTGATTGTCGAGCTCAACGACCAGATTCCCGAGAGCGTACGCGGCATGCACGATGTTTACACACCGTTTGACCCGCCCTACCGCCGCGAGATTCCCATCTACACGCCTCACGACCGCGTGGGCACCCCCACCGCCCATGTTGACCCCAAAAAGGTGCTGGGTGTTGTCAAGACCTCACTGCCCATCAGCAAGGAGGGTGCTTTCACCCCTGTTGACGACGTGACAGCCGCTATCGGCCACAACGTGTGCGCCTTCCTGGTCAACGAGCTGAAGGCAGGCCGCATCCCCAAGGAGTTCCTGCCCCTGCAGAGTGGTGTGGGCAATATCGCCAACGCCGTGCTCGACGCCCTGGACAAGAGCGATGAGATTCCCCCGTTCGAGATGTACACCGAGGTGATTCAGGACAGCGTGCTCGAGCTGCTCGAGAGCGGCAAGTGTACCTTTGCCAGCACCTGCTCGATGACCTTCTCGGCCCAGGCCATGAGTGAGTTCTTTGAGAAGGGTGAAGCCCTGCATAACAAAGTGCTCATGCGCCCCAGCGAGATCAGCAACAACCCCGAGGTGGTTCGCCGTCTGGGTGTGATCACGATGAACACCGCTATCGAGGCCGACATCTATGGCCACATCAACTCTACCCACGTGAGCGGCACGCGCCTGATGAACGGTGTGGGTGGCTCGGGCGATTTTACCCGCAATGCCTACATCAGCATCTTCCTGTGCCCGTCGATCAAGAAGGACGACTGCATCAGCACCATCGTGCCCATGGTTTCCTATCCCGACCACAACCCCCACTCGGTAGATATCATCA
>Ga0247609_10005101_pt1 | contig 12967 bp, 12 predicted proteins | sample 172DNAGHGlowgp2_FD_193487 | JGI IMG/M metagenome (GOLD analysis project Ga0247609, IMG submission 193487) | Sheep rumen microbial communities from Palmerston North, Manawatu-Wanganui, New Zealand - 1728 DNA GHGlow gp2 | ecosystem: Host-associated > Mammals > Digestive system > Stomach > Rumen ...
CCGAGTTCCAGCCCTTCAAGATGTACAATTCCGCCGGTTTGGGCGTCCGTCTCTACGTTCCCATGTTGGGAGGATTGCTAGGCTTCGACTGGGGCTACGGTTTCGATGGAGCCAACGGAGGCAGCCATTTCCATTTCTCGATAGGCCAAAGTCTTGATTGAAAATGAAAAGAAAAATCATCATATTCGCGGTTATCCTTCTTGCTATTGTGATGCCTGTAACGGCGCAGAAATATGCTTGTATCAACACCGATTATGTTCTGAAGAGCATTCCTGACTACAACAATGCCATCAAGAGGCTTGACAAGTATGTGGCCGATTGGCAGGCGGAGTTGGACGGGAAGATGGGCGAACTGGATGCCATGAGGGCCGACTATGAGCAGGAGAGCTATCTGCTTCCCGACAATCTGAAGAAGCGCCGCAAAGACGAGATCCGTGCCAAGGAGCAGGAGATCAAAGATCTGCAGCAACAGCGTTTTGGTGCAGGCGGAGACCTGGACAAGCGTCGTGCAGAGCTGCTGAAGCCTGTGCAGGATCGTGTCTATTCGATGATTGAGCGCGTGGCACATGAAAAGAACTATGCGTTTGTGTTTGACAAGTCGGCCAGTGCAACACTTCTTTTTGCCAACAAGAAATATGACATCAGCGACGAGGTGCTTGAACTGTTGGGCTACAAGCCCGGTGCATCATCGGCGCCTCAAGGAGAGCGGGCTGGAGAAGCCTCCAAGAAGCCGACCAATCCCGAGATGCGCCGCAGTAGCGACAGCAAGATAGACACGCCGCTGAAATCGACCAGTGGTTCACGAAAATAATAAAAACAATCAATACCTAAAATGAAAAAGACTTTTATCGTAATGTTGGCCTGCCTGTTCGCAATTGGCGGCAGTGCAATGGCTCAGAAGAATGTCAAACTTGGACATATCAACTCGAACGACTTGATGCAGATTATGCCGGGTCGTGACTCTGCACAGGCTATCCTTCAGAAAGAGGTGGCTGATCTTGAAGAGACCCTCAAATCGATGCAGGCTGAAGCTGAAAAACGTTATAACGACTACGTTGCCAACCAGGCCGGCTGGACCGACTTGATTCGCCAGACCAAGCAGCGTGAGATCCAAGACATGGCTGCCCGTATCGAAGAGTTTCAGCAGAACGCACAGACTCAGCTCCAGACTCGTGAGCAGGAGTTGCTGAAGCCTATCATCGACCGCGCCAAGGCTGCCATTGAGGAAGTGGCTCGTGAGGGCGGCTATTCGTATATTCTTGATGCCGGCACCGCTGCTATACTCTATTCCCAGGATAGCGACGATATCATGCCTCAGGTGAAGAGGAAACTCGGACTGAAATAAAAATTGGTTAATAATGCAGCGGAGCCCCGCCGGAGTTAATCTCTGACGGGGCTCCTCCTTTTGTTGATTCTGGCCGGAGCCTCTTTGTGTTTCATAAAGGCTCTCATATTTATATATGAGGGATTATCCGTGTGTCTTTAGGGCTATAGGATGTCAAACCATAATTATGGTCTATAGGGGTCTTTTTCATTAGGATAAGAAAGAAGCACGGAAGGCTCAACAGGCTGTCGTCCAGATACCAAGACCCAATGAGGAGGTGGATGATAGGGAGAGGGGAAGGTGCGGGTGTGGGTTTGAGGACAGATTATGGTTCGTTTGTTCGGAGCTGCTTTCTGTCTGCTGGAAGATATGTTAGGTGTGGATTAAATTGACAGAAAGAAAGCGTGCCCGCAGGAATCTGCGGGCACGCTTGTGTATGTGCATTTCAGCAATGCATCAATGATGCATGAGTGGCTTATTGCTGATATTTGCGCAGCCAGCGGGTGACAATCTCTTCGGTCACAGGAGTGCGAAGGATGACGAGAGCCATACGGTTGTTCTCCTTCTGTTCGTACTCGGTGATACCTCCGACAGGCACCTTGATGAACTGGTTGGCGTTGGCGCCGAACTTGTTGACCAGCATATCGTAGGCGGCATCGCAACGTTTTTCGGAGAGCCACTGGTTGTGACGGATAGATCCGGTCACCGAGTCGGCAGCGCCGATGATGTAGAACTCGCAGGTGTCGTCGAGGGTGGCCATGGTCTTGGCGAAGTTCTGCAGACGACGACGGCCGTTGTAGTCGATATCCCATTTGTCGAGTTCGTAGAGAACGATGGCTGACGGGAGGTTGAGCACATCGTTGATGCCGAGGAGCTCCTGCATCACGTTGTTGGCGGCAGGCTGCTGGGGCAGGCTCTGGAGCGAGTCGAGCTGGTGCTGCATGGCTGCGAGAGCGGCCATAGCGGCAGCGAGTTCGGCCTCGTGGTCAGGACGGTTGGCCAGATTCTGGAGGGAGTCGATTTGACGGTTGAGACGGTTGATGCGGTCGTTCAGACGGTCGATGGCGCCACGGCTACCGTAGGCGAGGAATTCGTGGTTGACGACTTCGCGCGAGGAGGTCTTGGTGTAGGGGTTGTACTTGGTGACGTTCTTGAGGAGGTTGAGTTTGACGCCAGCGTACAGGGAAGGAATCCAGTCGACATGACGTTTGCCATCAAGAACGTTGTAGTTGAAGTCGTCCAAACTTCCTCTGGTTCCGAGAATCTCAAGGGCTGCATTGAATGAGACGTGTTTGGTGGCATAGTATTCTGTCATGAAGCCAGCGGTGAATGCCAATTCCTTATTCCATCTCATGTCGCCTAATTTAGCATCATTATGGTAGTGTTCGTTCTGCCAATAGACAAAGTTTTCGTTGACAGTTTTACCATAGATCCATATTCCACCCAAACCGACGGGTGTGTAGAAGTGCCAGTGTTTGCGTTTGCCAGCTTCGTAACCACGAAGGAAGTTGGTCCAGTCGAAGGTGACAATACCCATGGCCGACAATCCATGTGCAGACTCGGGATAGTAAGTCCAGTCAGCACCTTCGTAGGTTAACGGATTGCCATAATCAGCCAAGGGATTGTTCTGGCCAAAACGGGTTTGGCTGCTGACGTGGAAAGCGCCAAGACGGAGAGAGACAGCCACGTCGGGGATGAGCCATTTACCGACTTCGACGCGAGCGCCCAAGTTCAGTTTGTTCCAGTAGGCCTCGGGATCGGGGGTGTTCCCGATGTAGGTCTGGATGCCGCCACCAAGGTTAATCCACCAGTTGTCGAACGGCGAAGCGATGATGTAAGCCAGTGTGTCGCGGTCGGCACCGAGAGCTACACCCTTACGCTTGGTTTCTTGTGCCGACAGGCTGCCTATTGTAACAGCTATCAGCGCCACAATCATAACGATCTTTTTCATTGGAGGTAGTTTTAATTATTATGAAATTATTTTACTTTATTTATTATCAGATTCTTCCTGAACTTTCTCTTCGGGATCAAGTTTTTCTTCGTTGCCGTAGCCATAGCCGTAACCGTAGCCATAGCCGTAACCGTAGCCATAACCATAGCCATATCCGTAGCCATAGCCATAACCATAGCCGTACTTCTTTTCATACGGGGTCATCTTCTTGTAGTGGACATCGTTGAGGACGATGGCCATGTTCGGGAACGAGTGGTCTTGGTACATGGTGTCGATGTTGGCGAGCATTCGTTTGTCGAACTTGTTAGAGCGGATGACGAAGAGAGTGTTGTCAACCAGATGTTTGATGATGTCGGAGTCGACGACAAGGCCAGTAGGAGCGGTGTCGAAGATGATGTATTCGTAGTTTTTCTTCAGTTCTGCCACCAAGGTATCCAGACGGCCGTTGCCGAGCAGCTCTGTCGGGTTAGGCGGGATAGGACCGGAGAAGAGGGCGTCGACACCTTTGCAGATGATGTTGGATTTGGTCAGCGACTTCCAGTCGTCGGTCTTGTTGGCAAGGTAGTTGGAGAGGCCGGCGTGGCGGCGAGAATAGAACTGACGAGTGAGGGATCCCTTGCGCAAGTCGAGGTCGAGGATAATCGCTTTCTTGCCGGCGATGCCGAAACTGGCAGAGAGGTTGCTGGAGATGAATGTCTTGCCCATGCTTGCCAGCAACGATGTGATCATCAGAACTTTTCCATCGGAACTTTCCTTGTTTCCGAGGAAGTCGACTTTGGCTCTCAACAGACGGAATGACTCGGACATGGTGTCGTTGTGGTCGTGGTCGGTGACTACCAGAATGCGGTCGTCTTTCTTTTCGCGGGCGGGTATCTCACATAGGAAAGGTGCTGATGTGGCTTGGAGCACATCGTTGTGGTATTTCACCTTGGTGTCGAGCATGCGGCGGATAAAGAATACTGCTATCGGGATGAGCAGTCCTACCAGCAGGCCCAGCGCTGTGGTGCGAGTTTCGTTGGGAGATATGGGTGTGCGGTTGATGCGGGCCGGGTCGAGCACCTTGCCGTTAGGTTCTATGGTGGGCTGGCTGATCATCAGCTCTTCACGACGGCTGAGCAGGTGGAGGTAGAGCTCCTCTTTGATTTTCTGCAGACGTTCCAGGTTTTCAAGATACAACTGCTGGCGAGGTACCTGGCTCATTTTCGATTGTGCCGAGGTGGCCACGATTTGAGCGTCGGCGATGCGTTCCTGAATGGTGCCGATATACACGTCGAGCAGGCGGTTCATGTTGCTGCGAGTGGTGTTCAGTTCGGCCATTTTGGTTTGGACTGTCGGATTGTTGGGGTTTTTCTCGTAGCTTTCCAGCTCAAGCACCAGGTTGTTGTACTTGTTGATGTGAGCCATGATGTTGGCATCGTCGAGGCCGAAGCTGTTGGGAATCAGTTGGGGCCTGTCGCTTGATTCGTTGATCTGGATCAGAAGACGCGAGAGCGACAGCTGCTTTTTCAGGCGCTCGATTTCGGTAGACGACTGGATGCTGGATTCGAGATATGACTGGCCAAACGACGAGATGTCGATCAGTTGGTTCTCGCGTTTGAAGTCGGCCAAGGCATTTTCCTGAATGCCAAGGTCGGATTGCAGCAGTTGAAGACGGCTGTTGATATAGTCGTGCGTTTCAGCGATGATGCGACGTTTGTCCTTGATGGCGTCCTCGTTGTAGACACGGATCACCTCGTTGACGACTTCTGCTGCGCGGATGGGCGAAGCGTCGTTCAGCGAAATGTTGATGATCGTGTTCATGTCGTCGTTGCGGGACACACGGAGTGCATAGCGATAGTAGTCGGAAGTGGCGTTCAGGCTCTTGTGTGTCACGTGGATCACCGTGCCGTAGTAGTCGCTCGAATAGTACCAGGTTTTGTGGGCCACGATGCGGCCGAAGGGGGTATTTGTGGTGTCTTCGAAGTAGACAGTCTGCTGGTTGTAGTTGGGGATGTCGAGGGTTATCGAACGGGCATTTTTTGCGGTGGCATCAAAGGAGACATAGTCGTCATCGCCGTTGTCGATGAAGTCGATGACGAAGGGCGATTCGCCATAGAGGTCCTTTGTACGGTTGACAATTTTGGTCTTGCAGGTGTATGTGACGTTGAGGTTCAGGTTTTTGACCACCTCGTTCAGTGCATTCTTGGATGTCAACAGCATCATCTCGTTGTTGATTGAGCTGTTGTAAAGCGACCGGGTGGCAAACATGTTACGCACCGATGCTTCGCGCATGGCATTTTCGCTGCTGGTTGACGAGCCCTTGATCAGGATGCGGGCGTTGCTCTCGTAGACGCGGTTCTGGTGGCGGACATAGTAGCCGGCGATAAGTGCTCCTACAGCGCCACAGAGGATCAGCCAGTGCAGATTGCGCAGGATGATGAACAGCACATCCTTGATGTGCATCTTCGGAGCATTCTTGTCGTCGAGGAATGATGTGTTTTTGTTGTTGGAATCTTCTGCCATTAGGGTAGTGGTCTAAGCTATTTTGAGATAGATTTGTACAGGATGATAGAGGTGATCAGCGAAGTGACCGAGACCACGGTGCCGATAAGGCCAGTCCAATAGGCGAACTCTGAACGGGCTGTGCCGGCGTTGACGGTTTCGGCAATGATGAAATCGTTCTGCTGCAGCATAAAGAAGGGGTCGTTGAAGACGTCTGAGGAGCGCGGGTCAAGATAGCGCATCACCATTTTGCCGTTCACCTCACGCATCACGCCAATATGGTCGCGGCGGGTGTAGATGCCCACATCGTTCAGCATAGCCAGCGCCTCGAGGAAGGTGCAGCGTTCGTTTTGGATGTTGAGCACCCTGCCGGTGCCGTTGCCAAGGAAGAAGACCTTGAAATTGTTGAATCTCACCATCACGTAGGGATCATGGATATGGCCCTTTGTGATCAGCATATTTGAGATAGTTTCCTGCAGTTGCAGGCGGGTCATGCCTTCCACGTGTAATGTGCCTAGGATGGGAAAATCAATGTTTCCGTTCACGTCCACCAGGTAGCCATTGCGTTGCCCATTGGCATATACATTGTTTGTGCCGGCCAGGTTGGCGATGTTGAAAGGCTCGGCCAATTTTTTGTCCGAGGGACTGGTGACTATGATGCTCAGTTCGTCGTAGGGGGCAATTTTGGCCTCAAACTTGTTTTCGAGCTCTATTTGAGACCCTTGCGTCATGTCCTGGAGGTAGTTGGCCCTGCGGGAAGTGATGCATGATGTTGCCGCAACCGCAATCAGTGCGGCAAAGATCATTGTTTTTATAGTGCGAAGTTTAACCATGGTATTTTAAATTATTTTAACGGCGATGTGATTTTATTATTGTGCCGAAAGCAGAAAATGTCTATATTTTATTGTTAAAAATTCTTAATTTTAAAATAGCTGCATTATATCAGTCATTTACAATCTGCTTTCAGGGATGGTGACGGCCAATTTGTGAACTGTTTTTTCAACAGCGATGGTTCTGACTATACGCAATGTTGTTTCTGCAGAATTGCTTCTAGAATCTTTAGTGCTGCATGGCCGTCTCCGAATTGGATGGGTGCTGTTATGGACTTGTTCCATAACGCTTTACATGCAGATATGATTTGGTTTGGGTCGGCATCTGCTGTGATGGCGGCACCGGCATCGACGATCTCCGTCCACTCTGTTTCGGGACGCAGAATCACGCAGGGTTTGCCGCAGAAGAAAGCCTCCTTCTGCAGCCCGCCGCTATCGGTGAGCACTATTTGTGACCGGTGAAGCATGGTTTGGGTGTCGAGGTAGGAGAGGGGTTGGACCGGCTGAATGTGGTTGTAGCGTCCAAGGCCGCCGATATGCTCGATGGCTTTTTTTGTACGCGGATGTACCGGGAAGATGACGGGAAGGCTATATTGTTTGCCTATTGCATCGAGTGCTGATAGTATGTTGGTTAGGCGTTCTGGCGAGTCGGTGTTGAAGTCGCGGTGGACGGTGGCGAGTATGATTTGGTCTCCGTTGTCTATGTTTTTGTTGGCGTAGTGCAGCACGTTGTCCAACATGATGTCGCCCGAGAAGATAATGCATTCGTTGTCAAACCCTTCATGTTCCAGATTGGCTACCGCCGTGTGTGTGGGGGCAAACAGTAGGGTGGAAATATGGTCTGTGACCACGCGGTTGATTTCTTCGGGCATGTCCCGGTTGAACGAACGCAGGCCGGCCTCGATATGGTATACAGGAATATGGAGTTTTGCAGCAGCCAGTGCCCCGGCCAAAGTCGAGTTGGTGTCGCCGTATACGACCACCCCGTCGTAATGCCCGTTGGTCAGCACCTCTTCGGTCCCGGCCAGCATTCGGGCTGTTTGAGCCCCGTGTGGACCAGATCCGACGTTGAGGTTGAAGGCGGGACGGGGAATGTCGAGTTCGGTGAAGAATTGCTCGGACATGGCATCGTCGTAGTGTTGTCCTGTGTGGAGAATATCTTCATGGACTGCATCGGAGAAATGCTCTGCGATGGCGTGGCTCAAAGCTGCGGCCTTAATGAATTGGGGGCGTGCGCCGACGATAGTCAAGATTTTGAGCATACGATGATTCTTTTTACGATGTTTTTCAGGTTTTGACCCACGGCTTCGTATATCCACCTGATGCCGAATGGCATCCAGCGTTGGGGGTGGGTGTTGACGAGCAGTTTGTATTGGTGGATGGGGTGCTGAGGATTGTTGAGTGCGCGGATGATGTCGTCGGTAGAGTGAAATGCCAGACCTTTTGCTATCCATTCCTCCTGATATTGAGGCACCTTGTCTCTGACGCTGACGCGCCATCCGTCCCATCTCCGACCGGTGTCGGTCAGATATAGCGTTTGCGAAAAATCGGTGTCGATCATTGACTCGTGAGTGATGCCTAATTCTCGGTAAGAGTATCTTTTCCAGAGATCTTGGCTGTCGTAGGGTGATCTGGGGCTGCCGTGGGCACAAGCAGCATCGATGGGTACCACCTTTCGTAATTTTTCCAAATTGTTGCAGAAGTCTTTGTATGCAGCTTCCATATCCCCGTGGCATGTTGTCAGGCATTCGTAGTGGTAGCCTGCTCTATGTCCCAAGGAAACAATCTGTTGGATGATATTTTCGTCGTAGCTTTCGGGAACTGTTCGGAAATAATAGGTAGCGTGAAAGCCCATGTGGGCTTCAATTTGTGCCAGCCTAAGCGAGCGGTCGGGATAGAGATCCACATCGTGACGCAGGGTGCATTGTTGGTGTTGCCGTAACGTTTCGAGCAGTTCGCTGTATTTCTTTAGAGTAAAATCCATTAGATATCAAGTTGTTTCACTATTCTCGCAGGTACTCCGGTGGCGAGTGTATGAGGAGGCACGTTGTGGGTTACCACAGCACCGGCTCCGATAATGGCACCTTCTCCGATTTCGACACCTGGCAGGATAGTGACATTGACTCCGACCCATGCGTTGCGATGTATGATGGTTGGGGCGACAAATGATTCGACACATTTGTGATGGTATTCCATAGGAGTGCTATGGGCCAGTACGTAATTGTTTCCAGCCAGAGATGCACCGTCTTCAATCAGTATGAAATTAGGATAGGGGTAGTCGAGGGTACACCCAGGGCCGATATGCACGTGTTTGCCTATTTTCACCCCACGCCATCTCTGAAGTTTGATTCTGAAACGGTTCCAAGGACAATGAAGAGCCATTTGTGCCAAAATGTGGTCTTTTAGTCGAACGATGCCAAACCAAACAGGGTTATTGTATCCATGAGCTTTGGCCGAAAATTTTATCGTTTTCCAAAGCCCATGGTTCTGGTAGTAAGGGATTGGTTGGCGTTTGAATTCGAGGTAAGATTTCATTGCAAATGTTCTATATAATTGACAAAGAATTCTGTGGGATCTATCATGTCGTTCAGAAAACGTTGTCGTTTCTTCTTCCATTCTTCTCGGAGAGTTACGGGGTCTTTCTCAAGCAAGTCGTTTAGTTGGCGAATCATTTTATCGAAGTCGTTGGGTTGGTAGGCAAAGCATAGTTGGTATTTCTGTTCCAGCATGTTGGGAACGGACAATCGACCGGCGAAAGTATTACATTTGAGAGCAGGTACACCCAGTATAGCAGCTTCGGATGTCATCGTCTGGCTGTCGCCGACAAACAGCGAACAGTATGCCATTAGGGAGTGTATCTCTTCAGGGGGGACAGGTAGTCGGTATTCTTCAAATTCATCTTCGATTGTACGTTCGGATGTGATAATCACCCTTCCATGAGGGTTTAGCATCTGAATTATTCTCCGTTTTTGTTCTATTGATAGTCCTGCTTGTCCAATATCATGGTGGCCTTTTAGAGCGACAAAGCGCATAATGAAGAATCTCTCTCCTTCAGTTAGACCTGCATGTTTCAGTACTATCGGGTCAGGGGTGAATCGGTTTGGGTGGAGGTAAGCTAATTCATGTGTGCCTGGATAGTAGATTGCATGTTTTGTGGCTCTATGAATGCAATTTGGAGTCATGACACAATTGCTCATAGGGTGAGCATATTTCACAACAAGGGGCTCCACGATGTCATCGTCGTCATCGAAAACGATGGATTTCATCTTGGATAGTTTGGCAACGTGATTAAGTACGACGCCACAGCTTAATCCGATGTCAATATGATTTTTCTGAACAAATTTCAGAAGGGCAATGTCTTGTTTTATAATGGTTAAGGCTTTCCCATAGATGGAGTCTTTCTTATGTCCGAGATTGAGATATGGTGTCATCCCATAGTGTTCCATCAGCCGCATTGCTATAGGGATGTCGCGAACGGAGAAAAAGACGCGGTGACCTCTTGAAATGAGTTCAGATGATAACCCATGGAGCAAGTGCACATGGCCGGGATGACCGATGTCAATCAGTATGTTCATCTGTCGTGAGGGTTTTGATCACTTTGGCAGGATTGCCTGCAACAACAGTATGTGCCGGGACATCGCGGATGACGACGCTACCACAGCCTACGATGGCCCCTTCTCCTATAGTAACCCCATTAAGAATGGTGCTTCCAGCGCCAATCCATGCGTCATTTTTAATGATTACATAGTCGCCATTATGAGATACGTTCTTTGAGGTAGAGGAGAAATTTGAGTGAGAGGAAAGTATGATGATTACTCCAGGTGCGATGGAAACACGATCTCCAATAGACAAGTTTCCTCTGTTGTATACATAATTGTGCGCAATTATCAAGTCGGAAGGGAGATATACATTTACCTATCTGATAGCCCATTTTCCTGATTGATTTGATTCGGATTTTGCTGTAAGGGAATCTCATTCCTACCTTATATAGGAATGCATTCTTGCATCGAATGTACAACTCTTTTAATGTCATTTTGTAAGGTGCTTTATGAAAAATTTCCCAGCCTTGTAAACCAAGGGGTTACATATATGGAGGAATCGGCCGTGTTCAACCAGGGTTCCGCCGAATTGAGCCTTGAAATCTCGTACGCCATAATCTTCGTCAGGACTACCGGCTCCCATCATGTCGTAGCGTTCATATTTGTTTTCAGCGGCATAATGAATGGCTGCGTAGTTGGCCATTATGGAAGGATAAAGGTCGTGGTATTCTTTGTCGAGTCCGCAGCAGTACCAGGCGTAGGCAACCCGATTGTTGAGCATCAGAATTAATTGGCCTCCAATGGTTTTTCCTTGTTTATCACTAATAATGAAATATTTGGCGAATGGACACTTCCCGAGTTTTTCGAACATAATGTATGGAGGAAGCGGTTTGTGGATTTTGGTATGATATAAATTAGATAGGATTTGGTAGAAGCCAACAATGTCAGGGTTAACCGTGGATATGGTTACTCCATTCTCTTTGGCTCTACGTATACGTCTGCGTCTACTTTTGTCCATGTTCCTGTCGACTGCATCAGGATCGGTTGTGTTGATATGGAAATTATAATGTGGAACATATTTGAATCCACATTTTTCGAACACAGTGCGCCAGCAAGAATAATCGTTCAGATTTCTTGTTTCAATGTAGATGCAGTGGCGTGTACTGAGTTGTTTTTTTACAGCGAGAAGCATGCCGGTTAACTGTTCTGCTGTGATTTGTTCTGATAACAAAGGGCCGCCAGTAATAATGGCTCTGCGAGACAATTTTCGCATTAGCAGGGAGCCGTCACATTGAATATATCCTACAATGACACCTTGTAATTTGTTATTTTCTTGTACTGCAACTACAAAAGATTCAGCAAAATTGAGGCTGTCGAAAAAACAATATGCTTCTTTGGTTTGGAACCATGAAGATACTGGTGACTTCTCAATCAGTTGGTCCCAAGCAGAGCTATCAATCTGATCAATATTTGTGATGATTGTCATTAGTCTTTGACAATAGTTAAGTGTTTATTGTTTTTCATTAATGGAATATTATCCGTTATCAGGACATTCACTTGCGTCGAAAGCTGTTGACTCCAATAGTTAGAAATATCCTGAATACATTCGGTGTGGAAATAATTGTTGGTTACCAAAAGTATTGTTAATGAGTTATCGCCATGTAATCGAATTTGATAATTATCGACACCAACTATTTCGTGGAGGAAGTAGTGGCTAAAATTATGCACGGTAAATATGGTGCCATTGCCTTTGATATAAACATCGCTTTGCCGACCGATGATTCTCGTGATGGTCCCATTTTGAACTTCAACAAAATCTTGTGTGTCATATCGGATGAAAGGATGGGCGAGATTCCAAAGGTCGGTGCTGACCACGCGGCCGATACCATTGGTTACAGGGTTGTTGTTGTTGTCAAGTATCTCTACAATACCGTAATAGTCGGTCGTGTGATATCCGTTGTGGTCTGTTGTTTCGTATGTGTTGGGGTTGCCTTCACAGCTGTAGGAGTCGATGATGTCGCAGCCGAAAGCTTTTTCTATCTCCATCCGATATGCTGCAGGAAGGGTTGAGCCGGTGGTCATGATGTGGCGAGGGCTGAAAGTGTACTCGGGATGGCTTTTGCGATATCGGGCCAAAATGTAAAGAGGACTTGGGTAGGACCGTATGAATTTTGGTTGAGAGAATTCGATTCTCTCAAGGATTGTTCTAATATTGGCTTCTGTAATGGAATAGAAGGGAATGTAAATGCAATTATTCGACCAGTCTTGCAGTTGTTTTAGCTTGTTGGGCCGTTTGGCATTTGCAATTTTCATGTAGCGGTCACCGAGTCGGTAGCCCGCCTGGTACCAAGTGCGCAACTTGGCTGCGGTGTTCACGGAGTTGGACAATTTGGAGATGTAGAAGGAGAAAGGCTCGCCGGTAGATCCGCTCGAACGAGCTGAAATCCGCGCCTTCTCTGGAAATTGTTCTGCTGAGAAACGTTCGATTCCTTCCGTTCTCATAATGGGTTTAGAAACGATAGGTAGCTGTTCAAGATTGACCGTTAGGGGGTCAAGATGCTGGTTTGTAAACCAATCCCGGTAGAATGGTACCTGATTGGCGGCATAGACGATTAGTTCACGAAGCCGTTGTTGTTGAAATTTGTGCATCTGGGCTGGATTCCATGATTCAGCCTCGCGCAACAGTCTCAGATACTTATGCACCTGTTCGCCTTTCACCAAGTCGCTTATTGGCAAGATGATATGTTCATGAAAGAATGCCATAGATTTGATATAGAGAGTCTTTTATGTTTTCCCAGCGGTATTCATCGACTTTTCTGTGTGCTTGTCGAATGATGGTAAT
>Ga0247609_10005102_pt1 | contig 12965 bp, 9 predicted proteins | sample 172DNAGHGlowgp2_FD_193487 | JGI IMG/M metagenome (GOLD analysis project Ga0247609, IMG submission 193487) | Sheep rumen microbial communities from Palmerston North, Manawatu-Wanganui, New Zealand - 1728 DNA GHGlow gp2 | ecosystem: Host-associated > Mammals > Digestive system > Stomach > Rumen ...
TTAAACAGTGTAACGCAGTTGTGGTTTATTGACACTTTGATAGACTCACAATGTGCACTCTCCTACCCGTCGGGAACGATTCATCCACCATATACGTTTGGCAACTACAGCTATTTTGTCACCTTTGATTTGGATGGTAACAAACTGGAAAATCATTTTGTACACGCCATAGCTCGTGAACGTATAGGAGGAGAATATTTGTTGGATATGCCACTAAGCAGACGAATAATTGGAGCACATCCTGTATGTGTGGATAGCCAAGGCAATACATTTATTGCAATGAGCACTTATTACGCAGGTCCCGACACCCTTCCTTACACTATCATTATTGATGGAGATTCAACTAAAACCTATCAGATTTTTTTACCAGGAAATTGCACTGATGAAAGTCAACAAATATATAATATGATGATTTGCAAATTTACGCCCACATGGGAACTGGCTTGGATGAAATTGATAGTGGATCATACGGAAGGGCTTTCTCCCGCTTTACCATATGACTCGTTACATCCTTATTTTGTTCCTTATATGGGTGGAATGAGTATTGATGAAGATGACAATTTATATATTTCCGGCTATTTAACCGAAATGGATTTTATGGATGCATATAATCAATATCCAATGCGAATATACTGGGACAACACGCATTTTGCAGAAATAGCCGATAAAAGTTTGGCAACAAAACTCCCTTTTATACTGAAATATTCTTCAGATGGAAACATTATTTGGTCAAATCAGGCATATGTAAAAAATGAGCCAAACATTAATACTTACCATACACCGGAATGGTCTGACAATTTCGTTAACAATGAAGGTGTTTATTTGTTGGGACGCGCAGATGATGCTGGTGGTCATCATCCATTATTCTATTTCGATAACGAGAACAATTCCCTCCAAATACCTACTAATGCCCATACAGGTTTTTATGTGAAGTTTGACAAAGAGAATGGTTCATTCAAGAAGCTTGGACAACCCACAGGACTACACACATCGGCTATTCCAGGAGCAAAGCCTGCTGTCATCAACAACCATTTAATTGGTCAGTTTACGTATGATTTTAGCCAAGGTTGTATGCTTGCTTATTTCAACACCGAGGGAGAGTTTGTGTCAGCAGATACAATATACCATACTTCTGATTCACGTGTAAGACCGTTAAAAACTATTGTAAACAACTATGGAGGTATATTATGTGATAGAATTGCCACCCAAGATTTGTCTTTCGGACATGACCTCACCCTTAATTTCACTGAACATGGTAACAGCCATGCTGTGTTCGCGTACAAGTACGACCCGTCCATCTTGGAGCCCTTCGTCCCCGACGATTCGGTGGGCATCGAGGACTACCTCGGCAGGCGTGAGAGCGACATCTACCTCTACCCCAACCCCACGTCGGGCGAGGCCGTGGTGTGCGGCTACATGTACGGCTACCGCAGCATCGAGCTGCTCGACCTCCAGGGCCGCAAACTGGCCATCCTCTTGGATTCGCCCGACGGCACGTCCTTGCCGGTGATCGACCTCTCGCCCTATCCCGCCGGCACGTACCTCGTGAAGATCAACTTCGAGCGAGGGGTGAGCGTGGTGAGGAAAGTAGTGAAGAGGTAGCAGTTAGTAGTTAGTAGTTATCAGTTTGGTGCTGGCGGGTCAGATGCTCCCGTTTGTTGCTAATCCTGCTCTTTCCTCTTTTGTTTAGCCAACTTTTTCACTGTGTCAACCTCTTTGACGAGCTGTTCCGTAGTGGGAAGATATAATCTGTACTCACTGGCGAGTATGGTTTTGTTGTCTTCAGGTAACGTCATTCTCACCAGCGTGTCATTCTTTTGGGTGCAGAGCAAAATGCCTATGGTGGGTTCTTCCGGGATTCTCTGTTTGCGGGCAACAGCCAGTACACTCTCCTTATCATTGCTCATAAGCAGACGCTCATAAAGCATGGAATTGATTTGCCGCTCCGTTTCACGTGCCGTCCATGCGTTGTTGACAGATTCTAACTCATAGTACTCCCGCTTGTCGGGATCCTCAATCTGAATCAGCCTACGATATTGACTCCAATTCAATTGCGAACGCACTGTGTTCGCAATTGGGTAAGTTCTGTAAAACTGACGGCTTTGTTCTAATTGGCGCACACTGAACCCACTTCCATAGTCAGGTTTCAAACGTTTGGAAAGGTTCTTAATAAGGTACGTGCCATAGTCCGCGCGCTCTTTCCCTTGTTGTTCTTCTTCAAAAATACGCCTCCCCAAATTCCAATACATCTGCACACGGCAGAAATCAACGCTTCGCACGGCATTACTGCGAGCATTTTCGATTATCCGACAGGCATCTTGATAAAGCGTGTCAATAGATTCAATTTTCACAAGTTCAGCCTCGTTCTTTTTCATCTCTAAATTTTTAAGTTGTTGCCTGCAAAGTTACAAAACAAGAGCAAACAAATCAAGCGCAAATGATATTTAATTCATTAAGAATCAAAATGATAAAAGTTGCATTTTTCAATTGAAAAGTTGCTGTTTTCGGAAAAGAAATTGCACAGTGCAAGAAATGCACAAAGCATCACTTGGCGATATCTCATATTGACCGCCTGAAATTTTGGAAGATTTTGTTCGTTAGGGTGCAATTTCCGTTTACGTCCGCAACCTCGCCCCCGGCACCTACATCGCGCACGTGGAGACGAAAGCAGGGGTGGTGGACAGGAAGTTTGTGGTGGGGAGATAGAAGGTAGTAGTTAGTAGTTGGGATGGCTCGGATGAGGCTGTCTATGGGTGTCGCGTGCTCTGTTCTGCCGCTATTCTTTCTAAAATTGGGATCTGATCCATCAAATCCTCAACAATAAACTCCCAGTAAAATGCCAGAACGTTCAGCTAACTCACGCTGGGTCAGATGCTCTTTTGTCCTGATTCTGTCAATCACTGCCCCACAAGGTATGTGATGATAATTCAAATAGTCCTCATACATGATAATAGATTTTAAGGCCACAAAAAATAACCAATTGCGGTTATTTTTGTTCTCATCTTTTTATTTAACGAATAAAATAATTATATATCTAATAAAATAGTTGTATAACTAATAAAATAATCATATCTTTGCCGCGTTGTTTTTCAAGTTAAGAATTAAGAGTTCAAAGTTAATAATGATGGAAAAGATTAATGTTTTAATGGTTATGCTTCTGTTTTGCGCAACGCTTTTCGCGCAGAACACGGACACGACGGCGGTGGCGAAGGCCGACACCATCGCCCCGAAGAAGGCGACGGAACTGCCCGAGGTGGGCATCACCGCGAAGAAGCCCGTCTATATGACCGATGGGGAAAAGACGATGTACAACGTTTCGGAAGACCCTGCGGTTCAGTCGGGTACGGCGGCGGACGCGCTGCAAAACGCGCCGGGCGTGGAGGTCGATGTAGAGGGCAATATCACCCTGCGCGGAGTCTCTTCCGTGGAGGTCTGGCTCAACAACCGGCCCGCCAACATGAACGCCGAAGCCCTCAAAATCCTTCTGCAGCAGATGCCCGCCAGCGACATCGAGAAGATTGAGGTCATCACTAACCCCTCGGCGCGGTACAGTGCGCAGGGTGCGGGCGGCATCATCAACATTGTCACCGTTTCCGACATCAGGAAAAACAGCTTCCTGAGCTTCGGGGCGAAGGGATCCTCCGCGCCCGAGGCCATTCCCTTCCTCTCCTACGTCTATGCCAACAAAAAGTTCACCATCAGCACCTATCTGCAATATTGGTATAGCACTTCCCTGCACGACAGACTTTCAGAATCAGCCATTTACGACGATTCGGGCACGCTTTCTTCCACAGATTCGTCGCATTCTATCCGACGGTTTCGAGAAGACCAGACCGGGCTGTTCCTGAACGCTTCTTGGATGCCCGACACCGCGAATATGGTCTATTTTTACGGCGGTTTTTACCCGCAACTCACGCGTTACAACTCCCAGGACAGTACTTCGTGGCGCGAATATATCTACAGCCCAGGGGATTACTCTTATTACGAGACTGTACTCCAAAAATCCGGGATTCTGTCGGGCTACGCGGGGCTTTGGTACGAGCATAAATTCAACAACAAAGGTCATAAATTGAGCACCTCAGCCATATACTCGGGACAGGGATATCGATCAAAAGGGGATCTTCATCGAGATTATCTTTGGTCGGGGCTTGCTGACCGTAACTGGTTGCAAACAAATGATTACCAGTATCATAGAGGAAATGTTTCGGTCGATTACACGATCCCATATCATCAGAACGGTGAGGTGGAAACGGGTGTTTCGGGAAGCTATGTGCACTACAAACAGCTATGGATGACGGACACGTTGGCGGTGGCCGATTTGGGGCGTTACTATGTGCATGACGCGGTGCGTTCGATGAATTCGCGCGGTCAGGACGGGGATTTCGATGCGTACGTTACCGTGCAGCACCGTTTCGGCGGCTTCACGCTGAAGGGCGGTCTGCGCTCTGAGCTGCTGTCGTTGAACTTAGACTATCCCGATTCCCCTGCCGATAACGTACGGAAACTCTATTGGGGGCTTTTCCCGTCGATACACCTGAGCTACCGCACGAAGAACATGCACAATTTCAAGCTGAGTTACACGCGGCGGGTGAACAATCCGCAGGCCTCCGACCTGACCACCTACCGCAGATACGGGGAGGACAGCTTCAGTACGGGAAACCCCGACTTGCGGCAAGCGTTCACCAACTCCGTGGAGGCGGGCTGGACGAAATACATCAACAAATTCGGCAATGTGGGCGTCAATGCGTGGTTCAAAAACACGAAAGACGAGTTCTCCAGCCTTGCGGATGTCTGCTACGATCCGTTTTTCGGAAGGATTGTCTATTTTTCGCAGCCCATCAACGCGGGCAAGACCCTGAACACGGGTGCGGAGGTGAATGTTACGTACCAGCTCAAGAGCTTCATGAATATCCGGTTTTACGGCAATGTCTATTACACGAAGTCGGCGTTCCAGTTCCGCGACGAGGAGCAGCCCTACATGACGGAGAATTTGGGTTACAGTTTCCGGCTGAACTTTTGGGCAAAGCTGTGGAAGTTCTTGGAGGTGAACGCCGCCGCCAACTATCAGTCGCAGAACGTGTTCCTGTTCACCACGGTGCGGCCGAGCTACAGCATCGACCTCGGGTTGCGGGCGGAGTTCTGGAAGCGGCGCATCGCGGTGTGGGTCAATGTGGACGACCTCTTCGACTGGAACCGCAGCGCGACCGTAAACGCCAATCCCTATTACAGTTACAGCGATTCCACGCGTGTGAGCTATCGGGCGCGGACGGTGCGGTTCGGGCTGTCGTTCAAGTTCGGGAAGATGGAACTGGAAGGTTCGCAGGCCGGGCAGGGGCAGGGGGAGCGGCGATAGTGTTCTCCAACTGCCGTTTCATTGTGCGAATGTTCCAGTTGGCAGGCCGTTTCTTGGCATTGAAGAACGGGAATCCTCGGTCAATCCAATGTTGGCGGTAAGTGGAATAGGTGTGCCCTTCGGAGTCGTCGTCGAAGCCGAACTCGAAGCCGCAGCACGGGCAGATCACGTAAGTGGGGCAGCCGTGTTCGTCGCGCGGAGGCTCCGGCAAACGGTCATATCCGCAAATGGGACAGATATATTCCTTCTTGAGTATAATGATGGTTTAAGTCGGTTGGTTTGGTGTCTCACTCGTTAATATGTTGTACCAGAAATTCACGCATCGTCTCTGTAGAGACATCATATATCGGACTCATTTGCGAAAAGCCGTTGTCAATAGGAATCCGGTTGGTCGAGAGCATTATCATCAAGGACTTGGAAGAGAGTTTATGGCCGGAATATTTCACAGCCGCTTCGATGCCCTCACGTAGGGAGTGCCCGGCTTTCACAATAGAGTAAATATCGTAGTAGTCTCTGTATTTAAGCCTGCGAAGCATCACCTCCATCTTCATGGCAAGTATAGAAGCGATATCGGCTAAATATATATTTCCTTGATATTCAATTCTTTGGTTAACAGGGGAATAGTTGTTGCTCACAAAAAAAGAGAGTTTCACGCCATTAACCACAAAAGCGACTTGGTCAAAACCGAGGATGTCACGATGTTGTATTTCGCCCACCTTTTCTTGGATCTGTTTCTCAATCGTAGGCCAGTCCACCTCGGGCTTCTCCGCTTTGGAGATTCGCCACATCATAAAATCCAAATCCTCACTCATTCGGTGCCCCAGCTGTATGGCTAAAGCCGTACCGCCGCACAAGGTGTAGGGTTTGATGCATTCCAGTTGGGACACGTTGTCGATGATGGCTTCGATGTTCGGGGTTAATCCTTTACGCATAGTGAGTTAATTTTTTCAGATGTGACATTTCCTGGCGGTGAAGGAACGCTTCAGGTTTTTTGATGTGGAAGAAAACGAGCGCGATCATCACATTCAGGTCGAAAAGGTACTCCCCTTGGACGGCCATATTCTCACGCCATACTTTTTGAATGTATTTTTTGGGGAAAAGTTCGAATAACTTTGCGATATCATCCATGTCGAGATGTACAAACACTTTTTCGATCAGCAGTTCGTCAGGCAGATTGTTTGCCGTGACATTGTCGTAAGACCAGAAAGCGTGTGCCTGTTCCAGTCTCTCGAACAACTCTCGTCTGAGACTCTCCTTGTATTGCCGGATTTTGTATTCGTTCTGGATTTTCAGGATTTTGCCTTCGGGAAGAGCAAACAGAGATTCGATTTTCAGGGACAATGGAAGTGTTATTTCTCTTTGGTCAAGCACAATGTAGCACAGCATCTGACGTGAAACACCCAATTCCCTCGCCAACGCCGACTGGTTGTAATGGTCTCTGACCATCAATTTGCTGATATATTGCCCTGCACTTTGTTTCAAAACAGTAATTATAATAACGAACGTGCAAAAATACAAAAAATGTCAACTAATGGGTTGACAAAATAATCCATTTTTTTCTTAAGGCTATTCTTTCTTTTTCCATTGGCTGTCCTCGAAATAGTATCTCCCTGGCGGCAGCGTCGCGGCGGAGAGGATGATGTCGCGGCGCCAAAGTTTGTCGGATATGGTGATATCGTGCCAGCCCTCCTTGGACTCGCAAATGGCAGTGTCGGTGTGATTGTCGATGACAATGGAAGGATACCTTGGCTTGTTGTTCATCAAAAAAAATCTCCCGGGACCAGGCTGCGAGACTGTCTGTGTATAAGTCGCTTACTAATTGGGCGGTTTCCGAATTTACCATGGTGTCAAAAAAAACTTCCAATCTCATACAGTTGTCTCCGCTTAATTCGCAAAGCCAAGGCCCTTTGCCATCCATGTTGTGCTTCTACCTTCTGTATTTTCGTCGGTAACCAGCAGACGGAATAGCGTTTCGTTTCCGTTTTCATAATAATCATATATCCCGTATGACTCCGGAGTGAGGAAATCCTGTGCCCTGCCGCACAATACTGCGGCCAACAACGCGAGAATCAAGGTGGTTTTGCGCATGATGATAGTGGTTTCTTGTTTTATGCCGCGAAGATACACTTTTTTAATTTCCACGTATCACGCGGATCTCACGGATTTTTGACGTTCCGACGCTGCTTAGCTTCTCAACCATATCACGGTTTCGCCTTCGTTCAGGAAAGATGGGGCGACCTCCACGACTCGTGGGGCGCGGAATCGGCGGACGGCCTCTTTCAGGGCGCCCCCCCGGTTGTAACCGTGAATCACGACGATCTTCTCCGTTCCGCGCGGGGCACGCGCCACCCGCTCGCGAAGGAGTTCCATCGCGTCCTCCACGTACATGCCGTGAAGGTCAATGCGCAGGGTGTTTTGGGGCGTGGGCATGGTATTGGGTTTTACATTGTGAATGTTACGGGGATTGTGTAATAGCAGCGGACGGGCTCTCCTTGGGCGCGAGCAGGTTTCCATTTGGGCATCAATCCGACAAGCCGCAGGGCTTCCGCATCAAGTTCGGGTGATAATGACACCTTGATTGTCGGGTTGGTGATACTACCGTCAACCTCTACCACGAATTCTATTAATACAGTTCCGGTGGCATCGTAGAGTGGATGTGGCCACTGGGTGTTTCTCCTGAGAAAAACATTCAACGAGTCTGGGCCACCCGGAAACTCCGGCATCTCTTCCGCGAACATCACCGGCGGTTCCCCTGACACAGTGTCGGAGAAGCTTTTCACAGGTGTGTTTCCGTCGGCCGGAAACAGCTCAACCCCTTCCACAACAATCGGTTCCATTGGATGCTCTTCGGTGTCGGTCTTTCGCTTGCCTTTGGAAGCTTGTTCTTTTAAGGCTTTTTGCAAGTTGCGAATATCCGCCATCAAAGCGGGGTTAATGTGCGCCTCAAAATCCACGTCGTCATAATCCAAATAGTCTAATTCACATAATTTCGAGTTGATACAGTCGAAATATTGCAGATTTTCCTCGGGTGTTACTAATAGCTGCTCCAATGTGCCGTCTGACAATAGAGATGTTTTCACGTAAAGACCTTTCACCAAAACCGAAGGAATCAACCAGTTCCGTGATTTTGCCAACCCCAATATGTCACGATCGTAATAATCATCTTCATAATAATACGTTCCTGCGCTCAACTCCTTTACGTTACGAAACGGACTGAACCACGCCTCCATACCGTAATGCACTATCAATGTATCTGTAAAATACTTGTGGTAAGGGTAATCGCTGGTCACCGTATATTTGCCTTGATACTTTTTTACCCAAAACCAATTTCTGGGCATGTTCCCGAGATTGTTTTGAATTAAGGTCAGATCAGGGAAATCTTCTCTATAAGTACGATAAGCAGTTCCTAAAGTGTACCATTCTGTCCCACTGAAATCGGGTTCGTTTGCGTAGTATTTGCCTAAAATTTGTTCCAAACAGTGTTTGCACCAATAGAAGCTGGAAATGCAGGTATCATACGTACTGCAGGTGTCGCATTTGTAAAAATGATAACTTCGCCAGATGTATTGGGTGTCGTTCTCCATAAAAGGTTGACGGAGTTCGTATGTGAGATAATGTTTGTCTTCTGAACAATAGATCAATGCGGCGGGCACAAGCTTTCCGTTCACAGGAGCGTTAAATGTGGAGATGCCGGTGGTGTCACAGTCAAATGGCGAACCTGATTGAGCCCTGCCGCACAATACTGCGGCCAACAACGCGAGAATCAAGGTGGTTTTGCGCATAAGCTTGGTGGTTTTCTCTTTATTTTGGCCGCGAAAATACATTTTTTCCTCGAGACTTGCGATTCTTGAATTTAACAATTAATAGTTAAGAATCGAAATGAAAAATATTCTTAAAATCATCAACTGTTATGTTCAAATAAAACATATCTTTGCCGAAAAAAACAAGGCCGTTGAATGTATGAAAGTACAAGCGCATATTGAATGTAATTCAGAAGGGTTTTATTCTGTGTATTGTAATGCCGATTTCCCGTTCGGATTCTTCGGCGAAGGATATACAGCTGAAGAGGCTAAAACAGATTTTCTAAATGGCTTTTACGGAATGAGAGACAGACACTTCAAACAGACTGGTGAATATATAGACGCGGAGTTCACTTTCGTGTATGATGCTTCTGCCTTCTTGCAGCATTACAAGGGCATCCTGACATTGTCAGGTATGTCGCGGATGACGGGCATCAACAAAGCCCAACTCTCGCAGTATGTCTGCGGCAAACGCCATCCCTCCCCGCGCACGCAGGAGAGGATCAGGCAGTCGGTGAAGAAGTTCGCCGAGGAGCTGAGCCACGCGATGGCGTGATAAACGAGTAGGAGGTGAACACCTCCGATCAGTGTCCACCCCCTACTCGATCAAACGTAAAAAGCAGCTACCCTATTCGCAGTCTTTCACGCACCGCACGCTGAAAGCGTTTTGTTGCGCGTCAATGTTCGGGAAGACATAACAGCAGTGGTAGCTGATGTAAAACACTGACTGAGGGGTGTCGCCGTGGAACCAGGCCGAAGTGAGGCGATCCTCGAAGCGTTGCAGGGTGCCGTTGTAATAGCCGGCCGGCCGGGCGTTGAAACCGCTCGTATTGGTGCCGTTCATGACTAACCAAAGATCGGTGCTACTCAGCTCCTCGGCAGTGTTGGTGCGCAGGACATTGATCTCGGCAGCGGTTGGGAGATGCCAGCCGATGGGGCAGATGCCGCGCACATGACCATCGATTTGTTCGGGGTTATCGGTGCCACCAGCCGCATCGTGCCACGTGTAGAGGTAGCCGAAGGTACTCACATTGGCAGCCTCATCCGGCATAACGGCGGAAACGTAGCCCTTGGCCTCCGGAGTCCATGTGCGCAGGTTCTCAGCCATCCAACAGTATCCGTCTATTTTGACTACTGCATAGCTGTTTCCATCGGCATCAGCCACCGTGGCGGGACAAGGCATTTCGGAGCATGGATTGAGTTGGTCGCGGTCCACGATAATGGCACACTGCTCGTCATCGCCATACGAGACAAGAGTGTTCAACACATACATTCCTTCGGTCATATTACCATCGTAGGTTACCTCGTAGTGGTTCACCGGCGTCTCCTCCACCGTATAGGTGATATGGTCGCCGAGCGATGTTACGGCCGGAATGTTTTGGAAGGTATGGCTCCACCCGTTAGCCTCTCCCAGCACCACCACCGAGTCGGTGGCCACACCGTCGGCCATGAGGGTCAACGTAACGGTTTTGGGACGGGTTCCAAGGGCGTTGTCGAAGTCGTCCCAGAATTTCTCCACAGTGAGGGAGATACGGGCGATGCGGGCGTTATGGAAGATGGGTACGCCGCCTTCACTGTGGCGATGCGCGAGGATGGAAGGCTCCAGATACATCGTGTCGCCGTTGTCGAGGTAGTAGTCGGTGAGATGGCTGTCCTCGCTGCCGACAACGTGCAAGATGATTCGGTCGCTCCGTTCCTCCATGGTCACAACGACGCTGCGGTAGTGAACCACGGCATCGTAGATTTCATCGACCATGAGACCGTCTTCGCGGGTGACACTGCGGCTCCAGGTGGCTGTTCCGTCATGGTTGAAAGTGCAACCCTCGGGAATGACCTCGTGCAATTCGTACTCGAATTCAACACCGTTGCGAAGGTCGTTGTCTGTGAAGCCGCTGCTGATCAGATTCTGGTAAGCGAAGACCAGACCGTCATCAGTGATGTTGTCGTCATAGAAACGGATGGCATTACCCTCATTGGTGACGGTCAGGGAACGGTCGGCACCGCTACCGACAGTCTCGGCGGGCATGGGTGCCACAGCCGCATTCGTGCCCACAGGACGGAGTATGAAACTGTAGTCGCCAGTTGCGAGGGTGTCCTCCAAACCGATGATGGTGAGCTGTTTGTCTGCCACCATACGATAGATGGTCACCGAATCATTGTATCGATTGACAAATACGGGGATGTCAACCTCGTCCTGACGGATTTCGGTGTCATGCTCCGATGTAACGGGATAGTATTCCACATTGTTGATTACAAGTGCGTTGTCAACCTCCTTCACAGTGATATCAACCTCGTAGCGCTCGGAAGCATACGTGATGCCTGTGAGGCGTTCTAAGTTGGCCTCCACAGCGGTGAGTTCGCGGATGTGGTAAGTGAAGGTTTTCTCTGTGCTCCCAGCCATGTCGTCCATAGTGAAGGTGATGGGCGCGAAAACGCCTTGGCGCACGGAATCGGAGATGAAGGTGTTGTTTCGGGTGATGGCCAACGGAGCATAGACGATGCCTTCCACCGTATTAATGGTTGTCGGCATGGGTTGCGTGGAGAGTTGCGGAACGAGGGCCATCACAAAGGTGTCGGTCTCTAACCACGAGCGACCGAGCAGCTTTTTCCGAACAGCGGGGATATCCACCGTAGTCACCGGTTGCACGTGTTTATTGGTGATGGTGACAGCATAGTCGTTGGTCTCGTTCAGAATCCCTTGGTCGGAGTAGCTTGCCGTATAGCCGGCAGGTACTGTCAGCTCCTTGACGGCATAGTTGAACTTGACACCGTTGTGGTAGAGCGGCATACGCTGCCAAGTGGCGGTACTGCTGCCTACAGCGATGGTCTTAGGCTCGCCTACAGGTGTCCAGTAGTAGTTTCCGGTCTCGTCGATTTGATCGGGCTCGGATATGCTGTGGTTGTCACCGTTGTTCCGATAGAGTTGCACTTGGATGTCTGTGCGCAGATGTTCGGTATTATTGTTGTCCTCCCAGAGCTTGGTCACCGAGAGGTCTATAGAGTCTAACGGATGGGTATTGGTCAGCCGCATCCAGTAAAGAGTCTCGTCATCCGTGGTCTCGCGCTCCACGGTCGGAGCAAGGTACATGGACGAGAACTGGAAATTTTCTTCTTGAAGGTCATAGACGATTTCTGTTCCGTTGCGTCTTCGCGGCCACTTGCCGAAGTCGGCCTCCCACTCGTTGCCTGTGATGGAACCGCTGAGTGTGCGGGTAGCGAGGACATCGCCGTCATCTACCAAATGCACGGTGATGCTACCAGGACGGTAGAGGTCGTTGTTGTGGTGGTCGTTCCAGAACTTGGTGACACGAACTAACACGGAGTCCGGCGTGTGGGTATTGGTGATACTGTACCCGCTCACGGATGCGCTGTAGCCCGTGACGGCGTCCTCGGTGACGGTGTAGGCAATCTCGGTGCCGTTGGCATATTTTGGCTTGCCGGTGAAGCTCCAGCTCCAGCCATCCGCAGCCGTGACCGTCTTGCTGGCCACCTCGGCTCCGTCGGCCTTCAGACGGATGGTGATGCTGGCGGGACGTTTGCCGTCCTGGTTGTCCGCGTCATTCCAGGTCTTGGTGCCGGCGATGTCGATGGTCTCCGGCGTGTGCGTGTTAATGACGTTGTACCCGCTCACAGAGGCGGTGTAGCCCGTGACGGCGTCCTCGGTGACGGTGTAGGCAATCTCGGCGCCGTTGGCATATTTGGGCTTGCCGGTGAAGCTCCAGCTCCAGCCATCCGCAGCCGTGACCGTCTTGCTGGCCACCTCGGCTCCGTCGGCCTTCAGACGGATGGTGATGCTTGCGGGACGTTTGCCG
>Ga0247609_10005106_pt1 | contig 12958 bp, 5 predicted proteins | sample 172DNAGHGlowgp2_FD_193487 | JGI IMG/M metagenome (GOLD analysis project Ga0247609, IMG submission 193487) | Sheep rumen microbial communities from Palmerston North, Manawatu-Wanganui, New Zealand - 1728 DNA GHGlow gp2 | ecosystem: Host-associated > Mammals > Digestive system > Stomach > Rumen ...
GGCAACGCCTTTCCATTTGCATGATCCCACAGGCCCGCGTTATACCAGTTATCATTCACGTGCAGGACGCTCCAATAGTTACCACCCAACCCATACTCGTTGGCCTCGGGGAACCACCAGAACAGGCCTTTCACCTTAGCGTACGGTTTGAGTTTCGTGATGAGGTCGGCCGTGAACTTGCGCTGTCCTTCATAGGTCAGCGGCCACGTCGATGAGTAGTCCAAATCGCCCATGCTATAATGGTAGCTATAGCCTGTCTCGACAATCATGATGTCCTTGTCCTGATAGGAGTTGGACACGTTATTGAGGGCAATAGCCAAGGTACCCAAATCGCCATGGAAATAGGGATAATAGCTCAACCCGATGATGTCATAGTCCACCTGCTTGCTCCTCATCTGATTGTAGAAATTGAGCAGGATGTTGACCTTGGCAACACGCTCGGTGTGCAGGATGATTTTAGCTCTAGGACATTCCTCACGGCAAGCACGACCGGCCGCCTTGAGCAAGTTGGCAAAACGATCCCAGTTGGCCTCGTTGCCCATGTAGCACTTCTTCAAGTTGGCTGTCGGTGTGCCTACAGGGCCCCACAGCATACCGTAACTGATCTCATTGCCCGTCTGGATGTAGTCGGGCGTTGCACCCGCAGCCTTGAGCTCACGCAGGCAATCACGGGTGTACTCATACACCTTCTGGGTCAGTGCCTCATCGTCCAGATCGGCCCACTCGGCGGGCGTGAACTGCTTGACAGGATCGGCCCAGCTGTCGCTATAGTGGAAATCGAGCATGAACTTCATGCCGGCATCCTTGATGCGCCGGCCCAGCACCTTGACAGTATCCAAGTTCTGGATCACACCCTGTCCTTTATCGGCATTGGAGGCGTTAGCAGGATTGACAAACAGGCGCACACGGGCCGCGTTCCAGCCTTGCTGCTTGACCCATGCGATCACATCATTGATGCGCTGGTTGTTGATGTCACGGTAATAGGCCGAGGTCACACCATAGCCTAGCGCCATGCGCTGGTGGGCCTCATACTTGGTCAGCATGGAGATATCGCCACCCACAACAGGGCCGTCAGGTTCCTCACCACCCCTCAGGATGATGTCTATCACGGTATTGATATCGATGATATTGATCTCGCCATCGTCATTGACATCGCCTGCCAGGATAGCGCTATCCGACAAGATGATGTCGATGACCATATTCACGTCGCTGATAGTGACCTCACCATCGTTATTCACATCGGGACGCACCGCAGCCATGGCGCTCACGCTGGTCAGAGCCAGAGCGAGCGCCACGCTGATACTTAAAAAAGTCCTTTTCATATATTGATTGTTATGAAGCCAAAATGGAGTCGATTACAGCGCTGATGTCACTGATGTTCACCTCGCCGTCGCGATTGACATCACACTTGGGATTGGTCGTCGACCCCATGAGGATCGCGTCGATCACGGCGCTGATATCACTGATGTTCACCTCACCATCGCCGTTGACATCGCCTTCGAGTTCATTACCACCCTCGAGACTGGCCAGATAGGTTTCGGTCACATCACTCACGTTGTACTTGTTAGTTTGTGTGGTCACCTCAAACACTGACGAGTGTCTCACGTCGGTCACGTCAACCGTCTGCACGTTGCTAGGACCTTGATTGAACACAAAATTCATGCAATAGTCCTTGCCCGTAATCATGTACTTGCAGTAGTAGAACTTCACGCCATTTACCGTCTTGTAATCGGTGATGCTCTGGCCGGGCCAGTTACCGTTGAACTGCTTGTTGGTGGGAGTGTCCCAAGTGTAATAGTTCACTACCGACCAGTTGTTGGGAGCCACAGTGGGATCCTTGAGGTAAACCGTAATCTCATAGGGTTCAAACACGCTGGTGTCGATGATGTAGTTGCGGGTAATCACGCCACTAACAGCGCCGTTGATGAGCAGACCCACCTTGAGGGTCTTGGTGCCGTTAATATTGATAGTGGCACCATCGTTGACCTTGGTACCATTGCTAGCGGTGGGCTCGCTGCCATCAAGGGTATAGACCAGGCGGGCGCCATCGGTCTGGCTCACGGCAGTAAGTTTCACGTCAAATGCCTCGTTATACTCGCCACTGGGAACGCTGGCCCAAGCCGTCTCGGTGTTCTTGCTCAGGGCCAAGCGATAATTGGTGCCGCTCAGCACCACAACGTAGGTCGAGGGAATTTCATAAGCGGTAGTACCCATGGCAGCCATGAGCGTGCCGCGGGTGCCCACGGTGCGCTGCACGTAGTAATTGCTAGCCGCGTTTTGGGCCTGGTTAAAGCTGGTGCTCTGGTTGTGGATACCGGCCAGCTGGCGGGCATAAATCATCTGCTTGATGGGCTCCTTGTATTCAATCCAGTGCTTGAGGAACACACAAGGCGTGCCCGGCATCGTCAACAGATAAGCGTTAGCAGCCTCAACATTGTTGCGGATGGGGTCCTGCTGGTTGCCGGCATCACGGTACTCGGTATCGTGGTTCTCGACAAAGGTGACCGCATAACGGCAATAGTTCGTCTCCCTGCACAAGCCCTTATTGGAACTGGTACCCAGGTTAGTCCATCGGTTATTGTTGGCCGCATCGCGGATCACGTAGCGGAAGGGGAAGTCAAACGCGGCGCTTTGCACGACGCCATCCACCTTGGTGCCATCGATCCAGTTCTTCACCGTCGTCTGATTGCCATCCCAGAACTCGCCCACCGAGTATTGGGCGTTGATATAGGAATTGTACATGCCGGTATAGGAAGCGCCATAACCCTTAGTCATATCATAACGGAAGCCCGTGTAACCCAGGTCGTTGAGCAGCAAGTCCAAGTAGGCCTTGACGATGGTTTGCACATTGGTGCTCTTGTGGTCCAGGTCACGCATGCCACTCCAGTCCTCACCGGTATCGTTGTTGTTGCTCAGCGACTTGCCGTTCTGGTTAGCCCAGTTCAGCGTAGCCCCGCCGTCATCGTTCTTGCAGATGTCGGTAGAGAGCATTTTATAGGTCACCCCTTTATACACCTCAACAGGGAAGGTCACCCAGTCGTTGATGGTCTTGCGGTGATTAATCACCACATCGGCGATGGTGCCGATACCCTTATTCTTAAAGGTGTTGATCATCGAGCGCAACTGCGACTCATTGCCAAAGGAGCTGTTATAGTCGGTGAACCAGTACAGGTCATCATAGCCCATCGATGTTCCGCCACCAGTGTTGGCACTCTGGGGAATCCACACGAGCTTGAAAAACTCGGCCAGCTCATCGGCTTGGGATTCGAGTTTTGTCCAGCGGGAATCGGAAAAGGAATTCCAGTAAAAGCCTTGCAGCATCACGCCTTCATAGCGTGAGGGCCAGCCCTGAGCCAGCATCAGCAATGGCAACATCACAGCAAGTGCAGTAGTAACAATCTTTTTCATAGTCTCTATCGTTTTTAGTGGTTATACTTTTCACAAAATTAGTGCAACTCGGGCACAAAAGCAAATAAATGCTTGATTTTGTTGAGACGCAAGCTAATTGATGCAAATTTAGCAATTTATCCACAATTTCAACCATACAGCCATCATAATGTCGAAAAAAAAGTGCGTGCAATCGTTTGCAACCTCATAATCCCCCCTTTCCAGGTCATTAAAAAAAGCGGCTCCCATGCTCGTGGGAACCGCCTTTTTATCATCTGCTGATTTCAGCAGGAGTAACTCACATTACCTGAGCACCTTGATAGCGCTGCGGCTGCCGTCGGTGTAGGTGGTCACAACGATGGTGAGACCGTTGATCTCCTTCACCTCCTGGCCCATGATGTTGTAGTAGCGAACGCTCGAAACGACCTTCTCAACGTCGTTGCTCAGCTCGTCAACACCACCAACGGCCTTGGTCAAGCGGTAAACAGCGAGGCTGCCGCCAGGATAGTACTGATAGATGGTGACAGCCTTCCTGCCAACCTCGGCATTGAGCCAGTTGGCCTGGAAACCGTTAGCATTGGCTGCAACGGTCGACTCGACAACAGCGATGGGCTCAGCACCAGCCTCGGCGATAGCAAAACCGTTCTGATAGTCGGGCATGATGGGATAGATGTAATATTCCTTCTCATCCCAAACGAACGGGAAGACGCCGTTAGCATGACCCTTACCGGCCAGCTCGATAGCGGTAGCGGTGAAGTTCTCACCGTCAAACGCAAGCTTGCTGGGGTTACCGCTACGATAAGCGTAAACGAGTGCATCCTCGTCGTTGAGGTCCTTGAAGTAGTTGATCACAGTAGAGGTCTGGCCAACCAAGCCGTCACAAGCTGCGGTGTAGCACTCGTCAACATTTACCTCGCCACCAGCGATAGTCAGGACAGCAACACCATCGGTGAAGGGATCGGTACCAGTGTTGCCACCGGTCAGGTAGAGGGCGCCATCCTCCATGAGGTTACCCTTAGCGAAGCCGATGAAGTCGCAACGGCCCTGCAGACCGCACTCCTCAGGAACGGTGTATTCCTTCATCTCGTTGGTCTCGGGGTTGATCACCTTGATGGTAGCCTCGGCCCAAGCGCCGGGGAAGGCAGCGTTGCTGACAACCAGGTTGCCGGCCTCGTCGCGGGTGATACCGCAGTTAGCGCCACCAGGATACTCGGTGTTAACAATACCGTTCTCATCAATAACGACAACCTTCTGGTCAGCCTTGTTATTGATGTAGAACTTGCCGTTCATACCGAAGCCCTGACGTACATCGCCAGTCATCTCACTTGCAAACGGGGTAGCCATCTCCCAAACCTTCTCGATCTTGTAGGTTACCTCACCCGGCTCAACACCACCAGCCTTGGTAACAACCAGCGTGTTAGCCTCAAGATTTACCACCAGGTCATAGGTACCAGCGGGAACCTTAAAGCTGTTCTGCTGACCGAAGGGAGCCAAGCTCAGTTCGATGCCGAGCTGGTCCTCGCTCAGGAGGTAGTCGGCCTCAACGGCACCCAAGCGATAGGCTGCGATGCCTGACCAATCGTCAGCGCTCTCAGCAAGCTTGGTGGTGAAGGCAAAGTAGCTGTAGCCAATGCCGTCGGCATCGTCGATGTGAGCGCCATCGGTAGTGATGGTAGCGGTGAAGATGTTCTCGTCCTCGGTTGCCATGGGCACGCCCACGTTGGGAGCCCAACCATTGCCGTTAGCCTCACCCAGTACATACAACTCACCAGTGCGGGGGTCAAAGCTGCCGCTCTTCACCCAACTGTAGCCCACCTCGTTGTTCTCGGGGTTGAAGGTGAAGGTCACGTCATACAGACCAGTCTCATCAACCTCAACAACTACGTTGTCGTTGGGCCATGCATTACCCCAGTCGCGGTTACCAACCACCTTGAATGCCAACTCATTGCCTGCGAGCTGGCAGCCATACTTGGTCAGTGCGAAGGTGCCATCGGCCTGCTTAACCATGTCATTGTCAGCATTGCTGGGATCCCACTCGGTGCCAAATACCGATGCGGGAGTACCTGCTACGGTATAGGTTTCAATGGGGACAGGAATCACAACACCCTCAATCTTGAACTTGAGGATGGCGGGGTTGAAAGTAAATACATACTCGCTACCACTACCGGTGAACTTGTAGGACTTGTCACCACCCTGGGGGGTTGATACCCACTGGTTAACACCAACCTCAACATCGCTGCCCGAGGGGCCATAGCGATAGCTGGAGTTGAACACGTCCCAGTTTGAATCGAGACCGCTTGCAAACACAAACCAAACCGAACCGTTGATGGTGGCACGGTAACTGTAGGTACCGTTGCCATTGTCGGTCATCTCAACACCGTTTCCCGGATCCCAGTTTCCAAAGGGATCATTACCCACGATGTAGTAAGCTGCCTGTGATGTAAAGGCAAGCATTACTGTCATTGCAAAAAGAGTAAAGAATTTTTTCATAACTCCAATAAATAATTAAGTCGGTTAATAACAAATATAATAATGTGATAATTACCTGTTACTGAAAAAAAGCGGCTGATTGCCGTCCGCCACATTGGGTGGACAGCAACCAGTCGCGATATGTTCAGTCGTTAGTCATTACTGAGCAATGAAATAGTACCTGCCCAAAATGTCGTTGAAGACGATGCGATAGGTACCGGCCTCAACGGGGATATTAGCTCCATTTTGAACGCCAACGCCAACGGGGAAGGTAGGACCACCCCAGTTCACAGCCCAACCACCGTCGGCAGCGAACTTGAGTTCGGTGTTCTCCTCGAAGGTCATCACGGCCATCCAGTCATGGTTCTCAACCACGGTGCTCATGGGATTCATGAGGGTGCCACCGGGATTCCAATCCTGGTAACCGCCAGGCATACCCATCATGCTGTAAACACCCACGAAATCAACGTAGGGATCAATTGTCAGTGTCTCGGCATTCATGTCGTAGGTAATCAGATAGTAACCGTCGGCAGGAACCACAATGTCGCTGCTGCCGCCATCGTTCTTGACGAGTTCACCGTCCTTCATACCCCACTGCTCGTCCCAGTTGCCCGGGTTGTGAATCAGCTTAAAGCCCTGGCCAGCGGGGAAATAGCCAACGTAGGTCAGAACCGTGAAGTCCTCGGCCTCGGTGTACATGGGGATAAGAGCGGTGCCGACGTTAGCGGGATCATTGCCCCACGAACCGTCACCGATGCATGAGCCAACGAGATACCACAGGTCGGGCTTAGCGATAGGCTCAAGAATCACCGTAAGTTCAAACGGTTCACTCTTGATGGTAGTTGCTGTCGTTCCATTGGACATGACCCACTCAACCTGAGCGTTGAGCACGCGGGGCTCGGGAGCCTTGCCATAGAGCGAAATCACGTAATCCTTCAGTTCCTGAGATACGATAGTTCCATCCTCAGCCAAGACAAAAGCCTGGTCATTGAGGTAAAGGACATATTCAGCATGGTACGCAGTGTCACTCGTTGAGGGTGCAGTGATGTCACACACCTTGACACGCTCGCCAGTCTCCTCGGCAAAGTCGATTGTGCCCATAGGGGTTACCGAGCCGTTGCCAAAGGTGATCACCTCACCTTGAGGATTGCTCTGGGGCTCAGCCCAGTCCTTGAAATCCTCGGTACAGCTAGCCAACAACAATGCAGTTGCTGCAAAATATAAAAACTTCTTCATATTTCTCTTTCTAGTTTTAAGTTAGTTACTCAACAGGGACAAAGTTATAGGTGCCCATGATGTCGTTGAAGAACACATTGTAGGTACCTGCCCTGACGGGGATATTGGGACCATTGCCCACACCTACGCCATAGGGGAAGCCACTTGCACCCCAGTTCACATCCCATGAGTTGTCGGCAGCGAACTTGAGCTCAGTGTCCTCATAGGTCACATTCTTCAGGTACCAGTCGTGGTTCTCGGTCACGGTGCTCGATGCAGTCATCATGTTCTCACCAGTGTTCCATTCCTGATATGCACCAGGCATCGAAATCATGGTGTAAACACCAACAGCGCCGTCATAGGGCTCGATAACGAGCTCATCGGTTGCGGTGTTGAGCGTGATGCGGTAGTAACCTTCAGCTTCGAGCTTGATGTCGCTGCTGCCGCCATCATTCTTCACAAAGGCACCATCGCCCTGGCCCCATTGCTCGTCCCAGCTACCGGGAACCTTGACAAGCTTGAAGCCCTGGTCAGCGGGGAAGTAACCCACATACTGGATCTCACCGGGAATCACGCTGCCGTCGGTGTCATAGACGGGATACATCGGGATAAGAGCAACACCAACGTTGTCGGCACTGTTGCCCCACGAGCCGTCACCGATGCAAGCGCCAATGAGGTACCACAACTCTATCTCGGTGGGAATGTCGCTACTCATGTCAATGTAATAGGGATTCACATCTAGGCTCACTACATTAGAGTAAACGATGCTGGTGCCTGGAATGAGGGCCGAGCAGCGCACATAAACCGTCTGCTTCTCGGGAACACCGTCCTCGGTCCACTCGCAAATGCTGTTCAGGGCCTTGGTCAACTCCAAGGCATTGATAGAACCCGAGCAGGTAGTGTATACAGAGCCCATTGTAGCATAGTTAGCAATCACCATTCCAGTAGTGTCGCCAGCAGCCTCGGCGGTCGATACAGTCCACTCATTGGTGGGTGACACCTCTAACTGATACTCCACTGCTGCAGGCCAGCCGCCGTAATCGGGCTGTGACCATGTGAAGGGAATTGATGTGGATTGAGCCAAATCGACCAGCGTGTTAACCGGGTTGTTCAGCGCAAAAGTGGTGGGCTGGATCAACGTGGGGTTAGAGCCGTTGTCATCCTCGCAGGCCGTGAACATGAATGCCATGCTCAACAGCATCAATGATGATAAAAATATCTTTTTCATATTAATATATGTTCTAATCTATTAATGTGTTTGACAGTCTTGCATCAATAACCGGGATTCTGAACCAGGTTGGTGTTCACAACCAGGTCATTGGTCGGGATAGCAAACAGGTTGCGTGTAGCGTCGAAGTTGCGGCCTGCATAGGTTCCGCCCTTCCAGGTCCAAACGTAATCGCTATTGCCACCAAACTTGCCGAAGCGGATCAGGTCGATGCGGCGGCGGCCCTCAAAGTAGAACTCGCGGCCCCACTCATCCAGGATCTGGTCCAACGTGTAACGGTTGCGCTGGAGGGCGTTGGCACGGCCACGAATGGCATTCAGGGCTGCGACAGCTTCGGCAGGAGCGACGTCACCACTCATGCGGGTCAATGCCTCGGCATAGGTCAGATAGGCCTCGGCGCTACGCATGAAGAAAAAGTCGCAATCGGGGAACTGTGAATCGTGAGGAGCACTGCCGTCGGTCTTGAAGTTATTGAACTTGGCAACAGCATAGCCATTGGTAAACACGCTAACGTCATTGTTCTCGAGGGTGCGGCCAACAGTATTAAACAAGGCACGGTCATCACCAGCGGCCATAGCAACCTCGTAACCAGGAGCCACGGGAGCGTCATCGTTGGGGAAGAACAGACGGATCAACTCGGGACGGGCGCGGTTACCACCCCACTGCTCAACCGTACCGTTGACGGCCTGGCTGTTGAAGGGATCCTCGTGCATGTTGGCGTCGAAGGTCGAAGCCATCAGGAACAGCGAGGTACCCCAGCTGGTGGTGCGGGCACCATCCTGCAGGACGGGGAATACGGCCTCGGTAGCGGCAGAGGTAATTCCGTTGTCACCCATGAAGAGCATCTGGTAGGGGGTGTAGGTCCACTGCATATCTTCGGTGGTGCGTGTCACACTGGTGGTGTTGAGTTTATGGGGACCATCCATGACCATCTTGGCATAGCGGGCAGCGTCATCCCAACGTGCATTGCCAGTGTAGACCTCGGCATTGAGGTACAAGCGGGCCAGCAACAGGTCGGCTGCATCGCGGTCCACGCGGCCGTAGCCAACTTCACCCTTCTTGAGGGCACGGGGCGTACTCAAACCCTCACGCAGGTCGAGCAATTCCTGCTCGAGCCACTGGAAGATCTCGGCACGGGTGGCCTGCTCAGGGTTCTTGCCCGTGGGAGCGGTCACCAGGGGTACATTGCCCCAACCGTCGAGCAGATAGTAATAGTCCAGGGCACGGATGAAACGCACCTCGGCTGTCATCGTGGCATCATAGTCCTCAAACGACTTGAGGTAGTCGTTGCAGAACACGATGCTCGTGAATAAGCGATAGTACAGACCCCTCAACATCGGGTGGCTGGCGTCATAGGTATTGTAGCAGAACTGGGAAATGCCATCGTCTCCCCAACCGCAGATAGCGAAGTCGCTGGTCAGCTCGTTGGCATTCCACACCTGGCGAACGTAACCCGAAGTACCACCGTCGATACCATCAACATCGCTACCACCGTTGGCTCCGCCACTACCGGCAACGCCAATGCAGGCATAGCACTTGTTGAACAGCTGTTCGGCTTGGATCGAGTCTGCGGTCACCAAATTGGGATCGATAGGCGTCACATCCAGGTCATTCACACATGACGAAGTCCCTGCAGCAACAAGCAACAAGGCCGCGGGAACAATATGTTTGAAAAACTTATTCATAGTTTTGATCATGTATTAAATGGGTGATTAGAAATTGAGGCTCAGACCCAGGATGAACGAGATGGGACGGGGATAAATCGCATTGTCGATACCACCGAACACCTCAGGATCGATGCCCTTGTACTTAGTGATGCAGAAGACGTTGCTCACCGTACCGTAAACACGGCCGCTGATGCCGTCCCAGTTGCCCTTGCGGGCCAAACCTGCAAAGCTGTAACCCAAGGTGATGTTGTCACACTTGAGGAACGAACCATTCTGTACCCAGCGGTCGCTCAGGATGGCTTTGGGATCATATGTGTTATAACCGTAAGGCAGCACATAGGTGGGACGGTTGGTCAGACAGCCATAGCCACTCGACGAGAGGAGCTCGCTCAAAGAGACGTTGCTGGCACCTGCCATCAGGTCGTTGAACACATAGTTGCCCAGGCTGGCACGGAACGACATGCCTAAGTCCCAATTCTTGTACTCCAAGCGCGAAGCAAGACCCATCGTCACATCGGGAGCGGGATCCTTGTAGTAGTACATATCATCGGGGGTAATCTGGCCGTCGGCATTCTGGTCAACGACTACACCCTCGATGGGCATACCATTCTCATCATATACCTGCTGATAAACGCGGAAACTGCTAGCAGGATAACCCACAGCATGGCCCTGGATGGTATTACCCGTACCAGACGAGATGTCGCCCGTAGGAACGTAGTAATCCTTGTCATCGCCACCAATAAGTTCGATGATCTCGTTCTTGTTCCATGTCACGTTGTAGTCGAGAACCCAATTCCAGTCGGTTGCCTGAATAGCCTTCCAGCTGATAGAGAACTCGAGACCGGTGTTCTTCAACGAACCGATGTTCTTGTTCATCATGTTACGAGGCTGGGTACCAGCGGCATTGTAGGCATAGTTGATCAGGTCGGTAGTCTTGCGATAATACCAATCCAAGCTACCGCTAACGCGCTGGTTGAGGAAACCATAGTCCAAACCGATGTTGGTCGTTGTTGTGGTCTCCCACTTGAGGTCGAGGTTGCGGGTGTTAGGAGTAACCATGGTACCATCGCCGGCCACGTCATAGTAACCACCCTTGACCAGGTTACCCTTGGAGTAAGTGGCAATCCAGCCATAGTCCCAACCGATATCCTGCTGACCGGTCTTACCCCAGCCCAGACGCAGTTTCAAGTCGCTGACGATGTTGTTGTCGACCATGAAACTCTCCTGGTTGATGCGCCATGCAAAGGCAAACGAGGGGAACAGTGCCCAGTGCTTCCAGAAACGAGAACTACCATCATCACGCACAGTGGCAGTGAAATAGTAGCGATCCTTGTAGATGTAGTTGGCACGACCGAAGAACGATATCAGATAGTTTTCGGTGAGATACTTATATTCTGACGGATCACGCATCTCGCCCCTCTTGGCAGCGTCGTTATGGGTCATAGGATAGTAACCCCAATAGGCGTTGGTCAGGCGACGCCAGAAGTGCTGCCACTCGTAACCACCCATGATGTCGAAGTGGTGGTCGTCGTTGAAGTCCTTGTAGTACTGGGCATAGGTGCTCAGGGTGTAAGCACGCTTGATGACCTGCTCCCAACCGTGGCTGCCGTAGTAGGTAGCAAAGGGCGAGGCAGGATCAACATCGGTCCACTGCTTACCCTTGGCCAAATCGGCACTAAGGGTGAGGTGGAGGCGCAGGTCCTCAAAGCCATGTACCTGGTAGTCGACATCGACGTTGCCGATGAAGTCGCGGCTAATGGCGCGGTCATTCTTCAGGTCGAGGATGGCAACGGGGTTGGCAGTGGCCAGGCCGTTACGGGTGTCGGGCCAAGAGCTATCGTTCAAGGCATCACCATTGGCGAGCCACTCAAAGTAACCGCCAAAATTCTTATAGCGGTCTCCAGTCATGAACACGGGTTGGGTAGGATCCATCCACACGGCAGCGTTGATTGCACCGCCGTCGGCATAGCGATTCCTGCTCCACATGAACTTACCGTTGAGGTTGAAGCGCAAGTGGTCGTTCAATAACGAGGGATTGAGGTTCAACGCGGTGGTGAAGCGCTCAAAGTCACTCGTCTTCAAGATACCTTCCTGGTCGGTGTAACCCAGCGACACACGGAAGGGGAGCCAGTCGGAGGCCGAACCCATTATCGTGAGATTGTGGTCGTGGGAGAAGGCCGTGCGATAGATCTCGTCCTGCCAGTTGGTATTGGCGTTGCCCAACGTGGCCAGTGCCTGCTCCTCGCGGGCATTGCCAGCAAATTGCTCAGCGATAAACTTGCGATACTCGTCACCGTCCATCACGTCGATGCTCTTTTTCTTCTTGCTCAAGGTCACACTACCGTTGTAGGACACGCTGGGGCGCTGGCCGCGACGACCCTTCTTGGTGGTGATGATGATGACACCGTTAGAACCTCGGCTACCATAGATGGCGGTGGCCGAAGCGTCCTTCAACACGTTGAAGCTCTCGATGTCCTGAGGGTTGATGATGGCCAGACCGTTGGGCAGGCCCTTCACACCGTTGTTGTCCATGGGCACACCATCGATAACAATCAACGGGTCGTTGCTGGCGTTCAGTGACGAACCGCCTCGGATGCGGATCGTGGCACCGCCACCAGGGGTACCGCCACCGTTGGTGACGTTCACACCGGCAATCTTACCGCCCAACATATCCTGGGCACTAACGACAACACCCTTGTTCTTGGCGTCGGGCTTAAGGGCTGATACCGAACCGGTCAAGTCTTTCTTCTTGACAACGCCATAACCGATGACCACCAGATTTTGGAGCATCTGGGTGCCCTCGCTAAGGGTTACTACAACCTCGCTGGCTGCCGTCACCTCTTGGGAGTCGTAGCCAACAGATGAGATTTGGAGCTTGGCGCCCTGGGGCACACCGTCGAGGGTGAACAGACCGTCAAAGTCGGTCACTGTACCCTGCTGGGTGCCAACGACACGAACACTCGCGCCGATGACAGGCTCGCCGGTAGCATCC
>Ga0247609_10005112_pt1 | contig 12954 bp, 9 predicted proteins | sample 172DNAGHGlowgp2_FD_193487 | JGI IMG/M metagenome (GOLD analysis project Ga0247609, IMG submission 193487) | Sheep rumen microbial communities from Palmerston North, Manawatu-Wanganui, New Zealand - 1728 DNA GHGlow gp2 | ecosystem: Host-associated > Mammals > Digestive system > Stomach > Rumen ...
CTGAACGATACATAATCTGGATTCTACCAACACTTTGATCGCCTTTATCAAAACCAATCTCAAATTCTGACTGGCCAAAATCTCCAGCTTTACTATAAAATATATCCCACTCGATAGTAAAGACCTCAGGAAGATAAGACTTCATATCCGTCATCAACGGGGTCAGACAATCCCAGGAAGTAGCAAAGTTGCAGTACTTCTTGCCGTTAATAGAGGCGACCTCTGCATTACCTTCTCTTTCAATATCCCATTTTGAGGGGAACTCACCCATCTGCTCGCCAGCGAAGTCGTCCTCGAAGAGGATTACGCTGCCACGAACGAAGTCGCTCTTCTTGTTCTGAGCGTCAACAGGGGTATCGTCACCCTCGGTCTCCTCAACTTCGGCCTCATCGTCAGCCTCGTCGCTATCCGTTGTCTTCGACTTGCGAATCTTCTTTTGGCCAGTAGCTACGTCGATTGCATCGTCCACGCGTCGTTCCACTTCGCGTTCTACGCGATGTTCAACGGTGCGTTGGGCGGCTTTCTCGACGCCACGCTTGAGGGCGTTGACCCAGCCCTGAGCGTTCATTGTCGTGACCATCGCTACGAGGGCCACAATCATAATCAATAGTCTTTTTGTGTTCATAATGGTCTAAAATATTAAGAATCGGGACAAAGATATACAAATCCTGCCACACTCACATCATTTTTCTGCTAAAAAATGCGAAAATGAGTGATGTGGCAGGAAAAAGGGGAAGAAAAGCACTTTTTACTGTGCTTCGCGACCAATAGCGAGTGCTTTGATGTTGGCTTCGACCACCGCTTCTCCCTTGCGGGCGAAGATACGACGGATGGCAGCCTCAAGCTTGTCGAAGTCAATGCCTAAGGCACGCTGGGCGGCGCCGAGAAGAATCATGTTCGCCGAACGCGGAATGGCGGCGTCCTTGGCCTTCTGCTCGATGTCGATGCAGACGACATGAGGCTGTGCAGCCAATGCCTGCGTGACGGCGTCCATCGACGGATAGTTGGGGATATTGACGAAGGGGACGCTGGACGTGATGATCCATCCGTCGGCCTTCAGATAAGGCAGATAGCGCAGCGCTTCCATAGGCTCCATGGAGATGATGACGTCTGCTCCGCCCTTCGGAATGAGGTCGCTGGCAATGGGCGAGGAGCTGATGCGGAGGTTCGACTGCACATCGCCGCCACGCTGACTCATGCCATGGACCTCGGCCTGCTTGATATAGAGGTTCTCGTTCATGGCGGCTTCGCCAATGACCGTGGCAATAGAGAGAATGCCTTGTCCTCCTACGCCACAAAGGATGATATCTGTTTTCATTGTTTTCTTTCTTTTGCGTGACGCTTAAAAGTCTGGATACATTCGCGACGCGGAATGATGACGCTGACGCCGTGGTAGTTGATTTCCTCGCGGATGATGCGTGTGATCTCCGGCATATTCTTGGGCAGGGGTACGACGACGTGCAAATGGTCCTCGCTGACGCCCAAGCCGCGGCAGATGGCTTCGAACTTGTTGGTGCCGGCCGAGTCCTGGCCGCCGGTCATGGCAGTCGTCAGGTTGTCGGAAATGATGACCGTGATGTCGGCGTTCTCGTTGACGGCATCCAAGAGGCCTGTCATGCCGCTGTGGGTGAACGTGGAGTCGCCGATAATGGCTACGGCAGGCCATTGTCCGGCATCAGCTGCACCCTTGGCCATCGTGATCGAAGCGCCCATATCGACGCACGAATGGATGGCACGGTAAGGCGGCAGGAAGCCGAGCGTGTAGCAACCGATGTCGCCGAAGACGCGCGGATGGTCGAACTCCTTGAGGACTTCGTTCAGCGCCGTATAGACATCGCGATGGCCGCAGCCCTGGCACAAGGCGGGCGGACGGGGAACGACGATCTCAGCGTTGAGGGCAGAGCGTTGAGCGTCAGAAGAAGACGACGCGTCACCCTTCAAGGCCTTGCTCACGCAGTCGGGCGTCAGCTCGCCTGTCCGCGGCAGTTCACCCGTGAGGCGACCAAGAATGTTGCGGCTCTCGAACACACCGCGCACCTGATCCTCGATGAACGGCTGACCCTCCTCGACGACGAGCACGCGTTCGCAGGTGTCAAGAAGCTGACGAACGAGCTGTTTGGGCAGGGGGTATTGTGAGACCTTGAGCAAAGGATAGGGACAGCCGTCGGGGAAACACTCGCAGACGTAGTTGTAAGCAATACCGCTGGCAATGATACCAAGACGATGGTCGGCGCCTTCCTTATATATATTATAAGGTGAAGCGGCGGCGTCAGCCTCGAGCTGCGCCTGCTGTGCCGTGACCTTATCGTTGCGACGGCGGGCGTTAGCGGGCAGAAGCACCCAGTTGGCAGCGGCTGCATCGTAGTTCATATCGTTCTCGGCACGGGCCTCATCCTTCACGACGACCACGGCGCGCGAGTGGGCCATACGTGTGGTGACACGCATCAGGACCGGCAGGCATTGCTGCTCGCTATATTCGAAGGCGAAGGCCATCATGTCGTAGGCTTCCTGCTGCGAGGATGGCTCGAATGTCGGGATCATGGCAAACTTGCCGTAAAAACGCGAGTCCTGCTCGTCCTGGGAAGAGTGCATCGAGGGGTCGTCGGCGACGAGGACGACGACGCCTCCGTTGACGCCCGTCATGGCGCTGTTCACGAACGGGTCGGCACAGACGTTGAGGCCGACATGCTTCATGCAGACGAGGGAGCGCTTGCCCATGAACGACATACCGAGAGCGGCCTCCATGGCCGTCTTCTCGTTCGTGCACCAACGGGAGTGCAGCCCGCGCTCGCGGGCTATCGCGTTGCCTTGGATAAACTCGGTGATCTCGGTAGAAGGCGTGCCCGGATAGGCATAGACGCCAGAGAGTCCGGCGTGAATGGCACCAAGGGCTATAGCCTCATCACCTAACAATAGTTTCTTCATTCTTTTATGGATCTGTTATTTCTTATTGGGGATAATCTCAAATGAATCGGCATCCTCGAGCACGGGGAATTTGGCTTCGTAGTGGCGCAGGAAGTCGATGTCGATCTCCGCCGAAGCTGCCCACTCGGTCTTGTCGGGGCAATCCATGATGGTTTCGCCGTAAGGATGAATGATGGCGGAACGGCCGTAGTATTCACACTGCTGGTCGGTTCCGATGCGATTGCAGGCCGCCACATAACATTGATTCTCAATGGCACGGGCACGGATGAGCGTGCGCCACGCCGTATCACGGCTGATGGGGAAATTGGCGGAATAGAGGATGCAATCGTAGTCGCCACGCTGGCGAGACCACAGGGGATAGCGCAGGTCGTAGCAGACCTGCAGGAGGAAACGCACGCCTCGCCACGCCACGACGACGCGCTTGTTGCCTGCCGTGTAGTTCTCAGCCTCGCCGCCATAAGCAAAAAGGTGGCGCTTGTCGTAAACCGTGACTACGCCGTTGGGGCGCACGAAATGCAGGCGATTGTAGCAATGGCCGGCGACCTCGGTGGCGATACTGCCGACGACGGCGGCATCGAGTTCACGCGCCTTGGCCTGCATCCATGCAAGGATCTCCGGTTGTTCGTCAACGATATCGATGGCTGCATTATTCAGCCCGGTGGCAAACATCTCGGGCAGTAGCAGCAGATCGGTCTTGGGAAGGGTGGACAGGAGCGTGTCCAGGTGTGCCAGGTTGTGTTGAACCCGGCACCATTCAATGTCGTGTTGAAGAATGGTAATGTGCATAATCTATGATAATTCTGACGGCATTAACCGCAGATTTGACGGCAAAAATACACAAAAATCTTCAATTCTTGGCAATAAAGCGCTAAGAAAGTACGTTTTCGCTTGACTTTTGTTAGAAATGTCAAGAGCAGGAACGGTTCACCGCTCGTTTTTATCCTCTTCCTTGACCTTTCGTATTTTCTCCGCAATGCGATCGTTCCATACCTGCCAGTAGTCGAGGAGAAGGTCTCTGACCTGGCTGACAACGGAATCAGAATGGGTCATGCGCAGCGTTTCGACATAATCGTAGAGGGCTGTGTTCACTTCGAGGATGTGCTGCTGGAGTTGCGGCGAATGGTAGCGCCATGTGCTGAGCGTGTCGAGATGGCGCTCGATGGCGTGGGCACGGATGCGCTGATCCATGACCCGTCGTCCTTCCTGCACGACCTTGCCGACCTCGCCGTCGAGCTCTCCGGACGGATTGGCCGGGCGTCGGCGCGTGCGCAGGTGGGTGGAATCAGGCCGCTGGCGATGAGGGCGGTTGAGCTGCGCCATGAGGTTGCCGATGACCTTCTCCTGCTCATGAAGCGCCGTCTGCAAGGAATCGATGATGTCTTCGACATCGCGCTCAAAGGCGGGCATGACGACCAGCTCTGCGCTGTCGGCTGCCTGAAGCAGACTGTCAACAGGAGGCGCGGAGGCATCGTCGCGAGGGGGCACGGAAGGCTGAGGAGCACGCCACACAGCATTGGGGTCATAAACCTCGCGGATGACAATGGGAACGGAATCGTGAACGACGGGCAAATTCACGGGATGAACAGGAAGATGCAGCGCAGCGATGCGAGCCGTGTAGTAGCGGCGCAGCAAAAGTGCTTCGCCGACCATCAACAGAGCCACCACGGGCACCACCCAAGCCCATTTTCGCAAACGTCGCAGCATAATTCTCGTCTTTCTCGCCGCAAAGTTAGAAAAAGTTTCATCAAAAAACAAAATCTTTCTACTTTAAACGCAAAACATCAAACTTTTCGTTATCTTTGCCGCAGAATTATGAGACTTCGACTGGTTATATGGCTCCTATTCGCGGTTTCATGGCTAAGCACACATGCTCACATCGAAACCATCTCATTTGCCGATGCTACGGCAAAGCAAATCTGTGTGAATCAATGGGACAGCGACGGAGACGACGAGATCAGTTTCGAGGAAGCGGCTGCGGTGACGAGTTTCGGGAGCGTCTTCTGCCGCCTGCTCTTGCAGGGGCCTTCGTCGCTCGACGAGCTGCAATACTTCACCTCGGTTGAGGAACTCCAGGAAAGGGCTTTCACGGATTGCTACCACCTGCGATCCATCGTGCTGCCCGCAAGCATCAAGATCATTCACGACAACGCCTTCTACTCCTGCGTAGAACTGGAGAATATACAAATACCCACATCCACACAACGCTTGGGTCGCGGTTGCTTCTACCGATGCACTAGCCTTGAAGAGATACGCGTACCGCCTTCGGTTCGTGATTCCATTCCGATGGAATGCTTCGCCTACTGCTCCGAACTGAAGAAAGCCGAAATCGAGGCCAACGTCAGAATCATCGGCGAAGCGTCGTTCATCGAGTGCTCGCGTCTGCAGTCCGTCACGCTACCCTATACCACCACTCTCATCTGCGACCATGCTTTCAGCGGTTGTGGCGAGTTGAGACAGGTGTTCTGCCGGGCCAAAACGCCGCCGAGCGTGGGCAGCGACGTCTTTGATCCGAAGGTGATGAGTCACGCCGTGCTCTTCGTGCCCGAAGGATCCATTGATGCCTACAAGAAGGCTCCTGTGTGGAGCGACTTCAAGTTTATTGCCGAGACCTTCGATTAGACATCAGAAAACACGCCTACACAGGTTCGAAACCGTATAGACGTGTTATGAGGTACACCAAAGGATGATTTTAGAAAGCAATGATATATCAGTTGGCACCGAAGATGTTTTATAAGACAACGAATTATACGAATTTAACGAATTTTTCTTGTCCTATAGTCGTAGACAAATCGCAAGCTTTAAATTCGTTTAATACGTATAATTCTTGAAGTGTCAAGCGTCTCTTCGAGCCGAGCGCGTTGTTTAAAAGAAGAGCGTCTCTTCGAGCCGAGCGTGTTTAATTCGTTGTTAAAAAAAGAAATGTGCCAAGTGCTATATTGTTGCCTTTTAGAATCTGTAGCCGAGGGTGACAGCGATGTTGTGGCGATCGAGGTTCACCTCTGTGGGCTGCAAGGTCACGCCGGCGAGATTGGGATTCTCGAAGATAAAGGACTCGTTGAGCGACGTGAACTGATCGTCGAAGGCGTAGAAGTCGCCACGCTGGACACGATACTTATAGGCGAGGTCGGCGAAGAAATGCTTGCCCTGATAGCCGATGCCGAGGGTGAAGAGGTGGGTAGCACCAAGGTTGATGTACTCGGTCGAAGTGCTCCAGTCGTAAGCCGGCGTGTTGCAGGTCTGGTCGAGTCGCGCACCTTTCTTGTAGGGCTTGCTGAAGAAGTTGTAGCCTCCACGCAATGCCAACTTGGAAATGGGCTTGACCTCGAAGCCGGCACGCACGTTGTGCACACCCTTGATATTGGCATGAGTCATCTCGTTCATGGCGCGATCCTTGTTCATCGAGATGGCCGAACCGTCATAGTCGTAGTAGTCGGAATTATCGGGATAGCCCATCTTGGTGTAGTTGTTCATGGAGTACTCGTACTCGACATCCCATGCGAAGTAGTCCTCGATGGTAGAGCCTAAGCTGGCGCGGAACTTCCAAGGCGTATAGACGTTGTATTCGAGATAGTTGTCGTCGTCCATGTATGACGCCTTGGTGTAGTTGCCCTGCTCGTTGAGCACGGAGAGTGCAGCCATGCCCGTGTGGCGGAGGACATTCCACGTCGGGGTTTCTACGGCGAGGCCGAAGCGGAACGGGCTGTCCTCGATGGGGCGAATGATGGTACCAGCCTTGATATTCAAGCCGTTGCCCTTGAGCTTCTGATCCTGATAGAGGATATAGGAGTCGTCGCCGATCTCCTCGTAGGAAGCCGAGTGAGTGTAGATCATGTGGTCGATGCCGAAGGTCAGGCCCCAGAACCAACGATCGCTGACGCTACCGCTGAGGTTGAAGTCGAAAGCCTGCAGAGAGCCGGAGGAGTTGCGGTAGTAGATGCCCGTTTCGCCTGCGTTGACGTTGCGGAAATAGCTGTCGCCAGCTTGATTGGTGAACTCACTGAAGAAGCCAGCCGTGTACAGGTTGTCGTAGAAGGGCGAGTCGAAGTAGTAGCCGTCGTTGCCTTCCTTGAAGGTCGAGTTGGCAATCCACGCAAACATATCGCCTTGCGAGAGGCCGCCCAGTTTCTGCTGGGTGAAGATGCCCTGATTGTAGTTGATCTTCTTCTGGTAGTTGAAGGCAAAGTTCAGGCGCGTCTCGTCGCCCACGTCGCCGAAGGGGAACACGATGCCGATCTGGTCGAAGGTGAAGGCGCCGCGACTGTCGCCAAAAGCGGGCTTCGCATCATTGATCTGTCCGCCGAGGGTGAAGGAGAGCGTTCCGCGACGCATCAGGCCGATGCTGGCGGGGTTGTTGCTGATGGCCGAGATGTCAGCTCCGAGGGCGCCCATGGCGCCTCCCATACCGACGTAGCGAGCCGTACCAATAACGTCCGACGTGTTGGTGGCACGGTCGTTGAGATAAGTGTCTTGTGCTTGTGCGCCGATGACCGGTAAAGCCATCAAAGCGAATAGGATGTATCTTTTCATAGCAGTCAATTATACATTATCCATTATACATTACCATTGCGCTCATCTGCGTCCGCCACCACGTGAACCGCCGCTGAAACCGCCGCTGAAACCGCCGCCGCTGAAACCGCCGCCGCTGCTGCCACGACTGACACTGCCGCCGCCACTGAAGCCGCCGCTACTGCCACGACTGACGCCGCCAAAGCCGCCGCTACCGCTACGAGAGCTGGAGCTGGATCCCGATGATACGGAACGGGAAGAGCTGCTGGATGAAGTGCTGCGGGAAGTCGTCGAAGAGACGGTGCCGCGAGAAGTGGACATCGACGACGACGAGCCACGGCTGGTGCTCATGCTGCTGTTGGTAGTGCGGCTCGAGGATGACGTGCCACGGCTGATGTAGCTGCCGCCGCGATCGCCAAGGGTGCCTGTGCGGCGACCGGAGGTGCTGCCACTGAAACCACCGGAACGGGTGGAAGAGGGACGTCCAGTGTTGCGATTGGCTGTGCGGAGGTTCGCATAGCGGCTCGTGTAGTTCGTGTTGCGATGCGCGAAGCCGCTGCCGCGATAGTAACCGCCACCACCATAATAATAATAGGGACGCGAGTAATAGCCGCCATAGAAATAGGGATCGTAGCCCCAGTAGCCGCGATAGCCCCAGTAGGGACGATGCCAGCCGTAGTAGCCGCCATACCAGTAGGGATCATAGCCATACCAATAGGAATCCCAGTACCAGGGATCATCGTAGTAGCTCCAGTACCAGGGCGAAACATAGATGCTGGTGTATCCGAAACGATTCATGCGACGCGTCATGGCGTAGTCCTCGCCATCGGCATAGCCGTCGTAGTAGCCCTCGGAATAGGCTCCGTCGGCGTAGCTGCGCGTGATCGCCGCCAGGGAGTCGTTCATCAGTCCGAGCGTGTCGGCCTCGTAGGCGAAAGTGCCGTCGGGTTGCTGCACGAGGCTGCCCGCGGAAGCACCGCCACGGCGGTTGTACTCATCGACGTCGCGCGACGAGCCCGTGGTGAAAGTCTCGGAGGAGCCGTCGGAATAGACCACCTCGACGGGCATAGAATATGATTCCGTTGAAGTCATACGCCGCTCAGTCTTGGCTGCCTTCTTCTTGGGAACAAAATAGACGTCGTCCTGCGCCCAGGTGTTGAAGGGCAAGAGGACCAGCATTACTGCAAACAGATTCTTCATGTACTTCATTTTATTTTCGTTTTTAATGTTTGAACGCTGCAAAGGTAGCTGGATTCAGCGAATCCCACAAAGGGAAAAGCCTAAAGCTATGGGGTAAAATCCCTATTCTTCCGTGCAAAGGTACACAAATCTATGAGTTAAGCACAAATAATCAAGGATTATTCACATTAATTAGTATTTGAGGCATTGTGCTTGCGGCATAAAAAAAGACGGTTGTCTCACGACAACCGACCTTTCATTAACCTTAAATCTAATACCATGAAAAACACGTTGCAAAAGTACGCATTTATTCCTTATGCGCAATAGTTTGACACCAATTTTGTGCAGTATTTTATATTGTTTAACAAACAAAGCATTATTATTGACACATTTGTTAATCGTTTTAACACTACTCAACGTATAACACCAATCCTTTGAGGTATTCGCCTTCTGGATGGTAGATGTTGACGGGATGGTCGGCGGGTTGATGCAACTGATGGAGGATGCGCACGCTGCGACCGCTCATCGCAGCAGCCGTGAAGACGGCTGTGCGGAACTGGTCCTTGGAAACGGCTTGCGAACACGAGAACGTGAACAGGACGCCCCCCTCGCGGATCTTCTCGAAGGCGCGGGCATTCAAACGTGTATAACCCTTCAGGGCGTTGCGCAAGGCATCCTTGTGCTTGGCGAAGGCCGGAGGATCGAGGATGATCAGGTCGTAGGCACCGGCATCCATCTGCTGAAGGTACTTGAAGGCATCTTCGGCGAAAGCCTCGTGGCGGGTGTCACCAGGGAAGTTCAAGGCGACGTTGGCGTTCACGAGTTCAACGGCCTTGGCCGAGCTGTCCACGCTATGCACGAGACGGGCACCGCCGCGCAGGGCATAAACCGAGAAGCCGCCCGTGTAGCAGAACATGTTCAGGACGTCGCGCCCACGGGCATAGTGCTCGAGCAGGCTGCGGTTGTCGCGCTGATCGACGAAGAAGCCTGTCTTCTGACCCCGCAACCAGTCGATGTGGAACTTCAGTCCGTTCTCCATCGCCACGTCATCGGGACTGCCGCCAAGGAGGAAGCCATTCTCCTGTCCGAGATCGGCTTTGAAGGGCAGCGTGGTCTCGCTTTTGTAATAGATGTTTTCGAGTTCTGCGCCCATCACCTCTTTCAACGCCGCGGCGATCTGCTGACGGCAACAATGCATACCGACGCTATGAGCCTGCAGCACAGCCGTCTGGCCATAGACGTCGATGACCAGTCCAGGCAGGTTGTCGCCCTCGCCATGGACAAGACGGAAGGTGTCGTTGGCGGCCGAACCGGCCACGCCGATAGCCTTGCGCACGTCCAACGCGACCTGCAACCGGCGACGCCAGAAGGCATCATCTATGGTTTCGTCGTTAAAGGTGAGCACGCGCACGGCGATACTGCCGATTTGCCAATGCCCCGTAGCTATATAATCGCCATTGGCAGTGAACACACGGGCAAAAGCCCCTTCTTCCTCGGGACCTTCGATGCGTTGAATGGCTCCGGAGAATATCCAAGGATGAAAACGTTGCAACGACTCTTCTTTGCCGCGTTTGAGATAGATGGTCATCATGATTATTGGACAATTTGACGATTGGACAATTGGACAATTAGCTCTGCCCCCCAACCTTCACGAGTTTGAAGTTGCCGGTGGTGAGCAGGCGGTTGATTTCATCGTACATCTTCAGGCACGCCCAGGCATCGGTGGCAGCATAGCGTTTCTGAGGTTCGGTGAGGACATCGGCTTCCCAGTTGGTCAGGCGTTGCGTCTTCGAGATCTTGCGTCTGAACAGGTTGGCGTAGAGCTTCTGCAGGCTCATATCCTCGATGCCGAGCTGCTTAACGTAGTCCTGCAACTCAACATAGTTAACTGGCTCGAAATCAGCGCGACGTCGAAGCTGCGACCAATCGTCGTGCAGCGACAAACCTATCCGCTGCGACGAGGAATCGGTGAGCAGACGCACGAGGCAGCTGGGCAGACCGATGAAGTTCAGGCGGAACAGGAAACACGTGTCGGGGGTTGCGACCTGCAACAGCGCCACGGGATTCATCGCCCCGGGCTTGAAGTTGGGACGTGTCTCCGTGTCGATGCCTAAACGCGGAAAGCGCAAGAGGTAGTCCACCGCCCGCCGTGCTTCGCCGACGCTCTGGATGACGATGACACGTCCGCCGAACTCGTCCTTAGGCAGCGTGGCTACCGTCTTTTTGTCGAATTTATCGTAGATAGTCTTCACTAAATATTCTTTTTGGCGTGCAAAATTACTGATTTTTGCAAAAAAAAGGAAGAAAAAGATGAAAAGTTAACGAAAAATCACTATTTTTGCCCCCAAATAAGGAATAGAAAAGATTTATGGATAAACAGACGAAGAAGAATACGACGCGCAAAAGTGCGCCTAAACGGGCTGTCAGGACTCGCGGCAAAGAGCTGACAGACAACAGCCTACATATTCATGAAGCACTCATGGGCGAACGCGAAGACCCGATGAGCCGCACCGAATCCATCAGCATCGCCGCCGGTGTCGTTTTGCTGGCCATTGCAGCTTTCACGTTGCTGTGTCTCGTGTCGCATCTCATCACGGGTGGCGAAGACCAGAAAGTGCTGCAGAACCATCTCTTCCACGATGCCCACAACTGGGCAGGCTACGTCGGCGCCTGGTGGAGCGACTATTGGATCACTAGAGGCTTCGGCTTCGGAGCCTTCTTCCTGCCGGTGTTCCTGTTTGCCGCTTCGTTGAAGCTCACCGGCGCCTATTATGTGCGTCTTTGGAAATGGTTCATCAACTGCACCTTCCTGCTGTGCTGGGTGAGCGTAGCCTCTGCCTTCTTCTTCACTTCCACCTTTGCCGGCAACCCCGCCATCAGCTACATCAGCCCCGGCGGCTTCCACGGCCTGCGCATTGTGCAGCTGCTGGAACAGTACATCGGCTCGGTCGGCGCTTTCATCGTCATCATCCTCGTGCTGTTGGCCTATCTGTGCTACCTCAGCGCCGAAACCATCCGCATCATCAAACGCCTGCTCCACCCCCAGCAGCTGGCTCGCGAGCTGCAGGAGCGCTACCCCGTCCTCAGCCGCATCGTCGCTTTCTTCAAGCAATTCATGCCGGAAACGCCGGAAAGTCCGGAAAATCCGGAAAATCCGGAAAGCCCGGAAAATCCGGAAAGCCCGGAAAATCCGGAAACCTCGGAAACCCCGGAAACCCCGGAGACGCCGACGCCAGAGACGCCCGATGCAACGGCCGATCCCGAAGCCGACGAGATCACCATCCCTGCCGACGATGACATCCCCTTTGCCACCGTCGCTCCGGCTCCCGACGACACTACGTTCACCGTAGAAGTAGCCGGCGAGGAAGAGAAAGCCGACGAACGACCCGAGATCATGCTGGATCCTTATGACCCCAAGCGCGACCTCGAGAACTACCGCTACCCCACCCTCGACCTCCTCAAGCACTACGACATCGACCCGCGAGCCAGCATCGACATGGAGGAACAGACCAAGAACAAGGACCAGATCATCTACGTCCTGCGCACCTTTGGCGTCGAGATTTCAAGCATCAAAGCCACCGTAGGCCCCACGATCACGCTCTACGAGATCACGCCCGCTCCCGGCGTCCGCATCTCTAAGATTCGCAACCTTGAGGACGACATCGCCCTGTCGCTCTCAGCCCTCGGCATACGCATCATCGCGCCTATCCCCGGCAAGGGCACCATCGGCATCGAAGTGCCTAACGCCAAGCCGCAGATCGTGTCGATGGAAAGCATCCTCAACAGCAAGAAGTTCCAGGAAACGACCATGGAGCTGCCCATGGCTCTCGGCAAGACCATCACCAACGAAGTCTTCATGGCCGACCTTGCCAAGATGCCCCACCTCCTCGTCGCAGGTGCTACAGGACAAGGTAAATCCGTCGGCCTCAACGCCATCATCACCTCTTTATTATATAAGAAGCACCCCGCCGAGCTGAAGTTCGTCATGGTGGATCCCAAGAAGGTGGAGTTCCCCATCTACACGCCCATCGTCAACCATTTCCTGGCTCAGATAGAGGACGACAACGACGAGCCCATCATCACCGACGTGCAGAAAGTCATCACCACCCTCAAGAGCCTGTGCCTCGAGATGGACACGCGTTACGACCTTCTCAAGCGCGCGCACGCACGTAATATTAAGGAATACAACGAAAAGTTCAAGAACCGCCAGCTCAACCCCGAGAATGGCCATAAGTACCTGCCTTACATCGTCGTCATCATCGATGAGTTCGGCGACCTCATCATGACCGCCGGCAAGGAGATCGAGCTCCCCATCGCCCGCATCGCCCAGCTGGCACGTGCCGT